>Ga0070740_10000661_pt1 | contig 64510 bp, 55 predicted proteins | sample Coa_R2_FD_67286 | JGI IMG/M metagenome (GOLD analysis project Ga0070740, IMG submission 67286) | Surface soil microbial communities from Centralia Pennsylvania, which are recovering from an underground coalmine fire - Coalmine... | ecosystem: Environmental > Terrestrial > Soil > Unclassified ... | reverse complement strand
ACGGTGAAGAGCCGGTTGAACCGAGGGCGCGCGGAGCTGGCGCGGGTGTTGCGCCGGCAAAATGTTACGGTGTGACAGTGGTCAGCGATCAGAGGCAAAAGGCCGGCTGCTCTTCTAAGCGCGCTTGGACGCCAGTGCGTCCGGGCGTCGCCGGCGGCTGGCAGCCAGCCTCTGGGCGCCGGCTGCGGCGGACTGGCCCCTGGCGGCTGCATTTATGAACTGCGCAGACATCGACGGCCTGTTGTGCGATTACGTGGACGGGACTCTGCGCAGCGAGCAAAAGGCTGCTGTGGAGGAGCACCTGGCCTCCTGCGTGGCCTGCGCCGAGCTGGCGAAGGATTGTGCGGGGGCGGTGGCGTTCATGGAGCGGGCGGCGGCCGTCGAGCCTCCCGCGGAGCTTCTTACGCGCATCCTGTTCGACATTCCGCAGGGCGGGCATCACCACGCGGCGCGGTCTTTGTGGAGCCGGCTGAAGGCGAAATGGATCGAGCCGGTATTGCAGCCGCGGTTCGCGATGGGCATGGCCATGACGATTCTGTCGTTCGCCATGCTGGGCCGCTTCGCCGGGCGCTATGCCGGGATTGAAATGCGGCAGATCCGGCCGTCGGATCTGAATCCCGTGGCGATCTGGACAGCGATTGAGGATCGCGCCCTCCGGGCCTGGGAACGCGGGGTTAAATACTATGAGAATTTGCGTCTGGTTTACGAAATACAGACCCGGTTAAAAGACTGGGGAGATCAGGCGGAAGCGGACCGTCCCGACGCGGGCCGGTCCAAGGGCGCGGCCGGCGAGAGCCGCGCGGTTTCAAATACAGGAGGCGCCCGCTGATCGGCGACGGGAAGAGATCAGAGGACGCCAGCGGAACGACGCTGTTCCGGAGTGACTGGCGAGAGTGACAGGGGAGACGACAATGAACTGCGCGCATCATCCGGACCTTCCGGCCGTTGCTTATTGCCGTGCTTGCGGCAAGGCTCTCTGCCAGAGCTGTCAGCGGACGGCGCAAGGCACGATTTACTGTGAGGAGCACATGCCCAGGGAGCAGACCATGAATGCTGGCGCACCGCCGCCCGGCGCATCGCCGTGGTCCGCGGCGCCGCCGCCCGCCAGCCCGCCCCCAACCTGCCGAACGGATCTCAGCGTGTCGCCGGGCATCGCATTCCTGCTTGGCTTCATACCCGGCGTGGGCGCCATTTATAACGGCCAGTATGCGAAGGGTCTCATTCACGTTGTCATTCTGGGTCTGCTCATCAGCGTTGCGTCGAGCTCCATCACTCCGGAGCTCGACGGTCTGATCGGTCTGATGATCGCGGCCTGGTTCTTCTATATGGCGTTTGAGGCCTACCATACGGCGAAAAAGCGACAGCTCGGATTGCCGGTTGACGAATTTTCCAGCATCGCGCCGCTGCGCGGGCGGCCGGGGCGACTGCCGGTTGCGCCGGTGCTGCTCATCGCGCTGGGGATCCTGTTTCTGTTGATCAACTTCGACCTGATACGGTTCCGCGACGTGATCCGGTTCTGGCCGGTGTTTCTCATTGCGCTTGGCGTATATATGTTATGGGTGCGCCTGTCCGGCGATTCGGCCGTAACCGCAAACCGGGAGGCTGCGAATGAACACCGCTAACCTCATGCAGGCCTTGCGGGGGCCGGTCCTGCTGATCACGCTCGGCGTACTGCTGGTGATGGATCATTTTGGAGGACCGGGCTTCTGGCGCATGTCGCCGCTGCTGCTCATCGTCTATGGCGTGATGAAGCTGCTCGAGCGGATGGCGCGCCCGGCGGCGTACGACCCGCAGTATCTCGATCCGGCGGGTCCGGGGGCGGGGAGGGGCGCATGAGAAGGGGATCCGTGGTCGGTCCGCTGATCCTGATTCTGATCGGCGTGCTGTTTCTGGCGCGCAATCTGTACCCGGCGCTGCCGCTGCTCGATTTTCTGGCTCAATACTGGCCATTTCTGCTGATCGCCTGGGGTGCGCTGCGCCTCGTCGAAATCCTGTACTGGGCGGCGACTTCGAAGCCGCTGCCGGTGAATGGCATCTCGCCTGGCGAGTGGGCGCTGGTGTTTTTCCTGTGTCTGGTGGGCTCCGGGCTGTGGGCGGTGCGCCATAACTGGCGGTGGTCCCCGGGCAGCGTTCGTATCGGCGGCCTGGAAGTGTTCGGCGAAACATTCGATTATCCGCTCAGCGGCGAGAAAGCTTGCAGCCGGGCGCCGCGGATTCTCGTCGAGAGCTTTCGTGGCAACGCAAGGATCATGGGCGGGGATGTGCAGTCCGTCAAGGTGGCAGGCCGGAAGACGATTCGCGCGATGAACCAGGCGGACGCGGATCGCGCCAATGAGAATACGCCGTTTGAGATCGTTTCCAATGGCGACCAGATCATTATCCGCACCAACCAGGACCGCGCCGGGAACGGCGCGCGCGTTACCGAGGATATGGAGATCACCGTCCCCAAGAACGCGGCGCTGATCGATGTGAACGGGCGCTACGGCGATTTTGACGTGACGGACATTGCCGGCGAAGTGGATATCGTGAGCGACAATGCGGGCGTGCGACTTCAGAATATCGGCGGCAATGTCCGGGTGGAGACCCGCCGCAGCGACATCGTCCGCGCGCAGGATGTAAAAGGCGCGGTGGAGTTGAAAGGGCGGGGCGGGGACTTGGAGCTTGAAAACATCGCCGGGCCGGTGACGATTACAGCGTCCTATACGGGCACCGTTCAATTTCGCGGATTGGCGAAGCCGGTGCGGTACGATGGCCCGCAGGGCGAATTTTCCGCCGAGCGGATCCCCGGACAGGTGCGGGTGACCCGGGGGGATTTTACCGGCTCGAACGTGATCGGTCCGGCGCGCATCACCAGCCGTACGCAGGACGTACAGCTCAGTGATTTCAGCCAGGCGCTCGAGATTTCCCTGGATCGCGGCGACGTGGAGTTGCGGCCCGGCAACGTTCCGATGCCGAGGATCGAGGCGCGGACGCGATTCGGCTCGATTGATCTGGCGGCGCCGGACAAAGCGCAATTCCAGATCAACGCAACCACGCACAGCGGCGAGATCACCAACGATTTCGGGGGCGGCCTCGCGCCCGAACCGCAGGGCCGCGGAATGTATCTGCGCGGCTCGATCGGGCAGGGACCCCTCGTCGTGCTGGAGACGAACCGGGGGTCGATAACGATCCGAAAGGCGTCGGCGGAGCAGACGCGAGCCGTTCCGGAGCAGCCCCCGGCGCCGCCGAAGCCGGCGGAGCCGTTGCGTGCAATTGAGCAATAGACGCGTCGCGTGGACGGGTGAGCGCGGCTCCCGCCCGCGCCCGGCGCCATCGCGCCACGCTACGGGCGAGCGCTATGGAATCGTCAGCTGCTGGCCGGGATGAATCTTGTTCGGGTCCTGAATCTTGTCCCGATTGGCTTCGAAGATCTTCATATACTGATTCGCATCGCCATAGACGCGTTTTGCAATTACCGACAGCGAATCGCCGGGCTGCACGGTATACACCCTCCCGCCATTTCCGGCGGACGCGGCAGGCTGGGCGCGGCCCTGCTGCGCTTCCGCGCTCGCATCCACTGTGATATCAGCCGTAATGTCGTCATAGCTGGGATTCACCAGCTTGATCTGATCCCAGACTTTGTTCTTCGCATCCTGAGAAGGCGCAACGCCCTGCATGAAAAGCTTCCCGTCCTGGATGTGAAGGTGACTCAACCGAACCTGCTGTTGTTGAATGACAGTCAGCACGGACGCATATTTTTGCTTCATCTGCTCTAGTTTCTCGTCAGCCATGAGTCCTCCCAATGAACATCGCGCCGCCCTGGTTTCGTGGGCGCGGTCAATAGAGTGGATGCCGGGGGCGGGAATTGATTACGTTTGCTTTTCGACCCTCGCGCCCGGCCGCTTAGACCGCTGCGCGCATGGTGGTGAACCGTTTGGATTCGCTTTGCCGGGCGCGGGCTTGTGGTTGTTTTATCTGGAGCGCCTGACCAGTTGTTCTGCCGAGGCAGGCGCTCCGAGGGGGAGTTGCAACTTCAGAGCCTGATGGCCTCCGTTCTCATCGATAATCGAAAGATTGTCAAGCGTCACGTCCCACGTGAAATCCCGCCCGCCAAACGCTTCGAGCACCTGCGCCAATCGATGCGGCGCGAGGTCCCCATAGCCGAGCGTGATGTGCGGCGACCAGTGCTCGCTCGTATAATGCGGGCTCGGCTCAATTGCCGCCGCGCTGGCCACCGACAGTATACGCCGGTGCAACTCTGTCAATTCGGGCGAGCGAACGACGGGGACATACAGGATCGGTCGCCCTCCGGTGAATACGCCCAGTCCAGACGTATGTATCTGAATGGGATGCGCGTCGGCGGCAATGGCGGCGAGCGCCGGCTGAAAGGACTGAAGATCGTATGAGTCCGCTACATGATAGGACATGTGCGGAAACGGCGTTACGTAAATCCCGCGCACGCCGAAGCGATCGTTCAGTTCCGCCCAGAGATCCTTGACGATCTTGGAATGCCGCGCGTCGAGGAGTGAAACGGTAGCTTGCATCCAGCAATCCAGTGTACCGAGTCGGCATCAGGCTATACGACCATCCGGGGCGGCGCCTTCCTTCAGCCGCTCGATGACTTGCGCGGTCAGCGCGGTCGCCCGCCGCAGCGCGGCGCCTTCACGCCCGGCTGCGTCGGTTGCAGTCGCTGCGTCGGCGTAGATGCAGCCGACCACAACTCCTTCGACCACTACCGGGCGCAAAGCAAAGCGCCGGGGCTTCAGCGCCAGTACGAGCGACGAGTCGGCGTAGCGCCGGTCCTGCTGGCAATCGGCGATGACGTCCTGCTGGCGCGCAATCGCCTCCACCAGGGGTCCGTCCAGTCGCGTCACGGGGAACTTGAAAGCGGCCAAAGCGTCCTGGGCGCCGGCGCCCTCGCATAAACGGGCGCGGATCCAGTTCCGATTCTTGCTCATCAGCGCCAGCAGGGCCCGATCGAATCCGGCACGGCACAGCGCTTTGAGCAAAATGGAAACAAGACGCGTCGCGTCGAACTCGTCGTGTCCGAGTTCCTGCTCGACGGCGTCCATATCCGCCTGCTCGATTCGGATTTCTTCGGCCGCTTCTCGCCCGAACTGATCCAGGATCGCTTGCGCCGCTTGCGCCTGCTGCTCCAGTTTCAGCGCGTTTACGGGAATTCGCAGCGCCTTCATCGTATCCGCGGCGCTTTCGAGCGCCGCATCCACCAGTTCTCGCAGCTCGGCGACCGTGACCAGCCGTTCGCGTCCCTGGGCGTCCAGAACCGTTCTGAGATGAATCCGGTCCAGCGTCACGCCGTCGCGATACAGCACGTAGGTGAGATCGTGCCCGTAACTGACGATCGAGTTGAGGGACCGATGAACCGGGGATCTCGCAGCGGCGCCGGCGTCGCTCAAACACAGCCGGACCTCGTAGGGAAGATCCCACAGCTCCGCAGTTTTTGCCGCCAAATCGTTCCAGGAGAAGCCAAGAATGCGAAGGCATGCGGAGTCGTTGCTGATGTGATATCGGCGCGCGGCCAGGATGATCTCGCAGTAATCGTCCGGACAGTAACACGCAACCAGGATTTCCCCCAGATTGCGAAACAGGCCTGAAACGTATGCCTCCTCGGCCCGCGGGTAGCCGAGCCGCAATGCGACGCCGCGCGCGTGAGATGCGCTCAGCAGGGACAGCAGCATGAGCTCGCGGACGCCAGGCGAGCGCATGGCAAAGTGCTCGACGTACTTCATGGCGCTTACCAGATCGCGCACGGTGTTCCAGCCGAGCAGCGTGATCCCGTGGGCAACGCTCAGAATCGCCCTTCCGGACCGGTTGTAGAGCGGCGAATTCGCTACGCGGAGAATTTGGGAGGTCAGGCCGACGTCCTGCAATACGATGCGCGTCAGATCCGCCGCGGCGCCGTTGGGATCCAGCGCGCGATCGCAGAGTTGGCGGGCATGATGCTCAAACGGCGGCACACCGTCGCCTTGAAAGACGCGCCTGACCGTCGACTGAAGCTTGTTCTCCCGCGCGAGCGCCACCTGTACGCTTATCGGCGGAAAATCAGCGCGCGTGAGCCGAAATCCCTCCGGGGGGCTCCTTTAGCAGCGGCTCGATTACCGCCATGACGTTGTCCGCCACTTTCCGGTTTCCCGCCGCCGTCGGATGCAAGCCATCCTGCTGCATCAGCCCGGGATTGCCTCCGACGCCCGCCAGAAGGAACGGAATGAGCGTGATCTTGTACTTTGACGCGAGTTCTTTGTAGAGATCCTCGAAAGGTCTAATATAGTCGGGTCCATAATTGGGCGGCAGCGTCATGCCGGCCAGAACGACGCGCGCTCCCGCCGCCTCGAGCTCCTGAATCATTCGCTCCAGATTCGCTTTGGTCGTTGCAATCGGAAGTCCCCGCAGTCCATCGTTTGCGCCAAGCTCCAGAATCACGATCTCGGGTTTCTGCGCGATGACCTGGGAGAGGCGCGCAAGCCCATCGGTGGTCGTGTCGCCGCTGACGCCTTCGTTCACCACCCGCCACCGATAACCCTTCTTGTCAATATCGCGCTGTAAGTAATCGGGGTAGCTTCTGCCGGGCTCGGCGCCAAAGCCGGCCGTGAGGCTGTCGCCAAACGCAACCAGCACGCGACGCGGGTCCGGATGCGCCGCAGGCGGCTGAACGCGGAATTCTTCGCTGGCTGGCGCCGTGTGCCGGTCCGGGCTTCGCGAGCACGCTGTGATGACCACCACGGCGGCGGTAAGAGCGGTGCAGCGCACGATGCCATAATAGAAAACATCGATCGCCCCCTGCTGTGATCCGCCCCGATGATCAGAGTCTCGGCCCTTACCAAGAGTATTTCAACCGCCGCGCACACGGTTCACATTCTCCGCGGCGTTGACCTTGAAATTCCCCGCGGCCAGTTCGTCGCCATCATGGGGCCTTCGGGCAGCGGCAAGAGCACGCTGCTCGGGCTGATTGCAGGCCTCGACTCGCCGACGTCGGGAGAAATCTGGCTGGATGGCGAGGAGATCACGCGTCTTGCCGAAGATCGCATGGCGGAATTGCGCGGCCGGAAGATCGGATTCGTGTTCCAGTCGTATAACTTGATTCCGACGCTTACCGCCGAAGAAAACGTGCTGCTCCCGTTCGAGCTGAGCGGAGGCAACGGCGATGGACGGCGGCGCGTTCGACAGCTCCTTGAAACCGTGGGGCTTGCCGACCGCGCCCGGCATTATCCGGTGCAGCTCTCCGGCGGCGAGCAGCAGCGCGTCGCACTGGCTCGCGCATTCATCCTGCGTCCGCCGATTTTGCTCGCTGACGAGCCCACCGGAAACCTGGACAGCGAGAACGGCCGCCGCGTGCTCGAGCTCTTACTGTCGCTGAACCGCAGCGAAGCCGCGACGCTTGTGCTGGTGACGCATGACCGCGAAATCGCGAGTCAGGCCGACCGCATCGTAACGTTGAAAGACGGTCGCATCATATCGGATGAGTTGCAACGATGACCGCCGTCTTCCCGCTGCGGACCGCAGCCAAGATCGCATTTCGTGAAGCGCGCGTCTCCTCGTTCAAATTCGGTTTTGTTATTCTGGCCGTCGCGGTCGGCGTCGGAGCCCTGACCGGAGTGCGCGGGTTCAGCCGCGCCTTCCACCGGATGCTTCTACGAGAAGCGCGCACGCTGATGGCGGGAGACCTCTCCGTGCGGACGTTTCTTCTGCCCACCGCCGCCGAGACCCGCGCCATGGACGAAGTGGCCGCGCTCGGAGCTCCCTACACCTGGATCACCGAAACAATCTCCATGGCGGCCGCCGATCCGTCGAAGCCGCCCGTGCTGACGGGAGTGAAGGCGGTCGATCCGCGGCGCTACCCCTGGTACGGGGCCGTGCGATTGGAGCCGCCCGAGCGGCTTGGCGACGCGCTCAAGCCGGATACGGTGGTCGTCTCCGAAGACCTGCTGATGCGGCTCAATGTCTCAGTCGGCGATTCCATCCGCATTGGAGGCCAGCCATTCCGCATCGTTGCCGTGCTGAAGGAAGAACCGGATCGGATGGTTGGCAATCTGAATGTGGGCCCGCGCATCATGATGTCGCGCGAGGGACTGGAGCGCGCCAGTCTCATCCTCCCGGGCAGCCGCGCAGCGGAGCGCTTCCTTTTCAAATTGCCGCCTACCCTGGGTGTGGATGCGGTTCGCGCAAAACTCAAGAAGGCGTTTCCAGAGTCGCAAATCGTAGACTTTCGGGAAGCGCACCCGATCCTTCAACAAGGCCTGAACCAGGCGACTACGTTCCTGAGTCTGGTCAGCCTGGTGAGCCTTATCGTCGGGGCGCTCGGCGTCGCCACTGCCGTCCACGCGCACCTGCAACAGCGGCTCGATTCACTGGCCATCATGAAATGCATTGGCGCGCGCTCCGGGCAGATTATGCGCATCTATGTCCTTCAGACGCTGGCGCTCGCGGTCGCCGGCGGTTTACTGGGCATCGGATTGGGGCTGGCCGTGCAGGCTGCGTTTCCCTATCTGATTGCGCGCTATTTCGCCGTCCGGCCGCCGCTGACGCTGGACTGGCTCTCGGCCCTCCAAGGGCTGGCGATCGCGGCGCTTACCTCGCTCCTCTTCACGGCGCCGCCGCTGCTCGGCATCCGCCGCATCAAACCGAGCCTCATCTTCCGGCGCGAAATGGCTGAAGTCAAGCCGCGCTGGCGGGAAAGAATCTGGCGCAACAAGGCGGCGCTCGGAGCCGCAGTCCTGTTGATCCTCGGCATCGGCGCGATCGCCGGATCATTGATCACCGGAGCGCGTCCGCATGACGCGGCTCGCATCGGCGCATATTTCGTGATCGCGCTGGTCGCGAGCTTGTGCGCTCTCGCCGTGATTGCGTGGGCCTTGCTTCGCGCGCTGCGCATGCTGAGCCGCAAGATGGTGCGCGCCCCCGCGCCGGTGCGCCATGGCATCGCGAATCTGTACCGGCCCGGCAATCACGCGGAGGCCACTCTGGTAGCCCTCGGCGCTGGAGTGATGTTCACCCTTACCGTATATCTGGTCCAAAGCGGGATGATCGCGGATATGTCGCGCACTGCTCCGCCCGGCATGCCGAACGTATTCCTGCTCGACATTGCGCCGAAGAACGCTGCCGCGGTTCTCGACCTTATACGGCGTCAGCATGGCATCGAGAGCGGCCCTGAAGTCATTGGCGCCGCGCCCGCGCGACTGGTCAGCGTGAACGGCGTCACGCTGGACAAGATGAAGCTGGTCGGATTTTCGCGGCGATTCCGCTTTACCCGCCAGGTGACCTCGATTGGCGAGAGGCCCGCCTACGCGGCGGTAGTGAATGGCGCGTGGTGGACTGGCCGTCCGCGGACGCCAGAAGTTTGCGTGTCCGCCGATGCCGCGCCGATTCTCCGCGTGCGCCCTGGCTCGCACATGCAATGGCAGATCGGGGGCCGCGACCTGGACGCCAAAGTCGCATGTATCGTCAGGATTGACAGCGTGCACCTCGTCAGCCGGCTCGATTTCATCTTCAGTCCCGGCGTGATCGATGGCGCGCCGATCATCTACTACGGCAGCGTGCGCGTTCAGCCGGAAGCCGCCTCCGCCCTTCAGGTCGCCATGTACCAGCGGTTTCCCACGGTGACCGTGATCAATGTCGCCGAAGTGCTGCGCATTGTGCAGGAAGTTGTGAGCCAGATCGCTATCGAAGTGCGCTTCATCGCCGGCTTCGTCATTCTCGCCGGGGTCATCATTCTGGCCTCGAGCGTTGCCGGCACGCGCTTTCGCCGGATTCGAGAAGTCGTAATCCTGAAGACGTTGGGGGCGACGCGCGCAAAAATCGCGGCCGTGTTTTCGGTAGAGTTTCTGATCCTCGGCGGCGTCGCCGGGCTGACCGGGGCAGCGCTCGCCGTGGCGTTCTCTGCGCTCGTCATGAAACGGCTGTTGCGAGCGTCTGTGCATATCGAATACTCTGCCGTGTTGATCGCGGTTGTCGCGACAGCAGTGGCCGCGAACGCGGCGGGGTGGCTCGCAAGCTACCGCGTGCTGGGCCAGAAGCCTCTCGAGGCGCTCCGCGAGGAGTAGCGCTATTGGTTCTCGAATGTGACGGTTGATTGGCCGGCAAATTTTCGGTAATTCCGGAACTCGATCACGTTTCGCTCACATACGCTCGAACCCCGCTGGCAGCTCAGCGCCGCGCCACGAACCGGCAACAAAAAGGTCTGCGTCCCGAGAGTGATGAAGTCATAATCGACGGCGGCTTCGATCGTGTCTTCCGGAAAGTCTTTTGGAATTTCGACAGCCTCCATTTCGAGCCGCAGCACGCGCGCGGTCTCCCTGTCAATCCATACCGAGCCCTTATATGCCGGCCGCGTGTACTGGCCCGGCGCCCGGACAGTCCAGTGCGAATGGGAGCGCTCGACCGTGAAGTCGAAGAGCGCCGCATCACGCCGCTGCGCGGTTGCGCTTCGAACGAAGGTGAACTGTGCGGCTGTCGCGGGTGAGAACAGGTCTTCGAGAATCGTCCCAAACTCGCCGGTTGACCAGGCGCCGCTCTGTTCCGGGTTCTTTGTCGGCTTGCCGTTAATTGCGATTTTTTCGTAACGTTCCCTGCCGTCTTCATACACAACCTCGGCAGAAACGACGTCTTGCGCTTTCCAGCGTACTGGCCGGCTGTCGCTCACGTATCGCGTCGTATATTCCTGGACGATGTAGTTGGGGAGCGAGGAAATGAAGGACGCCGCCGCGCGTCGGGCGTTGTCCATCAGGGCCGCTTCGGCGGCGGCCGGCTTTTGAACCGCCGCCGCATCAAGCGGCGCCGGAGGTCGGTTCGGCGCACTGTGTTGTTCTTCGTCCTTCGCCTGTTTGGGATGATGTGGAATCCCGCGCTTCAATTTCGGCCGCGCCAGTTCGTCCGGATCATCGGCGCTGTCAGGCTTCAGAACAACGCTTGATCGTTCCGGAGCGCCCTCTTCCGTTCCTGCGGTTGCGGACTGTCCAGCGGAAGCAGGTTGCGCCTGGCCAGCCGGAGGGGTCGCCTTCTGCACCGTCGCCGCAGTGTACAGACCCTGGTCGTCCTGTTTCGCGGTGATCTCAACGTAATCCCCCACTTTAAGACCCTTCGGCATCGACGTCTTGTCATCGACCTTGAAGGTGATTATGCGATGATCGGACGCGTCCAGTTCGAGCGAGTGATCACTCAGCTGAGTGACGTATCCTGCGGCGCGTTGAAGGGATTCCGCCTTTTGCTCGGCCGCGCCTTTCTTGGACCGGCGAGGCGCCGGAACGCCCGGCCCGCCAGTCGGGCTCCGACCGCCAGGATAGGGATAAGGCGGATACTGGCCTGGATACCCGATTTGGGCGGCGATCAAAGAGAGAACAAGCGCAATCACCGCAAGTTAGACGGCGGCAGGAGCGCAAGGGGTACACGCGCTTAGCGGTCATGATTCCGGTCGCCGTGATCGTGCTCGCGGCGGCCCTCCGGCCGCTGATGAATTTCACGCTCATGGCGCTCCACGGGCGGACCCTCGTACCGGGGTCGCGGGGCGACAAAGGGGTGGACATACCGCTCGCGGTTCGCCCACGTACGCTCCCAGGGCCGCCGGTCGATGATCACCGTGCGCGTGCGCCAGTCCACCCCAGGCCCCGCCCATCCGTAACGAACAAACGCCGGACCGATGAAAACGCGTGGGCCGAACGTTATCACGCCGCTTACGATAATTCCCGGTCTCGGACGTACAAACACGACGGCTGGATTGTACACGGGAACGTAATAATAGCCGGGCTGCACCGGGACAATCTGAATGTTGCCAGGGCCCGCGTAAATGACGCGCTGCTGCGGAGTGTCGCGCAGATATCCATAGTCGTACGCCCGTTGACGCATACGCTGCACGGCGTCCATGACATCGGGCCGCTGGGCAAGGACCGCATTGCCGAGCTGAGTGGTCCAGGCCATATCGCGGGCCATCATATCGAGCACCGATGGAAATGGTATTAGCGCAAGAACGCTTGGATCCCATGGCAAGCGGTCTGCCGCAATTGCAGCCGCGAGCTGGTCGCCATAAAGATAACGATGCTGATCAGCCCACATCGCCGCCGGCGAAATCTGGTCGGGATAGGTGGACGCGGTGAGGACCTCGGCGAGCAGCGGATCGGGATAAAGTGCGATTCGCGACACCAGGTTGTCCAATTGGTCCGGAGTAAATCGCGGCGGCTGACCATAATACGAAGGCGGCGTTTGCGGATACGGCGGATTCTGCGCAGGGTATGGATACTGCTGCTGCGGCGGCGGATACTGCTGCTGCGGCGGCGGCGTTTGCGGATACGGCTGAGCGGCGGCGATGGTGGCCACCGCCAACCCTGCTATCCCTGCCAGTATTTGTGCTCGCATGGCTCTCGTCGTGTCCTCCGCTAGTGTGGACGGAGTCGTGGAGTGCGCCGTTACGCGACCAAAGCATTTCTGAAAGACTGTAAATATTAGAATTTAATAACTAGCTATTCGCTAGTGTGTCATCGAGTAGATTACGTAATTGACGCCTAGCCGGATTCCGAGCGCTGAATATTTCTCCGGATACGAGGGATCATCGGCCCATTCCCATGAATCGCCGACGTCGGAATTGAACGACATGACGACCATGAGCCGACCACTATCGTCGTAGATTCCACGCCAGTGCGGAATCGCGCCATCGTTGCGGTAGGTGGTTCCACGCCTGAGCGCCCACTGTCCCGGGATTTGGAATCGGTCATTCAGATCGTAAACCGTATGAAAGATCGGATCGCTATCATCAATCTCCACGATCGGGCGGTCCGGAAACACGCGGTGCATGCTCTCGTCGAACCGTTCCCACTCCTCGGCGCCCCAGAAATCGTCCAGAACAAGAAAACCGCCGCGGAGCAGGTATTCGCGAAGCGTCTTCGCTTGCGCATCGGTCAACAGCCAGTCGCCCATCTCGCCGGCGCAGAGCCACGGCCAGTTGTAAACATCATCGCCGTCGTCGAGATTTACTGGTTGTTCGACGGATCGCACATGAACGCGCGTGAGCCGGCGCAGAGCCATTGCGAAGTGCCGGTCCGCCCGCGGATAGTCCTGGGTCCAGCTTGTGCCGCCATTCTTCCAGTCGAGCGCTGGACCCAAAATATAAAAGCGCGCAAAACGCGCATTCGGATGCTGCGGGTACATGAGCCGCGCGAACACCCACTCCGTTTTTTCCTGCCAGTCGGAGGGCAACTCGACGTTATCGTACGGTTCCAGGCTCGGGTACACGCGGAAGGGCTTCTGAACGGCGAGCAAAGAGCTGAGAAAGAGGACGCCTCCAGCGACAAAGCCGAGTGTATTCCCTGCGCTCATCTTCCTGCCGTGAGCATAGCACTCGAGAGCGGCCGTTCGTTCGCATGCTATAACGGAAATTTACCTTCCATCTCATGACGCACCTTGATCCGCGCATCCTCTCGCTTGCATCGGCTACGCGACTGCTGCTGATGGATGTCGATGGCGTACTCACGGACGGCAAGCTGTACAACGTGCCGGGCCCGGACGGTGGTCTTGTGGAAACCAAAGGTTTCGACTCACAGGATGGCATATCGCTGCAATGGTTAAGCTGGGTGGGGATTCAGACGGGCGTGATCAGCGGGCGCAGTTCTCCAGCGACGGTCGAACGGGCTAGGCAAACCAAAATCACCTACGTGTACCAGGGCCACATCGAAAAGATTCCGATTATCGAGGAAATTCTTGCTAAATCGGGACTAAGCTCATCGCAGGTGGCCTATATGGGCGACGATCTTACCGATGTCGTCGTAATGCGCCGTGTGGGATTCAGCATCGCGACGGCGAACGCTCGGCCCGAAGTGAAGAACGCGGCTCACTATGTTACCAGCGCGCGCGGAGGACATGGCGCCGTACGCGAAGTCGCGGAGCTGATCTTGCAAGCGCAAGGGCGTTGGGACGATTTGCTTCGTAAATATGAGGTGGTCCGGTAGGGCGCCTCAACCGTGCCCGAGATACATCAGCCAGCTCAGACCAAACAGAGCAACAAGAAAGTATGCGAAACACTGGGCCGCATACCGCACGCGATCCTGGTCGGTGCGCTTCGTCGTCACGCCCATGACAATCGACGTAAAAAATGCGAACAGGACGGCAGCTTCGAAATGTGACAAACTCAGCTTCGGCATTGACTACTCCTTGCGCCCTGTCGCGATTTCAAACGCGTCCACGATCGCGAGAAGGTTCAGCAGGCCCGCCGCTACAAGAAACTTTGTTCCGTAGTCATGTACGTGACCCGCGATATCCGGCTGGTTGTACCCGAGCCAGACCGAGATCAGGTAGAGCGCGCCGGCGCACAGATCGCCAATGAAACCGCCCCAATAGATGACCGTTGTGAGAAGATCTCCGGTCTGGGGTTGGAACATGGCCCCCCGCATCATGATGCCGAGCAGGAACATGAGGACAACACATCCCAGGAGGATGAGGCCGCGGCCGGAGCGTTTCAACAAAAAGTGACCTCCTCCCGGAACCAGCCAGGCGAGCGCCACCACCGGCGCCCATTTGCCCGGCGGCGGCAGCGGCGCCGTCGATACCGTCTCGTGTTCAGCCATTATTCTTTAGCGTAGCAATTCGGACTGCTATGGGGCCCAGACCGGGCGGCGTTACATCCGGACAGTGACGGTCAGATCAGCGCCCGGATACACATCTCCGCCAGCCGACGACGTCTCCGATTGTGGAACCTCGACGATATCAAGCGTCAGCTGATTCTCTGCCTTGAGGGGCGGCAATCCAAATCCGTCCACCGAATTCGAGATCGTCTGGCCCTCGGGTATGGTCAGCTCGCAGTATACGGCGCCGCTTTGTTTAAGGCGGAGCCTGATATTGCCGCCCGTTGGCGCCTCCCGCACGATTGCGAATATGTCACGGACAACGTGCGTGGCGTCAATCACAATTGCGGGCGCGGCGTCGTCCTGAATCGCGAGCGTGCCGTCCAGTTGAATCGAGAACTGCCCGCCCGAAAGCGTCCGGATCCCGTTGTCATCGACCGCCGTGAATGCCTTCCGCCGAACCGGGCTGTTGCCCTGGCTGTTGGTGACGAACAGCTCCGCCGCCGCGATTCGAACATCGGGCAGGAATATTGGATAGCTGTAGGACCCGCTGGCCGGGCTGCCGAAAAAGTCGCGAAGGAACGGCACAACGTACACGCGTCTGCTGAGGGTGTACGCGAGGGTTGTGGCCGCATGGCCGGCTGCTGTGGTTCCGTTCGCCGCGCGCTCGATGGCGCACGCGCCGTCGGCCTCAACCGCAGTGACCGCCACGATCTCTTTTTCAATCTGGAGCAGGTCGCCGACCTGAGGCGCTCCGCCGCTCAGCGTGATCGTCACATCGTCAGCCGTGATATCCGCCGCAATCGGCGCCGGCGCTGCGCCGTTCAGTTCATCCCAATACCACAGCGTGAACGTCCCCGCCGAGATGGAGCGGGTGTTGGTCAAATCCGTAAAGCCTACGCCGGCAAGCTCCACCGACCCTTGGCCCACGGGAATCAGTCCAAATTGAGGCATTGGCGGTACGTCCTGATCAATTGCGCCCGTATCTGCGCCGACAATCCGGTATCGCGTGACAGGGCTCAGCTCGGGCGCGCACTCCTGATCGTGGACGTTAGCGGCCCGCCCGGTAATCTGCACAGTCGCATTCGGCCGGTTCGGTACATCGAACTCGGCCGGCCCCTGCGTCGTTAACGCTCCGAAGCGCCAGCTTGCTTCCGCAACTGCGAACTGACTCGTCGCGTCCGGAATGATGTCCCATTTCGGGCTGACGGTCAGAGTGGTCGCGTCATTCGATATGATCGTCCGTTCTTGCCCGGCGCCGCGACCACGGGTGATGACGGCCGTACCGTCGCGAAAATCGTTGGCAAGCATGTTCAGAGCGCTATTGCCGACTGTGTTTGCCGAGAATATGTCCGCTTCCACCTCCGGCTGCAGTTCGAAGCGCCAATAGAAATTCGCGTGATCGTAATTCTCATCCGGCGGGCTGATCACAGAATTGACCGGCGCGCCCTGATCGGTGTACGTTGCAGCGATCGCGACCTGTGTCGCGATTCGAACCATCTGCGACGGCGTAGCCCCGCGATAGACGTTGAATGAGGTCGTTCCCGCCGAAAAGCTCAAATTCGTCAGCGTAACGGCGTTCGTGTCGGTTCCTGGCGGAATTTCTGCGCGGACGGCAAACGACAGCGCGCCCTCGTTGCCCTGGTCGTCCAAGCCGCTGACCGCATAGTACGCCGTTTGGCCGCCATGCAACGATCCTCCCGTGGTCCCGATCGTCGGCGTGAGGCTGACGAGCGGGATGCCGATTCCCGTGCGGGCTGGTTTGGCGGGGGCGGCGAATGCGACGCTAAGCCCAACCGAATAACTCCCGTCCGCGCTCTGCTTTGCCGTTTCCGTAACTCCGAACTGCGGGCGTCCGTCTGCATCGAGAGTCTCGCCAATCAGTGGTCTCGGAACTCCCAGGCCGAAAGAGGGCTGTCGTCGTCCTGCGACGCCTTGCCCTCCTCCCGGACCGTACCACGCGTCGTCGTGAATCTGCGCGGTAATTAGAGCAGAGCGGTAATTCGGTCCAGGCGCGATTCGCGTTATCCGGAAGAGCTGCCGGTCGAAGCCTTCTTTTTCGTACGTGATGGTGATCAGATCGCCCGGCGCGAGTCCAAACGCGCGGACGCTCGTGCCAAATTCTACATATGTGTTGCCGAGAACCGACTTGTTCAACTGGAGACGCGCAATGCGGGTTGCCTGGTCGAAATTGGGCAGCCCCAATGCCGTGAGTGATGCGCTGATCTCCGCGCCGGTCAGCAACGCATCGTCGACATCTACAAGCGAAAGGCTGTCCTGCTGATATTCATTGAACTCGTCCTGAAACTCAACGCTGAAGCGGTTTGGCGTCTCCGCCGCGCTCCGCGAAAACAGGCGAAATTGAGGACTTCCGTCCGGACGCCGGCTGATGCCGGAGAATATCGCGGAGGCGTCGCTGAATTCATACGCGGGCCAGCCGCCATTCAGCTTCTCCGTGCTGTTGCTCCCCGCCGGTTTGTCGGATTGCTGCACATCGATAGAGCTTTCGACTCGCAGCTTCAATTTGCCGTCGGGCCCATATGACAGCATCAGCGCAGAACCGTTGCGGATGCCTCGCACGATATCGGCCGCACTGCGCCTTTTGCGTATGACAAGATTGCATTGATATCGCGGAATCGTTACTGCGTTCCCATGAGGATCAGTGCTTTGGACCGGCTCATCGCAATACGCCGCAGCCGCTGCGAAGCTCGCCAGATCGAGCTCTTCCAGCATCCAGCCGGAGCGCCGCAAAACATCGAGTAATATCCACGCCGGATTGTTCGTAAATTCGACGTCGGCGGCCGCTCCCGCCGAGTCGAACCGCGCAAGCTTCAGGCCTTGCGCAAGCACCTGAATGCGCGGCAGCGCCTGCCCCGAGCTGATTCGGTTTGGAACGACCACAGACATCGCCGCCATGCTGCCATACGGATCGCCAACGGGCTGTCCGGATCCGTCGGTAAAATCCAGGTTAAAACCCCCGTTGCGGGCGCCGAACGTAAAAACGTTGAACCACCCCGTTGCGGTCATGTTTGCCCCAGCAACGCCCTGCGGAATCTCGACGTCGTTTACCAGAACTTTGACGACGCCCTGCATTTCGCCGGCGCCGAGCAGCACTTCAAAGTGCGTCAGGTTGCCGTCATTGCGGGCAAACACGATAGGCGGCTGATACCATGCGGTGCCGTAAACCAGCGGAACGACATCGTTATAGCGCGCCTCATTGTCGAGCACGGGAGAAGTATGCGACCCTTTCTCTCCATAGCTGCGAACCAGCACTGCCGCCGGTACAAATTCCACTCCTCCAAAACGGCGCGTCAGCGCGCCAGAGGCATCCTTATCGAACATTCCGCGTTGTTCGCACGCCGCGCGCGTGTAGTCGCACGAAGTGAACGGCTTTCCTTCGCTGTCGAGGTTTCCGACTCCGCCGCTCGCTCCAGCGGAATAGCCGCAACGGTAAAACGGCGAAAAGACGCCTTTGCCGCCTCCATCGACGGCTTCCGTTCTCTGATCGGCCGTTGCGGGAAACGTCCACGGGCAGCGCCGTTGAATTCGAATCTCCGGCAACGTCGCGCGCTGCAAATTGAGACGGTTGGAAAATGTAACCTTTAAGGTCGTCTCGGCGATCTCGTCAGGATCGCTGGCAAGTCCCTGAAAGACAATCTTTGAGTCTGATGCGGGCGCGGCCTCCGTCACATCGAAGAATAAAAACCTGACGGTTAACTGCGTTCCCTTCCATCCAACGGTCCGCTCGATTTCAGAACAGTACGAGTCAGCATTGGCCAGAATCAGGGTAATTCGCGAGGCTCCATCGGCGCCGTCATCCAGAGATGATTTCAGTTCGAATGCGTTGTGACCAAGGATTCGCGCGTGGTATTCGTCAGAGCCAATCGTGACCCGATGCGTGCTGAACCGCTCCACCGCGCCTGACGTCAGCTTGAACTCGAACAAGAATAGCGGGGTCTGGGTTGCGGCTTGTTCCTTTAGTGTGTTCAAATCTTGCACGCTAATCTCCTCGCGCAGTCACAATGCGTAGCGAGACCGAATTCTGATCCGGCCCGTCGGCGTTAATCTCGATTTCGTCCTGATCGAAGCGCGCCGCGTAGACTCCGTTCTGCTGTCCAGTGCGCTTATACGCCGAGCTGTTCGGCTGAGCCTCCACTTGAATCGCACAGACCTCCACTGCTGCGCCGGGATCGAGCTCAATCGCGAAGTCGATGCCAAACGCAGCGCTGTTCAATGTCGCGCTCGCGACCAGGCGATTCCAGGCGGCTCCGGCCACATGCGCAATTGATGCGCTCGCCCCGGAGGCGGAGCGCGCCAATCGTACAGTCGTTGGAGAATCGGCGCGCGCGTACAAGGAAAATGAGTACCAAAACCACCCAGGAGCGGCGAGTGTCTGCGATATACGTTGTGCAGCCTGCCCTGCATTGATGATTCGGATCGCGGATCCCGGTCCCACCGGCGCTTGCGATCCAGCCGATATTTGAAGCATCGGATCCACGTTCCAGCAGGATTTGCTCGGATCGAAGCTCCAGGCCAGCAAGTTTGCGGTCGGATCGATAAACGCAAATGTGCGCAACCGTCCTGCCGCTGCATCGAAAAAGTCAGCGAGCGTTTTGCAATCCTGGTCGCTCAGTCCGCTATAGCGCAGGATCCAGGCCGTGCGGTCCACGCCGGAATCGAGCCATAGAACCCGACTTCCGTCGCCGAGTTCGTTTGCGGCGACCCTTACGGCGCGCCGTTTCATCACCGGAAAGTGCGCCAGTGCGCCGGACGATAGTTGCGGATACACGAGATTCACGGTCTGTTCTCCCGGATTACGATGTCGAGGCTTGCCCGAGCCTCGGCGTCAAGCGTCAAGTCGAATTCGTTCTGGTCGATGCTGCAGTTTGCGTACGTGGTTCCATCAAGCGGGTCCGTAAACGCAAATGTCGCGTTCGGCGGGTGATCCTCGAAGAACTGCGCCAGTTCCGCGGCTTCGGTTTCATCCAGCTGATCCAAACGGATCAACCACCGGCGCAGCGGAGTTCCGAAGTTCGGGAACCGCTGTTCCGATCCGTCGAGGAATTGCACAATCTCAGTTGAATAGATAGAAGTGCGCTGGAGCGGATACTGCGCCACCGCGCCTGTCTTCAAAGTCGGGAATTCAGTCATGTCAGAGCTCCGACACAACGTCGTTCAGCGAATTCGAACCAAGCATCGCCTTCTTCACCGCTGCCGCAATTGCCTCGCTGTGATCCAGAAACGACCTGCTGTCGATCGCTTGGACGTTCACCGTGATATTGGAGCCGGAAGACTGGGATGGGGCTGTGATAGCTCGAGCCTGGCCGCCGGCGCTATAGTCAATTGCGCTGAGTTGGCCGCCGGTAATGCCCGCTTGTAGCTGGATCGATGAGGGCGGCGCGTATTTGACCAGCGGAGGCGGAGCGGATGAATCGCCGCCGCCCCCAAACAATTTCATGATTCCTCCAATAATCGGGCTTAATGTCAGACCATTCGCGATCGTGCTTCCGATCCCCTTGGCTACATCCCCGATAACCGACCCGGCGCTCTGCTCCTTGGAAGTCGTGTTTTCGATCAACGCACGAGTGTTCTCCGCGATGGAGTCGATCTGGCTTTGAAAAGCGCTCTTAAGTTGCGCCGCCTCATCGGTGTTTTGACGAACAGCGTCGCCCAACGCCGTTACCGCTGATCCTGCCGCAGATGCGGCAGGGGCATTGCCGGCGTCCGTCGCCGTGTCGCGAAGCGTCGCAGAAATACTGGCCTGAAGCGCCGAGACATCGGCAAGACCGCTCGATCCGCCGCCGGTTAGTATCTTCGTCACCTCGCTCGTTATGTTGTTTGCAGCCATTTGTTCTCCTGAACATTCGCGGCGGGCTCAGTCGGCTATAACAAGACCGCGAGCAAACGGACCCGAATGCTAAGCCCGCGCATCTAATCTCCGTCGCCCTCGAGCCGGCGCATCTCCTGCTCCAGCGTGAAGAAGGCGTCCGCTGTTCGCGCGGGATATTGGCGAAGATCGCCTTTCCCGCTCATCCGCCACGTGAAAAATTCTTCGATCCAGCGCAACATTTCGGCGGTTGTGAGCGACTTCGGACAACTCGTTGCAGTCACCGCGCCTCGCGCCCACACAATTACGCGCTTCTCGCCAGAGCAGTCCAGCCAACCGCAACGCCGGCGCGCCGCCAGGCCTTGCCGTCTACAGGGTTCGCACTTCCACGCGGCCTGGTTTGAAAACTGGAAATGGAAGGCGATGATCAGTTTTTTCGTTCTTCAGCGCTGAGGCCGCACTCAGCCTTGATCCGAGCGAGCGCCTCGCGGGTCAACTCTTCTGGACCGGCGGCGATAAGCGACTCCGGAGTTGCTGGCGCGCCGTCAATTGCAAGGCCGCGAACGTCGACCAGGCCCCACTCCAGATACACGCGATCCATGCGGTTTGCGATTACAGAGGCTTCCACGCGGTCTTGCAGCTCCGAGCCGGCAGCCCGGAACTCCAGGCTTGAGCCGAGGCCCCGTATGCGCTCGGCCAGCTCCAGGCGCCGCCCGAACGACATCCTTCGGATCGTGAACACGACTCCAGGACAGACAGCCGATTCATGTTCGACGACGCTTTGATACCGGCGCGGTTTAGCCAAACGCAATAGCGATCTCATCGTCTCCTGTCCCCTGGGCGCGGCAGTTTTGGAAACGCCACTGAAGGCGTGTTTCAGTGTCGTCGTATTGCGGCGCATCCGTGATAACGCTGTTCATAAAAATGCCGAAGAGCTGTTGCGGCTGCTCGCCCAGCTGGATCATTACGCCCATCGGCGACGTCTGCCGGGCGGCCTGGTACAAAGCCTTCGTCTGATCGTCGTCCTGCGCATACACCGCAAAGTCAAACGAAACGTTGCGCATTCCGGGCGCGATCGCGCGCGGCAATCCAGATCCGAATTCGTGAGCGCGCAGATCTACGTTGTTGTTGACCAACACCGACGCTTCGACGAGCGTGAAAAATTGCGATGGCGCGGCGCCGATCCAGACCTGACCCAAATGCCCGGGAATAATCGTGTAATCAAAGCCGGCCGATGCCGGTTCCGCTGGAAACGTCTGAAGCCCCGCTTCGCCCGCGCTGAAGCTCGCGCTATCCACTAGATCTGCTGCGGCGCCGGTGAACGTAAACTCGTGAAAGTCTCCATTGACCTTTATCGCCACGCGATCGATGGCAGACCCCACCAGGATGCGGTGCACCGCCGAAGTCGGCGACCAGTAATCAAAGATGCTCGCACTCGGCAAAGATGACGCCGGCAGATAGGTCACTGTGGGACCGATCGGAGCGCCTGATGTCGGCGCAACCGTGAACGGAGCGTTCAACTGCACGGTTGTAGGGCTGACGATCCCTGTTACAAAGCGCATTTCGCCCCCGCAGGTCACCGCCTGTCCGGCAAGCAGCCCGTGAGCTCCTGTAAAGGACAGCTGCGACCCGTTTATGCCGGCCGCCGCACCGCCTGCGAATGTGAGCGCCGGCCGGCCAAGAACCGCCTGAAACAGCGCGCCATGCCCCGGCGCCTGGCTGGTGTCGCTCCAGGCAGTCATGTAAGTGCTCAGCTCGAAGCTGGTCTTACGCCGCGTCGATGCCGGGACGCCCAGAAAGGTGCGAGTTCCGGTTTTGTCGCGGCGAACCGCTGTCTCCCGCTGATGCTTTGCTTTCAAACGTACCGCTGAAATGCGGTGCGCGCCCGTGATTTTCGGAGCGGCGCCATAGCTCTCTTCCAGCGCCGCATAAAACCGGTTGTCGTTCGATGAAATGTAGGTTGACATTGCTTAAGTCCTCGCCCCGGCTTACTGGCTTACATCTACTTCGAAGCTGATCTTCACGATCTGGATGAAGTTTCTGCCGCCGTGTTTCACCGGCGTGAACGATAGCTCATACCCGCCGGCGTAGAACATCCCCTGGCCCCAATCGCCGCGGCTCTGATCCAGCACATCCGTGATCGCGTCCGCCAGCGTTTGAGAACGCTGCTCCAATCCTTCCAGCCTGTCCTGCGACATGCGCGCCTCAGCAATCATCCGCACCGTTCCGGAGAAACGTCGGAATTTCTCCCTCAGTGAATTGGTCACTTTGTCGCAGTACACATGGACGGCCGGATATTTCGCTCCAGCCGTCTTCTCCGTGACATCCGCCGCCACATTCTGTGCAATGATTTGTCCCGCACTGATTGGCGGCATTGTAATTCCCGCCGCCTCAGCGGCCTGCGTCAGCGCCGGGCCTACGCCGGTTTCGCCCGACAGCAGCTCCAGCACGCGACGTCCTACTGCGGTTCCGATTGCGGCCATATTATCCTCGCAGCAGAAATTGCCGCTCAGCGACAAAATAGTCCGGCGCTTGCCCGCTGCCGGGCGCTCCGCCGGATACAAGTGAATCGCTCATGACCCAGGCGGTCGAGACGTCTATCGGCGCTGGATTCTGAGCCTGGACGGCGTCGCGATCTACGCCGATGTAAATGTTCCAAGCCGTGACTCCGGACGGCGGATTGACCGCCCGCAGCATGTCTCCGGCGCCAAGCGAAACCGAGATCGGATCGCTCGGAGCTCCGGCGAACCCTGCGTCGTTAATCCATATGGTCTGCACCCAGTAATCAGCCCGTGCAACCGGATTCGCCGTCAGGACCACCTGCGGAGGATTTGCCTTCGGCGTGGGACGCGACACAATCCCGATCCCGATTTCGAATGCGCGTTCGCCAGCCTCCTTGGCAAGTTGGGCGTAGGTGTTCCAGCGTCCGGCGTAGCGGTCGTTGAGCTGACTGTTATACGCATCTCGATACACGGCCGCCAGCGTCGCCAGCGCATGCCAGCGCCGCACCGGCGTCGTGACCACAACGTCTGATAATCCGATCTGCCGCCGTCTCGATTGGCCGATGACTGCGCCGGACACCCCGCCCCAGTTCGCGCCGCTCGCATCCGAGGGTCCCTGCAGCAGCAGAAACGCAAAAATTTCCTCTCCGATCTCCTCGGCGGCGACAGCAAGCTTTATGTCGAGGTCAATGCCTTCATCGGCGGCAACCTGGTCGATGGTGCTGTCGTACGTCCGCAAGTACTCGATGTCGGCCGGCGTTCCATCCGTGAACAGTGCCATGTTCGCCTCAACCCTTCGGACTCTTGAACCGCTCCCTCATAGCCCTCAGCTCGTGCTCCGAGATCACGGTCACCTGCATTTTCGCGGCTGCGGCTGCCTGCTCAGCGCGCGCCCGAGCCTCAGCCATTTCCGAGCGAAACTGCTCAGACTCTTGCGCCGTCGCCAGCCTCGCTTTTCCATCTACCACCAGCCGCGCCGCGCGCTCGCGCGGCGCCTCGCTGAGCACGCCCGCCTTTCCGCCGTCCGGGGTTTCATTGCTGACGATGATCACATGCTCTTCCGGAATGCTGTTCGCTACTTCCCGGATCTTTTGGTAGTACGCCCGTAAGTCCATCGAACCTCCTTCACAAATAAAAAGAGGCCCGGCGTTCGCCGGACCTCATCGCTAATACAGCGGAAAGCGATTCGCCTTCCGTTAGTCGTCGTAAAACTAGCTGTAGATCTGCACGCCGAAGCTGTTCCGCAATACGCCGACGCCGTACAGCACGTCGACTGTGAACTGCTGAGCCAGCGTGTTCGGCTGATAGCTCATCGTGACGCGCATGCCGAAGTTGCCGAGTTCGGCGTACTCCGAGATGGCGCCCGTGCCGGGGAGCGGCTGGGGAAGACGGCGTACGACCAGACCGATCGCGTTCCGCGTGAACGCCAAGTTGTGAGTCGTGCTCGGATTGCTGCCTGTCTTGCTGACGAACTGCGAACGGAAGATGTAAAAATCCTTCATCTTGCCCACCGCGCCGTCCACCAGCGCGCGCAGACCCGCCTCGCCAGCGGTGTGATACTCACTGAAACGCGGAATCTGACGCAGCGCCGAGTACGTGTTCGCATCCACTACCAGGTACTTCGGTTCGCTTGCGGGGACTTTGGCCTGAAACAGCGCCGTTTCCGCCTCGTCCACCAGGGCTTCAGTAATGGGCGTCCCGGCCGTGCCCAGCGGAGCGTTGGCCGTGAACTGCGAGCACAGGGCCAGCAGATCCGACTCGATCTTCTCCGCCAGCGCAACCACCGCCGGCTGCATGTACAGCTTCAGCAGATCCGGAACGGCGATGACCTTTGTCACGTCAGGAATCTGAAATGTCGCCTCTGCGTGCGTGTTCAGCACAATCTGGGCGTTCCCCAGGCTTGGATTCTGCGTCTGAACCGTTCCGCCTTCTGCGATGTTATTCGCCACAAGCGTTGGGGGAATCGGCACATTGACCGTATCGCCCGCCTGGGCCAACGTCGGCTCGTAATCGCGATTGACCAGGTTTCCCATGACAAGGTTGCCCATCAAAGCCGGCAGCGCGTCCGCCGCCACCAGTTTGCAGATCGCGTTCGCGACATTTGCCGATGTAATTGCTGGCATTCTGCTTTTTCTCCTTTTTTCATAGCGGTCCGGCTGAATGCCAGAACCGCCTCTCTCGCCGACTTAAAGCGCCCGCAGCGTCTGCGAGGCGACGCGCGAGATCTCCTGGCGGACTCGCTCGAGCTCTTCCGCGCTCATGCCCGGCTTGATCTTGTCCAGATCAATGCCGCTTCCGCCGGTCACGGGGGGCTGCGAATATCCGCTTGCGCCGGATCCGCCTACCATGCGGGCCGGCAATAACTCGGGGTTATCTGCGACAAACTGGCGTAGGTAGTCCCGAAGAGACACCTCGCCAGAATCCGTTCGCGCAATCAGCCGCCCATCTTCGGCGCGCTGAATTTCATCCTTTACCGCGCGGAACGCCAGGTCCACCTTGCTTACGCCGAGCCGCTGCAGCTCCGACCGGATCGTGCTGCTTCTCTCCATCTCCTCGGCTCGCTGCCGCGCTCGCTTGTTTTCCTCGACAAGCTCGTTCAAACGTTGCTCGAGCTGCTCCCGTCGCTTCCGCTCTTCCGTAAGCTCGGCCTTGTACGCCGGCTCCGCCTTCGTCTGCTCAAATCGGACGAATTCGTGAATGGCATCTCGAATGAGCGCTTTCACGTCAAACTGCTCTTGATCCATACGCCTCCTAAATATTCCGCCGTGGGGTTCCTTCAATATCTGTGCGCAGCTCTCAAACCGCCTGCCAGCGCCGCACACCGTCCTAATGGCTGGACCAACAGTCGGCAAGCCGCGCCGCTACAGTGGACGCTATCTCGCCTCTTCAATCTCCGCCGCAATCTTGTCCTTGATGTCCTGCCGTACGTCGCACAAATATTTCAGAGCCAGCCGCCGCTGGATCTGTCGGACCAGCGTCGGAGATTGAATCCCGAGTCCGAGCAGACGCTCCGCATCGGACAGCTCCACGCTGAAATCTCCGATATCAAACTCGTCCAGCCCGGAGACATCGATGAGGAGCCCGTCCTCTCGCGCCTCGTTTATCGCGCGCAGCACTTTGCGCGCGACGTCCTTCACGGAGTCGCCATAAGCTCGCAGAACTTCTTGGGTGAATGTAAAATCACGCTGCTTGCTCAATCCAGATCGCGCGCTGGAGTCTAGCGGACCGCCGAGCTGCGCAAGATAGCATACGCGATAAATCTCTTCTTGTAGTCGGACCAGGTTCTCCGCCGCGATCTGATACACATTCCCCTGTGGCTCCGTCCACCCGAATTTGTCTTCCGGTCCCAGCTGGATGTAATACGATTCGCCCACCATCTGGTTGAACTTTCGGTCGCTGTATACCACCGGCGTGGCGAACAATCCCATCGTGAGCGCCCAGGACAGCGCGTTGGATTTGTTGAAGTGCTCGAGCTGAAGAGAGCCGGCTCGGTTCAATAGCCACAAACCCTCCGCGAAATCCATTCGGAATAGTGGAACTTGGCGCTGTTTTGCTAGGCCGTGCAGGCCGCGGTCGACGAGTTCGATGCGTCCTCCCGGCTCAGCGCCTTGCGCCTGGCGATATACCCGGAATTCTTCCTTGTCGTAATACGTCCAGCGCGTTTCTACGCGCCATTCCTTGTCTTCAACTCGCTCTGTGCGCAGCGACTCCGTCCGCAGCACCACCCAGTTCAGCGCTCCTCGCTCGTCGTAGCTCCAATTGATCAAATGCCTGGGCGAATAGCCCACGACGAACGCCCGCGAAACCCCGCGCTCATCTTCTTCCGCCCGGCTCCCAACGCGACCCGGGTGACGCGGAAAGTCCACCAGAATGTAGCTTGCTCCTTCGATCAGCGCTTCGATGAACTGAGCCCGAAGAAAATCGGTGAAATTCGCGCCGCGCAGGTCGCAGTCATTCGTGAATTCGGAGAAAAACGCCTTGGCGCGCGAATTCGCGCCGTCGAATGTGAAAATTGGTTCGCGGCGGAACAGCGTGGCCGCGTACCAGTCCACGATGGAGCCGATATAGTTCTCGTAGAACACGCGGCTCAGGCGTTCGTTATATACGTCCACCGGCTCTTTATGCCGAGGGATCAGGTATTCCGAAGCCCGATTGCTGAACTGCTCGCCGCCGGCATACAGATCGCGATACTTCCTCCAGCACGCGCGCTTCGCCTTATACTCGGGATGTTCCCGATCGATATCGAACACGTTGTTCCCCTTCTTTGATTGGTTGTTCTCTTGCCTGGCGACCGGATCGCCTTACAACAGGCGCTCTCCGCGCTCTCCCGCATCCTGCGATCGCTTCTGCTGCCACACCAGATAGCCCAGCGCATCGGACAGGTGAGTTCTTCGCGGATCGCTGGTTTTGTCAATCATCGCGGTGTTCGGCTGATACGACACCTGCTCGAAATCCTTGATCAGCTCCTTGCAGCGCCTGTTCACATACAGCCGCACCTCGCCGGAAGCCGCTTCGAGCATCGCGTTCATCGTAGCCACCCGGTCTCGAACCGGCGGATTTGCTCGCGGCACTCGAAACACATACTGATACCCGTTGCTGCGTAAAAACTCCGAAATGATCTCATAATCGGTGTTTCCCGCCGTCTGCATGTGGGCGCCGCTCGCGTCCCCGCAAATCTCCACTCCCGCCGCGTGATGGCCAAAACGCGCTTGAAACTCTTGACACGCGTCGAGCGTGCTCGCCCGCCGCAACACGATTTCGTCATGCACGACGACAATCCCGCCGATGACCTGCGCCACCACGGAGCACATAGGATTCACGTTGAAATCCAGCGCCCACACGATCGGCCGCGAGCGGTCCACCGGACAATCCTTGACATGCTTGGACCGATCAAATGCGAAGTACACGCGTCCCGAACTCAGACTCAGGTACTCGCCCAGCACTTCTTGCTGAAAAAAGCGCTCGTCGTAGCTCCCCTTCAGCCGCTCGTAAAAGTCCGGAATTTTGTCCAGCAAATGTCTGTTCTCGAACGGCTTCGCAATAATGGCCTCATACCCGGCGACGGGATTCGCCACAAAACGTTGGTAGACCCAATCAAAACCCTTGGGCGTCCATACCGCGAACCCGCACAGCCGCGCCGCCTTCGGGTCTCGCAAACGACCCTCCAGCCGCAGCCACGCCTCCTCCGGCGAGTACGTCAGCTCATCCACTCCGAACCACGCCAGATTGGTTCCGCGCAGGCGCTCGAACTCTTCAAGCGACCGGAACACAATCTTCGAACGCGTGTCCTTCATCACGATCTGGTTCTCTGCTTTGTTGAACTCGAACGGAAGCGAGTTCGACTCCAGAATCTCGATCAGCGCTCGTTGCGTCGCATCCCGCAACATCCCGTATGTCGGCGCGGCCAGCAGCCCCATCCGGCCGGCATTCAAGTAACTCAGCCGGATGGCCTCGTGACACAGTGCCTGACTTTTTCCGGATCCGATCGGACCCGAAAAGCCTTTAAACCGCGCCGCGGAGTCGTGAAACCGCCGCTGCGAAGGCAGCGGGTCATATGTGATCTCTATGCTGCACGTTCCGTCTCGCGTGACTCGACCCATTGAACTTTGATCTCCCGCAGCTTTTCGTCGCCAGCCAGTTCCTTCTCGAGCGCAAGCAGCCGGATCAGGTCGCCCACTGTCGCTTTCTGCACCCCTTCGCTCTCGAGCGCTTCGGTGCATTTTGCGAGAATTCTCCGCACCAGAGCCAGCCTGTCCACCGCTTCTCCTGCGGCCGAGTCATTCCGCCGCGCTGCGCCTCGCTTCGCTGCCATCGCTTTCCCCCAAATAAAAAAGCGCCGGCCATCCGGCGCTGCTCACAGCCAAAAATCACTATCTCCACTTTCAACTTAACACCGCGCCCCAAATTCTCCGGTTGGCCAAAAATCGTAACTTCAAGAATGAAAAGGGAATATAAAAATTGCGAAAGGCGTTAACGGCGTCCGCATGCTATGCGGCTTTTTGTGAGCGTCCTCCGCCCCGACCGGCTGGGGCCGTTCGCTCTTCTTTCATCCGATTCTCGAGGCGGTGCAACCGGCGCCGTCGGCGTGAAGTGAGCGCAACTGCCAGCTAATAATGGTCAGGTAGTGTGGTTTCGGTTGTCTGCTCTCATTCTCTTGAGCATTCTCGGCGGCTCGGCCGCGTCCGCGCCGCCTGTTTCAATTTGTTTTCGCGACGTTGCGCAGGAGGCCGGTCTCCGTTTCACGCTCGACAACAGTCCCACCGCCGCCAAGCACATGATAGAAACGATGCCTGGCGGCGTCGCAGTGTTCGATTACGACGGCGATGGTCGTCCCGATATCTTCTTCACAAACGGCGCCGCTGTTCCCTCTCTCGAAAAGAACCATCCCAGGTTTTTCAACCGCCTGTTTCACAACGAAGGCGCCATGAAATTCCGTGACGTTACTGCGCAGGCCGGCCTCGCCGGCGACGGATACTCAATGGGAGCCGCTGTCGGCGATTTTGACAACGACGGAAAGCCGGACCTCTTTGTTACGGGCGTCTACCATAACGCCCTGTATCGAAATCTCGGCGATGGACGGTTCGAAGACGTTACGGCGCGGTCCGGCATCAAGAGCAATGAATGGAGCGTTGCCGCGGGCTGGTTCGACTTCGATAATGACGGCCGCCTCGATCTGCTCGTGGTCAACTACGGCGCTTGGTCTCCCGGCGCCGAGCGCTACTGCGGCGATCAGACGCGCAATCTGCGCATCTACTGCCACCCGAAGTATTACGATCCCAGGCCGAATCAACTATACCGCAATCGCGGCGATGGAACCTTTGAAGATGTCTCTGATAAATCAGGCATTGCAGCCTACCGCGGCCGTGGAATGGGCGTCGCCTTCGCCGATTATGACCACGACGGCAGGCTGGATGCGTTTGTAACCAATGACAACCTCCCGAACTTCCTGTTCCACAACCTCGGAGCGGGGCGGTTCGAAGAAGTCGGTCTGACCACCGGCGTCGCGCTGCTCGACAATGGCAAGCCGGTAGCCAGTATGGGAACGGATTTCGCAGACTACAACAATGACGGCTGGCCTGATATTGTGGTCGTCGCCCTCAACCGGGAAACCTTTCCCCTATTCGTCAACACCGGGCGCGGAGCGTTTAAGGACGGGACCTACACGAGTAAACTCGGCGCTCTCTCCATGGATCATGGCGGGTGGGGGCCGGTGCTGGCCGATTTCGACAACGACGGCTGGAAAGACCTCTTCACATCCAACTCGCATGTGAACGATATCGTCGAGCGGTTCGAACCCGCCGCCTACAAGCAAGCCAATTCGGTCTTCGTGAACTTGCGCAATGGCCAGTTCGCCGAATCGACCTGCGCCGCGCTCAAAGCCGTCTCGCGCGCTCACCGCGGGGTCGCCGCGGCCGATTTCGATGGCGATGGCAAGCTGGATGTCGTCGTGAGCGCGCTCGGCGAGCCCGCCGAGCTGTGGCAGAATGCTACGCAAACCGCTAATCATTGGCTGCTGCTGAAGCTGACCGGCGCTCGCAGCAATCGCGACGGCATTGGCGCCGTGATCCGCGTGGCCAATCAGACGTATGCGATGACGACCAGCGCCGGATACGCCTCCTCCAGTCTTTCCGGAGTCCACATCGGCCTGGGAAACGTTGCTTTGATACCTTCCATCGAAATACATTGGCCGAGCGGGACCGTTCAGACCTTGAAGGACATTGCGGCGGATCGCGCTCTGAACGTCACGGAGCCCTGACGCCGCTGCGTCTGCGCTCATCGGTCGTCCTGATATGATTTCCGCATGGCGCGAATCGCCGTCTTCCTTCTTATTCCAGCCCTGATCTGGGCCGAAGAATATGCGCTCGGCCCGGATTCCCAGCGTCACCAGGGCGTGCCGCGCGGGACCGTCACAAAATACCAGTGGAACGCCAGCAAAATCTTCCCCGGCACAACTCGCGATTATTGGGTCTACGTTCCAGCCCAGTACGACGCGTCGAACCCCGCCTGCCTTATGGTGTTTCAAGACGGCGCCGGGTATGTAAATGAGACAGGCGGCTGGCGCGTTCCCATCGTGTTCGATAATCTCATCCATCAGCGCGCGATGCCGGTGACCATCGGAGTGTTCATCAATCCCGGAGTGCTGCCTGCCCTCTCGCCCAATCAGCAGGACCGTTATAATCGCAGCTACGAATATGACGGATTGAGCGATCGCTACGTCCGCTTTCTGCTCGAAGAGATCCTGCCTGAAGTCGCCAAGAAATACAACCTGTCCGCGGATCCCAATGACCGCGGCATCGCCGGATCGAGTTCCGGCGCAATCGCCGCCTTCACCGCCGCTTGGCATCGCCCTGATGCCTTCCGTCGGGTACTGAGCTTTATTGGCAGCTACACCAATTTGCGCGGCGGCAACATGTATCCCGATCTGATCCGCAAAATGGAACCCAAGCCGCTGCGCGTCTTCCTTCAGGATGGCCGCAACGATCTCAATCTCTACGCGGGGAGCTGGTTCATCGCAAATCAGGATATGTACTCGGCTCTCGAATACGCGGGCTACGAGACAAACTTCGTCATCGGAACGGAGGGACACAACAGCAAGCACGGCGGCGCCATCCTGCCTGATGCGCTGCGCTGGCTGTGGAAGGATTACCCCAAGCCCGTGGGCCGTGTCGCAAACAAGGCCGAGCGCCATTTCATCGCTGAGATTCTCGACCCTGAGAGCGATTGGGAGGTGGTCGGTCAGGGATTCAGGTTTACCGAGGGTCCAGCCGTTGATCGCAACGGCAACGTATATTTCGTCGATGCGGCGGAAAACAAGATTTTCCGCGCTGATGCGCAAACCGGCGCAGTCACGCTGTTCAAGACTGACTCCGGCGGCGCGAGCGGGCTGATGTTCGGTCGCGACGGCCGGCTGTACGCCGCCGCCGGGAAAACGAAGAGGATCCTCGCCTACACCCAGGACGGCGGCGAGTCGGTCATTGCTGAAGGTTTAGGCTCAAACGATCTGGCCGTAACCAGCGCGGGCGGCATCTATGTCAGCGATCCTGGCGCCCATCGCATCTGGTATATCGACGTCAACGGCGACAAGCGCGTGGTCCACGAAGGCGCCGACATCATTTTTCCTAACGGCGTTAGGCTCTCGCCGGACGAAGCGCTCCTCTATGTCGCTGATACGGCGTCTCGCTGGGTGTGGTCGTTCCAGGTGCAGCCCGATGGCTCGCTGGCCAACGGCGAGCCATTTTATCATCTCGAGATCCCCGATGATGTGGAATCCGGGCCGTTGCGCTCCGGAGCCGACGGCATGACCGTCGACACGGAAGGTTATCTGTATGTGGCGACCAAGCTCGGCATCCAAATCTGTGACCAGCCCGGACGCGTGGTCGGCATCATTCGCAAACCCGGGAGCGCCGATCCATCCAATCTTGTGTTTGGCGGTCCGAATTTGGACTTGCTCTATGTCACTGCGGGCGACAAGCTGTATCGCCGTCATCTCCGCCGCAGGGGACTGTTCCCTTGGCGCCCCGTTAAGCCGCCCGTGCCAAGGCTCTAGAACATGACCGCCCTCGCGCACGATTTCCGCCGCGCGCCGTCGCTTCGTACACTGAGAGCAGATCCCGCCGAAGCGTTGCGCCAGGAATAAGATGAACGGCTCTGCCCGGACCGCTTTTGCCTTACTATTGCTGCCGCTCTCCGCTCAGCCGCGCCGTGCTACTGCTGAGCTCCTCCGCAGCCTCGACCACACCGTCGCCTTCCGCGATATCTCGCTCTCTCCGGACGGCAACCGGATCGCGTGGGTACAGTCCGGCGCTGTTTACTTGATGCCCTGGCGCACGCCGGGCGCACGCCCGGTCAAACTCGCAGCCGCTGGCGGCCGGTCTGCCGCTTCGCCGGTCTGGTCGCCTGATTCTCGTTCGATCGCGTTCTTTTCTGACGCCGGCGAAAACAACGGACAAATGCAGCTCTGGATCGCAGATGGCGCCTCGGCCCCACGCCAACGCACGCGCCTCACAGGGCATGCAGAGAGCCCGCGCTGGCTGCCGGACGGCCGCCGGATTGCATTTCTCTACGTCCCGGGAGGCAGCGGCGGCGGCCCCCTCACCCCTGCGCCAGTTCAAACCGGCGTCATTGGGGCAGTCCTTCACAACGCGCGCATCGCAGTCCTCGATGCCCGGTCGGGTCAGCTCACACTCTCCTCGCCTGCCGGTCTGAACGTCTACGAATTCGATGTTTCGCCCGACGGTCGTGAATTCGTCGCGACCGCCGCTCCCGGACCTGCGGATAACAATTGGTGGATCGCTAAACTTTACCGTTTCGACGCCGCCTCCGGCCGCGGCGCCGTTATCTACCAGCCCACGCTTCAGATTGCGATGCCGCGATGGTCCCCCGACCGCACGCACATTGCATTTTTGGAAGGTCTGATGAGCGATTTCGGTTCGTTCGCCGGCGACGTCATGACCGTTCCCGCCGACGGAGGCGCGGCGGTCAATCACACGCAAAATCGCGACTCTTCTCCCAGCTCATTGACCTGGATCGGACCCGGCCGGCTGCTCATCACTGAATGGCGGGGTTCGGGCGCCGCGATCTCAACGCTCGACATCAAAACCGGCGCCGTCGATCTGCGTTGGAGCGGTCCGGAAAGCATTCATTCCGGCGGATTCCGGCCGAATTTCACGCTCTCCCGCGATGGCGCGGTCAGCGCCTTCGTGCGGAGCTCCTTCAATGCGCCTCCGGAGATCTGGGCTGGTCCAATCGACGGTTGGAAGCCGCTTACCCGCGAAAATCAAGGCTTGCGCTCATCCTGGGGAGAGGCCAGGGCGGTGCAGTGGCAGAGCGAGCAGTACACCATTTATGGCTGGCTGCTCCCGCCGCCGCGCATCGAGCCGGGCCGCCGTTATCCGCTGGTTGTTTGGGTTCACGGAGGACCTTCCAGCATCGTGAAATCTTCGTGGCCGTCGGAAACATCCGTGCTCCCCTTGCTCGCCTCCCGCGGCTATTTCGTGCTGATGCCCAATCCCCGCGGCAGTTACGGCCAGGGAGAGGCATTCACACGCGCCAACGTCAAGGATTTTGGCGGCGGCGATTTGCGCGACATCCTGGCCGGCGTCGATTACGCCATCGCTCACTTCCCTGTCGATCCCGCACGCCTCGGCATTACGGGCTGGAGCTACGGCGGCTTCATGACGATGTTCGCCGTGACGCAGACGAAGCGCTTCCAGGCCGCGGTGGCTGGCGCTGGCATCGCCAACTGGACCAGCTACTATGGGGAGAATCTCATTGATCAATGGATGATTCCGTTCTTCGGCGCATCCGTCTATGACGATCCTTCCGTCTACGAAAAGAGCTCACCGATTCGCTTTATTAAGCAGGTCAAGACGCCGACGCTAGTCCTTGTAGGCGAGCGCGACGCAGAGTGCCCGGCCCCGCAGTCCTTCGAGTTTTGGCATGCGCTGAAGACGCTCGGAGTCCCCACCGAGTTGGTTGTGTACCCAGGCGAAGGCCACCGCTTCGTGCAGCTAGAAAACCGCATTGACCGGGAGGATCGTACGATCGCTTGGTTTGAAAAATATCTAGACCGTGAGGAAGCGGCGCGCTGACCGTCAATCCTTCGGCAAGAATCTCCGCAGGCCAAAATCGTACGCCGCCGCTCCGATCACGCCGCCAAGAAGCGGCCCCGCAATCGGAACCCACCAGGTGTTCGTCCCGTCGGTCAACCCGTTGTTGCGAAATCCCGCCAGGGCCGTGAACAGCCGCGGCCCGAAGTCGCGCGCAGGGTTGATGGCATACCCATGCATTCCGCCGAACGACATGCCAATCGCAACCACAATCAGACCAATTACCACGGGCGCCAGATTTCCGGCCGGAAGTTGATTGCGCTCATCCGTCACCGCGAAGATCAGCAGCAGCAACAGCGCCGTTCCGATTGTCTGGTCGAGAAATCCCGCCGAGGGCGCGTTCGGAAATGCGGGAAACGTCGTGAACACGCCGGCGGTATGTTCCAGCGTGGGGTCAAATTTCAAAAAGGCGGGATGATAATTCCAAAATACAGTCGCCGCGGCCAGAAACGCTCCGGCAACCTGAACAACAATATACGGGATCACCTTCCGCCACGGAAATCCGCGAAACAGCGCCACTGCCAGCGTCACTGCCGGATTCAAGTGCGCTCCGCTGATTCTGCCCGCAACGTACACGCCCATCGTCACCGCAAGTCCCCAGCCGATGGTGATGTTCGTATAGCCGCCATTGACCACCTCGCCCGGGATGTTATGCCCGAACAGGACCACCATCGCCACCACCCCTGCGCCAAATGCGATTAACACAAAAGTGCCGATGAACTCGGCAGCGAGTTCTGCCCTCAGACTGTATTTCATGAACGACGCGATTGTATCAATTGCGCTAGCGGCCTCGCTGCGCTCAGTTTATAAGTGCGCATCCGTTCGTTTCCTGCGCGCTCACTTCATGAAGCCGCTGCGCCCGCTCCCGGAAGCGCTGAGTTCATCATTCAGCGGGTCATCGAGCGCTAGCAGCCATCGCAGGCGCGGGCTCAGCTGCGCCTGCGTTTCCGGCCGCAACAGGCGCTTCTGATACTGCTGCTGCGGAAGGTCCCGGCGGCAGTAGAAGGCGTGCATCGCGCGGCGGGGCGCGTCCGTACGGTTGGCCGTTCCGCCATGCCAGCAGTGCGCGTTCATAATCACAACGCTCCCCGCCGGCGCGAGCACAAGCCTTTCCTCCGGATGCCGCGCCAGCGGATCGGCCAGTTCTTCCTCTGGCCGCTTGCCCCACCGGTGCGAGCCGGGAATCACGCGCGTCGCCCCATTGTCGGACGTGAAATCGTCGAGCATCCAGATTGTATTGCAAACCGAATAGCCCTGTTCGTCGGGCAGCGCGCCCATGTCCACATGCAGCGGCTGCGGGGCCTCAACATGCGGCTTCGCCGATCGCGCATTCAGGCTTCCCAGCTTGTACTCGGCTCCCAGCACATATTCAACCCCCTCCAAAATTCCCGGCATCGCGATCGCATCCCGAAAGACTTCGCCTTTGTCCACCAGGTTCGCCAGCCGGAGCGCGCCCGGCTCCTGCTTGAATTCCCATCCAGCGCGGCAACCTTCTTCAAAGAACAGTTCGTCGATGCGCCGCCGCAGCCGCTCCAGCAGGTCGTCGCTCATGAAGCGGTCCAGAATTACATAGCCGTCCTCGTCAAGTTGCCGCCGCTGTTGCTCGGTCATCTTGAACATGAATGTAGCATCCTTAAACTGTAAGTAAGTGTCCTATTCCCGAATCCTGGTGCGCGCCGCCAATTGGGTGGGGGATGCGGTCATGTCGCTGCCCGCGCTGCGCGCCGTCCGCGAGCGATTCCCTCAAGCGCACATCTCTGTGCTCGCGCGGCCCTGGGTCGCCGACCTGTACGCGCGCGAGTCCTTTTGCGACCGTTTGATCCCGTATACAGCTCGACCCGGCGCCGCCGATTTTACTGGCAAGCTGCGTATCGCCCGACAAGTGCGTCGCGAACGGTTTGATTGCGCCATCCTCTTGCAAAACGCTTTCGAGGCGGCGCTCATCGCGTGGCTTGCGCGCATTCCGGTGCGCATCGGCTATGACCGCGATGGACGCGGGCCACTGCTGACACACGCCGTTGCAGTCCCGCGCCCCGGCGACATTCCGCGCCATCAGCGTTTCTATTACCTCGAGCTCCTGCGCCGGGCCGGACTCATCCGCTCGCTTCCCGAAAGCGAAGCGATTCGGCTCGAAGGCGCCGGCGCGGCCGCGCAAGCCGGCCGGCGCACGTTCCGCGCCGCCGGCCTCGGCGAGGTCGTCATCGGCGTCAGCCCCGGCGCCGCGTACGGCTCGGCGAAACGCTGGCTCCCCGACCGCTTTGCGGAAACCGCATGCGCAGTGGCATCCGGCATCGGCGCCTCAGTCGCCGTGTTCGGCGCCGATGATGAACGCGAGCTGGCCTCCCAAGTGGCCGCGCTGATCTCGTCGCGCGGCGTTTCCGTCCGCAATTTCGCAGGTGAAACCTCTCTGGCGCAATTCATCGAAATGGCCGCAGCCTGCTATGCCTTCCTGACCAATGACTCCGGCGCTATGCACATCGCCTCTGCCGCAGGAACTCCCACGGTCGCGATATTTGGAGCAACGGACCATGCCGCAACGGGCCCCACGGGGCCAAACGCGCGCGTTATCCGGGAGCCGGTCGAGTGCAGCCCTTGCCTTTTGCGCGAGTGCCCCATCGATCACCGCTGCATGACCGCCGTTGCCGCGGCTCGCGTCGCCGAGACCGCGCTGGAGCTTGCGCGCGAAGTCCGCAACTGACTGTGCCATCCTGTCGTTTGGATACCCGGAAAAAAATTGTCAGTCTGGAACAGGCCGTCAGGGCGATTCGCGAGCACCCCGGGTGGGTCGCCGTCACCGGCTACTTCGACCCTCTCACCGCCGAACATTCCCGCCGCCTCCGGGAAATCCGCACCGGACATTCCGGCATCGTCGTGTTCCTTTCCGATCCGCCCGATCCTGTACTGTCCGCCCGGGCGCGCGCCGAATTGATCGCCGCGCTCGCCATGGTAGACTACGTTGTGCTCCCGCAAGAACGCGCTTCATCAGGCTCGTCTCTGCTCGATGCAGGCCTGCCTGTGCTTCGCGAAGAGGAAGCCGATGAGGCGCGTTTCAAGAACCTCCTGCGGCGCGTTCAGGAACGGCATAAGACTGCGCTGGAGCGCTGACCCTCGATGCCTCGTCCGCGAATCCTGGTCGTGCGCCTCGGCGCTATGGGCGATGTCGTGCATGCATTGCCCGCGGTCGCATCTCTGAAGTCCGGTTTTCCGGGCTCTCATCTTACCTGGGTGATCGATCCTAAGTGGAGGCCGCTGATCGCCGGCAACCCGGATGTTGATGAGGTCGTCGAGTTCAGCTATCGCGATCCTGAGAGCTTCCGGCGCATGTGGACCGCCCTCCGGACCCGCCCCTTCGACGTCGTGGTCGACATCCAGGGCCTGATCAAGTCCGCCCTGATCGCGCGCATTCCGCGGTCTCCCCTCGTCGTCGGTTTCCATCCAGCGCGCGCCCGCGAACGCATTGCGGCTGCCTTCTACACGCGCCGCGTGCGGCCGCGAACCGTGCACGTCGTCGATCACTATGTGGAATTAGCGCTTGCCGCAGGCGTCCGCGAGCCGGTTTATAGATTTGCGCTGCCTGCGGGCCGGCCAGAGGGCCAGCTCCCGGACCGCCCCTTTGTGCTCGCCTGCCCGTTTGCCGGATGGGCTTCGAAACAATGGCCCATTGAGCGTTATAGCGAGCTGGCGCGCAAGCTCGCCGTCCAGGGCATGGTGTTGGTTGTAAATGGCCCCGAATCCGCGCGCGCGGAACTGGATCGCATCACATGGGCGTGGGCGCACACATCCGGAATCGAAGGGCTCATTTATGCCACTCGCCAGGCGATCGCTGTCGTCGGCGTGGATAGCGGGCCGCTCCACATCGCCTCCGCTCTCGGCAAACCCGGCGTCGCCATCTATGGGCCCACCGACCCTGCGCGCAACGGACCCTACCGCAGCGCCATCCAGGTGGTGCGATTGCCCGGTGCGTCGACCACCTATCGGCGCGGCTCGGAGATCGCTCGCAGCATGCGCGCTATCCCGCCGGGCCTCGTGTTCAGCGAGCTTATGGCGCAGTTGCGGTCTCAAAAAGAGCAGAGCGCCCGATGACCGCGCGCCGCTATTGGTTCCCCAAGCCGTATGCCGACGCCGTCGCCAAGCTGCGCGTGCCGGCAGGCTTCCTCCTGCTCGCCGCGTTCCTGTATCTGGCCGCGCCGAACGCGCGCTCGCTCGCTGTTGGCGCCCCGGTCGCGTTCTGCGGACTGTTGCTGCGGGGCTGGGCCGCCGGCCATCTTGAGAAAAACCGCCAGCTCGCCGTCAGCGGACCGTATGCCTACGTCCGCAACCCGCTCTACCTCGGCACCCTCGTCGCCGCCGCGGGATTCGTCGTCGCCGCCCGCCGCTGGGAGCTGGGCGTCATCTTCGCCGCCGCCTTCGCTTTGATCTATCTGCCTGTCATCGAGCTGGAGGAGCAGCATCTCCGCCAATTGTTTCCGAGCTATGCCGATTACGCCCGCCGCGTGCCTCTGCTCGTGCCGCGCCTGCGCAAGCCGCCCCACCCGCGCCGCTTCCGCTGGGAACTGTACCGAAGAAACGAAGAATATCAGGCCGCGCTCGGCTTCCTTGCGGGCCTGGCGGTTCTGGTGTGGAAAGTATTGCGGCAGGTCTGAAGCATTCACGCGATCATTCGCGCCAGTCCGTTAATCCACCAGCCGCAGCGCGCCGAATGCCTCCGGGACATGAAACGTCCGCCGGTTCGTCGCTCGCCAGACAATCATTTTGCGGCCAGGCTGCGGCCCCTGCGATCGGAAAAAATTGATCCGCAGCGTATTGCCAGCCGCCGCCGGACGCGAATCCACGCTGGGGTAAGGAATTCGCATATACCCGTACCAGATCTTTGTCGCGTAGTCGATGCGCGCCGCCGCCTCGAATCCCGAATTCCACTTCCAGCCGTCCTCATGGCGCGGCGCGTCGAGGTCGATGTCGAGATCCACCCATTCGCCCTGCGGCGAAATTTCAAATTCCTTATACCGCCGGATATTCTGGAAGTCCGACCCGATGAACGCCTCCGCCACATCCCAGTTCCACAGCTGATTCGTTTCCGTCCGGGTGGTTGGCCCGGGCTTTAAGTGGAGCTCCTCGTACGGGCAGATAAAGAGAAAATAGAGGTTCGCCGAAGTCCACCGCGACCGGATTTCCGTGCGGCGCCCGGAAACCGGATTGCCGAAGTTATCGCGGTCGGCGAAAATCGCGGGCGCTCCGCGCCAAAACGCCGAGTCCGGGTTTGTGTCGGCGCCGACGTCGACCGGAGCCCGCTTGCTTTCGATTGTGTCCGACGCCAGTGCGAGCGCGGTCGTGATCGCCAGCAACAAAACCGCACGGCTGCGCGCGCTCATGGCTATGCCGACAACCCCATCAGCCGCGCCGCATTGTCCTGATACACCTTCCGCAGCGCCTGCTCGCTCAACCCCAGCCCGTAAATCCGCCAACGGCCCTGCGGCGGAATCGGCGCGGGCGCGTAATCGAAGTATTCGTCCTCGGTTTCGAGGAAGCGAAAATAGATCTCATACAGCGCATCGCCGAATGTCTGTTGCGGAGTGCTGGTCCCGGCGCTTGCATCCGTGCCGAAGACGATCCGGTCCTGATATTTGTCGAAAAACTTGCGCGCCATTCGCGGCTGCCGGCCCAGTTCTCCAATGCGCGCCGCAATATCGACATGCATGTTCGGATGGCTGTCCAGACATTCGGCAACGTACGGCAGATTCTCCGAATTGGCGACGTGCAGGCACACGAATTGCGTGCGCGGATGGCGGCGCATCACCCTCCGCCGCGCCTCTTGCAGCTCCATGTTGCTCGGAAAATCCCTGCCGTAAAAGGACCAGTTGGGATGGGCGTGCAGCTCCTCCCAACGCTCGTTGAAGCGATCAACCGGCAGAAAAAACGCCTCCGGATCCGAAGTATGGATCGCTACCGGCATCTTGAAAGCCCCGGCGGCTTCCCACATCTCATCGAACCGCGGATCGTCGATCCGGACCAGCTTGTTGCTGCCGCGCTCGCGTAGAAACAGACCCAGCGTTTTGAGCACCTTCAGGCCCTTCGCGCCTGCGCGGTGCGCCTCTTCGATCTGATCGGCCTGGAACTTCGCATAGCCGGGGTCGGACGCTTTGGCCCATACCGGCTCGGTAAACACGACGAAACGGCCAGGATGGGCGGTCTGCAGTTTTCGGATCGCCTCTCGCAGACCCGCTCCATGGCCGCCCGTCAGATTCACCATCATGCGCAGATTCTTCCGGTCCATCACGCTCAGGCAGTCTCCCGGGTCCATGCTGAAGCGGACTCCGTCACCATTGCCTTCGGCATGCGTGATGTGCGTGTGAAAATCGATGACCGGAAATCGCGACCGCGGCACATGCGTTTCCGGAACATGCAGCATGCTCTTGGGCTGAAACTGTTCAAGCGGCAGGCCGCCCGGTTGCGGCGAGGCGTCTCCGCCGCGCGCCTGCATCCCGGCGCCCCTGCCCGCCGCAAACAGTCCGGCGCCCAGCGTCATCCATCGCCTGCGGTTCACCGCATCAGCTCCACAACCGGTCCCAGGAGCGCTCCGTGTTCCACTCCGGCGTCGGCTGGAAGAACCGGTTGGGATCCAGTAGATGCTGCTTCACCGCCTCCTCATTCAGCGTGATGCCGAGGCCGGGGCCTTCCGGAACCTTAATGAATCCTTTGTTGACGATCGGTTTTTCAACTCCATCCACCAGGTCGCTCCACCAGGGAACGTCCACCGAGTGATTCTCGAGCACCAGGAAATTGTTGGTCGCCGCGGCGCAGTGCACGTTCGCCATGCACGATACCGGCGTCCCCGCAAAGTGCATCGCCATCGCGACCCCGTACTCCTCCGCCATGTCGCCGATCTTCTTGGTTTCAAGAATTCCGCCTGAGGTCGCCAGGTCGGGGTGGATGATGTCGACCGCGTGTTCCTTGCAAAGAACCTCAAACGGCTCTTTCAGGTAAATATCTTCGCCGGTGAGCAGCGGGATGTCGATCGATTGCTTGATTTCCTTGAGCAGCTCCGTGTACTGCCACGGAACCATGTCTTCCAGCCAGGCCATGTTGTATTTCGTGAGCGCCTTGCCCAGACGGATGCACGAATTCACGCCGATATGTCCGAAATGGTCGGCCGCGAGCGGAATATCCATGCCCACGTACTCGCGCACTGTGGCCACGAAATCGGCCATCAGCGCCGCGCCCTTCTCGGTGAGCTCAATGCCGGTGAAGGGATGCGGCGTCAACTGCCGCTGCTGGACCGACATTCCGGTCGGCCGCGTGACTGCCCCGGGCGTCTTCGCCACCAGATCGATGCCGAGGTCCATCTTGAGCCAGGTGAATCCTTGCTCTTTTCGCGCCTTTAAGCGCTGCCCGTAAATCTTCGGATCATCCGATTCCGTCGTGTCGGCGTAACAGCGGATCGAATCGCGGAACTTGCCACCGAGCATTTGGTACACCGGCACGTTGTACGCCTTGCCCGCCAGATCCCAGAGCGCCATCTCGATTCCGCAGACGCCTCCGCCCTGTCGAGAGTGACCGCCAAACTGCTTAATTTTGCGGAAAATTCGGTCCACATTACACGGATTTTCCCCGAGCAGCCGCGATTTAAGCATCAACGCGTAGGTCGGGCTCGCGCCGTCTCGAACCTCGCCCAGCCCAGTGATGCCCTGATTCGTCTCCAGCCGGATGATGGGACAGGTCATCGGCGCCTTGGTCACGGTCGCGATGCGCATGTCGGTGATCTTCAGGTCGGATGGTTTTGAGTTGGTATTGATGTGGCTCTGATACGCCTCAATGGTCTCGTCGGCCCAGAAGCCCGCAGCCGCTGCGCCCGCCGCCCTCCGCAGAAACGAGCGTCGGCCGATTCCCAGTTTCTTGAACGAAGGTTTCATAAGGAATGCCCATTTTACCGGACCGGCTCACCGAGCGCAGCCGCCGCCCGCCAGCGTGGCGCCGCCCAGAACAGCGCCGCTATAACAGCGCCGGCGATGGACAGACCAGCGCCTGCAAGGACCGAGGTTGGCCGGTATCGAAACTCGATCACATGCCGCCCTCTTTCAACCACCACGCCCCGCAGCAGGGCATCGGCGTCGTAAATCGTCGCCTTCCGGCCGTCCACCGTCGCGCGCCAACCCGGAAACCACGCGTCCCCGAGAATCGTCATGCCGCGGCACTTCATGTCGGCGCGCAGCGTGACCTCGTTTGGCAAATGCCGCGCGACCTCAACCGCATCCTCGCCCGCGCACGACTCAAGCTGCGGCGCCGCGCCCGTCACGAAGGCCTGCACATGTGGATTAAACGCCGGATCGCGCAGCCGCCCGATGGTTTCGCCCGGCTTCACCCCCCATACTTCGTGAACCGTCCAGGTTCGCGGAAACGCTCCCGGCCGGGCGTACACATTACGGCCGCTTGCTCCGTGGAAGATCAGGACATCATCTTCCCTCTGGGGCTTCGTTCCGATGAAGTACCGGATGCCAAACAGCGCCTCTGTCCGCGCGCCGAAGGCGTCGTGCGTGTAGATGCGGTCCGGCACGCTGGCCACATACTCGGCGTAGCTCTCGATTCCCCACCATTCGCCGAAATTGTGCGGAATCGCCTCGCCATCATGGTCAATTCGAAATCTCCCGGGCTCGTTGCGCAGGAAAGCGATGATGTCGGCGTCTTGCGCCATGCGGCGCAAGTCCGCCGTGCGCCCGCGGTCATCCTGGCGGGGCAGATAGTAGCCGGTGACGTTGCCGCACTCTACCAGCATCATCACCGCAAGCATCATGATGGCCGCCGGCGCGCTGACGGCGCCGCGGCTGACCCCCCACAACGCTCCGCCCGTCGCCGCAGCCGCGAGCGCCGCAATCATGAACCGGTTATCGGCCGACAATTGAAGCTGATGCGCCAGGTACAGAAACAGACCGCCGGCTGAGATCACCGCCGCACCGCCGATGAGCGCACGCGCGATCCGCTGCGCCCCAGACTGCGAAACGAACTCCAGCGCGTCCAGACCAAACGCAAACAACCCGCACGCCGCAATCTGGAACAGCAACATGCCTTGCGCCGGGACCCGCGCCTTCTCAACCATCGGTACGACCGCGTACAAAATTCCGTGGACGACCGAATTCGGCCCCAGCGAAAACAAGATCGCTCCCAAAGCAATCGCACCGAGCAGCCGGACCCGAAGGTCTTGCCAGCGCCAACAAAGCCCGATCACAGCAAAGGTGACGCCGACCACCCCAATAAATGCAGAGATGTTCAAATCGATGCCTGGAATAACTATCCCTAATAACGACAGAGGCTTAAAGCTATACTGTTCGTGTACTACATACGGCACAGCCTCATTCCATCGCAGCGCCTCCCCCGCACCGGCGTAGCGCCGGGCAAGCCGGCCATACTCAGCCATCGGGATTGTCTGGAAGGCGCTCACTAGCACGCCGGTAGCGAATGCGGCAATTGAAATTAAAGGGTTCAGTTTTTCGCATAGAATCAAGTACAACCACACACATCCCCAAGTAAGCCATACGAAAATAGGTACTTGGTGATGCCCACACAGCCACAGAACGCCCGCGAAGAACCCCGAAAGCACGGCGCTGCGCCAAACCTCGCGGCTGCCCGCAACAATTCGAAGCTGAAACAGGAACACCAACGGCGCCCAAACTACTCCGTTAACCATTTGCGGCCAATCAACTGAACCGACAAAAGCGCTAGTGGCATAGAGTATGCCAGCTATACTTGAAGCTCTACGCGAACAATTTAAGTCGCGACACAACGCATAAAACGTCAGTGCGGCCAGCACCCGGATCAGCACAAAGTACCAGTGCAGGACAGACTGACGGATCCAGCTATGCTTGAGCGGCGCGAGAAAGAGCAGCCAGTTGAGTGGATAGGCTGCTCCCGGTTGTCCCTGCGCCAGCAGGGGTTGACCGCCCCAACTATACGGATCCCATAAAGGAAATCGCCCGGCATGCCATTCGCTCGCTTGAAATTGAAACCACGGCAGCACTTGACGCGCAGTGTCCGGTCCGGCGAGCCACGTGAACTGGTTGGTCAGGACCAGCTTCCAATAGAAGCCGATCACCACCAGGCACATGGCTGCGACTGCCGTCATGGCGCCTAGGGCGGGGAAGTGGCGCAGGTCTGATCCTTTCCAATCAGGGTGGTGCTTTTCAGCCACTGGCATGAGATCACATCATAGCGTTAATCCGCTGAAGGGCAAATATTTGCAGTTTGGGCGCAGGATTGCCATGATTAAGGCGGCAGTTTCTGGAGCCGATATGAGACCGAAGGCCCTCATCCTGATCCTGAGCGCAGTGGCGGTTGTCGGCGCACTGACGCTGGTATGGCCATTGATGGGTCAGAATCCTTCGGTTGGTTACGGAGCAGCCGCTTACCCCGTGGATAGTGGGTATCCCGGTGGTTCGCCGGATACGGCAGCTCCTGTTGACGACAATACGCCGGGGCCCGGCGTTGCGCGTATCAGCGTTATGAACGGCGAAGTCTCTGTTCGCCGCGGCGATTCGGGCGACCTGATCGCCGCCGCCTTGAACGCGCCTCTGGTAACTACGGACCGGCTGCTCACGGGTCCGGGGGACTCGCGCGCTGAAGTTCAGTTCGATTCGTCGAATATGGTCCGCCTGGGCTACAGCACGGAGGTGCGTTTCGGCGATCTGGAGTATAAGCGTTACCAAGTCCAGGTTGCAGTCGGGACAGTGACGTTTCGCGTCTTCCAGGATACTGACGCCCAAATCGAGATCAGCACGCCGAGCGTGTCCGTGCGTCCCCTGCGCGCCGGCGCATATCGCGTCATGGTTCGCCAGGACGGATCATCGCAGATCACGGTGCGGAGCGGCGAAGCGGCCATCTACAGCCCGACTGGCTCGCAGTCGCTCTATGCGGGCCAGACGATGGAGGCGCGCGGCGAGGCGTCAGACCCTGAGTTCCGGATTGTGGCTGCAATTCCGTATGACGGATGGGATCAGTGGAACGATCAGCGCGATCGCGAAATCCAACAGGCGCAGTCCTACAGATACGTGCCGCGCGAGGTTGCGGGCGCCGAGGACCTGGACCGGTATGGCAGTTGGGTCAACGATCCGACCTATGGCTATGTGTGGAGGCCCACTGTGGCTCTGGACTGGGCCCCGTACCGCTACGGCCGCTGGACATGGATCGATTACTACGGCTGGACATGGGTAAGCTACGATCCGTGGGGCTGGGCGCCATATCACTTCGGCCGCTGGTATTTTGCTCCGCGGTATGGCTGGTGCTGGTGGCCGGGGGCATTCGGCGTCCGCCATTACTGGCGTCCCGCGCTGGTCGCATTTTTCGGCTGGGGAGGCTATGGCGGGACCAGCGTCGGGTTCGGCTTCGGGTGGGGACACGTTGGGTGGGTGCCGCTAGCGCCTTATGAACCGTTCCACCCGTGGTATGGCCGCGGATGGTATAGCGGCTACCGGGCGCCGAGCATTGCCGTTGTCAACAACACGAACATTATCAATGTGTATCGCAACGCGAGGTATCTGAACGGAATCACGGCAGTCAACGCCGACCGCTTCGGCCGGGGCCGCATCGGGCCGGGAGACTTGGTGCGCGTGACCAGCACGGATCTTCAACGCGCCAGCTTGGTCCGAGGAGCGCTGCCGCTTGCGCCGGATCACCAGAGCATCCGTTTCGCTGACCGGCAGATCAATGCGGCAAACCTGCCGCATACGCCGGAGCGCCGCTTCTTCAGCAGGCAGCCTGCGCCCGCTGTGCAGAGAATTCCGTTCGATCAGCAGCGCGCGGCTGTCGAGCAGGCGGCGCGCCGAACGTTCGGCCGCGTCGCCGGTCCGGAGAATGGAAGCGTCGGCTTCAGCCGTGCGGACGCGAATAGCTTCCGGGCAAGCTCAGCAGGTCAGTCTGCGGCGCCAAATTCGCAGGGATGGCGCCGTATGAGCGATGCCCCCTCGGTTCGGCCCCAGGGCGGGTGGCAGCGCGCAAATGGGGCGAATGCGGCGCCGCAGCTGCCGAGCCGGGGAGATTGGGGACGGTTTGGCCGGGGAGAACCCCGAACGATGACCGCGCCGCAGCCTTCCTATGACCGGCAGGCGCCAACGCAACCGCGAGCCCCACAGTCCGGCGGATGGCAGCGCTTCGGCGGTGGACGCTGGAATGGAGGCGGCGTGCAGCCCAATGTGTCGCCTCCGCAATTCGATCCCCGACCCGGATCCATACAGCGCCCCTCTTACAGCGCTCCGGGAGGTTATGGCCAGGCTCAACGGTACAACGCTCCGGAGCCTATTCGGATTAACCCACCGCTGCTGCACGAGCGCTCTGCGACTCGGGATGAATACCGTGGCGGTGGCGGTGGGTTCAGCCGTGGCGGTTTCGGCGGAGGCTATTCCGCGCCGGCGCCCCGAATGGAGTCGCGCGGAGGCGGATTCGGCGGGGGGCGCAGCGGATTTTCCGCCCCTCACGGCGGTGGCTTTTCGCCCCAAGGCGGTGGGGGGCGCGGCGGCTCGCACGGCGCTGGAGGGGGCCGCGGCCACGGCCGCTGATCTCCCCGGCAGGTTTCTTCCCTCACAGGCCCGATCCCGGAGTTCAGCGGGATGGGGCCTTTTTTTGTGCCTCGAGAAGTGAACGCTCGCACGCTCAGAAGAAAGTTTACATAATACCTGTTATCGGTACTTAATATTCCAACGAAACATTCCGTAAGATTCCGTCACAAATGTAGGAAATGCCAAAACTAAGGGCGCGTGGCGGTTCTAGTACGAGTATGCTTGTCTTTCGCCGCTCCATGCACCTCAAGCGCGTCCTGATACTACTGCTTCTGTTCACCGCCATCACCCGCGCGGATATGTCCGCCTTACTCACGCCTTCACTCTCGGATCCCGCGCCCGTTGGAAGCACGGTGACTTGGTACACCAGCGTCTCGGACCCGAGCCCTGGAACCTTGTGGTACCGGTTTCGCGTGCGCGAGGCAGGATCCGAGTTTCACGTCGTACGCGACTTCGGACCGCAGTCGTCTTTTGACTGGACGCCCGCCGATCACGAAGGCGCCTACGAAGTTGAGGTCACTGTGCGCAACATCGATACAGCCGAGGCGGCTGTCACGACCGCAACCTATAACGTTGCGCCGCTGGCAGTCGACGCGCCGCTCGTCAGCGCAACCACAAATTCGTTCGTCTACCTGTACAGCGCTCCGCCGTGCCCACCCGGCTCGACCATGCAGGTTGAGTTCTGGACGGGCCGCGGCCGGCGGCGTCTTACGACCCCAAAAACGTGCGATGGACGCAGCATGAACTTTTACGTGGGAGGCATTGCTCCCGGCGCTACCTACTCAGTGCGCCATGTGATCCAGGACCGGTCGGGACAGACTTACGGCCCTGAGATGAAGGTCACGCCCGATCCAATCCGACTTCCGATTGCTGCATATCAGATCCTGAAACCGGCGCCCCAGCCGGCCGTCGACGGCGTTTTACTGCAAAGCCCTACCAGCCAGATTCAGCTCGCGACCGACCTCGCCGGCAATCCTCTCTGGTATTACGCCGGGCCGCTGACCTATATCACGCGACCCGAGCCCGGCGGAAAGTTTCTGGGCGTTTATCAGGACGCGAGAGCCGATCCGTCCGGCCAGTTATTGCGAGAATTCGATCTGTCCGGCGCGACGCTTCGCGAAACCAACGCGGCCCGCGTGAGCGAGCAACTGGCGGCGCGCGGTATGCGCCCTATAACCGGCTTTCATCATGAAGCGCGTCCGCTGCCGAACGGGCAGATTCTTGCGCTCGCCAGCACCGAGCAGATTCTAACCGACGTGCAAGGTCCGGGTCTGGTCGATGTCATCGGCGATATGATCCTCGTCCTCGATGCCAACCTTCAGGTCGTATGGGCGTGGGACGCGTTTGACCACCTGGACCCCCGCCGCCCGGCGGTGCTGGGCGAGACATGCGTCCGCGGCGGAGGCGGATGTCCTCCGTTTTACCAGGCGCAGCAAGCTAACGACTGGCTGCATGGCAACAGCCTTCAACTCACGCCGGACGGGAACATTTTGTATTCGGCGCGCCACCAGGACTGGGTCCTCAAAATTGACTACAACAATGGCGCCGGCTCTGGCGACGTCATCTGGCGGCTGGGCAAAGGCGGCGACTTCACCATCGACTCCAGCGATCTCAACCCGTGGTTCTCGCATCAGCACGATGCCGGCTTTGTTGGAAACGACAACACTCTGCTTGCCGTGTTCGATAACGGAAACACGCGGTATGCAGACGATCAGAGCAGCCACAGCCGGGGACAAGTGCTGCGCATCGACGAACAGAGCCGCACCGCCTCTCTGGTGTTAAACGTCGATCTCGGCACGTACTCTGATGCGCTCGGCTCGGCCCAGCAACTTGACAATGGCAACTGGCATTTCGATATCGGCTGGACGCGCTTTGATCCCACGCAGCCGCCCAATGCGAGCCAGTCTGTGGAGGTTGATCCGTCGGGCAATATCGTCTACCAGATCCGGATCCTGACGCCGATGTATCGCACTCACCGGATGCGGGATCTCTACACGCCCTGATCGCGATCCGCAGAGAGGCGGTGAAGTGAGAGGTCCCGCCGTAAGGATCAGATCTCCCGAGCACATCTCGGATGGTACTTTCCATCCGCGCTGTATCCTGAACTGTGATACGCTCACAGCAAACAGGCTATGGCGACCCGCAACACGACCAGGCGGGCCTTTCTGGGGGGGTTGGCTGCTGCCTCCACATGCAGCTCGGTATTGCGCGCTGATGGTAAGGCTCCGAACGTTGTCATCATCTATCTCGACGATCTCGGCTATGGGGATCTCGGATGTTACGGATCGAACATCCGGACTCCAAACATTGACAACCTGGCGAGTCAGGGCGTAATGTTTCGCCAGTTTTACTCTGCCGCCGCAGTGTGTTCTCCCGCCCGCGCCGCTCTGCTGACGGGGCGTTACCCGGCCAGGACCGGCGTCCGGCGCGTGCTGATGCCCTTCGACGATTTTGGTCTGACAGCGCCGGAAGTGACCATTCCCCAGGTGCTCCGGAAGGTTTCCTACCGGAGCATGTGCGTGGGAAAGTGGCATCTCGGCGACGTGCCCGCGTGCATGCCGACCGTGCGCGGCTTCGATGAGTTCTTTGGCATCCCGTACAGCACGGATATGTCGCCGCTGCCCTTGATGCACAATACGGATGTGCTGAATCCCGATATCAGCAACAGCGTGAATATGCTGACCCGGCAGTTCACAGCCGCAGCCGTGCAGTACATCCAGGCAGCCGCCAGTTCGCCGTTTTTCCTGTATGTCGCCTATACCGCGCCGCATCTCCCCCTGGGGACGTCCGAAGAGTTTCGCGGGCGGTCGATTCTGGGGCCCTACGGCGACATGGTTGAGGAGGTGGACTGGGGCGTAGGGCAGATTCTGAATGCGCTGGAACAAAACGGCGTCGACCAGAACACGCTCGTCATCTTTTCGAGCGATCACGGGCCCTGGTATCAAGGAAACACGGGCGGACTCCGCGGCCGCAAAGGCGAAACCTGGGAAGGCGGAATGAGGGTGCCCATGATCGCCCGTCTGCCCGGCCGCATCCCACCCGGTCTGGTGACGCAAAGCATGGCGACCTCGATGGACATTATGCCGACCCTCGTCTCGCTTTGCGGCGCGCCCTCGCCTCCCAACCCCCTCGATGGCGTGGACATCTGGCCGCTGATGACCGGAACGGGCGAGGTCGCGCGCGATATCTTCCTTTACTTCGATACACGCTACCTTCAGTGCGCGCGGCTTGGGCGGTGGAAAATGCACGTCTCGCGATATAACAGCTATGCCTGGACGCCGGATCCGCCGGGAGGTCGTCTGAATCTGCCGCTTCCCCGCCCGGAGCTGTACGACATCATCGCCGACCCGAGCGAGAGCTGCGATGTCGCGCCCGCTCACCCGGAGGTCGTCGCCGATATGATGGCGCGCATACAGGCTGCGCTCCCCAGCTTTCCCGACGTCATAAACAACGCTTGGCAGGAGACGTTCAGCCGGCAGGTGTATCCGACCCCGTCCGGGGCTTTGCCGGCTCTTCCGCCGGCGAACAGTTAGTGGGCGAAAACAGCGTCAGGCGGTAGGACAGCCCATGGCTTCTGACATCCACATTCTTCAACTCGGCTCGCAGCGCTAGCGCTTTGAGTTCGGCGGGTCGGAACGCCGCCGCCACCGACACGGGAGCATCGTGGGCGGTGATCCTGTCCCACCCGAACATCCAGCGGGTTGCCGGAACGAACCAATACGGCAGCCAGCGCCGGTTTAGATCGATGACCAGTACGCCGCGCCGCGCCACAGCGGCGAAATTACGCAAAAGGGCCACTATCTCTTCGTCTCTAAAGTGGTGTAGAAACAGGGACGTGAATACAAAATCGTAAGACTTTGGTTGAAATGGAAGACGGAAAGCGTCTGCCACGATTTTTGGGGGGTCCGCCAGATTCAGGTGAGAGATTAAATAATCAAGTGATGTAACTGTTGCCCCAGGATATAGGCGTCGGATTTGACGGCCCATATCTCCTGACGCGGCACCTATGTCCAGCACGCTGAAGTGAGCAAGACCCGGCGCTCCACACCGGCCGAGAAGCGATTTCAGCGCCGCATAGCCGCCGAAGTTGCGGTTCAGGCGCACCAGATCGCCGAGGCTGCGCTCGGCTTGAGCCGGAGTGCAGCCGTCCAGCAGCTCGGGCCGAATTGTTCGCGCCCGCAAGGATCTGGGCATCTCGCTCCATGATAGAATGCCCGGTTGTCGGAGCCAGTCCCTATGAATTCCTCCCTTTCGCGACGGAACTATCTCGCCTGGATGGGAGCCGCCGGAATCGCGCTCGGGTCCTCAGCGCCGGCTGCGGCGGCAACCAGCGAGGCTGACCGCGAACGCCGGATGCAGTGGTGGCATCAGGCCAAATTCGGCATGTTCATTCACTGGGGCCTGTACAGCGTCCTTGGGCGCCACGAATGGGCTATGGAGAACGAGGGTATTCCCGTCGCCGAATACGAGCAGCTGGCAAAGCAATTCACGCCGCGGCCGAACGCCGCGCGCGAGTGGGCCAAACTGGCGCGCCGGGCGGGCATGAAGTACATGGTCATGACCACCAAGCACCATGAAGGCTTCTGCCTCTTCAACACCAAGCTGACCGATTACTGCGCTCCGAAGCAGGCGTGCGGACGAGACCTGGTGAAGGAATTCGTCGACGCCGCGCGGGGCGAAGGCATGCGCGTGGGATTCTACTACTCGCTGATGGACTGGCATCATCCCGACGGCGCGCGCTGCGCGAGCGACGAAGCGGCCCGGCGGCGCTTCGTCGACTACATTCACGGCCAGGTCCGTGAACTGTGTACGAACTACGGCAAACTGGACATCCTTTGGTATGACGTCGCATGGCCGCTGGATGCCGACGGCTGGGAGTCGGTCAAAATGAACCAGATGGTCCGCGAGCTGCAGCCCGATATTATCATTAATAACCGCTCGAAGGTTCCCGAGGACTTCGACACGCCCGAACAGCGCATCCAGGCGAGCCGCGGACGCGCCTGGGAGGCGTGCATGACCATGAATGACAGCTGGGGCTATCAGCGCGCTGACGATAACTGGAAATCGCCCAAAACAATTGTGCGAAATCTTGTCACCTGCGCCCGCGATGGCGGCAACTACCTTCTGAACATCGGCCCGAAACCCGACGGTTCTGTTCCCGAAGAATCGGTGCGGATTCTGAGCGACGTCGGGAGATGGATGGACCGGAACGGCGTTGCGATCTATGGAGCGGATCCGTGTGAAGTCAAGCGCTCCAGCTACATCAATTTTTCGCGCAAGGGCAACACGCTGTATCTGCATGTTTATTATTGGCCAGGCAGTACGGTAGCGGTCGGCGGGCTTCAGACCAAGGTCAAATCTGCGCGGCTGCTGGCAAGCGGAAAACCGGTCGAAGTGAAACAGGACGAATTCCGGGTTCAGTTTACCGGTCTGCCCGCGAATGCGCCGGATACGCCGGTTACCGTAATTGCGGCCGAATGCGAGAGCGAGCCGAAGCAGGACAATCTTAAGGTGCGAACGGACCGTCCCCGCACGCACGTGTGACGCGAGTGAAAGCCGCGAACTGATGGAGATGATGAGCGGGCATATCGGATGGATTGAAGCCATCTGCGGGCCCATGTTCTCGGGAAAGAGCGAGGAGCTGATCCGGCGCTTGCGGCGCGCCATGATTGCGCGCCGGCGGGTGCAGGTGTTCAAACCCGCGCTCGACGACCGCTACGCGGTTGACGAAATCGTCTCGCACGGCGACTGCCGGATGAAATCGGAGGTAATACACCGCGCCTCCGACATCCTGCGGAAGCTGGACTGGCGAACTCAGGTGATCGGCATCGACGAGGCGAATTTTCTTGGTCCGGACCTGGTGGATATCGCGGGCCAGCTTGCGGATACAGGCAAGCAGGTGATCATCGCCGGTCTCGACACGGATTACCTGGGCCGGCCCTTTTCGCCCATGCCGGAACTGCTTGCGTTAGCCGAATCGATCACCAAAACTCTGGCCATCTGCGTCCGCTGCGGAAATCCAGCCAAACACACGCAGCGTCTGGTGGAATCTGAGGATCTGATCGTCGTCGGCGCGGCGGGGATGTACGAAGCGCGATGCCGCCGTTGTTTTGAGCCGGGCGCGCCAAAACAGGAGGTACTTGATTTCGCCCGGCCGCGTCTGGCCGGCAACGCCGGCGCCTAGGGCAACCCGGCGCCATCGCCGCGCATCCCAATAGCATAATAAGATGAAGAGTATCTCTGTGTCTTGAGAGTGGAGGAATCCGTGAGTTTGAGTCCCGCCCCCAGTCCGGCCCCCGGCGCCGCGCCCGAACCCCAACTGTATCATGCGCCTGGCGCAGCCTCATCGGGTAGCGGCAAGTTCGCGATCCTGTTCGGCGCCGTCATCGCCCTCCTCGGCGCAAACGTTTACCTGTACACCCAGGTGAATTCGCTCAAAACCGACTTGAACAGCACCAAGGATGCGCTCTCGGCTCAGGTCGCCAAGCTCCAGGAGTCCGAATCGCTCACGAACCAGAGTCACCGGCGCACGGTGGAGTCTCTGAAGGACCAGCTTGAGGCCGCCAAGCGCCAGGCCAACATGCTGGCGGGCCAGGCCAAGCAGGATGCGATCCGCCGCAGCGAGGAGCTTGCCGCCCAGCTCGCCAACGAACAGAAAAAGGCTCAGGCGCAATTGAGCGGGCAAATCACCGAGGTTAAGCAGGCCACCGATACTGCTCAGGCGAAGATCGGCGAAGTCGGAACTGAAGTCACGAACGTGAAAAGCGACGTGGCGACAACAAAGTCCGAACTCGAAAAGACGATCGCCAACTTGAAGCGCGTGCAGGGCGATCTGAGCGCGCAAGGCTCTCTGATCGCAACCAACGGACAGGAACTGGCCGCGCTGAAGGCGCTCGGCGAGCGGAATTACATTGAGTTCCGCATCGCCAAATCAAAGGAACCGCAGAAGGTTGGCGACATTGCGTTGCTGCTCAAGAAAACTGACGCCAAGAAAAACCGGTATACGGTGGAATTGCTCGTCGACGACAAGCGCGTGGAGAAAAAAGACAAGACCATCAACGAGCCGGTTCAGTTCATGGTTTCGAAAGCGCGGCAGCCGTACGAGATCGTCGTGAACGAGGTCACCAAGGACCACATCGCCGGCTATCTTTCGACGCCGAAAGTTCAAAACGCCCGCAACTGAGCTTTTCCGGCAGGCTACTGCATTTTTTGCCGCCTCCGCTGCGGCGGAACAACGGCGGGTTCACGGATAATTCTTACACGGTCGGTCGAAGTCGTTATCCTTTCAATTCGAAGACGCTGGCGAAAGTACACGCGCCCGCTTGGCCGCCTAATTGCATTTCACATCGGCGGAATGAGCAGGTTGGGCGAACAGAGATCTCAAACAGCGCGGCTTCGGCGCGGGGCGAACATCATCGCAGCATTTTTTATCGCTGATTTCATTCTGCTCAGTTACATCTTTTCCGGTTATCTGTTCGCCTCGCATATTCGCATTCCGGAGCAGCGGATTGTGGCCCCGGGGCGGTCCTACGATCCGAGCGCGAAGCCGTCGCCGGTGGTTGTATGGCGGCCGTCGCCGCGCCCGTCGAAGGCAGCCGTCGCGTTCATTGACTTAAGCTCATCGCGGACCTCTGACAACGGGAGTTGGTCAATTACGAATTCTGGCGGAGCGGCGGGCGTAAGAGCGCAAGGCTGGCGCGCCGCTCCGGCCAGCGCATCCACGACAGCGAAACGAAACGACGCGATCTAAGTCAGCGCAGCTTTCCTTGTGAAGACCGGCTACGGCGGCCCGCGCGGCCGCCGTTTTTGTTTCTGATCGTCATCAAGGGAGCGCCCGGCTTGATGTCACGGAGGAGGCCGTGAGCAGCGAGAACGCGTTGGCGAGATTCTCGCCTTGCCCCGCTTGAGCCGCAAGGCGATAAGATAAGGAAAACATGCGCGCAAGGGCGATCACTGGTTTTGTTCTGGCCTGTTTTGCGGCCGCGGCGGCGGAACCCGAGGTTCGGTTCAATCGCGACATCCGGCCGATCATGTCGGACACCTGCTTCCGGTGCCACGGCCCCGACAGGAGTTCGCGCATGGCCAACCTGCGGCTCGACATCCGCGAAGAGGCGCTCAAGCCCAGGAAATCCGGCGTCACGCCGATCGTGCCCGGCGACCCCGAAAAAAGCGCGATAATTCAGCGCATTTTCGCGACAAATCCGGCGAAAATCATGCCCCCGGCGTATGCGCACAAAGAGCTGACGGCGGCGCAGAAGGAAACGATCCGGCGCTGGGTGGCGCAGGGCGCCGTATATGAACAACACTGGTCGTATCAGCCGATAAAGCGGCCCGTGGTTCCTTCCATCAGCGCGCCGCAGGCTCCGGTGCGAAATCCGATCGACGCGTTTATTCAGGAGCGTCTGGCGAGAGAGAACCTGAGGCCTTCGCCCGAGGCGGACCGGCGCACCCTGTTGCGTCGCGTGACCTTCGATCTGACGGGCCTGCCCCCAACTCCGGAGGAGATGCAAGCCTTTCTCGCCGACCAGTCTGCGGACGCCTATGAAAAGGTCGTTGACCGGCTGCTGGCCTCGCCGCGCTATGCGGAAATGCGCACAATGCACTGGCTGGACGCGGTTCGCTACGCCGACAGCGCAGGCTTCCACGGCGATAATTTGTGGCCGGCCTGGCCGTACCGCGATTATGTGCTCCGCGCCTTCCGCGACAACAAACCCTTCGACGAATTCACGCGCGAACAGCTCGCCGGCGACCTGCTGCCCCATCCTACGACGGAGCAACTGGTCGCGTCGGCCTACAACCGGCTCAACCGAGTATCGGCTGAAGGCGGCCTCCAGCCGAAGGAGTACATCGCCAAGTATGGGGCGGACCGCGTGCGCACGCTCAGCACAGTCTGGCTCGGCTCGACCATGGGCTGCGCCGAATGCCACGACCATAAATTCGATCCTTTCACCTTGAAGGATTTTTATTCGATGAAGGCGTTCTTCGCCGATATCAAAGAGACCGGCCTGGTTCCCGATCGCGGACCGAAAAAATGGGGCGCGCAATTGCTGCTTGCAAGCGATGAGCAGAAAGCCAAGCTGAAAGAGCTCGATGAGCAGATCAAGGCTGCGCGCAAGGAGCTCGACGACGCTGCGGCCGCGATGACCGAGCGGCGGTGGGCGTGGGAAGACCGCATTCTGGCGCAATACAAGTCCGGCGAGCTGGCCTGGAAGTATCAACGTCCGCTGAGCGCCTCCTCCGCAAACGGCGCAAAGCTGACCATCTACAACGATGAGCCGGTCGACAGCAACTATTACCTCAACGGATCGCTTGCTTCCGAGAGAAAGCGCGGAGGCGGATTGATCGTTGCCTCCGGACCCAATCCGGATAACGAAACGTATACGGTCACGTTCCAGCCTGGCGCGGGTACGTGGACCGCGCTCGGAATTGATGTGCATCAGGACGAAAGTCTGCCCGGCGTTCGACTCTCGCGCGGCGCGGACCGGTTCGTTCTGACTGAAGTGGATGCGGAAGTATCCACGCCATCCGGCGCGCGCAAGATCCCGTTTGCGCTGGCCACCGGAACGATGTTCGGATATACGCCTGAGAATCCGGCGATGGCCGCGATCGACGGCAATCCGAAAACGGGGTGGAGCATCACCATCATCGAGCACTACAACCCGTTTCTGGCGCTCCGCTTCGCCGAGAAAGTTCAAACCGGGCCGGATTCGGTCATCACGGTCCGACTGCATCATGATTCGGACCTGCGGCGCGCGGTGATCGGGCGCTTCCGCCTTGCGCTCTCTTCAGGAGAGTATTCATATCCGGAAGAGGGCAATTCGGGGAACAAGCATAAGATCGCGCTGGAGACTCATTCCGACGAGTTGACGCTCAACATTCCCACTGATAAAGGCCTCCCTCCCGCCGTTCTGAAGGCGCTGGAGACGGACGAGCCCGAACGGTCCGACCTGCAAAGGGAGCTGGTTCTGCGACACTTTGAATGGGCGGATCCGAAGCTCCAGCCATTCACTGTGCGCCTGGCGAAGCTCGAAGCGGAGCGCGACCAGTTCGAGGCTTCCCTGCCCCATGTTATTTACACAGAACGGACGAAGCCTCGAACCGTGCGCATCCTGCCCCGGGCAAACTGGATGGACGATACGCATGAGATCGTGGAGCCCGCGATCCCCGCGTTTCTCGGCAAGCTGAACACCAACGGCCGGCGAGCCAATCGCCTGGACCTTGCCAACTGGATCGTCTCGCCGGAGAATCCGCTGACGGCCCGAGTTTTTGTGAACCGGCTCTGGCGTCAGTTTTTCGGAACGGGACTGTCGAAATCGCTCGAGGACCTCGGATCGCAGGGCGAATGGCCGACGCATCCCGAGCTGCTCGACTGGCTGGCGTCGGAATTCATGCAGCCCTCCTCCGGGGGCGCTCACGCGTGGGATGTGAAACACATTATCCGCACCATCGTGACGAGTCACACCTACCGGCAGGCATCCGCGTCGACGCCGCAGCTGGACGAGCGCGATCCCGACAACCGGCTGCTCGCGCGCCAGAGCCGGTTTCGCGTCGACGCAGAAGTGGTGCATGACACGGCGCTGTTCATATCCGGTCTGCTGGTGGAGCGCCTGGGGGGGCCGAGCGTGCGCCCCTACGAACCGGACGGCTACCTGGCCGGGCTGAATTTCCCCAAGCGGGAATACTCAGCCAGCCACGGCGAGGATCTCTACCGCCGCGCGCTATATACGGTGTGGCAGCGCACGTTCCTGCATCCAACGCTGCTCACATTCGATGCGCCGACGCGCGAGGAGTGCACGGTGAACCGCGTGAATTCCGACACTCCGCTGCAAGCCCTGACGCTGATGAACGACCCGATTTTTGTTGAGGCTTCGCGCGCGTTTGCAGCAAATATTCTGAAATCCGGGAGCGACTGGAATGCGCGGCTCAACTGGGCGTTCTTAAAGGCGCTGAGTCGAACGCCGGATAAGGAAGAGCGCCGCATCCTGACCGGATTGTACCGGCGCGACCTCGCGCGCTTCCGTTCCGGCGAGTCGGATGCGACCAGGTTCCTGGCGGTCGGCGAGTGGCGCCCGCCGTCCGATCTCGACACAAACGAGCTTGCGGCGATGACGACCGTGGCGCGCGCGATACTCAACCTGCACGAAACGATTACGAGGAATTAGAGAGGTGGCAATGGATACCTACGACCGCGGCTGCGAGATTTGCCGGCGCACGTTCTTGGGGCAAGGCGTCTCCATGCTGGGCTCCCTGGCTTTAAGTTCACTGCTTTCACGCGCGGCGTTCGCCGCAGAGACGCAGCCGGACATGAGCTCGAAGGGCGTGGTCAACCCGCTGCACCATCCGCCCAAAGCGAAACGAGTGATTTTTTTGTATCAGGCCGGCGGACCGTCGCACCTGGAGACCTTCGATAACAAACCCAAGCTGCGCCAGTTAAACGGCGAACCAATGCCCGATTCATTCACCAAAGGCCAGCAGATCGCGCAGCTGCAGGGCAGCAAGCTGGTCTGCTTCGGTCCGCAGTACAACTTCAAGCGGTTCGGCAAATCCGGCCAGGAGATTTCGGAGCTGTTCCCGCACATCGGCGGCGTTGCAGACGATATCTGCATTATCCGGTCGATGTGGACTGAGCAGATCAACCACGATCCGGCTCATACGCTGATGAACACCGGATCGATCATCACCGGACGACCGAGCATGGGTTCGTGGATTCTCTACGGGCTCGGCTCGGAGGCGGACAATCTGCCTGGCTTCGTGGTGCTGCTGTCCTCGGGCAAGGGCGGCCAGATGCAGCCGATCGCCGCGCGGCAGTGGTCGTCCGGATTTCTGCCGAGCAAGTTTCAAGGCGTCAAATTCAATTCTGTGGGTGATCCGGTGCTGCATATTCAGACTCCCCCCGGATTGAGCGCGGCGGCGCAGCGCGATTCCATCGACGCGATCAACGCCTTGAATCGTCTGCAGAGCAAGGCCGCGCCGGATCCCGAGATTCTGACGCGCATCTCCCAGTACGAGATGGCGTTCCGCATGCAGACCAGCGTCCCGGAACTTATGGATATGAGCAAGGAGCCGCCGCACATTCTCGAGATGTACGGCGCACGACCGGGCGACGGCTCGTTCGCATCGAACTGTCTGCTCGCACGAAAGCTTGCCGAGCGCGGCGTGCGCTTCATCCAGCTTTACCATCGCGACTGGGATCACCACAGCGGAGTGAAGGCCAACATCGCCATAAAAGCGCAGGAAACGGACCGGGCGACGGCGGCGCTGATCACCGATTTGAAGCAGCGGGGCATGCTGAAGGACACGCTGGTGGTCTGGGGCGGCGAGTTCGGGCGGACCCCCATGTCGCAGGGCGGCGACGGACGCGACCACCACATCAAGGGTTTCTCCTTCCTGCTTGCCGGGGGCGGCGTCAAGGGCGGCATTACCTACGGCGCGACTGATGAACTCGGCTATGCGGCCGTTGAGAATCCGGTAGCCGTCCCGGATTTCCACGCCACCATGCTGCATTTGTTGGGAATCGACCATAAGCGGCTGACCGTGAAGTATCTCGGGCAGGATGCGCGCCTGACAGGCGTTGCGGGCGAGGTGGTTAAGGATATTCTGGCCTGATTCGAGCGGCGATCACTCGAAGCGCGTTTAAGCCATTCAAACTGGGCTGCTTTTGCCATGCTCTGAACCGATGAGCCGCAGGCAAAGCAGCCCGGGTCCGCATGAGGGCGGCCATATTTTCCCGCGCTCAGTGCGTTTAGCGGTATAGGGCCTCGCTGATCCCGTCGATATTATAGATTGAGTGATTCGGACTATGCTGAACCGCGCTTGGTACGCGGGCGTTTTGCTCTCATGCGGAATCGCCCCACTCAGCGCGCAGCAGTTCCATTTCGACTACTACGGCCCGGACAGAGGTCTGGCGAGTCTCGGCATTGTAGCACTGCTCCAGGACCGGCAGGGATTTCTCTGGGTTGGCGCCACCAATGGTCTGTTCCGGTATGACGGCTGGCGTTTTCGCGAGTTCGATGTTCGCGACGGTCTCCCCAGCCGCTCAATCAACGGTGTCCACGAAGATCGCTGGGGCCGGCTCTGGATCGCCGCCAAATTTGGCCTGGCGCATTTCGACGGAGAGCGCTTCGTCCCGGTAAACTTCGGCTTTCCGGTGCAGATACTGGGGCGCCAGCCGATCGCATCGGATAACGCCGGACGGCTGTACGTGGCGACCACGACAGGACTGGCCATCGGCGTTCCCGCAAACAATGCCGTTTATAAATTTCATTTGCTACGCCCTGGAATAAGTGCGGCGGCGAACAGCGTACGAAGCGTATACGTGGCTTCGGACCAGACGGTGTGGTTTGGCGCCGGGCACGCTCTATATAGGATGCGGGCGGGAGAGGCGGATTCCCTGGCCGAAGTTCCGGGACTGCCGCCGGAGCGGTGGGATGCGATCATTTCCGACCCGCGCGGAAACGTGTGGGTGCGGAGTTCCCGGCTGCTGTTCGTCCGGCCCGCAGGAGAGGCGCGCTTTGAAGCCCGCGACCAGGGATTGCCGCCGGCGGGCCACGCTGGCGCTCTGGCGCTGGATCGATCCGGGGCTCTGCTGGTTCCAACCGATCGCGGGCTGGCGGTCCTCGAAGCGGAGCAGTGGCGAATGATCTCGACGAACAATGGCCTGCCGAGCGATGCCGTGACTTCGGCGTTCGAGGATCGCGAAGGCTCGCTTTGGATCGGGCTGTGGGGATCCGGCCCGGTGCGCTGGGCGGGATACAAGGAATGGGAGGGATGGACCCGCGCCGAGGGCCTCAGCAGCGATGTAATCTCAGCGATCCGGCGCGATGCGCGCGGCCGGCTGTGGCTTGGCACCGATTACGGTTTGACGCGCATGGACGGTCCTGGACGCCGATGGCCGCTGTGGACCGACCGCGACGGTCTTCCGAGCACTAAGGTTCGCGCCCTGGCCGCGGCGCCGGACGGCAGCCTTTGGGTGGGATTGTCGCCAGGCGGCGTGTGCCGCGTCGACGCAGCCCAACGTTCAGTTCACGCCTTCGGGCCCGGCAGCGGTTTGACCAGCGACCGCGTGAACGGACTGTTGATTGACGTTGAGAACCGCTTGTGGGTTGGCGCCAGCGGCGGCTTGTTTCGGAGCACTTCTTTGCTGACGGGCGCGGTTCGATTCGAGCGGCTGACGCCTCCGGCCAGCGATGACGAGGAAGGCTTTTTCCGCATTGCCGCCGATCCTCAGGGCGCTATATGGATCGCGGCGAGCAAAGGCCTGCTGTACTGGCGCGATGGCGTATGGCGGCGCTGGACCATCCATGACGGCCTTCGCTCCGCCGCCGTTTCCCACGTTGCGGTCGGTTCCGACGGCGCAGTGTGGGTGGGCTACCGCGAACCGATCGGGCTCTCGCGAATCAAATTTGACGGCAATGCGACTGTCGTCGAGCACTATTCGCGCAGCAATGGGCTTGCTTCGAATTTGATCCTGTTTTTGGGCTTTGATGCGAGCGGAGCTCTGTGGGCGGGGACGGATAATGGCGTAAACATCTTTTCCCGCGGCGAGTGGCATCATGTGAATCGTTCGCAGGGGCTCATCTGGGACAACTGCAACACGAACTCTTTCTATGCAGACAACGATGGAGGCGTGTGGGTCGGGACGGTACGCGGGCTGAGCCATTACAAAGGCGGCCGGTCGTTTGAATCCCCATCGGCGCCGGTCGTGCTGACCTCGGTCCAGTTCGGCGATCGCGGCTACAGCCCTCCGGATCCCCTGGCTATCCCGTATCGCGACCGCTCGTTGTGGGTCGCGTTCTCGGCGCTGACATTCCGGCATGAGAGCGATCTGGAGTTCCGCTACAGACTAAGAGGGCTGGACAACACGTGGGTGGAAACCACGCAGCGCGAGGTCCGTTTCGGCCCGCTCCCCTCCGGGAAGTACGTGTTCGAAGTGGCCGCAAGATCCGCGCCCGGCCCGTGGGGCGCGCTCTCGCGACTTTCCTTCCAGATCCTGCCGCCGTGGTGGGGTGCGCCATGGTTTATTTCGGCCGCAGCGCTGTTGTTGGCGGCAGGCATCCGCGTGCTATGGCTCTGGCGCATGCGCCGTATTTACGCCCGTCAGCAACTCCTGGAGGCAGCCGTGCGCGAGCGCACGCACGAGCTCGAAATCGAGAAGGCCAAGGTCTTAAGAGAGAAAGCGCGGGCAGAACAGGCCAGCGAGATTAAGAGTCAGTTCGTGGCGAACATGAGCCATGAGGTCAGGACTCCTATGAACGGAATCCTGGGAATGACAGAACTGCTGCTGCGGACCCCGCTCACGCCGGAACAACGCGAGTACCTGGAAACCATTCGTTCCTCCGGCGAATCGCTGCTGACGCTCCTGAACAACGTTCTCGATCTGTCGAAAATCGAGGCCGGACGCCTCGAGCTCGATCCCGTCAGCTTTTCGCCCCGCGACTGTGTGCAGGAGGCCGTGCGCACGCTTGAGGCCCGCGCCAGAGAGAAGGACTTGACAATCAGTTCCTGGATCGCCCCAGAGATAAAAGAGACCTATCGCGGAGACCCGTTTCGCGTGCGCCAGGTTTTGCTAAACCTGTTGGGCAACGCCATCAAGTTCACCGAAAGCGGACGCATTGACGTGCGCCTTGAAATGGCTGCCGCCGACGGCGATACGGCGATGCTTCAATTTTCCGTCGCCGATACGGGCCTCGGGATCGCGCAGGATAAACAGGAAACGATTTTCGAAGCCTTTGAACAGGCGGACAAATCCACAACCAGAAAATATGGTGGTACGGGACTGGGTCTTGCGATTTGTTCCCGCCTGGTGCGCATTATGGGCGGCCGAATCTGGGTGGAGAGTGAGCCCGGCCGCGGGAGCATCTTCTACTTCACCGTCCGCGTTAAGCGTGAAGGTTCAGGCGTCGAGCCCGAGCCGCTGCCGGAGACCACGAATGCCGGCGGAATCGGGCCGCGGCTTCGCATCCTGCTCGCCGAGGATAACGCCGTCAATATAAAACTCGCCACCAGAATGCTGGAAAAATGGGGCCACTCGGTCACCACGGCGGCCAACGGAAAAGAGGCGGTGGAGCGTTTCAGAACCGAGCGCTTTGACCTGATCCTGATGGATGTGCAGATGCCTGAAATGGACGGCCTGGAGGCCACAGCGGCAATCCGCTCGCAGGAAAACGCATCAGGCGCTCGGGTGCCCATTCTCGCGATGACTGCACACGGACATGTGCAGGATCGCGAGCGGTGCCTCAGCGCGGGAATGGACGGTTACGTCACCAAACCGATCAGCGTCGCAGCGCTGAGTGATGCGCTGGCGCGGTTTGGTCGCTTGCAGGAGCGCGCCGCAATTGCAGCCCCAGTGAAGCGCCAAGAGGAAATCAGAACGGAAAATCCTGGCGTACGCTGGCAAGCGAAGCCTTCGTCAAGTACCGCCACGGATTGACCGGGTTTCCCCCAAGGCGCACTTCGTAGTGCAGATGCGGCGAAGTGACGCGTCCCGTTCCTCCCGACAGCGCAACAATCTGGCCCTGCCGGATGTCCTGGCCGGGCACCACTTCAAACTGCGACAAATGGGCATACCAAGTTTCGACGCCATTGCCGTGATCAATGATGACCAGCTTGCCATATCCCCCGCTCCAGCCGGCATACGTCACGATGCCGTCGGCTGCGGCGCGGACGGGCGTCCCTTTGCTCGCCGAAAGGTCAACGCCGGTGTGCAGCGCGCCCTCTCCAGAGAACGGGTCGGTGCGCGCGCCATACGGGCTCATAACGCGACCAACCACCGGCCACAAATTGGGCCGTACGTTTGTCTGCCATTGCCGAGCGTAGTTATGATGCAGCGACGAATATGCGGCGCTCTTCAGGAAGTCATACTCAGCGAGCGATTCACGGTAAGTAGGCGTCAGGCGGCTTTCTGAACCGATGCTGGGAGGCCCTTCCAGCTTTTGTTTGATCCCATAGGCCAGCGAGACTTCATTGGCAAGAAGTTGCAGCGACGCAAGCTGCTCATTCTTTTGGGTCGCTTCCCGTTGGAGGGCTTGATAACGCAAACGCAGCGTGTCGAGTTCCTTGCGCAGCGAGTTGTAATTGGCCACCTTCCAGCTCATGCGCAGGTAGCTCGAGCAGATGCCGAACAGCGACAGGAGGGCAAAGACGAACGCGCCCAGGCTGAAATACAGCATTCGTTGAGAAATTTGCACCCGACGCAGCCGCCCGTGTAGCGAGTGGGCCAGAACTACCACGAAGTAATGCTGACGCATTGGGTCTCCTTTCATTGTCGGCGTGGATTCGGAGGCTTACGCCGGTTTCGGCGAATTCTGCGAAATAAACCCGCAGTTCACCAGGAGTTACCGCATGAAGCGTACACCGGAGTCTGCCAAACGCAATACCTGTGCAGCCGCTCCGGCCGCTAGCGCGTTCACATTAACGAATTGTCAGGATAACGGACCGTTTTAGAACTTGTCAAGAAATAGTAACCCATTAAGTAATCTGAATTACTATATCGAGCGCA
>Ga0070740_10000660_pt1 | contig 64540 bp, 49 predicted proteins | sample Coa_R2_FD_67286 | JGI IMG/M metagenome (GOLD analysis project Ga0070740, IMG submission 67286) | Surface soil microbial communities from Centralia Pennsylvania, which are recovering from an underground coalmine fire - Coalmine... | ecosystem: Environmental > Terrestrial > Soil > Unclassified ... | reverse complement strand
GCCAGCCGCGACATGGAAGTGGGCGGCTGTCCGGTAAAGAAGGCGCAAAGCTTTTTCGTTTCGCTGCGCGGCGCCAACCGCGATCCGGCCGCCTTTCCCGATCCGCACCGCTTCGACATCACGCGGCACGATGCGCCGCACATGGCCTTTGGCGGCGGCAGCCATCTTTGCATCGGCGCGCCGCTGGCAAGGCTGGAAGCGCAGATCGCAATTCCCGCCTTCTTCGCGCGCTATCCGGATGCGAAGCTTCCCGACCCGACGCCGCACTGGCGGCAGATGCCGTTCTTCCGGGGGCTGAAAGAACTGACCGTGGACGTCTGAGAGGCGTTTTGCAGATTCTTCGCGCCAGCGATCGCATTGCCGTGCCGTGGAAGAACGGCGGCGGCATCACGCGCGAGGTGGCGGTGCATCCCGAAGGCGCGGGCCTGGCCGATTTCGGCTGGCGCGTGAGCGTGGCAACCGTCGCGCGCGGCGGGCCGTTTTCCTCTTTCCCCGGCATCGACCGGCACATCGCGCTGTTCGAAGGCGTGATCCTGCTCGACATGGGCAGCTATGGCATCGGGCGGCTCTCGCCGGACGCCGCGCCCTTTTCCTTTCCCGGCGATGCGCCGGCGAATGCGCAGGTGATCGTGGGGCCGGCCACCGACCTGAACGTCATGACGCGCCGCGGCGCCTTCACCGGCAGGCTTTCACGGCGGCGGATCGCGGATGACCTCATTTGCGCGCCGCGTGCAACGACGCTCGTCTTTCCATTGTCGCGCGTTGCCGCCGGCGGCGGGATGCTGGAGGTGCAGGACGCGCTGCTCGCAGAGGCCGGCGAACCGGTGCGCTTTCCGGCGGCCACGGATTGCTACGTCGCGGAGATTTTCCCGGCGCGATGAGCGGCTGAGGCCGGCGGCGGCAGATAACTTCCCCGGAAGGGCCGGGCGGCGGAATGTTTGAGGGTTCAAAATGCGCCCGCCATATGCCATATTCGCAATATGAGCGTTGAAGAACTCGAAAAGGCCATCGTCAAGCTGTCCTCCAAGGAGCGCGCACGGCTCCTGAAACTTTTGGCGGACATGGACGCGGAGGAATGGGACCGGCAGTTTGAAGCTGACGTGAAGGCGGGAAAGCTGGACAAATTGGCCGAAGATGCTCTGACCGAGCATAAAAAGGGATTGACCCGGGAACTATAGCTTGATCATTCGCTCATATTCGTCATGTGTCCCAATCCATATCCAAAGAATACCTTCATCGATGTCGATGCCTATCGCCCTGTAGCCACGGCCGGCGCGCACGCTCCGGTATCGCCCGACGTTCTTCAATTGTAACGATGGATGCCGGGGATTGGCCTTCAACAAGGCAAAATTCCTGGCGACCGATTGCTGAATCGACGGCGGTAATTTGTCGTAGCTGGACCAAAATTTGCTGGAGGCGAAGTGCTTCATGCACCCGTAAAGATGCGATGCCGGACCATTTTGCAAAAGAGTCTTTTTGACTCCCGTACCGGCGGCGGCTCGCTGCCCCTCACCCCTGCCCTCTCGCGCGCTTCGCGGGGTAGAGGGAGAAGATATGCGTCAGATGGCCTGTAAGCCGGGTTCTGTCCACCGCTTGCGCGGATAGATGGCCATTCCTCTGGGATGACGGTTGCCCGTCACCTCGCGCGACCCACCCGGACGGCGATCCGGAAACAGATCACATGCCGTCCCTATTTGGTCTTGCTCCCGGTGGGGCTTGCCATGCCGCCTCTGTTGCCAGAGACGCGGTGCGCTCTTACCGCACCATTTCAACCTTGCCGGACCTTTAGGGTCTTGGGCGGTGTCATTTCTGTGGCGCTTTCCCTGGGGTCGCCCCCGGCGGATGTTATCCGTCACCGTGTTTCCGTGGAGCCCGGACTTTCCTCCAGCCTTTCTTGCGAAAGGCCAGCGGCCATCCGGCCATCTGACGCGGAAACAATATAGGGCGTCCGGAGGAATATGGAAAGTTCACGCGCAGGCGCGGCGGGCCTGCATGATTTGCCATTTCCCCGACTCCGCGTGCGGCTACTTCTGTTCGCGCGCGCGCATGAGCGAAATGAGCCGCAGGATTTCCAGCGCGATGGCCTCGGCATTTTCCGGCGACATGGTGACGGAGCTGTAGGCGCGGTCGCTTTCATCGCCCATCACATACTGGTCAATGGCGATCATGCCGGTGTTGGTGACGGAGACTTCGGTTTCGACCGGACCGTAGTTCACTTTCATGGCGGCTGGCTCCTTCGCCGGGCCAGCTTAGCGCGCGCGGTCAGGCGAGCGCCATGTCCACCGCCGCCATCGCATGAAGCGTGGACGTATCGTAAAGCGGCACGGCGGCATCGCCGGGCTTCACCAGAAGCGGAATTTCGGTGCAGCCCAGGATGATGCCTTCGACCCCCTTCTCCACGAGCCGCGCCATGATCTGGCGGTAGCGCGCGCGGGAGGATTCCAGGAATTTGCCGAGCACCAGTTCTTCCAGGATCACGCGGTCCACCTCGGCCGCATCGGCGTCGCCGGGCACGACGACATCCAGATCGTAGCGTTTCGCAAGCCTGCCCTTGAGGATGGCGGGATCGCGCATGGTGTGCGCCGAGCCGATGAGGCCCACGCGCGAAAGACCATCGGCGCGGACGGCTTCGCCGACCGGATCGGCGATGTGCAGCAGCGGAAGGCCGGACGCCTTTGCCACCGCGTCGGCCGCGCGATGGGCGGTGTTGCAGGCGATGACGATGAAATCGGCGCCGCCTTCGGCCAGCCGCGCGCCGGCCTGCGCGATCATGGCTGTGCTGGCCTGCTCGCGGCCCGAAGATTGCAGCGTTTCCACTTCGTCGAAATCGAAGGAATACATCAGCGTGGACGCCGAATGCAGGCCGCCCAGGCGCTTCTGCACCTCGCGGTTGAGCAGCGTGTAATAGAGCGCAGACGACTCCCAGCTCATGCCGCCGATAATGCCGATGGTTTTCATGCGCCGAGGTTAGGCGGCCAGCAGACCTTCGAGCAACGCTGCACATTCGGCATCGGCAATGCCATTTATGCATGCGGGACGGAAATGGCGCTGGAAGGCGGCGATGGTTTTTTCGAGCGGCCAGTCCACATCCGGCGGTGTGCCATAGCCGAAGCGGGAAAGTTTTGCGGCGAAGGATCCCCCTTCCGTCTCGTCGCTTGCTGCCGCAAGCGCCGAGCCACCTCCCCCGTAAACGGGGGAGGAAACCGAATCGCTACGCTCCGCTGCGCTTGCTGCGCGGGAGGCGGTGGGGGGCCAGACGCCGATGCCGAATTCGGCGAGCCGCTGCCAGGGAAACAGCTCGCCCGGATCTTCCTTGCGATCGGGCGCAACATCGGAATGGCCCACCACGCGGGCAGGCGCAATGCGATGACGCGCGAAAATCCCGCGGCACAGATCTATCAGCGCGGCGATCTGATCCTGCGCGAAGGGAATGTAGCCGAACTCATGCCCCGGGTTGACGAGCTCGATGCCGATGGAGTGGCTGTTCACGTCGCGCACGCCCGCCCACCACGACACGCCCGCGTGGCGCGCGCGCAATTCTTCGGGCACGTGGCGGTAGATCGTGCCGTCGCGGTCAATGGTGTAGTGCGACGACACCTTGGCCTGCGGGTCGCACAGGCGGCGAAGCGCCTCGTCCGCGGTTTTCATGCCGGTGTAATGCAGCACCAGAATGTCGATCCGGCTGCCCGGCGCGCGCGGATCGAAATTGGGCGAAGGCATTTCGACGATGCGCAGGGCCATGGACGTCTTCACCCTTGGCCCGGCGCCGGACAAGACCCCGTGAAACGCCCCTCATGCTGAGCGCGCCGAAGCGTGAAGCCGCTCATACGAAAATCTTGTAGGCCACGGTTTCGCCGCTTGCGCGCTTCAGCTGGAATTCGGCGCCCTTTTCGTGCTCGTCCAGCAGCGCCTCGAACACGCGCAGCGCGTTGCGGATGACTTCGGCGTAAGAGGCCGCTTCGGTTTTTTCCTTCAGCCGCGTCAGCCGTTCCATCGCCACGGGCGGCATTTCAAGCTGCACGCGCGTGGTCGTGCGCGGGCTTGCGTCGTCGGCGCTGCCTTCCATGGCTTCGGCGGCGGCGCGCATCGCCTCGGCGGCGACACTCTTGTAGTAGCGGCGGGAATGCGGACTGCGCATCGGGCCGCTCACGTTCCGCCCGAAGGCGGCGGCGTGACGATGGGTCCGCCATTCTGCGGCGGCGGATTTTGCGGCGACGGCGGCGGCGGCGCGCGATCATCGCCGCGCGGCGTCAGATCAAGATCGTAGTCGCAGGGGCCGTAATAGGGGCCATAGGCATAGTAGTGGCGGTGCCAGCGGTGGCGGTGACCCCACGAAAAAAAGCAGAGCGCCAGGCAAAGGATGATCGCCAGCACGATGAACGGTGCGTGGAAAGCGGCCGAGACCACCGAGAAGAGCAGCGCCAAAATCAGGACGGGGATCAGCAGCGCCAGAAACGCGATGCCAATGCCGAAGGCCCCGAACGGCCAGAAGCGCGGGCGCCAGTAATAATGCCCATGGCCATCGTCGTTCCAGCGGTCGCCATTGCCGAAGGATTCATAGGCGGCGCGGCGCACGCGTTCCTTGAAGGCGCGCTTGCGGGCGCGCCATTCGGCGCGCTGGCGCTCCCAGGCTTCCTGCTGGGCGCGGCGCGCATCGCGCCGTTTCTTCCATTCCTCGAATTCCGCGCGATCCCGATCAGGCCCCTGGTTTTGGCCCTGGCCGCCACCATTTCCATCATTGAGGGGGAAATCATCCCCCACGCCCACGCCGATTTTCGTCATGGAATGCCTCCTCCCGGCCTCCACCATCTGCGGATGAGTATTTGATGATTGTTTGATGGATGTCAAGGGGCGGGGCACTGTTACATTTCCAAGTTGACGCTGAGTCAGAGTTGGACTCTGTTCAGGTCAGAAGCGATTCGGCAAAGGGCTAGTCCGTGCAGAACACTTCCCACGCCGTCATGGCGCAGCGGATTGAGCCAGCCGATAGCCCCGACGATTTTCCCACCCCGCCTTGGGCCACGCGCGCGTTATTGGAGCACGTGATCGGCGGAAAGTTGACGTTGGCGAACCTGACTTGTCTGGAGCCAGCCTGCGGAGCCGGTCATATGGTACGGCCTCTCGAAGAGTATTTCCGCAAAGTCGAGTGTTCGGATGCTCACGATTACGGATATGCGCCCGTGCGTGATTTTCTTGCCCATCCTTTTGAGACAAATTCCGTTGATTGGGTAATAACAAATCCGCCGTTCCGGTTAGCAGAGGAGTTTGTATTGCGCGCGCTGAACATTGCACGGCGTGGCGTTGCCGTACTAGCCCGCACCGTCTTTTTGGAAAGCATTGGCCGCTACTCCCGCGTTTTTCAAGAGAGGCCACCGGCGAAATTCGCGCAATTTGTCGAGCGTGTTCCGATGGTCAAGGGACGGCTAGATGCCAACGCTTCTACGGCAACGGGTTACGCTTGGTTTGTGTGGGACCATGACAGCACCGAAGCGCCGCGCCTTATGTGGGTTCCACCATGTCGAAAACTGCTAGAACGCGCGACGGACTATTCTACGCTTCGTGCTTGTCGAATTGCTGCAAGCCAGCGGTAAGCTCTCTCGCCGCTTCTTCAACACCATCAGCGCCCTTTTCCTTAAGGACCTTGAGAGCGTCACGTGCGTAAGCATGGAGCCGACGCGCCTTCGGGCCTACGGCACCCTTGGGCGGAAGTTCATGCGCCTGCGCCGCTTCGACAACTCCAAATGCCTGTCCGTTTTCTATCTCGACAACGCGAGCAGGATTTTCCCCAAACCATGCAGCTATATCTTGGTTGTGGTCGCCACGATTGAGCATGCCCATAACAATGGTTGCGTCTTTTCGCGAAAGCGCCATTATTTCCTCCCGTAAGCCCTGCACACGATCATAGTGCAGATGTCGTCATGCTGCGAGACGTTGTTCGCCTTCGCATTTCTACGTGGGAACGATGCACGGCTATCCCGGCACATGGATTATCGTGGGGCTGTTTTATCCGCCGAAAGAGAAAATCCCTGCTCAGGGACGCCTTTTCTGAGGCTTGGCTTTTTTCTTGGGCTTTCGCGTTGCCGGTTCGGCAGGCTCTTGGCCAGTGGCGATTCGCATGACGTGGACAGCATTGCCGATGACATCGGCGGGGCGCTTTGCGCCTTTTGAGGTCTTGGGCATGGGGGTAATATGGCACGTCGATAGGCTGCATGGGAGGGGCGCATGAAGCGCAAGAAACCAACGCCAAAGGGTAAGCGCATGACGCGCGGTAAGGGCTACAACATCACGACGACCAAAAGGAGAGAGCGCAAATTCAGGGGAACGTTGCTGAGTACCCACATGGTCAACGGTCGTCGGATCGCCCTCTTTTCAGTTCCGGTCGATTTCTGAAATTCAAACTGTAACAGTGCCAGGGGCGGTTAATGCATCAGTTTGAAATCTAAGGCCCAGGCCACAGGGCATGCATGACGAATGCCGCAAAGGGCCGTCCGGGACTAGTTGATGATCCATCCGAAGATAGGGATGCCAGACCCGCTTTCTTATCAATCGGAGGAACGTCCTACCGTATGCTAGTGGCCTCGTCCCTCAAGAGAGGAGCGTTCAATGAAAGCACCGTTCAGCGCCGTTGTTTTGTTCATGCTCGCTCCCTGTGTCGCATTTGGTGCAAGGGCAACAGTGCCGAAACGTGCGCCGGAGATACAGAAATTGGGCTATTACGTCGGCTCGTGGGAGGGGCACGGCGAGACGAAGGCCGGTCCATTCAGTCCAGCGGGCACGCTGTGGAGCAAACAGACTTGCGAATGGTTTAAGGGCGGTTTTCAAGTCGTCTGCCGTGGCGAAGAACATGGACCCACAGGTCTGCGTGCCTTCCTGAATCTCCTGAGCTATGACCAGGCGGCACGCTCATACGCCCAATATTCCATCAGCAGCCGCGGAGAAAGCGAGTATGATCAAGGCGGCTCACTCGTCGGAAATAAGCTGATTTGGGTCATCGAGCAGGGTTCGCGAGGCAAGTCAGCGAAATTCCGGTACACCGAGGTCCACGTGTCGCCGGTACTCTACACCTATCGGGCGGAAATCTCGCTCGCCCGTGGATCGTGGACAACGCTCGCGACCGGCTACATCAAGAAGGTCAGATAGCGCGCCGGTCTTGTGAAGTCCGGCAAGAAAATCCCGCAAGCTCCGAGAGGAGCCGGGAAATGCAGGTACTGCCAATTTCAAACTGAGACAGTACTCATAGCTCGGAGGTGCTGGCGGCCACCCTCTTTCCGCGGGGAACGCAACGTGTTTCGGCCACACCGCCCCAAGAAGGGAACTTCCGGAACCGCCCGTGATGTCTGACGTTTCCGCCCTTGGTGGCGCGTTTGGAAGGGTCAGCCATGACGTGCAATGGCCTTGTGGCGCCGGTTTCGGGCGGCGATCTCAACCAGCGGATCAGCACGTGCCTCTCGCGCGCCGAAGAGTTGCGCCTCATTTCCGAAGACGTGCGCGACGAGGATTGCCGGCTCACCCTGCTTCGCCTTGCCATCGGCTATGAATGCGCGGCCGCCTCCCTGAAAACGGGCCAAGCCGTCCGCGCGCGCGCATCGGACCGGGCCGGCCCGCCCGCGCCCGGCGCCGGCCGAAGCGCCCCTGCGGGCCGCGCCGCAGACGGCGGCCAGAACCGCCCTTATCGGATTTCCCTATAGGACGAAGCGCGAATCGCATAGCCTTTTGGCCCGCAACGATTCAGGCGAGTTGTATCCCATGGCGGCTGACCAAGGCTCTCGCGGGGCGGAGTTCAGGCGGTCGCCCCGCAAGGCCGTCACGCGCACCGTCGTGATTGTGTACGGCGCCCCGCCCGTCAGCGCGCGCGGCACGATGTTCGACATCTCCGCCGACGGGGCGATGGTGCGGCTTCCGCCCAGCCACAGGCTGCCGGCGATGGTCCACATGATCGATCTGGCCGAACGGCTGGCCTATGAATGTTCGGTCTGCCGCCAGGACGAGGGCCGCTGCGGCCTTCGCTTTCTGAAGCGCCACGCCCTGCCCAGCCTTCCAAAAGAGATGAATTTTCTCTCGGCCATCTGGATGGATTACGCCCAGCGGTGACCCGCGGCCGGCGCCAGGGCGTGGCGGGGGCTTTCAAAAGAAATCGTCACGCGCTGACGCGGAGTCGCGGAGAAGAACGCTTTTCGGCAGGCCGCCCGCGCGAAACCTACCGGAAATCGCGCTCCTCGCGGATTTTTTCGTAAGCGGTGTTGATCGCGGCCAGCTTGTCGGTGGCCAGCCGCACGAATTCTTCCGGCACGCCGCGCGCGATCAGGCTGTCGGGATGGTTTTCCTTCACCAGCATGCGATAGGTGCGCTTGATCTCCTCTTCGCCCGCCTCGTAGGACACGCCGAGAATCACGTAGGGATCGGAGGCATCGGGGAAGTGGGAGGCGCGGATGCGCCGCCAGACATTGGGCGCGAAGCCGAAAATTTCCGCCACGCGCTCCAGGAATTTCTGTTCGCCGGGATGGAACACGCCGTCGGCCTTGGCGATTTCGAACAGGCCATCCATGATGTCTTCCAGCACGGCGGGGCGCTCGCGGAAGATGTGGGCGATCTGGGCGGCGTAAAGCTCGTAGCCCGCGGTGTCGCGGCGGGCCAGATCGAAGATGCGCCGGACGTTGGGCATTTCGGCATCGGACACGCGGAAGACGCGGTGGAAGGCTTCGATTTCGTCTTCGGTGACCACGCCGTCGGCCTTGGCCATCTTGGCGCCCAGCGCGATCACCGCGATGGTGAAGGCAAGGCCCGGCTCTTCCGGATCGACCTCGGATTCCCGGTCAATCAGCATATGGCCGGCAAACGCGCCCAGAAGCGCGCCGATGGGCCCGCCGCCGAGCAGGAAACCGGCGGCCGCACCGCCCAATTTTCCCCAGATGGACATGGGTAGGATTTATCAGGTGTTTGGGAACAACACACCTGTCATTCCCGGCCGAGCGATGCGATAGCATCGCGAGGGGAAGGGAACCCAGGTGGTGATACCGGACTCGTTTTTCCACCTGGGTCGTTCATACGCGGGTGCTATGAACTCCCTCGCATCGCGCAAGCGCGATGCTCGCCGGGGATGACAAGCATATGGATCAGTGGCGTTTTTTCATCGACCGCGGGGGGACGTTTACCGATGTGGTGGCGGAAGCGCCCGGCGGCGCGCTGACGAGCCTGAAGCTGCTTTCGCAGAGCGAGCGCTATGACGATGCGGCGCTGGAGGGCATCCGCCGCTGCCTGGGGCTTGCAAACGGCGCCGCCATCCCCGCCGAGCAAATCGCCGAGGTGCGCATGGGAACCACCGTTGCCACCAACGCGCTGCTCGAACGCAAGGGCGAGCGCACGGTGCTGGTGACCACGAAGGGGCTGAAGGACCAGCTGCGCATCGGCTACCAGAACCGGCCAAAACTGTTTTCGCTGAAGATCGAATTGCCCGACATGCTCTACGAGAGCGTGATTGAAGCAAATGAGCGCGTGGGTGCGGATGGCGAAGTGCTCATGCCATTGGATGAAGAGGCTCTGAGAAAATCGCTCACGGAGACGCGGCGGCGCGGCGTGGAAGCCTGCGCGATCGTGTTCATGCACGGCTACCGCTTTCCGGCGCATGAGCGGCGCGCGGCGCAGGTCGCGCGGGACGTTGGCTTCACGCAGGTTTCCATCAGTCACGATGCCGTGCCGCTGGCCAAATTCGTGAGCCGCGGCGATACCACCGTGGCCGATGCCTATCTTTCGCCGGTTCTCCTGCGCTATGCCGAGGGGGTTTCGCGCGCGCTGGGCCGCACGCGGCTTTATTTCATGACATCGAACGGCGGGCTTTCTTCGCCGGATTTCTTCCGCGGCAAGGATGCGATCGTTTCCGGCCCAGCCGGCGGCGTGGTGGGCATGGCGGAAACCGCGCGGCAGGCGGGTTTCTCCCGCGTCATCGGCTTCGACATGGGCGGCACCTCCACCGATGTGTCGCGCTTCGACGGCACATTCGAGCGGGTGTACGAAACCGAGGTGGCGGGCGTGCGATTGCGCACGCCGATGCTGGCCATCAACACGGTGGCGGCGGGCGGCGGATCCATCCTGCACTACGATGGCGCGCGTTTTCGCGTGGGGCCGGATTCGGCCGGCGCCGATCCGGGCCCGATGAGCTATCGCAAGGGCGGGCCGCTCACCGTGACCGACGCCAATGTGATGCTGGGCAAGCTTCAGCCGCAGCATTTTCCCCACATCTTCGGGCCTCGCGGCGACCAGCCGCCCGATGCCGGCGCGGTGCGCGATGCGTTCGCCGCACTTGCGCGCGCCGTCGGCGACGGGCGGACGCCCGAGCAGGTGGCCGACGGCTTCGTGCACATCGCGGTGGAGAACATGGCCAACGCCATCCGCCGCATCTCGGTGGCCAAGGGCTACGACCCGCGCGATTACGCGCTCAACTGTTTCGGCGGCGCGGGCGGGCAGCATGCATGCCTGGTGGCCGACGCCCTGGGCATCGGGCGGGTGTTCATTCATCCGTTTTCGGGGCTGTTGTCGGCCTATGGCATGAAGCTCGCCGCGCTTCGCAGCGTGAAACAGCGCGCGGTGGGCAGGCCGCTGGATGAGGCGATGGCGGAGATCGCGCAGCAGGCCGGCGAACTTGCGGCGGAGACACGCGAGGAAATCCACTCGCAAGGCGGGATGCATGCCGTCACGCACAGCCGCGTGCACATCCGCTACGACGGCAGCGATACGGCGCTGCCGGTGACGCTCGATTCCCGAGAGGCGATGGCGCGCGCATTCGCCGATGCGCATGCGCGGCTGTTCGGCTTCGGCTTCGAGGGCAAGATGCTGATCGCCGAGCAGGTGGAGGTGGAGGCCATGTCTTCTCCCTCGCCCCCTTCAGGGGGAGAGGCCCGGGGTGAGGGGGAATACATTGCACCGGTTTCGACACCCCCTCACCCAACCCTCCCCCCCGGTTCCGGGGGAGAGGGCCAGTCCGTGCGCTTTTTCTCCGGCGGGGCGTGGCACGACGCGCTGTTGCACAACGTGAGCGCGCTTGCCGCCGGCACAACGATCGAAGGCCCAGCCCTTCTGATCGAGCCGCATCAGACCATCGTGATCGAACCGGGCTGGCGCGCGGAGGTGACAGCGGAGCGCGCCGTGGTGCTGACGCGGACACAGGCCACGGCAAAGCGCACCGCCGCGACGACAGATGCCGATCCGGTGTCGCTGGAAGTGTTTGCGAACCTGTTCATGGCCATTGCCGAAGACATGGGGACCACGCTGCAGAACACGGCGGCCAGCGTGAACATCAAGGAGCGGCTGGATTTTTCCTGCGCGGTTTTCGACGCATCCGGCGGGCTGGTGGCGAACGCGCCGCACATGCCCGTACACCTGGGCTCGATGGGCGATTGCGTGACCGCCATCATGAAGAAGCATCCGCACATGCGCGAAGGCGACGCCTTCGTGACGAACGCCCCTTACGACGGCGGCACGCATCTGCCAGACATCACGGTGGTGGCGCCGGTGTTCGTGGAAGGCCGCCGCGCGTTTTTCGTGGCGGCGCGCGGGCACCATGCCGATATCGGCGGCATCACGCCCGGCTCCATGCCGCCTTTTTCGAGAACCATCGAAGAAGAAGGCGCGCTGTTCGACGGATTGCGCATGATCCATGCCGGGCGTTTCGACGAACGCGCCGTGCGCGACGTTCTCGCCCGCGGAAAATGGCCCGCGCGCAACCCGGACCAGAACGTGGCCGATCTGCGCGCGCAAGCCGCGGCCTGCGCGAAGGGCGCCGAGGAACTGAGGCGCGCCTGCGCGCATTACGGGCTGGATGTCGTGACAGCCTACATGAAGCATGTGCAGGACAACGCCGAGGAAAGCGTGCGCCGCGTGATCGGGGCGCTTGCCGACGGCGAATTCGCAATGCCGATGGATGGCGGCATGACGATCCGCGTGAAAATCGCCGTTGACCGTGGCCGCCGCTCCGCGACGGTGGACTTCACCGGCACAAGCCCGCAGCAGCCCAACAATTTCAACGCGCCCGGATCGGTGACGAAGGCGGCCGTGCTTTACGTGTTCCGCTGCCTGGTGGACAGCGACATTCCGATGAATGCGGGATGCCTGAAGCCGCTGCGGATCATCGTGCCGGAAGGCTCGCTGCTGAATCCGAAGCCGCCCGGCGCGGTTGCGGCGGGCAATGTGGAAACGAGCCAGGCGGTGGTGGATGCGCTGTTCGGATGCCTGCGCGTTCTGGCCGCCAGCCAGGGCACGATGAACAATCTCACCTTCGGCAATGCGCGGCATCAATATTACGAAACCGTCTGCGGCGGCGCCGGCGCGGGCGCCGATTTCGACGGGCAATCGGCCGTGCACACCCACATGACCAATTCGCGCCTGACCGATCCGGAGATTCTGGAGGCGCGCTATCCCGTGCTGCTGGAGGAATTTTCCATCCGCCGCGGCTCGGGCGGCAAAGGCGCGCACAAGGGCGGCGACGGCGTGGTGCGGCGGATACGATTCAACGAGGACATGACGGCGGCCATTCTTTCCACGCGGCGGGAAACCGCGCCGTTCGGACTGGACGGCGGTGGCGATGCGGCCAAAGGCAAGACCACAATCATCCGCAAGGATGGCTCGCGCGTTGCGATGAAATATTGCGACGAGCGCGAAGTCGTGGCAGGCGATGCCATCGAAATCGAAACGCCGGGCGGCGGCGGATTTGGGAAATGAGTTCTCCCTCTCCCACGCTTCAGCGGGGGAGAGCGTTGGGGTGAGGGGGTTGCAAAGCGAATGCTGCGGTCTAGCGTCAGCGCCCCCTCACCCTTGCCCTCTCCCCCACATGCGTGGGGGCGAGGGAAATGGAGGACAATATGACCACCGTTCTCGTCACCGGAACGAACCGCGGCATCGGACTGGAATTCGTGCGGCAATATGCGCAGGACGGCGCGCGCGTGATCGCCTGCTGCCGCGAGCCGGCGAAGGCCGATGCGCTGAACGGATTGGCGAAGGCCAATGCCAGGATCGCCGTGCGGAAGCTGGATGTTTCGGATTTTGCCGCGATGTTTGCGCTGGGACGGGAGCTGAAGGATGAGGCCATCGACATCCTGATCAACAATGCCGGAATCTATGGCCCCCGGAGCGAACACGCCGATCCCGAATATCTGGCGGAATGGGCCAAGACCATGGCCGTGAACACGCTGGCGCCGGGGGCCATGGCGATGGCGTTTCACGCGCAGCTCAGGCGCAGCGGCCAGAAGAAGCTCATCAGCATCACGAGCGGCCTGGGCTCAACCAGCGAGAACGGCGGAGGCTATCTCGCCTATCGCGCGTCGAAGGCGGCGCTGAACAATGTGATGCGCACGCTTTCGGTGGACTGGAAGAAGGACGGCATCATCTGTGTGCCGCTCGATCCCGGCTGGGTGCAGACCGACATGGGCGGCAGGAACGCGCCGCTGCCCGTGGCCGAAAGCGTGGCCGGCATGCGCAAGGTGATCGCGGGGCTGACGTTGGCGGACAGCGGGAAATACCTGAAGTGGAATGGGCAGGAGCGCGGGTGGTGAACCTGCTGCCCCCTCCCACGCTTCGGCGGGGGAGAGGGTGAGGGCTTCCCTGCACATACTCTCAAGACTTTGGTTGCTTACGCACCCCCTCACCCTTGCCTTCTCCCCCCACTGCGTGGGGGCGAGGGCAATCACGCTGCCGCAATTGCGGATGAGCGCGGGTCGTAATTGAGGATGGGCGATAGCCAGCGTTCCACTTCGGCCACGGTCATGCCTTTGCGGCGCGCATAATCCTCCACCTGGTCCTTCTCGATCTTGCCGATGCCGAAATAGCGGCTTTCGGGATGCGAGAAATAGAGCCCACTGACGGAGGAACCCGGCAGCATCATGAAGCTTTCGGTCAGTTTCATGCCGGCGCGGACCTCGGCATCCAGCAGCTTGAACAGCGTGCCTTTTTCGGTGTGATCGGGTTGCGCAGGATATCCGGGCGCGGGCCGGATGCCGCGGTATTTTTCCGCGATGATGTCGTCCTTCGAAAGATTCTCGTCCGGCGCGTAGGCCCAGAACTCCTTGCGCACACGCTCATGCAGGCGTTCGGCGAAGGCTTCGGCCAGCCTGTCGGCCAGCGCGCGCAGCAGGATGGCGGAATAATCGTCCTTCTCCGCCTCGAAGCGTTTGATGTGATCTTCTTCGCCATGGCCCGTGGTGACGGCGAAGCCGCCGATGAAATCGGCCTTGCCGGTTTCGCGCGGCGCGACGAGGTCGGAAAGCGCCATGTTGGGTTTGCCGCCCTCGCGCGTCATCTGCTGGCGCAGCGTGTGCAATGTGGCGAGCGGAAATTTGCGCGCCTTGTCGCCATAAAGAACGATGTCGTCGCCCTCGGCATTGGCCGGCCATAAACCGATGACGCCGCGCGCGGTGAGCCATTTTTCGCGCACGATCTTTTCCAGCATCGCCTGCGCGTCTTTATAAAGTCCGCGCGCGGCTTCGCCGGCTTTCGGATCGTCGAGAATCATGGGGAAGCGGCCCACCAGCTCCCAGGTCTGGAAGAACGGCGTCCAGTCGATATAGGGCACAAGCTCCGCCAGATCGTAATTGTCAAACGACCGCATGCCGAAGAAGGCCGGCACCGGCGGCGTGTAATCCTTCCAGTCGAATTTCGGGCGGTTGGCGCGCGCTTCGGCGAGACTGAGCCGGCGGCCCGGCGCGCGCTGGCCGGCGTGGCCGCGCGCGATTTCCGCATATTCGCGGCGGATCATGTCCTTGAAGTCGTTGGCGTTGGCCGCGAGCAGGCTGGTGGCCACGCCGACCGCGCGGCTGGCGTCGGTGACATAGACGGTTTGCCCGCGGCGATAGTTGGGGTCGATCTTCACCGCGGTGTGCACGCGGCTTGTGGTGGCCCCGCCGATGAGCAGCGGAATGTCGAAGCCCTGCCGCTCCATCTCCGCCGCCACATGGCACATTTCATCGAGCGACGGCGTGATGAGGCCCGACAGCCCGATCATGTTGGCGTGAACTTCCTTCGCCGTGTCGAGAATCTTCTGCGCCGGCGTCATGACGCCGAGGTCTATCACCTCATAGCCGTTGCATTGCAGCACCACGCCCACGATGTTCTTGCCGATGTCGTGCACATCGCCTTTCACCGTGGCCATGACGATGCGGCCGGCCGGTTCCTTGCTCTGGTTCTTCTCCTTTTCCGCTTCCATGTACGGCAAAAGATGCGCCACCGCCTTCTTCATCACGCGGGCGGATTTCACCACCTGCGGCAGGAACATCTTGCCCGAGCCGAACAGATCGCCCACCACATTCATCCCTGCCATCAGCGGGCCTTCGATCACATCCAGGGGCCGCGCGGATTTCAGGCGCGCTTCCTCGGTGTCTTCCACCACGAACGCATCAATGCCGTGCACGAGCGCATGCGAAAGGCGTTCTTCCACCGGCAGCGAACGCCAGGCGGCGTCTCCTTCCGGCGCGGCCGCGCCCTGCCCCTTGTATTGCTGCGCGATGGCAAGCAGCCGCTCGGTGGCATCGGCGCGGCGATTGAACAGCACGTCCTCGATCGCCTCGCGCAAGGGCGTGGCGATGTCCTGATAGACCGGCAACTGGCCGGCATTGACGATGCCCATGTCCATGCCGGCTTTGATGGCGTGAAACAGGAAGATGGCGTGCATCGCCTCGCGCACGCGATCGTTGCCGCGGAAGGAAAAGGAGAAATTGGACACGCCGCCCGACACATGCGCGTGCGGCAGCTCCGCGCGGATCGCGCGCGCGGCTTCGATGAAGGCGTGGCCGTAATCCGCGTGTTCTTCAAGGCCGGTGGCGACGGCGAAGATGTTGGGATCGAAGATGATGTCTTCCGGCGGGAAGCCGACCCTGTTCACCAGAATGTCATAGGCCCTGCGGCAGATGGCGATCTTGCGCTCTTTCGTGTCAGCCTGGCCCTGCTCGTCGAAGGCCATGACCACGACGGCCGCGCCATAGCGCATCACCTGCCTGGCATGCGCGATGAACGGCCCCTCGCCTTCCTTGAGCGAAATGGAGTTGACGATGGGCTTGCCCTGGACGCTTTTCAGGCCCGCCTCGATCACGCTCCATTTGGACGAGTCGATCATCACCGGCACGCGCGCGATATCGGGCTCAGCGCCGATGAGATTAAGGAAGCGCCGCATGGCGGCTTCGGAATCGATCAGGCCTTCGTCCATGTTGACGTCGAGAATCTGCGCGCCGTTTTCCACCTGGCCACGCGCCACCTCGACGGCCGCTTCGTAATCGCCCGCGGCGATGAGCTTGCGGAATTTGGCGGAGCCCGTGATGTTCGTGCGCTCGCCCACATTGACGAAATTGATGTCGGGCGTGAGCGTGAAGGGCTCAAGGCCGGAGAGGCGCAGGTAGCGCGGCTTTTCGGGAATCGCGCGCGGGGCAATGCCGCGGATGGCCTCGGCGAAAGCGGCGATGTGTTTTGGCGTGGTGCCGCAGCAGCCGCCCACGATGTTGACGATGCCGGAGCGGGCGAATTCGCCGATCTGCGCGGCCATCGACTCGGGCGTGTCGTCATAGCCGCCGAATTCGTTGGGCAGGCCGGCGTTGGGGTGCGCGCTCACCAGCGTGTCGGCAACCTGCGACAGCGCATCCACATAAGGCCGCAGTTCCCTGGCGCCCAGCGCGCAGTTGAGGCCCACGGCAAACGGCCTGGCGTGGCGCACGGAATGCCAGAAGGCTTCGGGCGTCTGCCCCGTGAGCGTGCGGCCCGAAAGATCGGTGATCGTGCCGGAAATCCAGACCGGCAGGCGCTCGCCCAGCTCTTCGAACACATCTTCAATGGCATAAATCGCGGCCTTGGCATTCAGCGTGTCGAAGATGGTTTCGATCATCAGAAGATCGGCGCCGCCCCTGATGAGGCCGCGCGCGGCATCGCGATAGGTGGCGGCAAGCTCGTCGAAAGTGATGTTGCGGAAAGCCGGATCGTTCACGTCCGGCGAGATGGATGCCGTGCGGTTGGTGGGGCTGAGCACGCCGGCCACCAGGCGCGGGCGATCGGCCGTGGCGGCTTCGTCGCAGATCTGCCGCGCGAGACGGGCGCTTTCCTCGCACATCTCCGTCACCAGATGCGACAGCCCGTAATCGGCCTGCGAGGAGGCCGCCGTGGTGAACGTGTTGGTTTCCAGAATGTCCGCGCCGGCGGAAAGATAGGCATGGCCGACATCGCGGATGATGTCGGGCCGCGTGAGCGTGAGAATGTCGATGTTGCCCTTCAGCGCGTGCGCGTGACCGGCAAAGCGTTGCCCCCGGAAATCTTCTTCCGAAAGCCCATAGCCCTGGATCATCACGCCCCAGGAACCATCGAGCAGAAGAATGCGCTTCTTCGCTTCTTCGCGGAGCCAGGCAATGCGCGCAGCCCGATCAGACATGGCACCGACCGCAACAGGAAATCTCACGCGGAGACGCGGAGACGCGGAGCATATGGCTCTTCCCCCGTTTGCGGGAGGAGTGCCGCACAAAGCGCGGCGAGGGGAGCGCTGAGCGGCGTTCACCCCCTCCGCCGCCTTCGGCAATCCCCCTCCCCCGTGTAAGGGGGGAGGAACCATTCCGCGGCTCCGCGTCTCTGCGTGCAAATGTTTTTGTTCCCGACATGCGCATCACTGAGCGGCTTTCGCATAAGACGGTTGGGTTGGCCGGATGCCCAGCATGCGGCAGGCGGCATAGGTGAGATCGGCCTGGTTGAGCGTGTAGAAATGGAAATTGTCGAAGCCGAGCGCGGAGAGGCGTTCCACCTGTTCGGCCAGCACCGCAGCCGCCACGATCTTGCGCGTTTCGGGATCGTCATCGAGCCCTTCGTACAATTGCGCCAGCCAGGCCGGCACGCGCGCGCCGCAGCGTTCGGCCATGCGGCGGATGCTTCTGAAATTGGTCGTGGGGATGAGGCCGGGCACCAGCGGAATGTCGAGGCCTTCCAGGACAATGCGGTCGCGCAGGCGCGCGATGGCCTCCAGATCGAAGCAGAATTGCGTGATGGCGCGGCCGGCACCGGCATCCACCTTGCGCTTCAGGAGCTCGATGTCGCTGTCGAGCGACGGTGAATCCGGGTGCTTCTCGGGATAGGCGGATACGCTCACCTCAAACGGCGCGGTTTTCCGGATGCCTGCGATGAGCTCCGGCGTCGAGGCATAACCCTGCGGATGGGCGCAATATGGTGCGCCTTCGTCCGGCATGTCACCGCGCAGCGCCACAATGTGGCGCACGCCGGCCTCCCAATAGCCGCGCACCACTTCGTCAATTTCCGCGCGCGGCGCGGCCACACAGGTGAGATGGGCAGCGGGCGTAAGCTGCGTTTCCTCGACGATGCGTTTCACGGTGGCGTGCGTGCGGTCGCGGGTGGAACCGCCGGCCCCATAGGTGACGGAAACAAAAGCCGGCCGCAGCGGCTCGAGCCTTCTGATGCTCGACCACAGCTGCTCTTCCATCTGCGGAGTCTTCGGCGGGAAGAACTCGAAGGAGACCTTCAGCGGCCTTGAATCCGCAACCATGCGCTTGAGCGTCATGCCGCCACCGTTGCGCGGGCGGATGCGGATTCCGCCATCCAGATTCTGACCGTAAGTTTGGCGCCGCCGCGGGGGGCGATCGATTCCGAGGCGGCGGGCACAAGGCCCGCGGATGCAAACCAGCCCTGCACTTCCGCATCGGAAAAACCCAGGCGCCGATGCGCATAATCGCTTCGCAGAAACTCAAGTTCATGCGGCGCGAAATCGGCGATGAGAAGCCGGCCGCCCGCCTTCATCACGCGCGCGGCCTCCACGACCGCGGCCTGCGGATCGTCGAGGAAGTGCAGCACCTGATGGAACAGCACCGCATCGAAGCCGGACATTGCGCCGCCATTGGGAAACGGCAGGCGATAGGCATCGGCCAGGCGCACCTGGCAGTTCGGATGCGGCGCCAGGCGGTCGCGCGCGATGGCGAGCATTTCCGGGCTGACGTCCACGCCGACGCCGCGGCGGATGGATGGCGCAAGAAGTTCCAGCATGCGCCCCGTGCCGGTGCCGGCATCCAGGAAATTCTCGATGGGCGCCGCCGACAGCAGACGCGCAATCGCATTCTCGACATCCTTTTCCGGCGCATGCAGCGAGCGGATGCGTTCCCATTCGGCGGCATTGGCCTTGAAATAGCTGGCGGCGATGGCCGCGCGCGCCTCGCGCACGGCCGCGAGCCGCTTTCGGTCATTCTCGCGGCTTGCCGGATCGGCCAGGCCGGCCAGTGCGGCGTTCAACTCGCTGGCGGCGCCGCGATCGGCGGCCCGGTAAAAGACCCAGCTTCCTTCCTTGAAGCGTTCGATCAGGCCGGCCTCCGTCAGAAGCTTCAGATGACGGGAAACGCGCGGCTGGCTTTGACCGACGATCTGGACAAGCTCGCTGACGGTAAGCTCCGCATCGCGCAGCAGCAGAAGCAGGCGAAGCCGCGTGGCATCGCCCGCCGCCTTCAGCATTGTGACCAGCCGGTCCATGTAGCATATAAACATATCTTTATATGCCAAGGCAACCGGGGCCATTAACTTTCCTGGGGGTGTTGCGCGGCTACCTCTCAGCAGCGAAGGCGGGATGTGTTAGGCGTTTTTACATCTCAAACGGGTGATTCTGACCGGTAGAGGCGGAATACCGCGCCTCTATTGCACCCAAACGGCGCGCCGACCATTTAACGAGAGACATCTATCACCAGGGCCAAAGACAGATGAGGGGATTGCGGATTTTCGGCGCGCTGATGGCCGGCCTGTGGCTGGCCGGCTGCGCCACGCAGGATCCATCCGGCAACAACGATCCGTTCGAAAATACCAACCGGGCGATTTTTGCATTCGACGACAAGCTGGATCAGATGTTCTTTCTGCCCGGCGCGGAATTTTATGTGAACACCGTGCCCGAGCCGGTGCGCGATGGCGTGCACAATGTGCTGACCAATCTCGATACGCCGGTGACACTCGCCAACGATTTCCTGCAAGGGGAGCTCGATCGCGGCGGCGAATCCATGATGCGCCTGGTCGTGAACACCACCGTTGGCGTGGGCGGGATCATCGATGTGGCCACGAAGATCGGCATTCCCTATCACGAAGAGGATTTCGGCCAGACGCTGGGTGTGTGGGGCGTGCCCGAGGGTCCGTATCTCGTGCTGCCGCTGCTTGGACCCGATCCGCCGCGCGACCTTGGCGGCGGGATCGTGGACATCTTCCTTGACCCCATGACCTACATCAATCTGCGCGAGCACACTTTGTGGTCGGCGGGACGCGGCTTTGCGAGCACGCTGGACACACGCGCGCGCAATATCGATACGCTGAAAGAGGTGCGTGCGACCTCGGTGGACTATTATGCCACGATCCGCAGCCTTTACCGGCAGAACCGGAACAACGAGATCCGCAATGGCAAGGCGGATATCGAGAATCTGCCCAACTATTGAGCAGCCGGCGCTGCCACGAACTTGCCATAAGCTGCCACGATCATGCGGATGATCCCCGGGCCTTTGCAGGGGCATCCGCCGACAAGGACAGACCCCATGAACAAACTTCGGTTTTCAGCCCTGCCAGCAATCGCCGCCCTTGCCGGACTTTTGGCGCTGACCGGCCAGCCCGCGCAGGCGCAACCTTCCGCGCAGGCGCAAAGCTATGTGCAGCAGAACATCGAGAAGGGCCTCCAGATTCTGAACGACCGGTCGGTTCCCGATGCGCAGCGGCGCCAGCAGTTTCGCAACTTCCTGCTGTCGCTGACGGACATCCAGCGGATCGCCAACTTCACGCTGGGCAACGCGCGGCGCACCGCAGCGCCACAGCAGGTGCAGGCCTTCGATCAGGCGTTCAAGGATTATGCGATCTCGATCTATGAATCGCGGCTGTCGAAATATTCCGGGCAGACGCTGAAGGTGACCGGCGCCACCGAACGCGCGGCGGGCGATTATGTGGTGAGCACCACGCTGGTGGACCCCAACGATGCCGACAGCCGCCGCAACCCGCTGCAGGTGGATTTCCGCGTGCAGACGGAAAACGGCCATTTCGTCATCATTGATGTGGCCGTGGCCGGCGTGTGGCTGGGCATCGAAGAGCGCGACCAGTTCGCATCGTTCCTGAGCGAGCACAATGGCGATGTGGGCGCGCTTGCGCGGCATCTTCAGGGCCTGACGGCGGACCTGCAAAGCGGCAAACATCCGTCCGACCAGCCCGACAACGGCGAGCACTGACCGGGGCTGCGGCCTCAGGCCCGCGCGAAGCGCTTGTATTTGATGCGGTGGGGCTGATCGGCCTCGAGCCCCAGGCGGCGCTTCTTGTCGGCTTCGTAATCCTGATAATTGCCCTCGAACCATTCCACATGGCTTTCGCCTTCGAAGGCGAGCATGTGGGTGGCGATGCGATCCAGAAACCAGCGGTCGTGGCTGATGATCATGGCGCAGCCCGCGAAATCCTCCAGCGCGGCTTCCAGCGCGCGCAGGGTTTCCACATCGAGATCGTTGGTGGGTTCGTCGAGCAGAAGAAGGTTGGCACCCGATTTCAGCATCTTGGCCAGATGCACGCGGTTGCGTTCGCCGCCCGACAGCTGGCCGACCTTTTTCTGCTGGTCGCCGCCCCTGAAATTGAAGGCGCCGACATAGGCCCGCGAGGGCATTGTGCGCTTGTTGCCCAGCTCCAGCACGTCGAGCCCGCCGGAAATTTCCTGCCACACCGTCTTGTCGGGATCGAGCGCATCGCGCGACTGATCCACATAGCCCATCACTACGGTTTCGCCGATGCGCAGCGTTCCGCCATCGGGCTTTTCCTGGCCCGTGAGGATGCGGAAGAGCGTGGTCTTGCCCGCGCCGTTGGGGCCGATGACGCCCACAATGCCGCCGGGCGGCAGCTTGAAGCTGAGGTTTTCGAACAGAAGGCGGTCGCCATAGGCTTTCTGGATGTTCTCCGCTTCCACCACCAGCGAGCCAAGGCGCGGCGCGGCGGGAATGACGATCTGGGCGGGGCCGCCGCGCTGTTCCTGGGACTTCGCCAGCAGTTCTTCATAGGCGGCGATGCGCGCCTTTGACTTTGCCTGGCGGGCGCGCGGGCTTGAGCTGATCCATTCGCGCTCGCGCGCAAGCGTGCGTTCGCGCGCTTCTTCTTCCTTGCCTTCCTGGAGCAGACGCTTGTCCTGGTATTCGAGGAACGAGGTGTAATTGCCTTCGTGCGGAATGCCGCGGCCGCGATCCAGCTCCAGAATCCAGCCGGTCACATTGTCGAGGAAGTAACGGTCGTGCGTGACCAGGATCACGCAGCCCTTGTATTCCCTCAGCGTGTGTTCGAGCCAGGCGACCGACTCCGCGTCGAGATGGTTGGTAGGTTCATCGAGCAGAAGAATGTCGGGCGCATCGAGCAGCAGCTTGCACAGCGCCACGCGCCGGCGCTCGCCGCCGGACAGCTTCGTCACATCCGCATCGCCGTCCGGACAGCGCAAGGCATCCATCGCCTGATCCACCTGGCTGTCGAGATCCCACAGGCCCCTGGCCTCGATTTCGTCTTGCAGTTTCGCCATCTCTTCGGCGGTTTCGTCGGAGTAGTTGGCGGCGATTTCGTTGTAGCGGTCCACCAGCGCCTTCTTCGCGGCCACCCCTTCCATCACGTTCTCGCGGACATTCTTCTTCGGATCGAGCACCGGTTCCTGCGGCAGATAGCCGGTGCGGATGCCATCGGCCGCCCAGGCTTCGCCCGTGAACTCTTTGTCCTGGCCGGCCATGATGCGCATGAGCGTGGATTTGCCCGCGCCGTTCACGCCCACGATGCCGATCTTCGCGCCGGGGTAGAACGAGAGCCAGATGTCCTTGAGCACCTGCTTGCCGCCGGGCCAGGTCTTGGACAGACCTTTCATCACGAAGACATATTGCGGACCGGCCATGGCGTTTCCTTTGCGGGCGAAGCGGCGCTTTTAGAACGCTTTCGCGCAGGGTCAAGCCCGCCAAACGAAAAGGCCGGGCGCAACACCCGGCCTTTCGCATCCCCCAAGGCAAAAGCGTTCAGAAGTTGATCTTGGCGCGCGACAGGACCGAAACGGCATTCTGGCCGTTCTGGCCCTGCAGGTTCATCTGATAGGCGGCATTGGCCTGCAGCGCGACCGCGCCGTCGAGGAAGGTCGTCACATAGCCCAGCTCGAAATCGGTTTCCGGCGTCCTGGTGGCGAGCGAAAGATTTTCATTCCCCATGATCAGGCTGTTGTTCTTGTCGATATTGTCAGCCACCGCGAGATTGACGCTGCCGCTGTAGACCTGGATCGGGCGCGACACCGAAAGGCCCAGAGAATCGTCGCCGAACAGGCCATGCTTGGCCACCGCAATGCCGTAAGACCGGCTGTGCAGCGCATCGGCCGATGTCACAAGGCTGTTCGCGGCCCTGAGATCAAGCTGCGTGATGCCCTCGCTGTAAGACGCCGTGGTGACCCAGCCGTCGCCGAAGCCCACGCGGGCGGACAGGCCCACCGCCGACGTGTTGGCGCTATTGGCAAGGTCGAGCGCCCCGGAGGTGAGGCCGCCCAGCAGCCCGTTCTGCTCCGCGCTTTGCGAAAGCGTCAGCCCCAAGCCGCCCCATTTGGCGAAATCCCACGACAGGCCTGCCATGGTGGCCGATGCCTGGCGCTGGTCGAATTGCAGCGGCTGACCCTGGATCTGCGCCAGGGACGCGAACAGCGGAACCTCAAACGGATCGCTGACAGGCGAAAGCTGCGATGCGCCGATGCGGAAATGCAGATCGTCGGCCAGCGCGATCGTGGCGCCCAGGAAACTGCCGCCGTCGGTGAAGCCGAGATAGGGCGAGTTCACGGCCGACGCCGACAGGAACAGCCCGTCATAGGCCGGGCTTGCCATGACGTCGTAATCGTTGAAGCGGCCTTCCATGTCGAGGTTGAAGCCGGCGTTCAGCGTGACGCCGCCCATCAGCGGGGCCGCAATCCACAGGTCGCGAACGTTATAGCGGTTGAGATCGTGATCCAGATACCCGCCGGTCAACAGGCGTGGCGTGACCGTGTCCACGGCATAGCCGGAGGCCACGAAATTGCCGATCGGGCTCGGCGCCGCAAAGGCAAACGGCGTGTAGCTGCTGTAGTTCGAAAGCTGCTGCTGCAGCAGGCCGTCGAATTGCAGGCCCTTGTTGTAGGCCGCGCGCGTCAGGTCGGCTTTGAAGGGGCGGCCGAATTTGTCGACGATGACGGCGTGCTTCAAGAGCTTGCTGTTTGCGAGCGCACCGGCCAGCGGGCCGGTGACAAGGCTGGTCAGCGCGCCGGTGGGGCCGGTGGCCGTCTGCGCATTGCCGCCGCCGGTTGCCACGCGCACGTCCGCACCGCCGACGGGGGACAACGCCTTGGTCACATCCACGGCGCCGCGGCCGAAGACCTGATCGACACCGGGCGCGCCGATATCGTCCGTGGTCTCGAAAATGATGTCGGCAATCTGTTCAGAGGTGAGCGCGGGATCCTGCCCCTTGATCAGCGCCGCAACGCCCGTGACATAGGGCGTGGCCATCGAGGTGCCGGAAAGATAGCCGTAGGCCGCCTTCTTTTGCCGCCCGTTGCCGACGGACGACCAGATGTCCACACCCGGCGCCACGACGAAGAAATCCTTCATGCAGTAGCGCTGGCCGCCGTGCACCTCGCAGCGCGTGCCGGGGACCTGGGAGAAGCTGGCAACGCCGCCGAAACCGCCATTGGCGCAGCTCTTGGGCTTGAAGGCGCTGGGACCGTTGCAGCCCGTGGCGCCGACCACAATCATCGAACCGCGCACGCCATCGTCGAGCGCAGCGCCCGCAAGAAACCCGCCGCTCGGATATTTGTTGCCCGAATTGCCGCCCGCCACCACGAGCAGGGAGCCGTTGGCAACCGCCGTCTGGAACGCGCTCACATCGGTCGTGGAAAGGATGGGGCCGCCGATCGAAACATTGATGATGTTGGCGCCGTGTTCGGACGCCCAGACAATGCCATCATCCACACGATTGCAGGCGTCACTGAACGTCGCGCAGACTTTCACGGGAAGGATATCGGCCTGGCTCGCCAGCCCGACATTTGCGCCGGCGGCAATGCCGGCCACATGCGTGCCGTGCGTGGATTGCGCCGGAAATACGCCGATATCGCCGCCAACCTTGTTGGTGGGATCGGTGCAGGGATTGGACGACCACGAAATGCACGTGCCCTTGAGCAGGCGGCCCGCAAATTCCGGCTGGTTCACGTCAATGCCGGTATCGACAATACCGATGACGACGCCCTGACCCTTCGCATGGAAATCCCATCCGAAGGCCTTCTTGGCGATATTGTGCGGCGTGTTGCACCAGCCGCCGGGAAAGCCAGCGGAACTGCATGCGCCGGGCGTGGGCGTGCTGAGCGGCGGCGCGTTCGAATTGAGCACCTGCAGGGACGGAAGGCTCGCCCCCCGCGCGCGAACGCCATAAACCGATCCATCGGCGTCGTATTGCGATGGCGTAAAAAAGCTGCCGACATCCAGCGAGATTTGTCCGCCCGACGAAAGCGGTCCGGCATCAGCCGCAGACAAGCCACAGCCGGCCGCGAACATCGCAGCCGCCAGCGCCAAATTCCAAATCTGCAATGGCCCCCTGATGACGACCCGAGGCATAACTCCCCACCGCAAACCTTCTCGTCCGGCAAAACCTTAGCAGATGCCACCCCCCAAGCAACGGAATCATCAATGAAAACTGTGGCTTGGCCGTCACAATGGGCAGGGGATTAAGGGTATCTTTTGCATCAAAAACCGGACGTCGCTTTGCCAAGCCGGGCTCTTTCGGGTTCGGTCCGAAAGAAAAATACAGTCATATCAGCCCGTTAGATAATAATCGCTCGCAACAGGAAGAGATTTGCGGCCATGCGCCCAACATGGATGGACGGGCGGCAAAGCGGCGCTTAGATGAACCCGTCATTCCCGCCCAAGAAGAGGCAGCCATGCCCGAATCCACCCCTTCCCGCAACCGGCCGGCACGTTCGGCTCTGGACCTGATCGGCCACACCCCGATGATGGAGCTGACTCATTTCGACACCGGGCCCTGCCGGCTGTTCGTGAAGCTCGAAAGCCAGAACCCCGGCGGCTCGATCAAGGACCGCATCGGCAAATCCATGATCGAGGCGGCCGAGCGCGAGGGCAAACTGAAGCCCGGCGGCACGATCGTGGAAGCAACGGCCGGCAACACGGGCCTTGGCCTGGCGCAGGTTGCCATCCTGAAGGGCTACAGGCTGATCCTCATCGTGCCCGACAAGATGGCGCGCGAGAAGGTGCAGCATCTGCGCGCGATGGGCGTGGATGTACGCATCACGCGTTCCGACGTGGGCAAGGGCCATCCCGAATATTACCAGGACATCGCCGAGCGCGTGGCGAAGGAAGAAGGCGCGTTCTATGCCAACCAGTTCGCCAACCCCGCCAATCCGCTTGCGCATGAAACCACTACCGGCCCGGAAATCTGGGAGCAGATGGAACACAATGTGCAGGCGATTGTCGTTGGCGTGGGATCGGGGGGCACGCTGACCGGAATCGGCCGTTTCATGCGCCGGGTTTCGCCAGACACCGAGATGGTGTTGGCCGATCCGGCGGGTTCGGTTCTGGCGCCCTACATCCGCACCGGCAAGATGATCGAAGCGGGATCCTGGACGGTGGAAGGCATCGGCGAAGATTTCATTCCGCCCAATTGCGACCTCTCGCTCGTGAAGCGCGCCTATTCCATCAGCGACAGGGAAAGCGTGGAGGCTGCGCGCGAACTTCTGGCGAAAGAGGGAATTCTCGGCGGGTCTTCCACCGGAACCCTGCTGGCGGTGGCTCTCAAATATTGCCGCGAGCAGACGGAGGCAAAACGGGTGGTGACGCTCGTTCCCGACAGCGGCAACAAATACCTTTCCAAGGTTTACAACGATTTCTGGGTGATCGAGCAGGGCCTGGCCGACCGCAAGCTGCAGGGCAACCTGTCGGACCTGATCGCCAGGCGCTTCGATGCCGGCGGGGCCGTGACCGTTTCGCCCGACGACACGCTTCTTGTCGCCTACAACCGCATGCGCGGCGCCGATGTTTCGCAGCTGCCCGTGGTGCAGCGAAACCGCATCGTCGGGATTCTGGATGAGAGCGATATCCTTGCCTATGTCGAAGGCGATGCCGCGCGGCGCGCGCTGCGCTTCAAGGATCCCGTGAAGGCGGCAATGACGGCGAACCTTCACACCGTCCAGGTCAGGGACAGGATGGAAGTTCTGCCGCCCATCTTCGAGCGCAACGAAGTGGCGATCGTGCTGGACGGCGAAAATTTCGTGGGGCTCATCACCCGCATCGATCTCATCAATCACCTAAGGCTCAATCCATGAGTGACAGAAAAGGCCATAACCGGCTGGGATTTTCGACGCGCACGATACACGCCGGCCAATCGCCCGATCCTTCCACCGGTGCGATCATGGTGCCGATCTACGCCAACGCGACCTACGCCCAGGAAAGCCCCGGCGTGAACAAGGGCTATGAGTATTCGCGCAGCGCCAACCCGACGCGCAACGCCTTCGAGCGCTGCGTCGCCGATCTCGAGAACGGAACGGAAGGCTTTGCCTATGCTTCGGGCCTGGCCGCCATTTCGAGCACGTTGGAATTGCTCAATTCGGGCGATCATGTGGTCGCGATGGACGACCTCTATGGCGGCTCCTACCGGCTGTTCGAACGCGTCCGCCGGCGCTCGGCGGGGCTCGACTTCACCTTCGTGGACATGAGCGATGTGGGTGCGGTGGAACGCGCGATCCGCCCCAATACGAAGCTGATCTATGTGGAGACGCCCACCAATCCGCTTCTGAAGCTGGCTGACCTGGAGGGCATCGCGCGGCTGGCGAAAAAGCGCGGCATCCTGACGGCCTGCGACAACACCTTCTGCAGCCCGTGGGTGCAGCGGCCGCTCGATCACGGCATCGACATCGTGATCCATTCGACCACGAAATACCTGAACGGCCATTCCGACATGATCGGCGGCTGCGTGATCGTGGGCGACAACAAGGAGCTGGCCGAACGAATCCGCTTCCTGCAGAACGCCATCGGCGGAATTTCCGGCCCCTTCGATTCCTTTCTGGCGCTGCGCGGGCTGAAGACGCTGGCGCTGCGCATGGAACGGCACTGCCACAACGCCATGACGATCGCGCGCTGGCTGGAAAAGCGGCCCGACGTGACGCGAGTCATCTATCCGGGCCTCGAAAGCCATCCGCACCATGCGCTGGCGAAGCGGCAGATGCACGGATTCGGCGGCATGCTGACCGTGATCCTGAAGCGCGACATCGCGGGCACGAAACGGTTTCTGGAACGCGTGCAGATTTTCACGCTGGCCGAAAGCCTGGGCGGCGTGGAAAGCCTTGTGGAACACCCCGCCATCATGACACATGCCAGCGTGCCGGCCGAGCAGCGCCGCGCGCTCGGCATCGAGGATTCGCTTGTGCGCATGTCGTGCGGAATTGAAGACGTGCAGGACCTGATCGCCGATCTGGAGCAGGCGCTCGCATGACGCGCCGCCTCGTCATCGGCATGACGGGCGCCTCGGGCGTGATCTACGGCATCCGCCTGCTCGAATATCTTCGCGACAGCGATATCGAAACGCACCTTGTGATGACGAAGGCGGCGGAGATGACGCTTGCCTATGAAAGCGAGCTCAAGCCCGCGGACGTGCGAAAGCTCGCGAAAGTGAACCATGCCATCGGCGATGTGGGGGCGGCGATTGCATCCGGCTCGTTCCAGACGCTGGGCATGATCATCGCACCCTGCTCCGTCAAAACCATGAGCGAGATCGCCACCGGGGTGACGGCGACGCTGGTTTCGCGTGCCGCCGATGTGGCGCTGAAGGAGCGGCGCAAGCTGGTGCTGGCCTTGCGGGAATCTCCGCTGCACGGCGGGCATCTGCGCAACCTGGCGGCGCTGTCGGATCTGGGCGCGATCGTGGCGCCGGTGGTGCCGGCCTTCTATACGCGGCCGCAGACGCTGGACGATATCGTCAACGAAACGGTGGGGCGGCTTCTGGACCTTGCAGGCATCGAAAACGGGCTGGTGAAGCGCTGGCGCGCGGACTGAAAGGGCGTAACCTGTGGGCGCCCTTGCGCGAATAAGGGATAGACCCCCGGAGGTTGCCCGCATGACCGATATCCCCCGCCGAATCATGCTGAAATCCGCCCCGCTTGCCGCCCTTGGCATGGCTGCGGCGCCATCGGCGCTGCTTGCCGCGGCCGCGCCCGGTTTCGTGACGATCGAGAATTTTTCCGCCGCCGGAAAAGACCTTGGCGCCGAGCGCGTACAAAAAATCGTGAAACCGGAAAGCGACTGGAAAAAGCTGCTTTCGCCGGAGCAGTTCGAAGTGACGCGCCACGCGGCCACCGAGCAGGCATTCACCGGCATCTACTGGAACAACCATGCCGACGGGCTTTACCGCTGCATCGGCTGCGACACCGCGCTGTTCGATTCCAAGACGAAATTCGAATCCGGCACAGGCTGGCCAAGCTTCTGGCAGCCGATCTCGAAGCGCAACGTCGTGGAGACGGAAGACCACAGCTTCTTCATGGATCGGATCGCAGTTTCCTGCGCGCGCTGCGACGCCCATCTTGGCCATGTGTTCGACGATGGTCCGAAGCCGACCGGCCTGCGCTATTGCATGAATTCGGCGAGCCTGAAGTTTGTGCCGCGCGCCAACGCCTGATGGAGAGGCCAATGAAAATCCTGCTGAGCCTGGCGGCGGCTATTTCGCTTGCCGCCATTGCCGCGCCCGGTTTCGCGCGCGCGGACGAAAATGCGACGATCATTCCCGCGCCCGCCGTTGACGAACAGCCGGCCGGGACCAGCGAGACGGCCATTCTTTCCGGCGGCTGCTTCTGGGGGATGCAGGGCGTGTTCGAGCACGTGAAGGGCGTCAAACGCGTGCTTTCCGGTTATGCGGGCGGAGCGGCCTTAACCGCGCATTATGGCGATGTGAGCGACGGCGATACCGGCCATGCGGAAACCGTGCAGATTATCTACGATCCGCATGTCGTGACCTATGGGCAATTGCTGCGCGTGTATTTCTCCGTGGCGCATGACCCCACCGAGCTGAACCGGCAGGGGCCGGATGAAGGCACCCAATACCGTTCCGACATCTGGTACACGAATGCCGAACAGCAGAAGATCGCGACCGCCTATATCGCGCAGCTTGCGAAGGCCCATGTTTATGCCGCGCCGATCGTCACGCGCGTGGATGCGTTCAAGGGCTTCTATCCGGCGGAGGACTACCACCAGGATTTCCTGATCCACAATCCCGACTATCCCTATATTGTGATCAACGACCTGCCGAAAATCGCGGCGCTGAAGCGGCTGTACCCTGCGCTTTACGCCGAAAAGCCGGTGATGGTGGCGGAGAACAAATAGCCTGACCCAGTGTCGTCGCCCGCGACCCAGGTGACGCCTGAAAGCCGTGCAGAATCCCACCGGATCCGCCGCATTCGCGGCGGATGACCGCGCGTTTTGCGATTTCCTTCAGGCCAAAATGGCCCTAGCCTTCCGGCGACAGCCATTTCCGGAGCCCCGCATGTCCGCCACGCTTCTGCCCATCAGGGACGATGACCCTTCCATCGCGCGCGCGATTTCGGATGCGCACCTGCCATCGCTGATCGCCGCCACCGTGCAGCTGACGGGCGATGCATCGCTTGTCCGCGGCGATATCAAGCCGGTTTATGATTTCTTCGGCGATGGACAGGGCGCGCTGACGCCCGAACAGCAGGGGCGCGCCAGAGAAGCGGCGCTCGCCGCGCTGTGCCGCTATCGCGACAGCGGACAGAAGGCGCCGCCGCCGGGGCCGGAGCTTGTGCGCGAGCTGATGAACTTCGTGGCCGGCGCAGAGATTCCGGAACGCTATCTGCCTTTTCTGGAAGAGGAGCTTGCCCTGCACGGCGGCGACGTGAAGGCGGCCGCCAGGCGCGCGCCGGTTCCGGACGCGGCGCGCAAGGAGTTCCATGTGCTGATCGTGGGCGCCGGCATGTCGGGCATTCTGGCGGCCATCCGGCTGAAACAGGCAGGCATCGCCTACACCATCATCGACAAGAATGCCGAGGTCGGCGGCACCTGGCTCGAGAACGCCTATCCGGGCTGCCGCGTGGACAACCCGAACCATCTCTATTCGTATTCCTTCGAACCGAATTACGACTGGCCGCAGCATTTTTCCACCCAGCCTGTGCTCCACGCCTATTTCCGCAGCGTGGCGGAAAAATACGGCGTACGTGGCGAAGTGCGCTTCGGGACCGAGCTTGTGGAAGCCGTTTACGACGAGCGCCGCGATTTGTGGCGCGCGCAGCTGCGCCAGGGCGGCCGGGACGAATTTGTCGAAGCCAACGCGATCATTACGGCAGTGGGACAGCTCAACCGGCCGAAGCTTCCGCCCTTCAGGGGCCGCGAAAGTTTCAAGGGGCCGCAATTTCATTCCGCACGCTGGGACCATTCCGTCGCGCTTGCCGGAAAGCGCGTGGCGGTGATCGGCACGGGCGCCAGCGCCTTTCAGTTCATTCCCGAAATCGCTCCGCAGGTGAAGGAGCTGATCGTGTTCCAGCGCAACGCACCGTGGCTTGCGCCGACGGCGAACTATCATCAGGACGTGCCGGAGGGGCAGAAATGGCTTTTGAAGCACGTGCCCGGCTATGCGCAATGGTATCGCTTCTGGCTGTTCTGGATGCTGACGGACGGCATTTATCCCGCCGTGCAGGCCGATCCAACGTGGAACGGAACGCCCGATGCCGTGAGCGCGGCCAACGGCCAGATCCGCGACGTGATGCGGCTCTACATCGCCCAGCAATTGCCGGACCGGCCGGACCTGGCCGAGAAGATGACGCCCAACTATCCGCCCGGCGGCAAGCGCATCGTGCGCGACAATGGCGTGTGGCTGAAAGCCCTTTCCCGCGAGAATGTGCACGTGGTGACCGACCCGATCCGCGAAATCGTGCCGGACGGAATCGTGACCGCGGATGGCAAGAAACACGTTGCGGACGTGATCATCTATGGCACCGGATTCCAGGCGAGCCATTTCCTGGAGCCGATGAAATTCAAGGGCCGCGGCGGGGTGGACCTGCACGAACAATGGAATGGCGATGCCCGTGCCTATCTTGGCATTACGGTGCCGAACTTCCCCAACCTGTTCCTGATGTATGGGCCCAACACAAACATCGTCGTGAACGGCAGCATCATCTTCTTTTCCGAATGCGAGATCCGCTACATCCTGGGCCTGATCGAGCTGATGCTGGAAGAAGGCGCATCCGCCATCGAGCCAAAGCAAGACGTTCACGACCGCTTCAACAGGAAGGTGGACGCAGCCAATGCCGGCATGGCCTGGGGCGCGCCGCAGGTGACCAGCTGGTACAAGAACGAAAAGGGCCGCGTGTCACAAAACTGGCCGTGGCCTCTGGTGGATTACTGGGCGGCCACGCGCGCGCCCAATCCCGCCGACTTCATCCTGCGCAAGACGCAGGCGCGGCTCGCGCGCACCGCCTGAGTGCTGTTCGCGGCCGCGCCCGCGTGCTAAATCCCGGTCCGGCGTCGAAGGAAATCCGGGCATGAGCACGGCGGTGGGAATCGTTCTGTGGGCGATGGTCGCCTTCGAGCTGAAGCATTTTGTCTGCGATTTCGTTCTGCAGACGTCCTATCAGTACAGGAACAAGGGCATTTACGGGCACGCCGGCGGCCTGATTCACGCGGGCCTGCATCTGCTGGGCTCTATTCCCGCGCTTCTCATCCTGACAAGCCATCCCGTTCCGATCATGCTGATGCTCGCGGCCGAATTCGTGATCCACTATCACGCCGACTGGGCCAAGCAGCAGATTGACGAGCGGCTGAAGCTGACCATCGACATGTTGCCCTACTGGATCATCTTCGGGCTCGATCAGCTTGTGCATCAGCTGACCTATGTCGGCATGATCTACGTGGTTCTGACGTTCTTCTAGGAGCCGCCGGCTTCCACGCGATCGCGTTTGCCGCCGCCAAAGAGGTTGGAGAAGGTGGCGCGCATGCGCGCCAGAAGGTCCATCTGGGTCTTCTTCTGGTTGGCCAGACGGCTGGCATGTTCGTCCAGTTCGTGCTGACGCTGGGCCAGGATGGCGCTGAAACGATCCAGCAGCTCGGGCGCCTTTTTCAGAAGTTCTTCAAGGGCTTGCTTGGTTATTTCGACGACGCGCAGCCGGGTAAGCGCGGTCACCGTTGCGCTGCGCGGCGCCCCGGTCAACAGCGACATTTCGCCGGCAACATCGCCGGTGGCCGAAATCGCGACTTCCTGCGCTGTGCCGCTCTTGTCGAGCACCGAAATCGCGGCGGCGCCTTCCAGGATGACGAACATGGAGGATGCGCTGTCGCCCTGTTTCATCAGGACGTAACCGGCTTCGAATTCGGACGGCTTGCAGTTTCGCGCCAGCTCGCGCAACTGATCCTTGCTGAGCGCGTTCATGAAAATTTCGACGTGCGACAGCGAATCGAAAACCTCTTCTTCGCCGAGCAGGTATTCCACGTCCGGCGGCTCAGCCATTTCGACCTGCATGACCGGCAGGGGCAGCTCGTTCTGCTGGATCACGTCGTGGAGCGCGCGGAGCATCAGCGATTTCGCGGGCCCCGGGTTGATCTGGTCGGGATAGACATGGAACCGCACTTCATAGTCGAGCGAATCCTTGTCGAGATTGCGCAGGAGAACCGTCGGCTCCGGCGTGCGCGCCATGCCCGGCAGGCGCGAAATCTTCAGCGCCTCGCCCAGAAGCATGTCCACCACGCGGTCGGCCGGAAGCCGGTTGTCGAGCGCGACCTCGACTGTCAGCATCTTGGGCGCCTGATTGCGGCTGTGATTCAGCACCGGCTTGGTGGTGATCATGCTGTTGGGCACCACGAGCTGCGTGTTGTCTTCGAGCGTGAGAAACGTGGCCCGCCATGTCATGCCGGAGACGCGGCCATAAACCGGCTGCTCCATGTCTTCGGAAAACACCGTGATCCAGTCGCCCAGCGTGTAGGACCCCTCGAAATTGATCGAAAGGCCGCTGAACAGATCCTGGATGACGGGCTGAAGCGCGATGCCAAGCACGAAGGCCACCGCGCCGGAAGCCGCGGCGATGCCGGTGAGCGTGAGACCTGCCTGCCACCACAATCCGATCGCAAGCCCGATGAGAACGAGCGTGATGGTGACAATATCCTGGATGAGCGCAGGCGTTTCGCGCTTGCGCCGGCGCATGAGATAGCCATGCCAGTAAAACTTGCGGATGATGACATCGATGACGAGCGAAAGCGCTACCAGAATGGCGATGGCCAGCGCGCTTTCGGTGGGCCCGACATAGGCGGAGGGCTCATGCCCGCGCACCAGCGGTTCCACGACGAAGCGCAGAATGAGCAGCAGGACGAAAGCGATAATGGGCCAGAGCATCATTTTTCGTGCATGACCATGGTGATGCCTTTTTCGCCTTCGCGCAGCCGCTTCAGGTGGAATGCCACGCAGGGATCGCCTGGGGCTTCACGCGACAGGGCTTCGAATTGCGCAAGCGCCTCGGGCGATTCCTCCCTGAGTTTGGCATAGGCGGCGATGTAGCGCGCAAGGAAACTTTCGGACATTTCGCCCTCGCGCAAGGGCTGCCAGACGTCTATGGCCACTGTCTTGCCCTTCAGGACCACCGAACCCACGGGCCGCTGCGGCATGTTCCGGCAGAGCGCGTGCGTGCTTCCGCTGATGCAGATGCGGGTGCCGAACATCTTGTTGAGGCCTTCCAGCCGCGAGGCCGTGTTCACCGAGTCGCCCTGGGCCGTGTAGTTGAAGTTTGTCTGCGATCCGAAGTTTCCGACAACGGCGGTGCCCGTGTGCACGCCAACGCGCGTGATGCCAAACGGAAGATTTTCTTGCAGCCGGTCCACGCGGAACTTTTCGCAGAATTCGTCGATTTCCAACGCGCATTTGACCGCGCGCTCGGCATGGTCCGGCTGGTCAACGGGCGCATTGAAGAATGCGAAAATCGCATCGCCGATGAATTTGTCGAATGTGCCGTCATGCCTGAGGACGATTTGCGTCAGGCCGTCGAAATAGAGATTGAGGATGCGCGCCAGATCCTTTGAATCCATCGTTTCCGAAAAGGTCGTGAAATTGGCGACATCGGTGAAAATGTAGGTCATTTCGCGGCGGACGCCGCCCAGCAGCGCCTTTGCCGGGTCCTTGAGGATTTCCGCGACCACCTTGGGCGAGACGTAGCGGGAAAAAACGCCCTGGATAAATTTCTTCTGCTTGCGCGCCTCGCGGCCGGCGCGCGAATCCATGGCCGTGAAGTTCATGGCAAGGGCCAGCGTGGGCGACAGCAGCCCGAGCATGTGGTTGGAGACGTGATAGACCCACGCGCCGCCGAGCCAGAACACGACAACCACGGCCACGGCCGCGCCGACACGCAGGGCAAGCCGGTTATGGCGCATGCCGAGCCCGCCGCCGATCGCCGCCAGCGCCAGCGCCATCACGAAATTCACCTGCCAGGGCACGAGCGGCGACGGCGTGTGATGAATGAGTTGCGAAAGGCTGTGCGCGAAGATCAGCGTGCCCGGCATCATCCGCGCATCGGCGGCGGAATTGTAGGGCGTGCGGTGCAGGTCGGTCAGGCTGAGATCGGAGCCAATGAGAACGATCTTGTTGCGGAACCACGATTCGGGAAGAAACTGCGCGGCATGCGCCGGATATTCCTTGAATGCCGGCTCTTCCTGGCCCTCGATCGCGCGGCCGGGCTTGCCGTGCCATACGATCGGCACCTGTTTTCTGGAGGTCCTGACGCCAACCTTCGCGGCAAGTCCGCGCGCGAAACCCGGCATGTATTTTCCCGACCTGTCCCGCCCGCCGGGATAAATCCAGCGCTCCGTGCCAAACTGATCGGCGGCGAGCGTTGCATAAACCCGCAGATCGCGCGGGACGAAGGCATCGAGATAGGCCTTCTGCTGCGCGTTCACCACATGCGGATCGTCGGTATAGGACACGACAAGCGGCAGCGGATAACCGGCCAGCGTCCGGTGCAAGGCCCGATCCTTGGCGGGCTCGGTCGGCTGGTCGAAGAGAAGGTCAAGACCCACCGCGCGCGGATGCTTGGCCGCAAGCGATATGAGAAGATTGTTGAGAAAGCCGCGATCCACCGGCGAGCGATAGGGAAACTGCTGCAGCGTATCTTCGGTGATCGCCACGAATACGATGTCGGGGTCCTGCGGCTCGCTGGGCTGAAGATGGGCGATCTCCCAGTCCTGCACGAAGCGGTCGGCGCTGGTGAGCACCATCACATTGCCGACAAGGAAGGCGGCGACAGCCGCGGCCGCGACCATGCTTGCAAGCACAATCGCGGGATTGACGAACCGGCCGAACCGGCTGTTCTTGACGAAATCGCGAAAATTCCCGAACGCGGCGCCTGCGCGCGCGAAAAGCGTCATTGCAGCGTTCGAAGAAGAGCCTCCGCCTGCGCCTCGCATCCCTTATCCGCCATCCAGGCCGCGCGCATCCGGTCGGTCGTGAGAGAGGCCGGAATGGTGTTCATGGTAATCGCCGATTCCGTTCCATTGAAAGAGACGAAATAGGTCGCATTGCCGTGGATCACGACGGGCGTGGCCAGCGAAATGCGGCTCTGGCCGGCCGGCCACTGGGCTTCGGCCTTCCAGCTGCGGTCGGACGGCTGGATCGCAAGCCTTGCGGCGGCGTTGGGTTGCGCCCGCCAGAATATGGGCTGCTGGCCTTCCTCGATGCAGGCCTTGCCGGAGCGCGTGGCATCCACCAGCCAGGCTTCTGGCAAAGGCGGAACGGGCGCAGCGCCGCGCGTTACGCCGACTTCGCCAAGCCGGGCCTGCTGCTCGGTTCCCAGACCCTTGAGGGTGGAGGCGACATCCACGCCGCCCGAAGCCGCAGCTGACGGGGGCTTGTTGTAGGGGCCGTCAATCTTGAGCGTGACGCCGGTGTCGGAGATCAGCGTGACATGCTGGCCCTGCTGCAGGATCAGCGGCTGACCGGCATCGAGCGTGGCGCCGGCCTTCAGGGCCACGCCACGGGCTTCGACCACCACATACTGTGCAGCAAAGGTTGCCGTTGAGGAAAGCAACAGTGCGATCAGGGCCAGAGCGGGCCTTCCTGTCTTCTTGCGCATCATTCACCTGCCTTTGCGCTTTGCACATTCGACGGGGCCAGCGTTTCGCCATCGCCGATGATGGTGAAGGCGGCCCAGTTGAACGGGTGCGCGGTTGCGGGTTGGGAAATCAGTTGCAGCTGGGATTGCCGGAGAGCCTGCGCCAGATCGGAGCCACCGCGGCCTGTGCGATCGAACACGCCGATCATCAGATGCTCGGTCGCGCCAGACGGAACCTGCCAGTGGCTGGCAAGGACGGCGCGGGCGCCGGCCGCGAAGAAGGAATCCGCAAGACCTTCCAGCGACCCGCCGCCATTGGCGCTGCCGGATTCTGCCGTATTGCATGCCGACAGCACCACCAGATCCGCATTGAGCCTGAGCCCGGCGATTTCACTGGCCGTGAGCAGCCCGTCACCCGGGGTGCTTCGTGCTGCACCGGCCGGCGGCGAAAGGGCCAGGCCCGGTTCGCCCGCGCAGTGCAGCTCGCCCGGGAGGATGCCATGCGTGGCGAAATAGATGACGGCGAACTGATCTAGCGGCTCGCCACGCAACGCCGATTCCGTGGCATTGCCGCCCGAAAGAACCGTGGCGTTTCCGTTGCCGAGGCGCGCAGCCACGGTTTGAACTTCGCCGGCCGTTTCCGGCAGCGGCGGAAGCGCGCGCAAGAGAGCAGGATCAATCGGGCCTTCCTCGCGGCAGGCGACGGTCAGCGCCGAAAGCGCCCTGGCGCCGGCGGCGCCGGACGCGCCCGCATAGGCGGGATTGGCCACGCCCAGAAAGCCGCGCGGCGCAGGCGCATGATGTTCCCGCTCTTCGCGCAACGACAGGAACGCGCGCGGCGACGGCACATCGCTCACGGCCATGCGGCGCACAAGCCAGGCGGCCTGCGCATAATTCTGATCGCCGGCCGGCGCTTCTGTGACGAGCAGCGACAGCGGAAGGTTGGCAAGCGCGCCATTTGGGACGACGATCAGGCTGTCCACGCCAGCGAGCTTTGCTTCGAATGGTGCAAGCAGCGCCTGATAAAGATCATGTGAGGTTTTCAGGCTGAATGGCGGAAGCTTGCCAAGCGTGGGCGCAAAGGCCTTGCGCAGATCGGCGATGTCGGCATCGAGCTCGGTCTCGCTGATCTTGAGCGGCTGGGCATCAAATCCGTCGCGCGTGACCAGAAGTCCGTAGCTCTGATTGAGGCCGATCACGAAAACAATCATCGCTTCATGCGGTCCGAGCGCGGCCTGAACATCCTTGAGTTCCACCGGCCCGGGATTGGCCATGGAGGCATATTCGGGAAACTGCTGCTTCACCTGCACCAGCAGCGAATCCGCGCGCGCCGACGCCGCCTGAATATCGCTTTGCAGCGATTGCTCGCGCGCGCCGCTGCGCGAATCGTCGGGCTTGGCGAATTCAGCGGCAAGTTCCATGCGCGCCTCGTCGCGGGCGCGCGCCGCATCCTGGGCCTGACGGATCAGATCGGACAGCGACGCATTGCCGGCGGCCCGCCGCGCGGCAACGAGCGCAATCGTCTGATCGGCGACGCTGGAGTTGGCGTACTGGCTGGCCCGGAACATGTCGGCGTCGTTGCCGGGGGTCGCGGACGCGGCCGCGATGTAGGGTACGATCTGATCGGGAACGACAATGGCGCGCGCGACCTGATCCTTTGCCAGGATGGCAAACGCCTCGTTATAGGCGGCGATCGAAGGATCATAGAGTTGCTGGTCGGAATAGAACTGGCCGAGCCGCATGTCGGCAAGAACGGTTGGCGCATTGTCGCCGAACAGCTTCTTGTCGAGATCGCGCGCATCGCGGAAGGCCGCTTCGGCCGCCACCACGCGGCCTTCGCGCTCGTTGATTTCGCCCATCAGCGATACCACGGCGGGGCGCCACCACAGGGGCAGGCCTGGCTCCTGGCTGACGATCAGGGATGCCTCTTCGGCGGCGGCCCGCGCGCTGGGCAGATCGCCCAGCCGGAGCGCCATCTCGGCTTCAATGCGCAGGCTGTGGGCCAGCTCGCCTTCATTGGGCGGGATGGACGGAGCGCCATCGGAGGCCGCACTGGCGGCCGCCTGGCTTTGCTCCACATCCGCGCGGCGAATGGCGGTGGCCTCGCGCGCGAATTTGAGGGCACTCGTGTAATCGCGGCGGTTGGCGGCATCAAGCGCAAGGTAGGATGAAAGACGCGCGCGCGCGGCGTTGCTGGATGACGTCTGAATCAGGGGCGTGGCGCGCTGGAACAGGCCCTGGGCCTCGTCGAAGCGGCCCTGGTTGCTGACCTGGAGCGCGAGTTCGGCAAGCGTCTGTCCCACGATCACGGATTTCTCGCCGAACAGACGCGTTTCGACGGCGAGCGCCTTGCGATAGTTCGCTTCGGCCGCGGCGTAGTCATCTGCGCCACTCTCGAGCCGCGCGGCCTCGATGTATTTCGCATAGCCCGTATAGTCGGCGGCGCCCACACGCAAGGCCTCGGCCGGCAAGGCGGCCTGAACGGCGCGCATGGCAGCGGCGGCTTCGGCCGGCGAGACGGCCACGCCCGATGCGAGCGCCATTGCCGCCTGCAACGCGGGAAGCGAAGAGGGCAGACCGGCCGCGCGATAAAGCTTTCCATCCTTGACGCTGCCAAGAATGAGGTGCGGCCAGCCGTTGCTCTGGAACGTGCAAACCAGCAGGACGTCATCGCCGCCAAGCCATTGCGGGTCACCGCAAGAGACCGCCTCGCCCTCATTCGTTTCGCCGGCTTCGAGCATGGCGACAAGCGCCCCATGGCGCGCGGAAATGTCGGCAGGAAGAGCCTGGGCCAGAGGCGCGACCCGCAGATCCCCCGCTGGCATGGACGCACCGCCGCAGTTGATCGGCCGCGCGTTGCCGGAGGCGGATGAAAGCTCGCAGGCTTCGCCGGCCAGATTCTTGCCGAGCGATACAGGCGCATCGGCCGCGGCCGGCAACGCGGCCAGCAGGAGGGAAGCTGCCAGAAGGCCGGCGGCGCGCATGGTCACCATCTCCACAGGGCCTCGTTGCCCCAGCTCGAATAATCCCGGTCGGCCGGCGGGATGCCGCGCGGCTGATTGGCACCGGGCAGAAACACCTGGCGCAGGATGCCCGGAATGAGATTTTGCGAGACGACCGTTTTGCCGCCCTTCCCGTTCAGCGACTTGCCGATGGTATCGGTCACGGCGTCGGAATCCTGATTTCCTTCATCGCCGCCATTTGCCAGTTTCTGCAGCGGACCGCCGCCATTGTCGTCGCCGCCGAGCGCGGGCTGCGGCTCGACCGCCGGCTGAATGATGGTCGGCTGGAAAACATTGGTCGGATTGGTGGTCTGCACCAGGTTCGACACCGCGCCGGTGTTCGAATTGTCGATCGACTGCGGGTTGTAGCCGGTGATCGTTCCGGTGACGGTCCCGCGGCCCGTCGCATTGCCGATGGTCGCGTTGCCCGTTGTGCCGTTGGTCACCGTGATCTTGCCCGATGCGATCGTGATATCGCCGCTGACATTGGCATCGCCAGACTGCGCGTCATCGCCATTGCCGATCTGGGCATAGCCGTTCGCGCCGGTATCGGAGCCGATGATCGTGAGATCGCTGACGCTGATGTTGCCGCTGTCGGTGAAGTTGATGTTGCTGGAGCCGGAGCTGTTGTTGCCGAAGCCGCCGTTGCCGATTTCGGCGTAGGCATTGTTGCCGCCGCCCGCCTGAAGCGTGACTTCGTTGCCGTTGGAATTGGCCACCGCAACGACGATGTTGCCGGAATTGGTGCCGCTGGCGGAATTGGCGTGATTCTTGTTGACGCCGTCTCCGCCGTCGCCGACCTGCGCATAGGCGTCGGTGCCCGAGCCGCCGGCAATCGTAATGTCGCCGGTCGCGTTGATCGTGATGTCGCCGGTGTTTGTCGCCGTTCCGCCCGCAAGGTCTTCGCCGACAAGAAAGCCGCCGTTGCCGGCCTGGACATAGCTTCCGTTGCCGGCGCCGCCGGTCATCGCCACGGTCTGGCCGCTGATGGTGATCGAACCGGTGTTGCTGTAGCCGTTTGCGCCGTGGTTCGCATGGCTGCCGCCGTTGCCGACCTGGACATAGGCGTTGTTGCCGTTGCCGCCGGTCATCGTAACGGCGCCGTTTGCGGCGATCGTGATATTGCCGCTCTCGTTGCCGCTGGTCTGATAGCCGCCGTTGCCGACCTGCACATATTCGCCGGCGCCGCCGCCCGAAAGCGTGACATTGCCGGAGGCGGTGATCGAAAGGTTCCCGTTGGCCGCGCCATGATATCCGAGTTGCGCATAGCCATTGCTGCCCGTGATGGACACATTGTGTGCCGTGACGGACGTATCGCCGTGTTTGCTGCCGACGAACACATTGCCCGACGCCGTATTGCCGCCGATCGTGACATTGTGCGCGGCCGACGCGGCGATGTCGCCGCTCGTGCTTTGCACGGTGGCGGCGAGAATCACGTTGCTACCGGACAGATCGATGTCGCCGGACCCGGTTTGCGCGCCACCGTCGAGCGCAAGCGTGCCGCCCGCATCGAGGGTGAGGTTGCCGGACGCCGTCTGAACAAGGCCGCCAAGCGTCATGCCATTGACGGATGTCAGAACGATCTTGCCGCTGCCGGAGGTTTCGATCGCGCCATTGCCCGTCAGCGCGCCGCCGGACGTAAGCTGAATGTTGCCGCCGTTCATCGCAATCGAATCAAGCGTCAGATCGCCGCCCGACGTCACACTGATCCCGCCAGACCCGGAATTCTGAATCCCCGCCGTGGCGATGATTTTGCCGCCGGTCGTGATGCTGACATTGTGGCTGCTCGTATAGGAGATCGGATCGTTCAGCTTCAACGTGCCGTTGCCGGTCAGATCAAGCGTGAAATCGCCGCCCGGAATATCGTTGAAGAAGCTGGACCCGATGTCGCCGGTGAGCGAAACACCCGTGATCGATACATTGCCGCTGTCGCTTGCGCCGCCGGCATTGCCGATGCGCGAGGTGCCGATCACGGAACTCTTGTCGAGCGTGATGGCGCCCTGGCTGTCCACGGTCACCAGACCGCTGACGGTCGCGCCGTTGTCGCCAAGATTGCCGATCTGGGCGAGCGCGCCCGAACCGCTGGCCAGCAGCGACAGCCCGCCGCTGCCGGTATCGACGGTGACGTTGCCGCCGACCGTGTCGCCCGTCGCGTTGACGCCGTAGTTGCCGATCAGAACAGTGGCGTTGGCGCCGGAAGCGGAGCCGGAAACGGAATCCGCCGACAGCGTGACGTTGCCGCTGATGTCCTCCATGGATCCATTCTCGGCGTTGCCGATGAGAATGGCGGAATTGTCGCCCGTCGCCGCCAGCACGATATCGCCGGCGGTCGAGGTGAGGGAAATATTTCCGCCGCTTGCGCCATTGGTGCCGAAGTTTCCGACGCCGACATAGCCGTTCGGCACGCCGGAATTGTCGGTGTGGGTGAACACGATATCGCCGGCCGCAGTGATCGAAATATCGGTATTGGGCGCATTGCCGGCCGCAACGCGGGTTTCGCCGCTGCCGGTGGCCGTCATGGTGAAGCTGCCGCCGGAGGCGATCACGATGTCGCCGGTTGTGACATTCGAGCCGCCGGCGCCGTTTCCGATTGCCGCCAGATCGCCATCGGCCGACGACATGGCGATATCGCCCGTTGTCGAAATCGATATCGTTCCGACAACCTTGCCATTGCTGCGGTTGGCAATCCGGGCCTGGTTGTTCGACCCCGTGTCGGCCTGCTCTGTGAGGCTTTGCGCGTCGATTGTTATGTCGCCGCCGGTCTTGCCGGAAGACGTGAAGCGAAGGCCGTTGCCGACAAAGGCTTGCGCAAAATCGCCCGATGCGTGGACCAGAACCGCGCCGGCATCGATCAGGATATCGCCGGTCGCGCCGCCGCTGGTTCCGGTCAGACTGCCGTTTCCGATGAACGCGTCGGCAGCCAGAGAGTCGTTGGCCTCGCCGCCGGCAAGCACGTCGAGCGCGCCGCCATTGGTGTCGATCATGATGTCGCCCGACTGGGAGCCGGTGCTGCTGTTGCCCAGGTTGCCGATCGCGGCCTGGGAACCGGACCCGGCCGCATTGACCGTGATCGCGCCGCCCGATGTCGCCAGCTGGATGTTGCCCGAAACGTCCTGCGTGGCATTCCAGCCGCCGTTGCCGACGAGCGCAAGAAGATCGGAACCGTTGGATTGCACGGTGATGTTGCCGGTGGCATCCACACTGATGTCGCCTGTGCCGTTGCCGTCAAAGCCTATCTGGGCGCTGCCGTTGTCGGCTTCGACCGTAATGTCGTTGCCGCTGATGTTCGTGTTGCCGCGCCTGCTGCCGACCGACACATTGCCGGACGCGTCGGCCCCGCCGATCACGATATTGCCGTCCGAGGACAGATCGATATCGCCCGTGCCCGTGTTTTTCAGCGAATGAACAAGCTCAATTCCGCCCGCGCTCGAAATCGAGAGCGTGAAGGGACTGTTGTACGAAATGCTGCTGTCGAACGAGAAGACGTCATCGCCCGTCAGCGTCAGCGAGAAGTTGCCGAACGGCAGATCGGCCAGCATGCTGGGGGTCAGGCCGGATACGTCCTGCGCGGTGACCGACACGTCGCCGCTCAGGGCGCCGCTATCGAGGGTGTTGCCGATTTCGGAAATGCTTCCCGCAACCTCATCGATCTCAAGCGCGCCATCGACTTTGATCTTTATGTCGCCCGAAGCGGCGCCGCCTGCCTGGTCCACGCTGCCGTTGCCGATCTGAACGAAATCGGCGGAATCGTCGGAGATCAGCGAAAGGTCGCCCCCGTGCGATGAGCCGCCGAGGACCTTGATGTCTATCGTGCCGGAGTCCGAAATGGTTCCGCTTACGTTGGCGTCGTTGGCCCTGAAATGGCCGCCGTTTCCGATTTCGACATTCGCGCTGCCGCCATCGGCTTCGGCATTCATAAGCAGCTGCCCTGCCGTCGAAGCCGAACCAACCTTTACCGTGATGTTTCCGGTGTCTGTGACGTCGCCGGTGACATCGGCATTCGTCAGCGTGACAGGACCGCCGTTGCCGATCCAGACTGCGGATTCCTCACCGGTCCCTTCCATGTCCAGCTTTGTCCCGGCGGTGACGGAAACATTGCCGCCGAACAGGATCGGGCCTGTAAAGCTGTCGGTGCAGTCGCACTGTTGCGAGCCAACCCACGAACCGCCGTTGCCGATCGAGGCATTGCTCGAACTGCCGCTGCCATTCATCGCGATCTCGCCGCCGGCTGTGACCACGATATCGCCTCTGTCCGTGAAACCGGGGGCGTTTTGGGCGCTGGAATTCTGATACGCGCCGCCGTTGCCGATTTGCGCCGAAGCGCCATCGCCCGACGCATCGAATGTCAGATCGTTCGCGACCGAAACCGTGATATTGCCCGTCGCGCTGCCGGCGCTGGACAGCCCGCCATTGCCGATCTGGGCGTTGCTTGTCAGGCCCGACGCCTCGAGCAACAGGCTTCCATCGGTCGTGACCGTGATGTTTCCGCTGGCGTCGGCATCGGAAGTTTCGCCGCCGTTGCCGATCTGGGCCGAGGAGTCCCGCCATTCTGCGTCGAGCGTGATGTTGCCGCCGGCATTGACGGTGATGTTGCCGGACGGATCGAACTGGGAATTCGCCTGACCATTGCCGATCATCGCAACGCCGGTGGATTCTCCGGCTGACGTGCCGCCGATCAGATCCACATTGCCGACGGCATCGACGACGATGTCTCCGGTGCCCGCGCCGGCATAGCCGATCTGGGCATTGGCGAAATAACCGTAAAGCTCGATATTGTTTCCATAGACAGACGTCGTGCCGCCCTTGCTGCCAACGGCAACATCATGCACTTCATCTGTGTCCGACCGTTCGCCCGATTCGCCCGGATCAAAATCGTAGTCCGAAGTGATGTACACCGAACCTTCATCGTCGTTGTCATTGTTGCCGTAAACACCGGCATGACCGAAATTTGCCGGGTTGCGCGTCGTGCCATCCCAGCCGGCGACAAGATTGATGTCACCATCGCCGCTATTCTGGATGTTCGCGGCTACGTAGATGTCACCTTCTGAAAGAAGGCTCAGCGTGTGGGATGAGCCGTAGGTGAGATCGTCCAAGACCTTGATCACTTGCGACGCTTCCAGGCGCACATTACCGTTCACAAGCGCGTCTTCGATCACGGTCGGATCAATGATGTCAGTGTTGCCCGATTCGGTGCCCAGATTGAAATCCTGACCGTTGCCGTCCGGCAGCTGCGAGATGCAGTCTCCCTGGCAAATTTGTATGTCGATTTCTTGCGGATCGAGGAGCCAGTTGCCGCTTGCGCCGTGCCTGGACGCAAGGTTCACATGCGCGGACGGCGCCATGGCCAGATAATGGCCCGAGGTTTCGACAAATCCGCCGTTGCCGCTGAGCGCGCCGCCATGTGCGCTGATGCGCCCGGAGACGACTGTCTGGCCGGTGGACCACACCGCGACGCGGCCGCCATCACCGTTGCCAGTGGCGTCGGCGCGGATCGTTGCGCCGCGGGCGACGACCGTGTTTTCCGCCTGCCGCATTGCGCCCTTGCCGTGGAAATTGCCGCCGACAAGAACGCGGCCGCCGCCATGGCGGCCGGAGGCATCCAGGAGCGCGCCCCGTTCCACATTCACGTTCTGGCCCGTGACGCGGATCGTGCCGCCGGTCTGCCCAGCGCCGTCGCCCGAAGCGTCGAGCGTGCCGCCGGCATCCACCGTTCCGTTCGAGCCGCCATCGAGAATGATGGTGCCGTTCTGGGCGTGGACGCTGGTGGCTTCGACGATGCCGGTGTTGTTGATGACGCTATCCTGCACGTTCTGCGCCGCGCGCGCCGTCATGAGCACACGCCCGCCATCGGCCTTGATGGTGCCGGAGTTTGAGACCAGCGCATTGCCCGACGAATTCTGTTCGCGCACCGGCTTCGAAATCTGGTAGCGGATGAGGTTGTCGCCATCCATGTCCACGGTGAAGGCGCTCGCGCCGCCCATCACCACCGTGCCGAGCCGGGCCTGGATCAGGCCCTTGTTGGCGACCTGCGACGCGGACAGCACTACCGAACCGTCCTTGCCGGCGCGGATGACGCCGGCGTTGACCACGGCCGCATCCGGATTTGCCGAGGGCGTGGAGAAACTGTAGTGGCCCTTCTTGAAGTCCTGGTCGGTCATGTCGGAGGTCGTGGCGATCAGGCCTTCGACGTTGATCTGGCTTCCCTTGCCGAACAGGATTCCGTTGCCGTTGATGAGCCAGATCTGGCCGTTCGCGGTCAGGTTGCCGAAGATCTGCGATGAGTCCGGCCCGATCACGCGGTTGACCGTGATCGAACCCTGATTGGGCTGCCGGAACACCACGCTCGAACCCTTGCCGATGGAGAACGTGTCCCAATCGATCAGCGCCTTGTTGGTGGACTGGCGGACGACGGTGCGCGTGGAGGAAGGCTGGGTGATCCGCGCCTTGCCGGCAACCACGTTTCCGCCGGTCGGCAGCGCGCCATGAGCAAGAGCATCGGTGCCGGCAAGGCAACTTGTCGCCAGCAAAAGCCCGCGCAGGATCAAGTTCGATGTTCTGTTCATATCACGCGCTCCGTCAGAAGCTGATCGTCAAATCGGTCAGGAACTTTGTCGTTGTGCTGCCGCCGTCGCTGCCGGGCACCGCCTTCAGCGTGCGCGCGACCTCGACATCCCAATAAATGTTGTACGGAAACCAGAACCTCAGGCCCGCGCCCGCCGACTCGATGGAAAATCCGCTCAGCGAGCCGCCGAGCGCGGCCGGGCGATGCCGGTACCAGGTTTCGGCGGCATCGAAGAAGGCATAGGGCTGCAGGCCCTGGATCGACAGTTCCGGAACATGCGTGTTGTAACGCAGCTCGATGGAGCCGCCGGCGCCGCTGTCGCCGGTGATGGCGCCGGGATCGTAGCCGCGGCCTATCTGCGTGCCGCCGAAAAGGATCTGCTCGCCGGTGATCAGCGGCTCGAACGCATACTGGCCCTGCCCGGTGAGCGCGATGCCGAACGGCGAATCGGACAGCTGCGCGGTGTAGCGGGCCAGGCCCGTGAGCTTGGTGAAATCGGTCTTGCCGCCCTGCGAAATTTGCGGCGAATCGTTCGGCGTGGCGCCCAGGATCGGCAGGCCCTGCGCCACATCCACCGTGGATTCGAAGCTGCCGCCAAGCACGCCGTTGCCCGAATAGGTCAGCGCGACATCGAGCACACGCCATTTGTCGTGGCTGGCGATGCCGAAACCCTTGAGCTGCGCATCCTGCACGGTGAAGCCGCCGTCGATGGAGAGCGAATCGGCACGGCTGCGGATCAGCGGATAGGTGAGCCTTGGGCCCACCGCCCAGCTGTCGGTCTTGAGATTGAAAATGCTGCTGAGATAGGAGCCGGGCGATCCGTGGCTGACGGCGCCAACCAGGCTGCCAATAAGCCCATCCGATCCGATGGCCGTGCGGTAGCGCAACTGGCCGCCAATCTGTTCGTTCGAGTGCGGCGAATCCGTGAGCGAGGCATCCAGTGCATCGGCGCCGAAGATGGAATTGTATTCAGCCGTTCCCGTGACCGACCAGATGCCGGTGAAGTGCGAGCCACGATTGTCGGTGGACAGGCTGCCCGAAATTTCCGGCTCGTCCACGCTGACCAGAAGCTCGGACGCGCCGGGAACATCGGGCGACGGCCGCAGGACGCCGCTGGCGCTTACGCCCGGAATGTCATTGGCAAGCAGCATGCCGCGTTCGATCGTCGGCAACCGAAGCGGCTTTTCCTGGCGCAGCGGCGCCAGATAATCCCTGATCAATTCCTGCGTGGCCGCAGGCGCGCCTTCCACCGTGACATCGGAGACGAAACCTTCGACGACGCGGATCATGAAGATGCCGTCACTCACATGCTGGGGCGGAACATAGGCGCGGACCAGAAGATAGCCGCGCTCGCGATAGGCCTTTTCGATCCCGTCGGCGACGCCGAGGATGTCGCTCAAGGTGATGTCGCGGCCGACGAGATTTTCATAGAGCGGGCGGAACGTGTCGGCCGGAATCGTGACGGCGCCTTCGATCTTGATGCCGCGCAGCTTGAAATGGATCTGATCCACATCGCGCGGCACGGGCGAGCGCTGCGGCGCCACGATGCTGAAATCCACCGAGGGAGCCACGGGCGACGGTTGCGGAAGCTGCCGTTCATGCCCGGGCTGCACGGCGCCAGGAACGGTGACGGGCGCGGCCAGGGCGTTCCCGCCGGCCATCCCCACCAACGACAAACACAGAACAAAGCGGAAGCGGGCACAAACACCCATCCCCGCCACGACCCCGAAGCGGTAATCTCTCACCACGGCCCCTCGCCGGGGCGCCCCTAGCGCGCCCATTATATATAGAGAAACCATATAGCAGTCCGAGCCATGGAACGACAACCGGAAGGGGCACGGAAACTGCCGAAATGGTGTACCCCGCCGAGGCCCAAATGGGCCAATGCGGCTGAACCGCAAATGAAGAAGTGCCCGCCAGACCCGAGACTGCCGGAAGCCCATTCGGGATTGGGGGGTATTAACCCCGCAGGCTCGCGAATCCCCGCGAAAGTCCTGTAGGAAGTCCGGCGTTCGGTGGGCCTGTAGCTCAGCTGGTTAGAGCTGGCCGCTCATAACGGTCTGGTCGCAGGTTCGAGTCCTGCCGGGCCCACCAGTTCCGCCAACGCCCAACACCGCCGGACGCCATCGCGAACAGGCCGTTTCCCGGCCATTTCACGGCCCCAGTTTTGCCCTTCCCCCGCGCAAGCTTTAATCCCGCGAACCCTTGGGGAGACGTTCCATGCGATTCGAATTTCCGCGGCACACCGTGCTCGCGCTGGCGGGCGGCGCGCTGTTTCTGGTTCTGGCGGCGCCATCGCTGAAAGCCGATCAACCTGCCCCGCAACCGCGGACGCTCACAGTGACCGGCGAAGGCGAAGCGCGCGCGGTTCCCGACCAGGCGCAGCTTTCCGCAGGCGTGGTAACGGCAGCAAGAACGGCGGCCGCCGCGCTGGCCGCCAACACAAAGGCGATGAACGGCGTGTTCGCAACGCTCAAGAAAGCCGGCGTGCCCGACAAGTCGGTGCAGACATCGAATTTTTCCGTTTCGCCGCAATATCCGAACGACAATTCCGACACCCGGCGAATCGTGGGCTACCAGGTTTCCAACACCGTGAACGTGACGCTTGACGACCTGAAGCAGCTGGGCCCGGCGCTCGATGCGCTGGTTGCGTCCGGCGCAAACAACATCGGCGATATCAGCTTCGCGATCCGCAATCCCGGTCCGCTCGCCATGCAGGCGCGCGCTGCCGCCGTGCGCGACGCAACGGCGCGCGCGCAAGCCTATGCGAAAGCCGCCGGCCTTTCGCTCGGTCCCATCCTCAGCGTCCAGGAAGGCGAATATTCGCCGCCGCGGCCGATGATGCGCGCCATGGCGATGGCAGCCCCGCCGTCGCTGCCTGTCCCCGTGGCCGCGGGCGAACAGACCGTCTCGGCCAGCGTGACCATCGTGTGGGAGATTCGCTGAAAGCCGGGCGACCATCGGCCGACTTGCGCGCGTGGGCGTGATCTGGACTTATCGGGGGTGCGGAGATTCCCGCGCCAAGCCCAGTCTCACGAGGCCCCGATGCTGCGATGGTTCCAGGCGCTCATGCCCAAGGAAGGGCGCTTCTTCGAGCTTTTCAACCGCCACACGGAAACCATCGTCCAGGGAGCGGCCGCCCTTCGCCAGCTGCTCAAGGGCGGCGAGGCGGTGGCCGATGCCTGCCGCAAGATCATGGATTACGAGACCCAGGCGGACGCCATCACGCGCGACGTGATGCTTCTCATGCACCGCTCCTTCATCACGCCTTTCGATCGCGGCGATATCAACGACCTGATCAGCGCGCTGGACGATTCGATCGACCAGATGCAGAAGACGGCCAAGGCCATCATGCGTTTCGACGTGAAGTCGCTGGAGCCCGAGATGCAGCAGATGGGCGACAGCATCGTAAAGGCCGCCGGCCTGACCCAGGAGGCCGTGCGCCTGATGGCTTCGATGCGAGAGAATTCGGCGCGCCTCAATCAGATCACGAATGAAATCATTCACCTGGAAGACAGCGCCGACGACCTGAACGAGCGGGGCATCAAGGCCCTGTACCTGAAGCACAAGGACGGCAACGCCATGGGCTATATCGTGGGCGTGGAGATTTACGACCACCTCGAAAAGGTCATGGACCGTTTCGAGGACGTGGCCAACCGCATCAGTGGCATACTGATCGAGCAGGTCTAGCCATGGTCCTGCTTGCAAGCCTGGTTGCGGTGGCGCTTGCCTTCGATTTCCTCAACGGCCGCAACGACGCGACAAATTCCATTGCCACGATCGTTTCCACCCGCGTGCTGAAGCCCAGATATGCGGTGGCGTGGGCGGCCTTCTTCAACTTCGTCGCCTTCCTGGTGTTCGGGCTTCACGTGGCCGCAACGATCGGCGCGGGCCTGATCGCGCCGGGCACGATCACCGATCAGGTCGTGTTCGGCGCGCTGATCGGCGCGATTTTCTGGCAGGTGGTCACCGGCTATCTCGGGATTCCCTCAAGCAGCAGCCACGCGCTCATCGGCGGCCTTGTGGGGGCGGGCGTGGCACACGCCGGGTTCGGCGTGATCATCTGGAACGGCCTCGGCAAGACCATCGCAGCCATCGTGATCTCGCCGGTGACCGGCATTGCCCTTGCGCTGCTCATGATGCTGGCGGTGTCCTGGCTGTTCCGGCGCGTGGCGCCCGCCCGGGTGGACAGCATTTTCCGGCATGCCCAATTCATTTCGGCCTCCCTGCTTTCCCTGGGGCATGGCGGCAACGACGCGCAGAAAACCATGGGTATCGTTACCGCGCTTCTGGTTGCGCATGGCGCGCTGAAAGGCCCGTTTCACGTGCCTTTCTGGGTGGTGATCGCCTGCAACGGAGCGATGGCGCTGGGCACGCTGCTTGGCGGCTGGCGAATTGTGCGTACTATGGGCTCGCGAATCACCCGGCTGGCGCCGGTTCAGGGCGTGTGCGCAGAGACCGCCGGTGCGGTAACCCTGTTCGCGGCGACGAGCCTGGGCATACCGGTTTCCACCACCCACACGATCACCGGTGCGATCGTGGGCGTAGGGGCGGCAAGACGGGCATCGGCGGTGCGCTGGAACGTGGCGCAAGACATTGTTATCGCCTGGGTGATAACAATGCCGGCAGCGGGACTGGTGGGGGCGTTGTTCTATTTCGTGTTTGGGGCGTTTGCGTAAAGATCATGCGTGTTGCGTCTGCGAGTTCGGTGGCTGCCCGAAAGTCCTGCAGCATCCAGTACGGAGCCCTGCCCTATCGGCTGTCCGGCAGCACGGTCGAAATCCTGCTCATCACCACACGCAACTCGCGCCGCTGGATCGTGCCGAAAGGCTGGCCCATGGCGGGCGTGGCGCCCCATGTTTCCGCTGAACGCGAAGCGCTGGAAGAAGCCGGCGTCAGTGGCGAAATCGGCCGCGAGGCGATCGGTTCATTCCGCTATTTCAAGCAGCTCAAGGGCGGTCATGTCGTCGTGCCCTGCCGCGTGGACATCTATCCGCTGAAGGTGACGCAGGAGCGCAAGCGCTGGCCGGAAAAGGATTCCCGCGAGATGCGCTGGTGCACGATCGATCAGGCGCTGGCGCAAATCGCCGAACCAAGCCTGCGCAAGCTGGTCGAGAAATTTGCGGCATCGCTCGTCGCGAGCGCCTGACCGGGCGGTTCCGGCCCCGGCCCGCGACACGCACACAGCTAGCGTGTTCCGGCGTGCAGCTGGCGCGAAAGATATTCCGCCGTCGCCTGATCCGCCGCCAGCCAGGATGCATGCCGCAGGAAGCCATGAATCTCGTTGGGGATCACGATGACGTCATGCGGGACGTGACGCATTTCGAGCCTGCGCGCCAGATCGATGGTTTCGCGGAACGGAACGTTGCGGTCGTCATCGCCCTGGATGAGAAGCACCGGCGATTTCCACCCGTCCACGGCTGAATCGGGCGAAGACTCCCAGGCCACCTTCGTCGCCTGTTCGCGGTCGCCCTTTTCGTAACGGTCTTCGAGCTTGCCGTACCAGTCGTCCATGAAATGCGACCAGTCGTGAACCCCGTGCAAATCCACGCCGGTCTTGAAGATGTCGGAATTGCGCGCCAGCGACAGCGCGGTGAGGAACCCGCCATAGGAACCGCCCCAGATGGCAATGCGGTTCGGATCGACTCCGGGGACATGCTGCAGGAAATGTGCGCCCGCCAGCACGTCCTGATATTCGGATGCGCCCGTCGGGCCCCAATGATCGGGTTGATGGAACTTGCGCCCGTAGCCGATCCCGAGCCGGTAATTCACCGACAGCACGACAAAGCCGTGATTGGCCAGATACTGATTCACGGCATAGGCGTTGCTGTAGTAATCCATGTAATGCCAGCCGAGGAGCATCTGCCGCGGCGGGCCGCCATGGACAAAGATCACACCCGGCTTGGAAGCCTGTGAATCCGCGCGCTGAAACAGCTGCCCATGCGCGGTCACGCCATCCGCCGCCTTGAAGGTGACGGGCTTGGGCGTGACGAGAGATGCAACGGGAAAATCGGCGGGCAACGGCCCGGTATCCAGCGCGCTGCGGGTGCCTGCCTCCATCCCTGCCATGCCGACCGAGGGCGGCTGTTGCGCCGTGGCCGTGACAAACGCCACGCGGTCATTGCCCGCTACAACCGGCGCCCATTCAAGCGACAGCCCCGACGTGATCGCCGAGGGCGCGGCCCGATCCACCGGAACGCGAAAGATGTGGCGCCGGTCGAAATCGCCGGAGGTGTTGCCCGTGTTGGCATCGTAGATCATGAGCTTGCGGTCGCGGCTTATCGCAACATGCTCCACCATGAAGTTGCCCGGGGTGAGCAGAAGCGGCGCGCCGCCGTCGAGTGAAAGGGAATAAAGGTGCGGCCAGTTGTCGAGATCGGTCATAAAAACGAGCCGGTTTCCGGCCGCCCAGTGCAGGTTCGCCTCGCCCGCGGTGTCAGGATAGGACCCTTCGAGCGTGTAAGGGCTCTTCCACACGGGATGGCCGGTGCCATCGTCTGCGTTTGCGACCCAGATTGCCCATGGATTGGGCGTCTGGACCAGAAGCGGCCGGATCGGGCCGGCGCTGCCGGGGCGGCGGACAAAGGCGATCTGTTTTCCATCCGGCGACCAGCGGGGCATGCCGTCGTTGCCCGTTGAAGGCGCAAGATAGAGCAGCGGCTTGTTCTTCGATGTGAAGACACCGATGAACGCGTGGTCGTCGCGATTGGATACAAAAGCGAGTCTTGTTCCATCGGGCGACCACACAAGCGAACGATCCTTGCCGCGGTCAAAGAACAGCCGCTCAGGCTTTCCCTTCCCGGTCAGCGGCGCCGTCCACACCTGATTGTCCTTGATGTAGGCAAGCTGCCCTCTTGCGGAAATAGCCGGAGCATCGCCTTCGGCAATCTTGACCGGCGCACCGCCGGTGAGCGAGGCGGCCCAAATGGTCACCTGCGGCTGGTCGGTGGACGAAGCGGGATCGGGTTCCAGCGGCTCCGGCCAATTGGCGTCGTGATCGCCGCCGCGAACATAGACAAGCTTCCGTCCGTCCGGGGAAAAGGTGAGCTGGGTGATCTCCTGCCCGTCGTCCTGCGTGTAGTGCGTTACCTGCCGGGGCTTCCAGGCCGGGCCCTCCGCCACCCAAATGTTGCGCGCGCCGGCAACGTTTTTCATCCAGGCAATCCGGTCCGCATGTTCGGCGGCGACCAATCCGTCCACGAACGGATAGTCGAGCACTTGCGACATCGTGAAATCGCCGGCGGCCGAAACTGGCTGCAGAAAGGCAAAGAAAGCGGTCAGTGCCAAAAGGCCAAGATAGCGTCGTGACATCCAAAGACCCTGAGCAAAAGAATGGCGGGCGGGCATAGTCCGCAACCGAAGGGGACTTAGCAAATGCTTTGTGCGAATGGCGGCCTTGCCCCGCGGATTGGAAGCGGCAGCCGGCGACACATCCGCATGCTTTCGCATGTGCACCATCACGCGAAGGGGCGCGGCCGGCAGGGCCATTAATGATTCGTTAGAGCGCCGGATAATCCTTCCTCAAGATTATTCCACCACTCTGGGGGCCGGGTGCCAATCATGAAAAAAACCAGCATCGCCGCTGTTGTTTGCGCCGGCCTGATGGCTGTGGCCGCCGCTTATGCGGGCGAAGCATCGCCTGCAGCAATACCGGCGCGCGCCGCCAACTGGAGTACCTTCGACAGTCTCATCGCCGACGTCAAGAAGACCATGATGGCCGACCCCAACGCTGCGCTCGCAAAGGCCCGCAGCGCGGACGCATTCGCGCGCGTCCAGCCGGCGTCGCCGCGTCGGTCGGAAGCGCTAGCGACCAGCCTGTGGCTGGAAGGCGAAGCCCTCACCCGCATCAACCGGATTGATGAAGCACGGACGGTTCTCGACCGGGCAAGTGCGCTGGCGGCCAACAACGGCAGGTTGACCCGGCTGGATGGCGATCTGGCGCTCAGCCACGCGCGCCTGGCCGATGCGACCGGCGATGTTGCGGGCGCGCTCAGAAACTATCATCGCGCCTACGACATTTTTTCCAGGCTTGGAATACCGCGCTATCAATCGATCGCGCTGCAGGGGCTCGGAAGCATTTACGACAAGGCACACGATTTCAATCGCGAAATCGAATACTATCGCAAGGCTTCCCAGGTCTATTCCGCCGATCCGGCGCTTGAACTTTCAGCGGCAAACAATATCGGCTTCGGATTGCAGCAGCTCGGCCGTTACGACGATGCCATCGCGCATTTCGAGCACGCGCTGAAAATCGCAGGCACGCTGAACAGCCCGTTTCTCCAGGCCAACATCCTGACCAATGTGGCTGTCGCTTATGCAAAAGCGCACCGCTTTGCAGCCGCGGAAAGGGCCGCGAACCGCGCGCTCAAGCTCATCAACGGACAGAAGGGCAGCGGGCTTGAGCCGTTCGTCTGGGGCGTAAAGGCGGAGATAGAATTCGAGCGCGGCGCCCTCAGCGCCGCGGTGGCGGACATCGACCGCGCCTTTCGCGGCATCGAACTGAAAAAAACCGTTTCGTCCTTCCGGGACATGCATGAGATCGCCTACAAAATCTACAGCGCCGCCGCCAATTATCCGCTGGCGCTTGCGCATCTGGAAGCGTTCAAGCGGCTGGACGATGAAGGCCTGGCCCTGACCGCATCGGCCAATCTCGCCCTGCTTGCGGCGCAATTCGATTTCGCCAACCAGCAGCTGGAAATCGAGCACCTGAAATCCGAACAGCTGAAGCGCGACATCCGCCTGCACGAATCCGAGGCGGCAACCCAGCGCGCCATATTCAGCGCAGCGCTGCTGGCGGGTATCCTGATCATCCTGTGGTTCGGATGGCGCCACATGACGTTGCGGCGGCATCGCAACGAGCTGACCAGGACGCTGCGGGAACGCAACCTCGAAATCGAGCGGCGCATCGAAGTTGAGGCGCAGTTGCGCGTTGCGATGGAGACGGCCGAGCAGGCCAATCGCGCCAAGAGCCACTTCCTGGCCAATATGAGCCACGAGTTGCGGACGCCCCTGAACGCCATCATCGGATTTTCGAACCTCATGGTGTCGGGGAAGCTGTCAACGCCAAAGACACAGGAATACGCGTCCGACATTCACGCCAGCGGGCGCAAGCTCCTGGTCATCCTGAACGACATTCTCGACATGGCGCGGATCGACGCCGGAGACGTTGTGCTGAGCGACGACGAATTCTGCCTCGCGGATCTTGTCGAACGGACGACCGCCGCCGCGGAACTGGAATTCCCGCAACACGGCAAGACCATCCGGATTGACGGCGCGAACAGAACATTGCGGGTGCGCGCCGATGAGGCAAGGCTCAAGCAGGTTATCGGCCATCTTCTGTCAAATGCCCTGAAATTCACGGCGCCCGACGGGTGGATCGACATCGCCATCGAAAGGGTGGCCGACGGCGCTGATATCGTCGTTCGCGACAACGGGATCGGAATTCCCAGAGAAAAGCTCGCGCTGGTGCTGGAGCCTTTTGGCCAGATGGAAAATGTTTATGCCCGGATGCATGGCGGCATCGGTTTGGGCCTGCCCATCGTGAAATCGCTCGCCGAACTTCACGGCGGACGGTTCATGCTCGTGAGCGAACCGGGCAAGGGAACAACCGCGCGCGTTCATCTGCCTTTGTCGCGCGTGGTGGGGGCGCCCGGCGCGCTCGCGCGCGCCTCCTGATCCTTTGCGCCGGCGCGCGTGGTTAAAAACGGAAGCGCCCGACGGATTTGTAAACCGGGTATTTACCGGGCCTTAGCGAAATGTTGCCGCTCTGGCAATTTTTAACCCGCAGTTCAGACCTTCTGCCTCAAGTTTTACGCAAATAAACGCGGGATGTCGGGGTCTTCAAAAAATGCGCAGGATATTGCTGGCGGGCGCCGCCTTGACCTGCCTGATTTGCGGAAATGCCTCGGCCGGGCTCTTTTCGGGCCTCACCAACGCGGCGATCACGCCGCACGGGCTTGAGCTTGATGCGCCCGCGACCGGAGACGGCAATTCCGTCAACCCGTTCTACGGCAACATCAATCCCTTCTATGGCGCGATCAACCCGTTCTATGGCGGGATCAATCCCTTCTACGGCGACATCAGCCCCTTCTGGGGCGATATCGACCCGTTCTGGGGCGACATCAACCCGTTTTACGGCAACATCGATCCGTTCTACGGGGCCATCAATCCGTTCTGGGGCACGATCAACCCCTTCGACAGCAGCATTCAGCCCTTCTGGAAAGAAGCAGGCCCCGAATGGGGCGCCATCAACAGTGCCTGGACAAACCTTCAGTCCGCAAACGCGACCGACTATTCAGGACTGCAAACGCAGCTGAAGGCATTCCTGAACAAGAGCGCCGACTTCTGGGGCGCCGCTGTCCGCAACTACACGGGCAAGGATTTCGCGGACGGTTTTGAAAACCAGCTGCTGGCAAAATACGGCATCAATCCCGACGATCCGTCTTCGCTCGCGAACACCGACGCCAGGACCAGATCGGCATTTTTCCTCGCCTGGTACGACGGGCTGATGTCGTTCACCGGCGTCGATCATGTGGACTGGTGGATGTCGGCCGTCAACTGGTCGCCTTCGCTGGCCGATACGCAAGGCTCCGCCGGCCGGGCTGTCGTCGGAATACTTGACTCGACATTCACCGGAACCGACACCGGCGTGGACAGTCTGACGTTCGTGGGCGGTTATACCGCTTATGTGAACGATCACGGGGCCGCAGTGGCGAGCCTTATTGCCGCCAAACGCGACGGCAAGGCGATCATGGGCGTGGCGCCGAATTCGGATGTGCTGCTTTACAACCCGTTCGATCAGACCGGCACGGCAAACTGGCAGGATGTCCAGAACGGCATCTACAGGCTGTACCAGAGGGGCGCCCATGTCGTGAATGCGTCGCTTGGCGTGCCCGGAGTCGCGCTGTCGAAGGAGTGGGTCGATATCCTTACGGGCCCGCTGCTGAGCACCCGGCGCCAGGATCTTGTCATCGTCAAGGCGGCCGGCAACGAAGGCATGGTGCAATCGCAGAATGTGCCTTGGCTCACAAGTCTTGCGCCGCCGCAGAACCTGCTGATCGTCGGATCGGTCGGGCCAACGGGGCAGATATCCTCATTCTCCAATACGCCGGGCGAGGCCTGCCTGACCCTTCTCGGGATTTGCACCGAGCAGAACAAGCTGAAATACCGCTACCTGGTGGCGCCGGGCGAGCTCATGCTGGTATCGGACGGCCATGGCGGCGTTACGCGCATGAGCGGCACATCGTTCGCCGCGCCGCTGGTGACCGGCGCGATTGCCCTGTTGCAGGACCGTTGGCCATGGCTGCAGCAACATGCGCCGGAGACCGTGCAGATCATCCTGCAGTCCGCAAAAGACCTTGGCGCGCCGGGCGTGGACCCGATCTACGGCTGGGGCGAGCTTGACATCCAGGCCTCGCAGTCGCCGCTAAATTTCGACAATCTCGTTGTCTTCCAGCCGTTCTCGTACGACGGCAACGCGCTCAATCCGCTTTCCACGTTGCTGCCCAACTGGTCGGCGCGTCAGCTCAAGCAATCGGTGCTCAATCCCGGCCAGCTTGATTTCTGGCAGAACCAGAAGGCCTATCTTGTGGCGTTCGAGCCCATCGGCTCGACCTTCCGCGACTTCACGATTCCGCTGAGCAGTCTTCTGGTGGGCAAAAACCAGAAAACGGCCTATGGGGAAAATCCGTTCCAGTCCTATCTCTACCAGCGGATGATCGATTGGGCGCACGGCTCCAAATTCTCGGATTTTGCATCGCGCAACACGACGATGGGCGACGGCGCCTGGAGCCTTGGCTTTTCGGCGACCGATCCGCTGCCTGAAGAGGTGCGGCAGACCGGCATCGCGCGCGAACACTATGAATTCGAATTGAACAATGCGGGCACAGGAATCGGCTTCCGCCTGGGCGAAGGCAACGGCGCACACGGCCTGATGACCGGCATCGTGGCAGGGTTTGGACACAGCGATACGTTCAGTCTTGCAACAGACTTCGATCCGGCGACCGGCGGCGTCAATCCGATCCTGGGGCTTGCGTCGGGCGGCGCTTACGCCCAGGGAAGCGTTGCGCTCGGGGCCGTGCATTTCAGCGCAGGCTTCAGCCAGAAATCGGACAACCACACCTACTACGATCCCGTCTATGGACCGATGCAGACGATGGCCCTGCCGGCAAGTTCGGCTGAGGCGTCCATGCTCGGGATGGACTACAACGTCACGGAAAGCTTTGCGATCAATGCGTCCTATACGTCCCTCAACGAGAACGACGGCCTTCTGGGCGCGCAGGGCGGCGGCGTGTTGAGCTTCCCCGGCGCCCATACGGATGCGGCCACGCTTGGCGCGACAGCAAAATTCGGCGGCGGCTGGGAGGTGGCGGCGTCAGCCACGGCCGGAACCACGGCGATGGCCAGCGCCAACTCCGCGCTGAGCCTTGCGCAAAATGGCATGCGTTCGACCGCTTACGAAGTTGCGGCGACGAAATCTGGTCTGTTCACGGACGGCGACAGGCTTCGCCTCTCGATCGCCCAGCCCTTGCACATTGAAAGCGGCACGCTGATCTACCGCTCCGTCGAGGTCGTGGATCGCCAGACCGGTGCGCTGGGACCTGTGACCCAGAGATGGAATGTCTCGGGCAACCGCGAGAACCGCTTCGAGGCCCTTTACGCGATGCCGGTGCTGGACGGACGCGCCGAAGTCGCGGGCTTCGGACAGGTCGATGTGAACGGCCCGGAGACTCAAGGACGAGGCACCGATCTTTCCATCGGAACGGAATTCAGCGTGAAATTCTGACGCGGCTCATCCCAGAAGTTCGCGGTCGGTCTTGCCGGCCGCGCGAGCGGCTAGATAGTTCCGCTCCAGCTGTTCGAATTCCTTCCGCCGAGGACCCATATAGCCGAACAGAAAACCCGCAACGCGGCGCATCTGAATCTCTTCCGAGCCTTCCGTGATCCGGTAGCGGCGGTGGTGACGGTAGATATGCTCAAACGGTTTGTGGCGCGAGTACCCCAAGCCGCCATGCACCTGCATCGCGCGATCGGCTGCCTCGCAGCACAGGCGATTGGCCCAGTAATTACACATGGAAACCTTGTCGGACAGCCGGCTTGAGACTTCGGTGGGAGACATGCGATCCATTTCCCACGCCGTCTTCCGGATCAGCTGGCGCAGCATTTCAGCCTGGGTGGCAAGCTCCACCAACGGCCATTGAATGGCCTGGTTTTCGGCAAGCGCCTTGTCGAACGGCCTTCTGAGCCGCGCGAATTTCACGCTTTCCTCGATGCAATAGACTGCGGCCCCAAGCGAGCTTGCGGCCTGACGAATGCGGTTTTCGTGCACGAACATCTGCGCGAGCGCCAGGCCACCGTCCGGCGGACCGAATATCGCCGAAGCGGGCACCCACATGTTCGTGAAACTCAAACGCGGGTGATCGGTCGGCATGTTGAAAGTCCACAGATACTCCTCGACCTTGAGCCCGGGCGTCCCGGTGGGAACGAGAAAACAGGTAATCCCGCGCGCATCGCCATCGTTGCCGCTGGTGCGCGCGAACAGCGCGCAGTGCGTGGCGGCATGCATGCCGGTGATCCACATCTTCTGCCCGTCTATGCGCCAGCCATCCTGATTGCCGCGCCGTTCCGGAACCGCGCGCGTTTCCATATGCGTGGCATCCGAGCCATGATTTGGCTCGGTAAGGCCGAAGGCGATGCGTTTGCTGCCGTCGAGGCTGCCGGAGATGAATTCGGCCTTCTGTTCCCGGGTCCCGTAGGTTGCGAACATCAGGACAAAAGGATGGTTGGCGACGATGGAATGTTCGGTCTGAAGATCGTTGTGCAGGCCGAGCCCTCTGGCCGCCAGATGCTCGCGGATCACCGCCATCCAGAGGTTTGACCCGTTCTTTCCGCCGTATTCGCTGGGCAGCGCAAAGCGCAAATGACCCGCCTTGTCCGCGCGGCGTCTGGCCTCGCGCAGCAGGGCTTCCCATTCCGGCCGCGGCAGGCCGCCCCGATCCCAATCGGTGCGCGCATGCTCGCGGCGGTGATCGAAGAAGCGCTGATTGTCGTCGCGTTCCTGCAACGGAATGATTTCGGTTTCGATGAACCGGTCGAGTTCCGCCAGATAGTCAACAAGATCCTGAGGAAGAGAGAAGTCCATGAAGCGCCCCTTGCTTCAATCCCGCGATTGCACACGCCTGACGTAAGCGGCATACGCCGGTTGGTCCACCGCGAGTTTTTCCAGCGTTGTTGCCCAAAGATGGTCTGCCAATCCGGGCGTGTCCTTTGACACCGCGCCGCTTTCGATGGCCTCGCAAAGCGCGCGATTGAGATCTTCCAGCGTGCCGTCGTGTCCCATGAGGGCCTTGAGCCTTGCCGTTTCGGCAGCATTGGACGCCTGCTCGAGCTCGAATTGCCGCCGCGCGAGATCAACCGCGTTTGCTGCGACGCGCGCGAGGAAGGTGTTGCGGCCCGAAAGGGCGGGCAAAAGCTCTTCGCGCATCAGTGTGGCAACGGCGCTCAGCAGCTCGGCCGGATCGGGAGTGTCCTGCATTCTCATCCTTTCGGCAAAATGAGCTCAAGAAGATCGATTTCACATTCGGACGCGCGCCGCGCGATCATCGCGCGCTCAATCGATGAATCGACGCCGCTGCGGAAGGCGGCCGTCATCGCCGAACAGCTTACGCCCCAGCTCAGCGATCCGAAAACCTCCCAAAACAGCACATGCGAAAGCTCCACTTGCCCTCCCCCGGCCGCTGCATAACCCTGCAGCAGGTCTTCGCGCTGCCCGAAGCCGCCGACGGGCTTGTCCGTTTCGCCGAAGCGCCAGGAACCAACGCAGATCCATCCGAGATCCTCGCCCGGATCGCCCAGATGCGCCAGCTCCCAGTCGAGCACCGCGCGCAGACCATCGGGGCCGATGATGAGATTTCCGTTGCGGAAATCGCCGTGAACGAGCTTCAGGGGCCGGGGATCGGGCGGAATGCGTTCGCGCAGCCATTCGAAAGCGAGCGCAAAGACCGGACGCGGCACCGTGTCGGCCCTGTAGCGGCGATGCAGTTCCTCAAAACGCGTGCGCGCGCCTGCGCGGCGGAGCGGCGGCAAACTGGCGGCGGGAATGTTGTGAATTGCAGCAAGCACAGCGCCGCACCGGTGCGCGAGCGTTTTGCGCACACCGGCAAAACGGTCGTCTCTGGCGATTTTCCGCCCCAATGTTTCGCCTTCGATGCATTCCGAGATGAAGCCATGCCCGAGGCCGTCCTGAGGCTCAAGCACATGGAGGATTCGCGGCTCGGGGACGCCTGCCTGGCGCGCGAGCCCGATCAGCAGCGCTTCGGTTTCCAGGCCGGCCGCCTGCTCATGCAAACGATTGCCGCCGGGAGCGCGACGCAGGATGAGCGGCATGGCCCTGTCGGCGACCACCGCATCGAAGGCCCAGGTTTCCTGCGTGGCGCCGCCCGTGAGCCGGCGGAGATTGGCGATGCCGCCGGCGCCGGCGACGGCACGGCGGACGACGGCGGCGAGCAAATCCGAAAATTCCAACCCTGCACCCCGGCGCGATCCCACCGCAGGTTCCGTCAGAACAATCCCGAGTTCAAGCGCTTCGCGGGAGGCCAATCATCGCGCCACGCGGCCGCCCAAATTCTTCGCAAGAATGGCCGCAATGATCATCACAAAGCCCGCGAGCCTGAGCAGATAGATCCAGCTTTGGGATTCCCGCGGGATGCCGGACAACGCCACCACCGCCTGGTTCAGCGCGAACAGCCAGAATGCAAATCCAAAGGCGGCAAAAAAAATGTCTTTCGACCGCGCCCAGAACCGGAAGAAGAAAAGGCCGGCGACAAAAAGACCGGCGCTGTTCATGCCCGTCAGGAATATTGCCGTCGTGGACATCAGTCGATCTCCCATATGAAGCCATAGAGCAGCGTCGCGATTGCCGCCAAAAGGACCAGGTTGCGCGCAATCGTGAAATCGAAATCGGGAAAAACGAAAAGATCGAACGCGACAAGAAGATTGTTCAGCGCAAGCAGCGAAAAGCACAGGGCGCTCCAGAGAAGAAGCTTGGTCTTGTTCCGCAGATAGCTGCGGATGAGCAGCCCCGCGCAAACGATGCTGGTAGCCAGACACAGAAGATAGACCAGGGCGGCCGGTATGCTCATGGCTCATTCCTTGAGACGGAAGGCATCCGCAAAGATGCGCAATTTTTCGTTCGGGCTCGCAGCGATGGATCGAATGACCGAAACGGGCTTCATGCGATAAAGCTGTTCCAGATCGGCAACGTAATTTTCCAGCTGGCGGGAAGCCGGCGCATATCCGAAGCGGCCTTGATCGTCTTCCGCTACCAGACCCGCGCTCCGAAGCGAAGCAAGCGCCTCATCGACTGCGACCGCGCTGCCGCGCAATTCGCGCACGAGCCCATCGCGCGCCCAGCGGCGGATGGCTTCGCGCCGCAGGAACAGCAGCATTTCAAGCGACCAAACCGATTTGATCGTCGCGGCAACGAAGGCAAGTACGTCTTCTTCCTGCACAGGTCAGCGCCAGATTTTCGTAAAGTGCCCCTCAAAGGCGGCGGGTGCCCTAATTCACGAACGGAATTGCATCACTCGCCGAGAGTTTCGGTTTTCTCGGGCCCGACGCGGAACCATTGCGCGCTCCGCACGTTGTCTCTGATTCGTCCTTATCGTAACTATTTGAAAAAGCGGGATTATTTTCGATTCCGCCATGACATAACCCGGCTTGCACGGTAGCATCAAGTGTTTTGCTGGCGAGCGGCCATACCGGACGCGACGCGGCGGGGGAACACACAAACACTGTCAGCGCAGGACGTTGAACGGGCGCCGCGCGCGACTGCAGAAAACGGAATCCACAAAATTGAAGCGGGCCCAGGAGCATAAAATGAAAAGCGGCGCCCCGGAGGAAGCCTCCAATCGTGCGGCACAGGCGGCAATAGCGACAGCAGCCGTTGCACGGGCCGACAACAACGCCGAGCGCATGAACGGCGGCGCTTCCGCGGAGCTCTACGATCTGCTTGCGGCCATGCAGGCCATGAAGGCCGGCGATTTTTCCGTCCGCATGTCGGGACACCAGATCGGGCTGATCGGGAAAATCGCCGATACCTTCAATGATATCGTTTCCGCCAATCAGCGCATGGCCCAGCAACTGCAGCTGGTCGGACAGGCCGTTGGCCGGGAAGGCGAAATCCGCCAGCGCGTGAAGCTCGCCAATCATGACGGCGCCTGGAGCACGATGGAAGGTTCGATCAACACATTGATTGACGATCTTCTCTGGCCGACGACGGAAGTGACGCGCGCCATCGAAGCCGTGGCGCAAGGCAACCTGCTGCAGACGATGCGCCTTGACGTGGACGGCCGCCCGCTGAAGGGCGAGTTCCTGCGCTCGGCCACCATCGTCAACACCATGATCAAGCAGCTTTCCGTGTTCACCTCCGAAGTGACACGCGTGGCGCGCGAGGTGGGCACAGAAGGCAAGCTTGGCGGCCAGGCGCAGGTGCGCGAAGTGACGGGCGTCTGGAAGGACCTGACCGAAAGCGTCAATTCGATGGCGTCGAATCTGACGGCCCAGGTGCGCAACATCGCCGAGGTTACGATCGCCGTGGCCAATGGCGATCTTTCAAAGAAGATCACGGTCGACGTCCGCGGCGAAATTCTGCAGCTCAAGGAAGCCATCAACACGATGGTGGATCAGTTGCGGTCGTTTGCTTCGGAAGTGACGCGCGTGGCGCGCGAAGTGGGCACCGATGGCCGGCTCGGCGGCCAGGCGGTCGTGCCGGGCGTCGCAGGCACATGGAAAGATCTCACCGACAACGTGAACCTGCTCGCCGCCAACCTGACCACCCAAGTGCGCAACATCGCCGAAGTGACAACGGCGGTGGCCCGCGGCGACCTTTCGCGCAAGATCACCGTGGACGTGAAG
>Ga0070740_10000649_pt1 | contig 65472 bp, 70 predicted proteins | sample Coa_R2_FD_67286 | JGI IMG/M metagenome (GOLD analysis project Ga0070740, IMG submission 67286) | Surface soil microbial communities from Centralia Pennsylvania, which are recovering from an underground coalmine fire - Coalmine... | ecosystem: Environmental > Terrestrial > Soil > Unclassified ... | reverse complement strand
TGAAGCTCGGCCTCTTCTACCGCCCGGCTGCGGCGCGCGAGCTCGCGATTCTCCGCTCCGCCGGCAAGTGACCCGCGCGCAGGCGCCTCACCCTCGGGGCGCCGCGCGCCGCGCCGGGCGGCGTCAAAAAGCGGTTGGCCCGGTCGGCCGCCGGCCCTTATCTTATCGGCCCCGCGCGATGAAGCCAGAGGAAGAGCCGCCCCATGGGACAGTTCGGAATGGGCCAGCCGGTGCGCCGCCTCGAAGATCAGCGGCTCGTCACCGGCCATGGCCGCTACACCGATGACATCACCCTGCCGCGCCAAGCCTATGCCGTCATTCTGCGCTCGCCGCACGCGCATGCGCGGATCCGCGGCATCGATAGGGAAGCGGCCGCCGCGGCGCCCGGCGTCCTCGCCATCTACACCGCCGCCGATCTCGAGCGCGACCATATCGGCACCATTCCGCTGCTGACGCCGCTCCCCAATCGCGACGGCAGCCCCTGCAAGACGCCGCCCTTTCCCGTGCTCGCCCGCGACCGCGTGCGCCATGTCGGCGATTCGGTCGCCGTCGTCATTGCCGAGACGCTGGCCAAGGCGCGCGACGCCGCCGAGCAGGTCGTCGTCGATTACGAGCCTTTGCCGGCCGTCACCGACACCGCTGCGGCGATCGAGCCCGGGCGCCCCCTCGTCTGGGAGGAGGCGCCCGGCAATCTCCATCTCGATTGGGAGATCGGCGACAAGGCCGCGACCGATGCCGCCTTCGCCCGCGCCCGCCACGTCGTCAAGCTGCGCCTCGGCAACAACCGTCTCGTCGCCAATTCGATGGAGCCGCGCGGCGCCATCGGACAGTGGGACCCGGGCGAGGAGCGTTTCACGCTCTATTCCTCGACCCAGGGCTCGCATTTCGTGCGCCAGACCGCGGCCGGCGTCCTCGGCGTGCCCGAGAACCGCGTCCGCGTCGTCACGCCCGATGTCGGCGGCGGCTTCGGCATGAAGCTCTTCCTCTATCGCGAGCACATCCTCGTGCTCTACGCGGCGCGCAAGCTCGGGCGTCCGGTCAAATGGACGGGCGAGCGTTCGGACGCCTTCCTCACCGATATGCAGGGGCGCGACAACGTCACCGAGGCCGAGCTCGCGCTCGACGGCAATGGCCGCTTTCTCGCGATACGCTGCGCCACGATCGCCGCCATGGGCGCTTATCTTTCCAATTTCAGCACCTTCATCCCGACGCTCGCCGGGACGCAGATGCTGACTGGGCTTTACGATTTCGGCGCCGCCCATGTCGGCGTCAAATGCGTCTTCACGCACACCGTCCCGGTCGACGCCTATCGCGGCGCCGGACGGCCGGAAGCGGCCTTCGTCGTCGAGCGCCTCGTCGACACGGCAGCGCGGCGCCTCGGCATTCCGGCGGACGAGCTGCGGCGCCGCAATTTCGTCAAGCGCGAGCAGATGCCCTATGCGACGGCGCTCGGCCTCACCTATGACAGCGGCGATTTCGTCCGCAACATGGAGGATGCGCTGCGCATCGCCGATCACGCCGGCTTCGCGCAGCGCAAGGCGGCGGCGCGCGCCGCCGGCAAGCTGCGCGGCTTTGGCCTCTCCACATATGTCGAGCAGTGCGGCACCGGCGGCGACGAGATGGCGGAGCTGCGCTTCGACCCGTCGGGGAATGTGACGCTCCTCATCGGCACGCAATCCTCGGGGCAGGGACACCACACGGCTTACGCGCAGTTCGTCGCCGACGGACTCGGCATCCCGCCCGAATCGATCCGCTTCCAGCAGGGCGACACCGATGCCGTCGCCTTCGGCCGCGGCACCGGCGGCTCGCGCTCGCTGCCGGTCGGCGGCAATGCGGTAAGGAACGCCGTCGACAAGGTCATCGCCAAGGCGAAGAAAATCGCCGCGCACAAGCTCGAAGCCGCCGAGGCCGATCTTGAATTCGTCGATGGGAGGTTCCGCATCGCCGGCACCGACCGCAGCGTCGCCTTCACGACCATCGTCAAGGAGTCCTTCGAGCCCGGCAACCTCCCGCCCGGGATGGAAACCGGCCTCGATGCGACGGCACGCTACATGCACAAGGCGGCGACCTTCCCCAATGGCTGCCATGCCTGCGAGGTCGAGGTCGATCCCGAGACCGGGATCGTGCGCATCCTGCGCTTCGTCGTCGTCGACGATTTCGGCACGGTCGTCAACCCGCTGCTGCTCGCGGGCCAGATCCATGGCGGCATCGGCCAGGGCGTCGGGCAGGCACTGCTCGAAGGCTGCGTCTACGATCCCGATTCCGGCCAGCTCGTCACCGGCTCGCTTATGGATTACTGCATGCCGCGCGCCGACAATCTTCCGCCCATCGAATTCTCCTACAATGTCGTCCCGTGCACGACGAACCCGCTCGGCGTCAAGGGGGCGGGCGAAGCGGGGGCGATCGGCGCGCCGCCCGCCGTCATCAACGCCATCGTCGACGCGCTCGCCGAATACGGCATCGAGCATATCGAGATGCCGGCCACCCCCGAGCGCGTGTGGAGCGCCATCCAGCGCGCGCGGCCGGCGGCGGCGGCGGAATAGCGGCCGGCGTGGCAGGCGAGCTGGAGAGGCTCCTCGCGATCGCCTCCGATGCGGCGCGGCGGGCCGCCGTGGCGATCATGGAGATCTACGCGTCGGATTTCGCCATCCGCCGCAAGGACGACGCCTCGCCGGTGACGCTGGCGGACCAGCGCTCCGAGGCGCTGATCCTCGCGGCCCTGCGCCGCCACGCCCCGGACATTCCCATTATCGCCGAGGAGGAGGCGGCGACGCATGGCTTGCCCGCCACGGCGCCGCCGCGCTTCTGGCTCGTCGATCCGCTCGACGGCACCAAGGAATTCGTCGGCCGCAACGGCGAGTTCACGGTCAACATCGCCCTCATCGAGAACGGCGCGCCGATCCTCGGCGTCGTCCAGGTCCCGGTGCAGGATGTCCTCTACGCCGCGCGCGGCTCCGGCACCGCCACGCGCCGCCGCGCCCTCGGACCCGCGGAGCCGATCGCGGCGCGACCCCAGCCGGACGCCGGCGCCGTTCTCGTCCACAGCCGCTCGCACGAGCGCAACGACGCGCTCGCCGCCTTCACCCGCGACCATCCCGTCGCCGAGATGCGCGTCTGCGGCAGCTCGGTCAAATTCTGCCTGGTCGCCGCCGGGGAGGCCGACCTCTATCCGCGCTTCGGCCCGACGATGGAATGGGACACGGCCGCCGGCCACGCCATCCTCGCCGCGGCGGGCGGCACGGTGACGACCGAGGACGGCGCGGCGCTGCGCTACGGCAAGCCGGGGTTCCGCAATCCCGGCTTCATTGCGCGCGGATTGCCGCCGCGCCGGCCGGGGTCACCGGAGCTGCGCTAGAATCTCGGCCGCGACGGCGCGCACCTCCTCGGCCGCTCTCCCGCCCGGCGCCGCCTCGGTGATGCCGCGGCCATCGGCCATGGCGCTCGCGAGGGCGACGCGGTTGCCGATTCGCGACGCGGCGACCGCGGCGCCGAACTCGTCCAGCTTCGCCGCCATCGCCTCGGCGAGATTGGCGCGCGAGGGCACGCGATTGAGGACGAGGAGCGCCCGCGTCTTCTCCTGCCGCGCCAAATCGAGGGTGGGCCGCGTCGCCCACAAATCCATGGGCGAGGGCTGCACCGGAACGAGGAGGAGGTTGGCCGCGCGCACGACGAGGCGGGCCTCGGTCTCGGCATGAGGCGGGCTGTCGACAAGAACGATGTCGTGGTCGCGGGCGCGGCGCGCGATCTCCGTCCCGACGCGCCAGCCCGAGACGGCGGCGAAGTCGAGCCCGGTGCCGTTCCGCCCGAAGCGGGCTTCGCGCAGCGCATGCCAGGCGGCAAGGCTCGCCTGCGGGTCGATGTCGACGAGGGCGACGCGCTTGCCGTCCCCCGCCCAGGCGACGGCGAGATGCGCCGCCAGCGTCGTCTTGCCCGCACCGCCCTTCTGTTGCGCGATGGTGATGACGCGTCCGGCCATGCTCGCGGCCCCCCTGCGCGATATTGCGCTGCACAAGAGTGTGCCGGACACGCTTGCAACCCGCAAGCGGCGACGGTGCCGCAGCGCAGTGATATAGTCGTGGCGACGCTTTCCCGGAACCCGACGAGTGCCCGCCCGCGCCCTCTCCTCTAGCTCCGCCGATATCGCCGAAGCGGCGCGGCTGTTGCGCCGCGGCGAGGTCATCGCCTTTCCGACCGAGACCGTTTACGGCCTCGGCGGCGACGCCACAAACGACCGGGCCGTCGCCGCGATCTTCGCGGCAAAGGGCCGGCCGCGCTTCAACCCCCTCATCAGCCATCTCGCCGCGCCGGAGGCGGCAGCCGATCTCGCCCTGCTCGACGAGCGCAGCCGCGGCGTTGCCCGGCGCTTCTGGCCGGGTCCGCTGACGCTCGTCCTGAGGCGCCGCGCCGATTGCCCGATCTCGCTCCTTGCCAGCGCCGGCCTCGACACGGTGGCGCTGCGCGTGCCGGCGCATCCGGTGGCGCAGGCGCTCCTCGCCGCCGCCGACCGGCCGATCGCGGCGCCGAGCGCCAACCGCTCCGGCCGGATCAGCCCGACCGCGGCGGAGCACGTCGCCTCCGAGCTCGGCGACCGCATCGCCGCCATTGTCGATGGCGGCGCCGCGGCGATCGGCGTCGAATCGACGGTTCTCGATCTGAGCGGCGAGCGGCCCTTGCTGCTGCGTCCGGGCGGCGTCACGGTCGAAGCGCTGACGGCGTCGTTGGGGCCGATCGACGAGCCGCGTTCGGAAGCCGGCGTTGCGCCGCGCGCGCCGGGAATGCTGGCGAGCCATTACGCGCCGAATTTGCCGCTCCGGCTCGAAATCGGCGAGGCGCTACCCGGCGAAGCGGTGCTCGCTTTCGGCGGCGATCCGCCCCCCGGATTCGCGGAGATCCGCTGGCTCAGCCGCTCGGGCGACCTCGCCGAGGCGGCCGCCAATCTCTTCGCCGCGCTGCGGGCGCTCGACCGGCCGGACTTCTCCGGCATCGCGGTGATGCCCATTCCCGAGCGCGGGCTCGGCCGCGCCATCAACGACCGCCTGCGCCGCGCCGCCGCGCCGCGCCCTTAAGACTTTGACCGCCAAGGACGCCAAGAACACCAGGGTTCAATTCCTTTGGTGTTCTTGGCGTCGTTGGTGGTTAATTAGCGCCGAGGACGCAGCACCGGCTGGGATGGAATGACGACATTGGCACGCGACGCGGTCCTGGCGCGCATCAAGGAGGTGGTCGGGCCCAAGGGCTGGACGACCGATCCCCACGAGGTCGAGCCCTATCTTGTCGAGCAGCGCGGGCTCTATCGCGGCGCGACGCGCATGGTCGTGCGGCCCGCCGCGACCGAGGAGGTCGCCGCCGTGGTCAGGATCTGCGCCGCGGCGAAGCTGCCGATCGTGCCGCAGGGCGGCAACACCGGGCTCGTCGGCGGCGGCGTCCCGCCCGAAGACGGCGACAACATCGTCCTCGCCCTGCAGCGCATGAACCGCATCCGCGCCATCGACCCGCTCAACTACACCGTCACCGCCGAGGCCGGCGTCGTCCTCGCCGATCTGCAGAAGGCGGCCGAAGAGGCGGGGCGGCTCTTTCCCTTGAGCCTCGGCGCCGAAGGCTCCTGCCGGATCGGCGGCAACCTTTCGACGAATGCCGGCGGCGTCGGCGTGCTGCGCTATGGCAATGCCCGCGATCTTGCCCTCGGCCTCGAAGTCGTCCTCGCCGACGGGCAGGTCTGGGATGGCCTCCGGGGCCTGCGCAAGGACAATACCGGCTACGATCTGAAGCAGCTCTTCATCGGCGGCGAGGGGACGCTCGGCATCATCACGGCGGCCTGCCTGAAGCTGTTCCCGCGGCCGCGCGAGATCGAGACGGCCTTCATCGCGCTCGAGCGCATCGACGATGTGATGGAGGTCTTCTCGCGGGCGCGCGCCGCCAGCGGCGATCAGCTCACCGCCTTCGAGCTCATCCCGCGCATCGGCCTCGAATTCGGCATCCGCCACGTTCCCGGCATCCTCGATCCGATCGCTCGCCCCTACCCCTTCTACGCCCTCCTCGAAGTCTCATCGAGCCAGCCCGGTTCGGGGTTGCGCGCCGCTCTCGAAGAGTTCCTCGCCGCGGCGATGGAGGCGGGCCTCGTCCAGGACGGCGTCGTCGCCGCAAGCGCCGGCCAGGCGAAAGACCTCTGGCGCATCCGCGAAGGCGTCGTCGAAGGCCAGATCCCGGAAGGCGGCAGCATCAAGCACGACGTCTCGGTGCCGGTGAGCCGCGTCGCCGAATTCGTGCGGCGCGCGACGGCCGCATCGGAAGCGCGGCTGCCCGGCATCCGTCCCGTCGCCTTCGGCCATGTCGGCGACGGCAACATCCATTTCAATCTGAGCCAGCCGCCCGGCGCCGACCGCGCGGCCTTCCTCGCCCGCTGGCACGAATTCAACGAGATCGTCCACGGCATCGCCGCCGCTCTCGGCGGCTCGATCAGCGCCGAGCACGGGCTCGGCCGCCTGAAGCGCGACGAGATCGCGCGGTACAAATCGCCGCTCGAGCTCGATCTCATGCGGAAGATGAAGCGCGCTCTCGATCCCGACGGGATCATGAATCCCGGCAAGGTGATCCCGGAGCCGCGCTGAGACGAGGGAGCGAGGGGAGGAGCCGCTGTGACAGGTTACGACGCCCCCATCGACGAGATGCGCTTCGTCCTCGACGAAGTCACCATGCTCCCAGAGATCGCGCGGCTGCCCGGCGGCGAGCAGGCGACACCCGACCTCGTCGGCGCCGTGCTGGAGGAAGCCGGCAAGCTCGCCCGGGACGTGCTGGCGCCCTTGAATGCGAGCGGCGACCGCGAGCGGTCGCGCCTCGAGAACGGGGTCGTCCGCACGCCGACCGGCTTTCGCGAAGCCTATCGGCGCTATGTCGAGGGCGGGTGGAACGCGCTTCCCTTTGCGCCCGAGCATGGCGGCCAGGGATTGCCGATCGCCCTCTCGACCGCCGTGCTCGAAATGTGGAACGCGGCCAATCTCTCCTTCGCGCTCTGCCCCATCCTGACCGTCGGCGCCGTCGAGCTGCTGGCCGCGCATGGCTCGCCCCGGCAGCAGCGGCTCTATCTCGAAAAGCTCGTCTCCGGCGAGTGGACCGGGACGATGAACCTGACGGAGCCGCAGGCGGGCTCGGATCTGGGCGCGCTCACGACGCGGGCGGTGCGCGAGGGCGACCACTACCGCATCACCGGGCAGAAGATCTTCATCACCTATGGCGACCACGATCTCGCCGAGAACATCGTGCACATGGTGCTGGCGCGCACGCCCGAGGCGCCGCCCGGAACCAAGGGCATCTCGCTCTTCATCGTGCCAAAATTCCTGCCGCGCGAGGATGGCGGCCCCGGCGAGCGCAACGATCTTCGGCCCGTCAGCCTCGAGCACAAGCTCGGCATCCATGCGAGCCCGACCTGCGTCATGGCCTATGGCGACAATGGCGGCGCGATCGGCGATCTCGTCGGCGAGGAGAATCGCGGCATCGAATACATGTTCACGATGATGAACAACGCGCGCCTCAATGTCGGGCTGCAGGGCGTCGCCATCGCCGAGCGCGCCTATCAGCAGGCATCGAGCTTCGCCCGCCAGCGCGTTCAGGGCCGGCCGATCGGCGCCGCCGGAACGGCGGCGCTGCCGATCCTCCATCATCCCGACATCCGCCGCATGCTGCTGATGATGAAGGCGCTGACCGAGGCGACGCGCGCTTTGGCCTATTTCGCCGCCGGCGCCATCGACCGCGCGCGCCACCACCCCGATGCCGCCACCCGCGAGGAGCAGCAGCGCCTCGTCGATCTCCTCATTCCGATCGTCAAGGCCTGGTCGACCGATCGCGGCGTCGAGACCGCCTCGATCGGCATCCAAATCCATGGCGGCATGGGCTTCATCGAGGAGACGGGCGCGGCGCAGCACCTGCGCGACGCTCGCATCACGCCCATCTATGAAGGGACGAACGGCATCCAGGCGAACGACCTTCTCGGCCGCAAGGTGATGCGCGACGGCGGCGAGACGGCGCGGCGCTTCATCGAGACGATGCGCGCCCTCGATGGCGCGCTCGCCGCCGAGGCGCTGGACGCCTTCCCGGCGATGCGCGCGCGCCTCGGCGCTGCTCTCGATGCGCTCTCTGAAGCCACGGCGTGGATCGTCGCGCGCTGGCCCGCCGATCCGGCGCTGACCATCGCCGGCGCTGTTCCTTATCTCGAACTCTTCGGCACCGCGGCGGGTGGCTGGCTCATGGCGAAGGCAGCGCTCGCCGCGGCCGCGCGCCTGCGGCAGCGGAAGGGCGATCCCGATTTCAACCGCGCCAAGATCGCCACCGCGCGCTTTTACGCCGAGCACATCCTGCCGCGCACGGCCGGGCTTCTTCCCGCCGTGTTCGGCGGCGGCGCGGTCCTGGATTTTCCGCTGGAGCGGCTCTGAGCCGCCGCTACCAGCTCATCCCGCCATCGACCGCGAGCGTCTGGCCTGTCACCATCGCGGCGGTGGCGAGAAATAGCATCGCCTCGGCGATGTCAGCGGGCGTGCACATGCGCGCCATCAGCGTCTTCTCGACGATGCCGCGCTTCTTCTCCTCGGGCCAAGCCTTCGTCCACGGCGAATCGACGAGGCCCGGCGCCACGGCGTTGACGCGCACCTCGGGCGCCAGCGCCCGCGCGAGGTTTCGCGTCATGTTGATGAGCGCCGCCTTGCTGGCGCCATAGGCGATCGAGCTGCCGACGGCGCCGAGACCGGCGACGGACGCCGTCGAGACGATGGCGCCTTTCGCCGCCTTGAGCGCGGGCGCCGCGGCATGGGCGCAGCGGAAGGGGCCGAGAAGGTTGGTCTCGATGATCGCCGACCAGAACGCCTCGGTCATCTGCGCGAGGTCCTTGAAGTCGATGGGCGCGCTCGTCGCCGGCGTCCCGGCATTGTTGACGAGGATGTCGAGCCGGCCCAGCGCCGCGACCGCACGCTCGACCATCGCCTCGGCCTCGCCCGCTTTCGAGACATCGCCCGGCGCGGCGATGACGCGATGCCCCGCCGCGACGAGGCGCGCCACCTCGGCCGGCCCTCGCGGGTCGTCGGCGAGATGATTGAGCGCCACGGCGGCGCCGCAGCGCGCGAAGAGCTCGACGATCGCGAGCCCGATGCCCGAGGCGCCGCCGGTGACGAGCGCGGCCTTGCCGGTTAGATCCGCGGTGATCATGGTGCCCCCTCTCTCCGGCCGAATCGCCGCCTCGCCCCTCAATAGCCGAGCGCGATTCCGTCCTTGCGCGGCTCGGTGCCGCCGATGAGGACGCCGCGTTCCCAGTCGATGGCGATGACCTGGCCGCCGCCGAGAGGCTTCGGCGCCCATTCGATCTTGTGGCCGCGGCGCGCGAGATCGGCGGCGACCGAGTCCGGGATCGTGCGTTCAAGGCGCAGCACGCCTTCGGTCGCGTGGCTGCGCGGCGCGTTCGCCGCCGCCTGCGGATCGCGGCCGCGGTCCAGCATCTCGGAGACGATCTGCGCGTGCCCGACCGCCTGGTAGTGGCCGCCCATGACGCCGAAAGCCATCGCCGCGCGGCCGTCCTTCATCACCATGCCCGGGATGATGGTGTGCATCGGCCGCTTGCCGGGCGCGATCGCATTGGGATGACCTGAAATCGTGCGGAAGCACATGCCGCGATTGTGCAGCAGGACGCCGGATTTCGCCGCATAGAGGCCGCTGCCGAAGGCGTTGAAGAGCGAGTTGATGAAGGAGACGGCGTTGCGGTCGCGATCGACGACGCAGAGATAAGTCGTGTCCTTGTGCTCGGCCGCGGACCAATGCGAATCGGGAAGCGCGCGGTCGAGACGGATGGCGCCGCGGATCGCCTCGGCGCGGGCCTCGGAGAGGAGCCCCGCGACATCGACGGGGTGGTGCGCAGGATCGCCGATATAATCGTCGCGCAGCCGGTAGGCGGCCTTTGTCGCCTCGGCGAGAAGGTGGATGCGGTCGGCCTCGCTCCACTGCGCGCCGGCGAGATCGTAGCCGGCCAAGATGCGGAGCATGATGAGCGCGGCGAGGCCCTGGCCGTTGGGCGGGCATTCGACGATCTCGTGGCCGCGATACGCGGCGGAGATCGGCTCGACCCATTCGCTGCGCTGCGCCGCGAAATCCTCGATCGTATGGAGGCCGCCGCGCGCGTTGAGATGGGCGACGATCTCGGCGGCGATCTCGCCCTCGTAGAAGGCTGTGGGCCCCTTGCGGGCGATGCGGCGCAGGGTGGCGCCGAGAGCCGGCTGGCGGAAGAGGTCGCCGGCGGCCGGCGCCGCCCCTCCCGGCCAGTATTGCGCCGCCGCATCGGGATCATGGCCGAGGCGCTCGCGCTGATCCGCCCAGTCATAGGCGACGCGCGGCGTCACGCGGAATCCCTCTTCCGCCGCCTTGATCGCCGGCCGCAGCAGCTCCGCCATCTCCTTGCTGCCATGCGCCTCGTGGAGGCGGAACCAGGCATCGATCGCGCCGGGCACGGTGACCGCATGCGGCGAGGTCGGCGGAATCGCCGTCATTCCGCGCTCCTGATACCACTCCGCCGTCGCCTTCGCCGGCGCCCGGCCGGAGCCGTTGAGGGCGAGCGGACGCCCGCCTTTCGGCGAGTAGAGGACGAAGCAATCGCCGCCGATCCCGGTCATCGCCGGCTCGGCGACGCAGAGCAGCGCCGCCGCGGCGATCGCCGCATCGACGGCATTGCCGCCGGCGCGCAGCACGTCGATGGCGGTCAGGCTGGCGAGCGGCAGCGAGGTCGCCGCCATGCCATGCTCGGCGACCGCCGGCGAGTGCCCGGGAACGAAGAAATCGCGCATCGAAACTCCTCTCTGCAGCGCCGCGCCCGGAGAGGAATCTCCCGGATTTCCGCTGGACTGACCGCTGGCCGCGCACTCTCGCATCGGCTCGCCTTGCGGGTCAACTTGATGGAAGACAATAATGACGCGATTTTGATTCGGAGCTTCGCCGCCGAGCCGAGCGCGAATGCACCCCTTCCGGAAAAGGATAGCGGCCATGCAGGATGTGTATATTTACGCTGGGCTGCGCACGCCCTTCGGCCGCCATGCCGGAGCCCTGGCGCCGGTGCGCCCCGACGACCTCCTCGCCGGCGTGGTGAAGGCGCTCGTCGCCCGCTCGCCCTTCAAGCCCGAGGCTTTCGAGGACGCGGTCGTCGGCTGCACCAACCAGGCCGGCGAGGACGCGCGCAATGTCGCGCGCCATGCGGCGCTCCTCGCGGGCCTGCCGACCGCGATCGGCGGCATCACCGTCAACCGCCTCTGCGGCAGCGGCCTCGCCGCAATCATCGACGCCGGACGCGCCGCGCGCTGCGGCGAGGGCGAGCTCTTCATCGCCGGCGGCGTCGAGAGCATGAGCCGGGCTCCTTTCGTCATGGCCAAAAGCGAGAGCGCCTATGGCCGCGAGGCGCGCATCTTCGATTCGACCATCGGCGCCCGCTTCCCCAATCCGCGCATCGCCAAGGCCTTCGGCGAGGACACGATGCCGCAGACCGCCGACAATGTCGGCCGCGACCTCGGCATCGGCCGGGCCGAGAGCGACCGCTTCGCCCTCGCCTCGCAGCGGAACTATGCGAAGGCCAAGGCCGAGGGCTTTTACGACGGCGAGCTGACGCCGGTCGCGATCGCCGGCCGCAAGGGCGCCGAGACGGTGGTCGCTGCCGACGAGCACCCGCGCCCCGACACCACCCTCGAACGCCTCGCCGCGCTGAAGCCGCTCTTCTCCGAGGGCGTCGTCACCGCCGGCAACGCCTCGGGCATCAATGACGGCGCCGCCGCGCTCATCATCGGCACCGCCCGGGCTGGCGAGGCGGCGGGCGCCAAGCCGCTGGCGCGCCTCGTCGCCGCCGCCATCGCCGGCGTCGAGCCCAGGGTCATGGGGCTCGGCCCCGTACCGGCGTCGCGCAAGGCACTGGCGCGCGCCAGGCTCGGCCTTTCCGACATGGATGTGATCGAGATCAACGAGGCCTTCGCGACGCAGGTCCTCGGCTGCCTGAAGCAGCTCGGCCTCGATTTCGCCGACAGCCGCGTCAACCCCAATGGCGGCGCCATCGCCATCGGCCACCCGCTCGGCGCCTCGGGCGCCCGCCTCGCCCTCACCGCTATCCGCCAGCTCCAGCGCAGCCGCGGCCGCTACGCCCTCGTCAGCATGTGCATCGGCGTCGGCCAAGGCATCGCCGCGATCTTCGAGCGGATGTGAGCGTCCCTCAAAGAACATTCCCCTCTCCCCGGAGGGGAGAGGGTTTTACAAAAGCCCGGAGGGGAGAGGGTTTTGGAAGGGCCCCGGAGGGGAGAGGGTTTTGCAGAAGGCTGCGGTAGAGAGGATCCGCGAGCGAAAGCGTCCCGGCCCTACTCCTTCTCGATGTTCCAGAGGACCAGGCGGGCGGTGTCGAGGACGCCGTGCAGGTTCTTGCGGTAGGCCGTCGGCGCCAGGAACTGCGCCGGCGGGATATAGGGGACGACCTCGTAGAAGCGCTTCTGCATCTCCTCGACGACCTGCTTCTGCGCCTGCGGCGTCGTCGCGTCGAAGAAGGAGAGGCGCAGCTTCTCGAGTTTTTCGTCGCACGGCCAGCCGAACCAGTTCGATTTGTCGCAGGGCGTCGGCAGGCCGATATTGGTGAGCGGGCTGTCCATGGCGAGACCGCCGCCCCAGGTGAAGAAGATGTTCCAGCCGCCCGGATTCTTCTCGGGGCTATCCTTGATCGGGCGGCGGCTCGTCATCGTGCTCCAATCCATCGCCTGGAGATCGACATTGACCCCGGCCTGGCGGAGCTTGTCGGCGGTGACGAGAGCCTGGACATGGGCGAGGTGCTGGTCGGTCGGATCCATGAGCACGACCTTCTCGCCCTTGTAGCCGGCCTCCTCGAAGAGCTCCTTCGCCTTGGCGATGCCTGCCTTGGGGTCGAGCTTCGGCCAGTCGCCGATCCCGGCCTTGGTCGCGAGCGGCGTGCCGCAGACGAGGACCGCCCAGCACGGCACTTCGAGCTTCTCGTCGCCCACCATGCCGTCGAGGTAATCCTTCTGGTTGCCGACGAGGTAGAGCAGCGCCTGCCGCGCCTTCACATTGTCGAAGGGCGGCACCAGGCTGTTGGTGCGCATGATCGCCTGCGTGCCGACATGGTCGATGACCTTGACGACGATGTCGGGATTCTTGCGCAGGACCGGCAGGAGGTCGGGCGAGGGAATCTCGATGGCGTCGACCTCGCCATTGGCGAGGGCCTGCACCGCCGTCGCCGCCTCCGGCAGATAGATCCATTCGACCCGGTCGACCTTGGCGATCTTGGCGCCGGCAAAGCCTGAGGGCGGGTCCTTGCGCGGGACGTAGAACGGGTTCTTCTTGTAGACGACCTTGTTGCCGGGGGCCCATTCGTCCTTGGCGAAGACGAAGGGACCGGAGCCGACATACTCTTGGATCTGGGCGTTGGGATCGACCTTGGCCTCCTTCTCGCGCATGATGAAGAGCGGATTCTCGGGCCCGGCGAGGGCGATCAGCATGGCGCCGAAGGGCTGCTTCAGGCGAATCTCGAAATCCTGCGCGTCCGTGGCGACGATATCGTCGACATACTTCATCATGGTCTGGCCCGCCGGCATGCGCGCCGCCCAGCGCTTGATCGACGGAATGACGTCCTTCGTTTCGACCGGCGAGCCGTCGCTGAATTTGAGGCCCGGGCGCAGCTTGAAGGACCAGACGAGATTGTCCTTGCTGACGCTCCAGCTGTCGACCATCTCCGGCTTCGGCTCGAGCTTGGCGTCGAGCGCGAACAGCACGTCGTAGATCATGTAGCCGTGGTTGCTGGTGATGTTCGCCGTCGTGAAGACCGGGTCGAGAAGCTTCAGATCGGCTTGGGGCACGATGCGGAGCACCGACTCCGCCTGCGCCGTGCCGGCCTCCGCAAAGCCGAGCGACGCCGTCAATGCCGCCAGCGCCACGGCGCGGCGCCAGCCAATTCCAATGCCTGCCATCGGTCTCCTCCCTGGCCTGTTCCCGTCGGCCGCACCGATTTCACGTCAAGCTGCGCCGGCGATCCAGAAAAAACTGTGACGTGACGATCGTCCGATTGGGCGTGGGCGGCGCCAGCCCCTCACCTCGATCCTCTCCCCGCCAGCGGCCGCCCGCGGGGAGAGGACGTTCGACCCTTGGCGCGGCAGACATGCCGCGGCGGTCTTGTCTCGGCACGTCCTCCCGTGATTTGCTCCGACCGGCCTGTCTCGGGGAGCTCGCCATGAGCGCGATTTTCCGCAGTCTCGACGAGGCGCTCGCCGGCATCGGCGACGGCGCGATGCTGGTGGTGCCGCCGGAATATGGCGGCGTTGCCATGGAGGCGACGCGCGCCCTCATCCGCCGCGGACTCCGCGATCTCCATCTCGTGACGCTCCCCGCCTCATCGCTCCAGGCCGACCTGCTGATCGGCGCCGGCGCCGTCGCCACGATCGAGACTTCCGCCGTCAGCCTCGGCGAGTTCGGGCCGGCGCCGCGCTTTGCCGCCGCGGTCACCTCGGGCAAAATCCGCATCAAGGACGCGACCTGCCCCGCCATCCATGCGGCGCTGCAAGCGGCGGAAAAAGGCGTTCCCTTCATGCCGCTGCGCGGCCTCGTCGGTTCCGACCTCGTGGCGCGGCGGCCCGATTGGCGCGTCATCGACAACCCTTTCGCCGCCCGCGATCCGATCGTCCTGCTGCCGGCGATCCGCCCCGACGTCGCCCTCTTCCACGCGCCGATGGCCGATCGCAACGGCAATGTCTGGATCGGAAGGCGGCGCGAGCTCGCGACCATGGCGCATGCCGCGGCGAAAACCGTGGTCACGGTCGAGCGCATCCATGACGGCGACCTTCTCGCGACCGAGGCGAGCGCGGCGGGCGTCCTCCCCGCGCTCTATGTCGAGGCTGTTGCCGCCGCCCCGCGCGGCGCCTGGCCCTTGCCGCTCGCCGGGGAATATCCGCGCGACGAGGCGCATTGCGCCGAATATGCCCGTCTCGCCGCGACGGAGGAGGGCTTCCGCCGCTATCTCGACCGCTATGTCTATGCCCGCGCCGCGGCCTGACGGCGCCTGCCGCGACGAAGAGCTGCTGGCGGCGGTGATCCTCCGCCTCATCGCCGGCCTGCGGCATGTCGCGGTCGGCGCGCAGTCGCCCATTCCCGCGACGGCGGCGCTGCTCGCCCGGCATCTCGGCAAAGGCCAGCCGTTCGTCTCGCTGCTCTCGAGCGCGCGCCACAATTTCTTCACCGATGGCGGGCGCGAGCTCTTCGACTGCGCCGGCCAGGGGCGGGTCGATGCCTTCTTCCTCTCGGGCGGACAGATCGACGGCGCCGCCAACATCAATCTCGTCGCGATCGGCGATTATGCGGCGCCGCAGGTGCGCTTTCCTGGCTCCTTCGGCTCGGCCTATCTCTATTACGTCGTGCCGCGCGTCATTCTCTTCCGCCTCGAGCATTCGCGCCGCACGCTCGTCAACAAGGTCGATTTCATCAGCGCGCCGGGCACGAGCCCGCCGGGCGTCTATAGGCCGGGCGGCCCCGTCGCGCTCGTCACCAATCGCTGCGTCTTCGCCTTCGACCGCCAGCGCGGGCGCTTCCGCCTCGAAAGCCTCCATCCCGGCCACACGCTCGAAGAGGTGCTGGATCACACCGGCTTCGACTTCGACCGGCCGGAGCGCGTGCCGCAGACGCCGTCCCCGTCGCCGGAACATCTCGACCTCATGCGCGGCGTCGTGGCGCCGCTCCTCGCCGAGGTCTATCCGCAATTCGCCGCCACGGTCTTCGGCTTCACCCGACAGGAACAATCATGAACGCGATAAGCGCCGGCGCGCTCGCCGGCATCAAGGTGATCGACCTGACCCGCGTCTTGGGCGGACCCTATTGCACGCAGATGCTGGGCGATCACGGCGCCGAAATCATCAAGGTCGAGCCGCCGCAGGGCGACGAGACGCGCGGCTGGGGCCCCCCCTTCAAGGACGGCGCCGCCTCCTATTTCATCGGCGTCAACCGCAACAAGCGCGGCATGGCGCTCGACCTCTCGCAGCCGCAGGGGCGCGAGGTTCTGTTCCGCCTCCTCGAGACGGCCGACGTCATGGTCGAGAACTTCAAGACGGGGACGCTCGAGCGCTGGGGGATGGGCTACGAGACGGTGCTGCAGCACCGCTTTCCGCGCCTCGTCCATTGCCGCGTCTCCGGCTTTGGCGCCGACGGGCCGCTGGGCGGCTATCCCGGCTATGATGCCGTCATCCAGGGCATGGCCGGACTCATGAGCGTCAATGGCGAGCCCGAGGGCGCGCCCGTCCGCGTCGGCGTGCCGGTCGTCGACCTCGCGACCGGCATGAATGCGACGATCGCGATCCTGATGGCGCTGCTGGAGCGGGGCCGCTCGGGCAAAGGCCAGTTCGTCGAAGCCGCGCTCTATGACAGCGCCATCGCCCTCCTGCACCCGCACATGGCGAATTTCTTTCTCGACGGCAAGCCGCCGAAGCGGACCGGCAACGCGCATTCCAATATCAGCCCCTACGACCAGTTCAAGACCGGCACCAAGCGCGTCTTCCTCGGCATCGGCAACGACCGGCAATTCGCCCGGCTTTGCGCCGAGATCGGCCGCCCCGACCTGGCGCAGGATGCGCGCTTCCGCAGCAATGGCGACCGCGTGATGAATCGCGCGGCGCTCCGCGCCGAGCTCGAAGCGGCCCTCGCCTCCGTCGATGGCGTCGCGCTGACGACGAAGCTGCTCGAGCAGGGGGTTCCCGCCGGCCCCGTCCACGACGTGCCGGAAGTCGTGAGCCACCCCCACACCCGCCACCGCCAGATGGTCGTCGAGAAGAGCGGCTATCGCGGCACCGGCAATCCGGTGAAGCTGTCGCGCACTCCGGCGAGCGTCCGCAGCGCGCCGCCGCAATTCGGCGAAGCCACGCGCGCGGTCCTCGCCGAGGCGGGCTATGCGCCGGCCGAGATCGAAGCGCTGATCGCCGCCGGCATCGCTCTCGCGCCGAAGCGCGAAGCTGCCGAATGAGCGGAGCGGATGGGAGGGCCCCGCCGCCCGCGACGGAGCGGTCGAGCTATCGGGTCTGGACCTCGGACACGCTGCGCTACGGCGACATGGACCCGCAGCGCCACGTCAACAACGCCGTCTTCTCGACCTTCCTCGAAAGCGGCCGCGTCAGCTTCCTCTATGACCAGGATCTGGCGCTCCGCGCCGAAGGGTGCGAGTTCGTCATCGTCCATCTGACGATCGATTTCCGCGCCGAGCTGCGTTATCCCGGCACGGTCGATATCGGCAGCCGCGTGCTGCGAATCGGCCGCAGCTCCTTCACCGTCGGGCAAGGCATCTTCAAGGGTGAGCGCTGCGCCGCGACGGCGGAGAGCGTCCTCGTCCAGCTCGACACCGCGACGCGGCGCCCGCGGACGCTCAGCCTGCCGCTCGTCTCATGGCTGCGGCAGCACCTCGCCGAATGAAGCGCCGCCGCACCGGCGCTACATGTTCAGCATCGCCGAGGCGAGCGCACCCTTGGCGGTCGTGTTGAGGGGCTCGCGTGCCAGCGTCACCTCGGAAATCTTGACCGGGAGGTCCGCCGCGGCGACGGCGCGGGCGATGGCGGGCAGGAAGCCGTCGACCATTGCCGTGCCGCCGGCGCAGACGATCGGAATGGGGCCGGCGAATTTCGGCAGCTTCTTCGACTGGCGAACGGCCTCGCCGAGCGCCGCCACCGCGGTCTCGATGACATCGGCGTAATAGACCGAGAGGGCGTGATCGACGCCGTTGCCGCCGCGGCCGTTGATGGTGAAGCCGTTCTCCTTGTGGAGCCGCACCGTCGTCGGCGTCTCGCCCGTCACCGAGGCGGCGCTGTGGTCGATGTAGTCGCCGGCGCGCGTCGTCGCCAGCGACAGGACCGGCAGGCCGAGATAGGCCAGGCAGATGTTGCACATGCCGCCGCCGAAGCTCATGCCGATGCCGGTGAAGTTGACATCCTTCAGCTCGGCATAGACGACCGCCAGCCCCTCATTCACCGACTGCGCCTGGTAGCCGAGCCCCTCGAAAATGCGGCCGATCGAGCGCTCGTGGAAGATGAGGTCGGCCTCGCGCTCGGGCGGCGCGCTCGGGATGCTGAAGCAGATCTTCTCGCCCTTGCCGGCCTTGCCGCAGAGCTGCTCGATGATGAGCTCGATCATCTGCAGGTTCTTGGGCTCGCTGGGGTTGAGGACGCCGTTCTGCATCGGGCGGCGCGTGTCGCCGTTGAGGAACTTGGCGAATTCGTCGACCCGGTTGCCATAGGCATAGATGCGCTGACCCTCGATCCGGTGCGCGATGCCTTCGCTGACCAGCATCTTCTCGGTCAGCTTCGTATAGGGCAGATCGATGAAGGCGTTGAGCTGCGGCGTGTAGTGCACTGCGTCCTTGTTGAGGCTGGCGACGACGATGCGGCTCGTTCCCAGATCGAAGCCCTTGATCGGCTGCGCGGTCGTGCTTGCCATTGCGGTGCTCCTTCGGATGTCAGGCCGGAGTTGGAGGGAAAGACGCCACGGGCAGGCGGGGCATGGGTGCGAGCGTCATCGGGCGCTATCGCGGCCGGCGGTCCGACATGAACTCGGCGCGGCGCCAGGCGTCCTGCGCCGGCGTGCGGACCGGCCGCGCCGGCTGGACCAGCCCCAACCATTCGAGCAGCCGCGCAAGGCGCCGCGCCGTCGGCGGCGGCGCCTCCGGCGCGCGCTTCACCTCGCGGAAGTCGCGGCTGTCGCGGGTCCTGTTGCGTCCATCGACGGCGTCGATGAGATCGAGAATCCAATTGAAGTCGCGATCGTGTCCGGTGACGACCTCCCGCGGCGGCGGGCGGCGCGACTCGCGCGCGGGCTCGTCCGGCGGGCTCGGGCGCTCGTCGGGCGCGTCGCGGAAGGCGTGGCTCGCCTCGCCCGCAGGATGGTAAGGCCGCTCCGCCGCGGCAGGCCCGTCGAAGCGCAGCGACGCCCGCGCCTCGCTCTCGCGCGCCATGCGCTCCAGCACATGCAGAAGCGCGAGGAGCAGCGGCTTCAGCTCGGCCCGCAAGGCATCGCGCACCTCGCGCGCGACGAGATTGCGCTCGGCGGCGGCGAGGGCTGCCGGATGTTTCTCCTGCCGTTCGGCGGCGCTGCTGAGCAGCGCGAAGACCCGCTCGTTGAGCCGTGCATTCTCGCGGATGAGGCGTTGAATCTCGGCATCGCGCGGATCGCTCTCGGAATCGCGCGGCGCCACCCGGATGTCGTCGCCGGCGCCGGCAAGCGGTTCCGCCGGCGGCGCGATCGCCGTCCTGGCGGACGGCCGCACCGGCGCCGCCGCGAGATCGTTGGCGGCTCCGTTACGCTCCGCCCCCTCGAAGCTGGGACCGCGCCGCGCCGCGTCGCGCAACGCCACGACGATCTCTTGCACGCTGGGTTCGGGACTGCGTTCGGCCATCGAATCTTTCGCCTCGCGCCTCGCTGACCGGCGAGACGGCTGATCTCCGCTTTCCTCGATTGAGCGACCCGCCGGGCGGGCACTTCGCCACGCTAACTTTTCTTCAACCGCCGCAGAACATGGTTAACAGTTTCTTATCCGAGTCGTTGTTTTGTGTCTAGACAAAAGCACCGGACTCGACCTTAAAATTCCCAACATTCAGTAGACGCGTCTGTAAAATGCCACAACATACGGCGTCTGTGCGAGCGAAATCTCGGGTCCGGCGCGATGCTTGCTTTTTGGCCCGGCTCCGGTGCGGCGATGTCTGCGGAAATAGCGTCCGGCGCAGGGCGGATGCACCGAGCCGGGGCGGCCGGCACCACGCTGACGGGCTGCGACGACATGCCGGATCAGGCTGACGGGGGGTCGTGACCAGGATGGCTGAAGGGACGTTCGGAGCGCTGTGCCGACTCGATCCGGGTTGGCAAGTCTTCCGCAACCGGCACATCGTCGTCGACGGTGCCCAGTGCCGGATCAATTTCATCATCCTGCACCGGGATTTCGGCATCGGCCTCGTCGTCCTGACACGCGAGGAGTACAGCGTTCCCGAAATTGCGGTACGGGCGACTCGCACGCTGCTGCGCCAGCGCGGCTTCGAGCGGCGCTTTCCCGGCTTCCTCCCGATCGTCTTCGTCGCCCTCGACGCGGACAATATCGAAGCGGCGCCGAACCGCATCGCCGCCGCTTTCACCGCCGCGCCTCCGCTCGGGGTCAAGGATGCCGGCTGGGTCGATTGGACGGCCGACACCTTCGAGGCGCTGGGCGGCGAGGGAGACGATGAGCCGCCCGAGCCGAGCGGCGCCGCCATCGAAATCGACGATGCGCCGTGGCCGGCGGCGGGCGCGCGTCGAAGCTGGCGCTTTCCCGTCAAAGGCCGCACCGCCTGGATCGGCGCCGCCCTCCTGGCGCTCGTCCTCTCCGCGACGAGCCTTGCCGCGTTTCCGGGAGGGCTGGCGCTGCTGCGGCCCCTCGTCTCCGGCCCATCCGCCGCGACGCCGGCCGGCGCCGGCACCGCGCGAGGCGCCGTGCCCGAGCGCGCGGGCCCGCGCCTCCTCTCCGAGGAGCGCGCCGCCGCCTATCTCGGATTGGACCCGGCGCAGTTCCGCGGCAAGCTGCCGGCGCTGCTGGCCGGCGGCTTCCCGGCGGCGGAGCCGATCACCGGCAATTTCGACAAGGCCGCGATCGACCGCTGGCTCGACCGGCGCGGAGGACAGGAGTAAGACCCTTCAGGTCCGGGGGCGCGCCGAAGGCGCCGCCCGCCGCGCGAGGAGCGCAACCATGAAGCTGAGCAAGATCGATCGCATCATCCTGGCCAATCAATACCGCATTCTCGAGAAGCTCGACCCGGCCAATGCCGACATCTACGCGACCAACTACCGGGTCCTCGAAAGCGGCTACGAGCTCAATTACGAGGCGCTCGACCTCCGTTTCGGCAACGGCCTCAGCAAGGAGCAATGCAACGAGGTGCTGCAGATCCTCAACATGTTCGAATCGCTGCACAAGAGCTACCTCGAGAACAAGAAATCGGCTGATATCCGCATCGAATCGATCAGCTTTGCCGGCTTCGACGGCACGACGGAGGCCGACTATCTCGGCTATGTCACTTTCCTCATGCACGATGAGGGGCGCTTTCCTTCGCTGAAGCGCGGCAATCTCGACAGCGGCAAGCCGATGCTGACGGTTTATCGGCGCATGCTCTGGGAATGGGAGAAGAGCCGCGAGAAGCGTCGCCCGCTGGCCGAAGATCTGCGGCGCATCCAGAGCGCGCGCAACGGCCTGGACGGCATCAGCGAGGAGGTCTGGCGCGCCTTCGCGCCGCGCGGCTTCCCGCCGCCCGTGTCGCTGCGCACGAATGTCGACGCGCCGCCGTCCCGGCTGCAGAACGGCGCTTTCGAGGACGACCAGAGCGAGGAGGGCGAGGCGCGTCCGTGATTGTCGTCAGAGCGGCGGCGGCGCCAGCGGCCGCCAGTCGTCGGCGAGCTGGAGCCTCGCCTCGGTCTTCGCCTGCAAGGCGGCAAGGCCGAGCCCTTCGACCATTTCCCTGACGACGACGCCGGCGGGGCCGATATCGAGCACGGCGAGGTTGGTGTAGACGCGGCGGACGACCCCGGCCGCCGTCAGCGGGTAGTGGCAGCGCTGGCGGATGCGCGGCTGGCCGTCCTTCGTCGTGTGCTCGCAAAGAACGCGGACCTCCTTCGCTCCTGCGGCGAGATCCATGGCGCCGCCGACGCCCGGCGGATAGTCCGGGTCCTCCGTCGTCCAATTGGCGAGATCGCCCGTCTCCGACACTTCGAAGGCGCCGAGCAGCGAATAGTCGAGATGGCCGCCGCGGATCATGAGGAAAGCGTCGGTGTGGTGGAAGAAGGCGCCGCCCGGAACGAGGCTGGCCGCCCCCTTGCCGGCGTTGATGAGGTCGGGGTCGCCCTCGCCCGGCGGCGGCGCCTTGCCGAGGCCGAGAATGCCGTTCTCGCTGTGGAAGACGATTTCGCGCCCGTCCGGGATGAAGTCGGCGACGAGGGTCGGCAGGCCGATGCCGAGATTGACGTAGGAGCCGTCCTCCAGATCCTGCGCCGCGCGCCAGGCGATCTGCCGCCGCGACAAAGGCTTCATCGTCTGCCTCCCACCGCGACGACGCGGTCGATGAAGATGCCGGGCGTGACGATCGCCTCGGGATCGAGCGCGCCCAATTGGACGATCTCGCGCACCTGAACGATGCTGAGATCGGCCGCCATCGCCATGGTCGGGTTGAAGTTGCGCGCCGATTTCCGATAGGTGAGATTGCCCCAGCGATCGGCGCGGTCGGCCTTCAAGAGCGCGACATCGCCTTTGAGCGGCTTCTCGAAAACGTAGGCGCGGCCGTCGATTTCGCGCAGCTCTTTGCCCTCGGCGAGCTTCGTGCCGACTCCGACCGGCGAATAGAAGCCGCCGAGCCCGGCGGCGGCGCAGCGCATGCGCTCGCTGATCGTCCCCTGCGGCACCAGTTCGAGCTCGATCTTGCCGGCCTTGAAGGCGTCATCGAAGGCGGTGCTGTCGGTCGAGCGAGGATAGGAGCAGATGACCTTGCGGACACGCCCCGCGATGATGAGGCCGGCGAGCCCGTTGCTGCGGTTGCCGGCGTTGTTGGAGACGATGACGAGGTCGCGCGCGCCCTGCTCGATGAGCGCGTCGGCGAGCTCATCGGGCGCCCCGACCGCGCCGAAGCCGGCGACGAGGATGGTGGCCCCGTCCTTGATCCCGGCCACCGCCTCGGCGAGGGACGCGACGGTCTTGTCGATCATGTCTCCCTCTCGCCCCGGGGAGAGGGATGTCTTCGGAGAGCCAGCGACATCCTAGAACGCCACGCGGTCGCCGCCCTTCAATTGCAGCAGCGCCCGCGCCTCGGTCGGCGTCGCGATTTCGAGCGACAAATTCTCGAGGATGCTGCGGATGCGGCGCACCTGCTCGGCATTCGATTTCGCGAGCTGGCCCTTGCCGACATAGATCGAATCCTCGAGGCCGACGCGGACATTGCCGCCCTGGATCGCCGCCATGGTGACGAAGGGGAGCTGGTGGCGCCCGGCGGCCAGCACCGACCAGGCATATTGGTCGCCGAACAGCTTGTCGGCGATGCGCTTCATATGGGCGAGGTTCTCGGGATCGGCGCCGATGCCGCCGAGAATGCCGAAGATCGTCTGCACGAAGAGCGGCGGCTTCACCAGCTTGCGGTCGAGGAAATGCGCGAGGTTGTAGAGGTGCCCGACATCGTAGCATTCGAACTCGAAGCGCGTGCCGTGCCCTTCCCCCAGCTCCCGCAGCACATGCTCGATATCCTTGAAGGTGTTGCGGAAGATGAAGTCGCGCGAGGCTTCGAGATGCTTCCTCTCCCAGTCGTATTTGAACTCCTTGTAGCGGTCGAGCATCGGGTAGAGGCCGAAATTCATCGACCCCATATTGAGCGAGCACATCTCGGGGCTGGCCTTGAGCGGCGCCGCCAGGCGCTCGGCTAGGGTCATGCCGTGGCCGCCGCCCGTCGTGATGTTGATGACGGCGTCGCAGGACTGCTTGATGCGCGGCAGGAACTGCATGAAGACGCCGGGATCGGGCGTCGGGCGCCCGTCCTTGGGATCGCGCGCATGGAGGTGGATGATGGCGGCGCCCGCCTCCGCCGCCTCGATCGATTGCTGCGCGATCTCGTCGGGCGTCAGCGGCAGGTAGGGCGTCATGGTCGGGGTGTGAATCGACCCCGTGACCGCGCAGGTGATGATGACCTTGCCCGATTTGCCAGCCATGTGGCGCCTCCTCCTGGTGCCGGGCTGCTCCCGTCCCGGCCGAGGCGCCTATTTCACCCGTTCGCGGCGATGAAGTCACGCACCTTCGGATAGATTTCGGTGCGCCAGCGGCGGCCGTTGAAGACGCCGTAGTGACCGACCTTGGGCTGGAGGTGATGGCGCTTCATCGCCGCCGGCAGGCCGGTGCAGAGCTCGTGCGCCGCCGCCGTCTGACCCACGGCGCAGATATCGTCATTCTCGCCCTCGACGGTGAGGAGCGCCGTGCGCCGGATCGCCGCCGGCTCGACCCGCCGCCCGCGCGAGGCGAAGCGGCCGAGCGGCAGCGCATGCTCCTGGAAGACGCGGGCGATGGTTTGAAGGTAGAAGTCGGCCGGCAGGTCCATGACGGCAGTGTATTCGTCATAGAAGCGCTTCGTCGCCTCGGCGCTCTCGCCGTCGCCGCGCACGAGATGCTTGAAGAGATCGAAATGCGCCGAGACGTGGCGGTCGAGATTCATCGTCATGAAGCCGGCGAGCTGCAGAAAGCCGGGATAGACGCGGCGGAAGGCGCCGGGATAGCGCGCCGGCACCGTCTCGATGACGTTGCGCTCGAACCATTCGAGCGGGCGCGACGTCGCGAGGCGGTTGGGCTGCGTCGGGTTGCGCCGCGTATCGATGGGGCCGCCCATCAGCGTCATCGAGGCGGGCTGCGCCGCATCGCCATCGGCCGCCATCAGCGAAACGGCGGCGAGGACCGGCACCGAGGGCTGGCACACGGCGACGACATGGGTGCGGGGTCCGAGATGGCGGAGAAAAGCCACGACGAGATCGATGAAGTCGTCGAGGCCGAAGCGGCCGTGGAAAAGCGGCACGTTTCGCGCATTGATCCAATCGGTGATGTAGACGTCGTGCTCGGGCAGCAGCGTCTCGACCGTGCCGCGCAAGAGCGTGGCGAAATGGCCGGAGAGCGGCGCCACGACGAGAACTCGCGGCTGACGCTCGCCGCCGGGCTTCTCGAAATGGCGGAGCGTGCAGAACGGGTGCGCCAGCACCTCCTCCTCGAGGACCGGAAGGGTCCTGCCGGCGACGACCGTCTCGACGATCGCGAATTCCGGGCGGCTGTGGCTGATCCCCGCGCGCGCGACCATCTCGCAGGCGGCGGCGACGCTGCGAACGAGCGGATGATCGCCGAGGAGCGGCCAGGGCTGCGCGAGGAAGCCGCGGGCCGCCTGCGCCATCAGGCGAATCGGCATGAGGACGTCGTTTTGTGCTTGGTAAGCCTGGTAGAGCATGTCGATCGCTACCGCTCCTTGGCTGCGGCGGCCGCTCTCGCGCCGGCCTTCGCCGGAACGCCGCCGATACTGTGCCTTCGACAGGAGGATGGGCTGGGACGGGCTGCCACACGGCTCCTTTAGGGACCGCGCCGCGGCGGGTCAAGTCTCGACTTTACCGCGCGAAATCGAAAACAGGCCTAACTTGCGGTTCTGCCTCGTCAAGCCGCGGCGGCGAGGGCTTCCTCGGGCGGAAGCGCGGTGTAGCTCGGCAGGCCATGGCTCACCAGCAGCTCGCGAATCGCCTGCTCGGGAATGCCGATGAAGGCGCGGTAGAGGCTCTGCAGCACATAGGTGAAGGCGGGGCCGTGGAGGCGATCGTCCGGGACAAGAAGATGCGCCGATTCGTGCAGGATGAGGAAACGGTAGAGGCAGCCATCCTCGATCAGAATGCGGTTCCGCCGGACATCGGCGAAGCCGCCGACCCGCGGATCATCGAAGCCGGAAACGATGCGCAGCTCGGGAAGCCGGCGCCCGCACGCCTCGAAGACGCTGCGGATGAGCCGGGTCGCGCTGTCGACACCGAGGATCCGGTGGCCTTCGGGGTAGCGGGAGAAGAGCGCATCTTCCCAGCAGCACAGCATCGCCCGGTAATCTCTATTGCTGCTGCCGCGCGCGCTGGCCGCCGCGACGCCTTCACTCAAGATGCGTTGTGCCGAATGTATAAAGCGCGCCTGCATCGAGCGCCCCCGAGCCATCAGAGACCCGGGAATGCTGCGATGCCATGGTTAACAAAGGATTTCCGCCGCGCGCCGCGGCGGCACGATCCGTAACCGGCGGTTTATCGAACTGGCTGGTAGTAGCGCTTATCGCGAAGGATCTTGAGGGCGACGGTCTTCCGGTCGCGGGGCGCGCCGACGCGGACGAGGCGGACATGGGGCAAAGGCTCGCTCGGGTAGCGTGCGACCGCCTCCACCTCCCAGATCGAGAACGAGCTTCCGGCCACCCGGTAACGCTGCCCGGGGGCGACCCCTTGATTCTCGTCCTTCACCAGACCGACTACTCCTGCAACAGGCCGGCCGAATCTATAGCGGATCGCGTCGCAAGAAAAGGACCGCCAGGTGGAACGCCTCAGCGGATGCGCGACCGCGGCGCACTGCCGCGCAGCTCGTGCACGACGACGCCGACGCGGCGCGAGGGCGGCGCCAGCCAAGCCGAGCGGGCAAGGCTCGCCGCCATGTCGCGCTCGCCCGCGCGCCAGCGCTCTGCGAGGCCGCCGCCCGAGAAATCGGCGAGCTTGCCGGCAAGCTCGGTCGGACCGCCGCCCTCATGGACGAGATGAACGAGGTTCATCGTCGCCATCGAGCCCTGCGCGAGGCAGCGGCGGACATCCGAGTCGCGCCGCAGCTCCGGCGGCAGCCTTTCGCCGAGGAACCCGACGATGCGGCGAAGATCGTGCGCCCGGCGATACGCCGCGATCTGCTGTCCCGAGCGGCTGCAGCCGGGCGAGCCGGGCGGCGCCGGATCGAAGCCGTCGATGACGAAGCAGAGCGTGTCGGCCGGCGCGGCGGCATCGAAGATGCCGGAGAGCGAGTTGACGGCAAGGACCGCGCCGGTGCCGTAGGGCTCGCCATCGACCATGACGGGCGGCATGCCGCCCGGCAGCGATGCGCTCGCCATGACGTGGTCGATGCCGATGATGTGGCGGTCATTGTCGAAGGAAAGCTCGGCACCCGTCGCCAGATGCGTCGTCCCCAGCGTCAGCCGCGTCAATCCCGAATTGATGCGGGCGAAATCGACGCACTGCGCGAGGAGGGCGCGCAGCTTCGCCGTGTCGATGGGGCGGCGCGGCGCCTGGCCGGGCTCGGCGCGCAGGGCAGTCCCCACGGAGTGGCCGGCGCCGAGGCGTCGCCGGAGCCGCTCCCGCAGCGTCGGCGCGTCCTGGCGCGCGATTTCGCCGAGCGCCCGCCAGAAGAAGAGGAGCTTCGCGCCGCGCTCGCCCGGAGGATTGCCGGCGGCAATCGCCGCGTTGAACGCCCCGGTGCCGATGCCGGCGAGCCAATTGGGCCGGTGATCGGCGAGCTCCATCGCCGTCAAGGCGCCCGCCTGGTAGGCGCCGAGCGCGCCGCTCCCCGAGAGCACGACCGCGACCCGCTCGAATCGGGCGATGCTCCCTTCCGACCGAGAATGCGCCACCGCGTGCCTTCCTTTCCTCGGCGGCACGGCATCGGGGCAAGACCGCCGCTCCTCCGCTGCCGGCGCGATGTTGAACGGTGAAAGGCGGTGCGAGGTTCATGGCCGCGTCCCCTGCGCGGCCGCCCTGCGATTTGCTTTGCGATTTGCCGGTGACAGCAGCGGCATCGGCGCGCCATCCTCGGTGCGGAGGAGCGCCGCATGAACATCGCCGCCTGGCTCGAAAAGAATGCACGCAGCCATGGAGACCGCCCCGCGATCTCGGTCGGAGGCGCCGCTCGCCTCGGCTTCGCCGAATGGGCCCTGCGCGTGCGCCGCATGGCGGGACATCTGCGCGGCAGGTTCTCCTGCGCGCCGGGCGCGCGCGTCGCCATCGCGATGACGAATTGCCCGGAATTCCTCGAGGCGCAATTCGCGATCTGGCATGCGGGGCTCGTCGCCGTGCCGATCAACGCCAAGCTCCACCGCAACGAGTTCGCCTATATTCTGGAGCATTGCGGCGCCCGGCTCGTCTTCGCCTCGCCGGATCTGGAAGCGACGATCGGCCCGCTTGCCGGGACCATCGCCGGACTCGAAGTCATTGTCGCCGGCTCGCCCGAATGGCAGCGCCTCTTCCTGGGCGAGGGGACGGAGCTCGTCCATCGTTCGGGCGACGATCCCGCCTGGCTCTTCTACACCTCGGGAACGACCGGGCGGCCCAAGGGCGCGACGCTGACGCACCGCAATCTGCTCGTCGCCGCGCTCAGCTATTTTGCCGATATCGACTGGGTGGCGCCGACGGATGCCATCCTCCACGCGGCGCCCCTGTCGCACGGCTCCGGACTCTACGGCCTGCCGCATATCGCGCGCGCCGCCAACAGCGTCATTCCCGAGAGCGGCCATTTCGATCCCGCCGAGATCGCCGAGCTCCTGCCCCGCTGGCAGGGCGTCAGCTTCTTCGCCGCGCCCACCATGGTGACCCGCCTCGTCGCCAACGGCGCCTTCGCCGCCGCCGACCACCGCAGCCTCAAGACCATCGTCTATGGCGGCGGACCCATGTATGTCGCCGATCTCGAACGCGCGCTCGACCTCCTGGGGCCGCGCCTCAGCCAGATCTACGGGCAGGGCGAGGCGCCGATGACGATCACCGGCCTCTCGAAGGCGCATCATGCCGCGCGCGAGCATCCGCGCTGGAGAGAGCGCCTGGGCTCGACCGGCATCGCCCGCACCGATGTCGAGGTGCGCGTCGTCGATGCCGAGGACCGCGACGTTCCCCTCGGGGAGAGCGGCGAAGTGCTGGCGCGCGGCGATGTCGTCATGGCCGGCTATTGGGACGATCCGGAGGCGACGGCGCGCGCCCTGCGCGGCGGCTGGCTCCATACGGGCGATATCGGCGCCTTCGACGAGGACGGGTTCCTGACGCTGAAAGACCGGGCCAAGGATCTTATCATCTCCGGCGGCGCCAACATCTATCCGCGCGAGGTCGAGGAGGTGCTGCTGCGCCACCCCGCCGTCGCCGAAGCCTCGGTCGTCGGCCGCCCGCATCCCGATTGGGGCGAGGAAGTGGTCGCCTTCATCGTCGCCCGCGGCGCGCCGCCCGCCGAAGCCGAGCTCGACCGCCTCTGCCTTTCCGAGATCGCCCGCTTCAAGCGCCCGAAGGCCTACCGCTTCGTCGCCGCGCTGCCGAAGAACAATTACGGCAAGGTGCTGAAGACCGAGCTGCGGAAGTTGGTGGAGGAAGAACCAGGGCGCCGCTGATGCGCGGCGCTCCCGCGGAGCGCAGCTCCGCTCTGCGCCTTGCCTATTCGAGCGGCCGCGCCCGGGTGACCTCGAGCGGATGGTCGATCGCCGGCTGCACGCGGTCCAGGAAGCGCAGCGTGTGCGGCAGCGTGGCGTGCAGCTCGAACGCCGCCTCGTCCCGCCAGCGCGAATGGATATAAAAGAGCCGCGGATCGCGGGTCGAGCGGTAGGCGTCGATCGCGAGGCAGCCGACCTCGGCGCGCGTCGCGGGGACGACCGCGCGCAAGGCCGCGGCGACGGCGGCCTCCTGCCCTTCTATGGCGTGGAAACGCGCGACGATGAACAGCTCCATCGCTTGCCGCCCCATTGGTCGCCGTTCGCCGCCCTCAGCTGTTGCGCCGCTCCATCGCCCGCACCTCCTGCCGGGCGATCGTGCGCAGATGCACCTCGTCCGGGCCGTCGGCGAATTGCAGGATGCGGCCCTGCGTCCAGATATCGGCGAGCGGCGTGTCCTGCGTCAGCCCCTTGGCGCCGAAGACCTGCATGGCGCGGTTGGCGATCTGCACCTGCATGCGCGGCACCGCCACCTTGATGAGGCCGACTTCGCGGCGCGCCGCCTTGTTGCCGTGCTTGTCCATGAGCCAGGCGGCTTTAAGGACGAGGAGCCGCGCCTGCTCGATCTCGATGCGCGAGAGCGCGATCCATTCGGCGACCGTGCCGTGCTCGTGCAGCTTGCGCCCGAAGGTCTCGCGTTCGAGGGCGCGCTTCGTCATGAGTTCGAGGGCGAGCTCGCACTGGCCGATCGAGCGCATGCAGTGATGAATGCGGCCCGGGCCGAGCCGCGCTTGCGCCAGGGCGAAGCCGCTCCCCTCCTCGCCGAGAAGGTTCGCCGCCGGGACGCGGACATTCTCGAAGAGAATCTCGCAATGCCCCTCGGGCGCGGTGTGATGCATGACCGGCGGATTGCGAACGATGGTGACGCCCTTCGCTTCGCGCGGCACCAGGATCATGCTCTGCCGCCGGTGCGGCTCCGGCGCGTCGGGATTGGTCTGCCCCATGACGATGAAGAGCCGCGTGCGCGGGTCGGCGGCGTTGGTGATGAACCATTTGCGGCCATTGATGACGTAGTCGCCGCCCTGGCGCTCGATCCGCGTGCGGATGTTGGTGGCGTCCGAGCTCGCGACATCCGGCTCGGTCATGGCGAAGGAGGAGCGGATCTTGCCTTCGAGGAGCGGCATCAGCCATTCCTCGCGCTGGGCCGGCGAGGCGGCGAGATGCAGCAGCTCCATATTGCCGGTGTCGGGAGCATTGCAGTTGAAGATCTCGGGCGACCAGCGCCAGCGCCCCATGATCTCGGCGCAGGGCGCATAGTCGAGATTCGACATCTGCGTGCCGGGCTCGTCGGGGCGGAGGCCCGGAAGGAAGAGGTTCCACAGCCCCGCGGCCCGCGCCTTCGCCTTCAGCTCCTCGATGAAGGGCGGCGGGTAGACATGCTCCTCCTCGACGAGGCGGTACCATTCGGCGTGAATGGGCGCGATGTGCTCGGCGATGAATGCCTGGAGCTGCGCCTGAATGCGCCGCGATTTTTCCGAGTATTCGAAATCCATCGGAGCCGTCCTGCCGCTGTTTCGGCCATCCTCCGCCGCGCCGCGAGGCTTGTCCATGGGGGAGGCGGAGGTTGCCGCATCCATGTGAGCGGCAGCGGCTGGCATCCGGCCAAAAGAAGCGAGATCGTCGAGAAATCGAGTTTTTCTAGATAATATTGAGCAATGATCCGTTGCGCTCACAAGGATGGGAACATAACTTTGATGTCTAGAAGTATATAAGACTCGCTTGGAGTGACGATCATGGATGGTGTCGCTCTAATGGTCGCCATAATTGGCGCTGTTATTATCGGATACTTTATGATGGCCGTCGTCGCCGATCTCGCGACCTGAGCTCGACGAAACCGCGGCTCGACGCCGCGAGGCGCTAGCGCTGCGGCCGCAAGAAGCGGCGGACCAGCGTCTTGAACGCCGCGATGCACGCCTCGCGGTCGAGATGCGGCTGCAAGGCGAGCCTGATCCCCAGTCCCTCGGCGGCGCCCATCAGCAGCGAGGCGGCGATGGCGGGATCGAGCCCGGGATCGGCCTGGCCGAGCGCCTGCGCCCGCTCGATAGTCTCGACGCAGACGGCGAGGAGCGCGGCGTTGTGCTGCCGGACGATCTCGCCGACGCGCCTATTGCGCACCGCTTCGGCAAGGATCTCGATGGCGAGGCGGCGCTTTCCGGGCTGCGTGCTGGCCGCCATCGCATCGCCGGCCAGTTCGAGCATGGCGTCGAGCAGATCGGCGCTGCTCCCGACCGCCGCGAAGCGTCGCGTCAGCTCGCGGCGTTCGTCCTCGCAGATCGCCTCGATGATGGCTTCCTTGCTGTCGTAATAGCGGTAGAGATTGCCGGGGCTCATGCCGGCTTCATCGCAGATCTCGGCCATGCTGGCCTGGTGAAAGCCCGAGCGGCGAAAGCAGGTGAGGGCAGCTCGCCGGATCTGGCGCCGCCGCTCCTCGACTCTCTCGTGATCGACCGTGCGCATCGCTCGCTCCCCGCTCACCGCGCAATGGTACGAGACGGCACCCTTCAGCATCCCCGATGATGATCCTTGTGAGCGAGGTCGGCCGCCACATTCTAACCCCAAAGGTATTGACAGTCGCAGCGCCTCGCAATACGAGAACGATCGTTCGTTCCAAGAAGAACAAAAGCCAGGCGCAACGGACGGCCGGCATCATCGGGGAGGGGGGAATGGCTGGTACGCTCGCCGCGGCGATCGATGGCGCTTGCACCATCCTCGGCATCGCCGGCTTGGCTTATCTCGCCCTCGCGATCTGGTGCGTGCGGCGATTCCGCTCCGCCAGCGCTCCCGGGCTGCCATCCGACCCGCCGCCGCTCACTGTGCTGAAGCCGCTCTGCGGCGACGAGCCGCGGCTTTACGAGTGCCTCCGCTCGTTCTGCATCCAGGACTACCCCGGCATGCAGCTCGTTTGCGGCCTCTCCGCCGCGGATGACGAGGCGGCGCTCATCGTCCGCCGGCTGATGCGCGAGTTCCCGGATCTCGACATCAGGCTCGTCGCCGACGACCGCGCGCATGGCAGCAACCGCAAGGTCTCGAACCTCATCAACATGATGGCGCAGGCGAAGCACGACCTGCTCGTCGTCTCCGACAGCGACGTCAAGATCGAAGGCGCGGAGTTCCTGCGGCGCGTCGCGGAGATGCTCGCCGATGGCGCGATCGGCGCCGTCACCTGTCCCTATCGCGGCCTGCCCGAAGCGGGCATCGCCAATGCGCTCGGCGCCCTCCTCATCGATGATTGGTACTTCCCCCAGGCGCTGATCGCGCGCAGATTGGGGCCCGTCGAATCCTGCTTCGGACCGGTGACGGCGCTGCGCCGCGCCGCGCTCGAGCGGATCGGCGGGTTCGAGGCGCTCGCAAATCAGCTCGCGGACGATCACATGCTGGGCCAGCTCATCGCCGCCAGCGGCTATCGCGTCGTGCTGGGCGGCGCCGTCGCCGGGACCGTCGTCGCCGAGGATCTCCGCTCGCTCATGCGGCGCGAGCTGCGCTGGTCGCGAACCATCCGCGCGACGCAGCCCGTCGGCCATTTCGGCGGCATCGTGACCCATGCGCTGCCGATCGTGGCCGGTCTCGGCGCGCTGCGGCCCAGCGCTGCGACGGGGCTCCTGGTGCTGGCGCTGCTCGTCTTGCGACTCGCTCTGCGGCGCCTCGTCCATGGCCGCTTGCAGCAGGGTGGTCCGGCACATGGATGGCTGGTGCCGCTGCGCGATGCCCTCTGCCTCGCCGTCTGGATGGCGAGCTATATCGGCCGCGGCGTCGTCTGGCGCGGGCAGGTCTTCGCCATCGCCAAGAACGGCGCCTTGATCGCTCGCGGACGCAGCTTGCCGTTCCGGCCGCTCGCGCGGGCGAGCGCGCGATGAGCCCGGGTCGGCCGGCATAGGCGCGCGCTTGCCCAAGCGCCTCATCGTCACGGCCGACGATTTCGGGCTCGACGAGGCGGTCAACGACGCCGTCGAGCGCGCCCATCGGCACGGGATCCTGACCTGCGCCAGCCTCATGGTCGGCGAGCCGGCCGCCGCCGACGCCGTCGCCCGCACCCGCGCCATGCCGCGGCTCGGCGTCGGGCTGCACCTTACCTTCGTCGACGGCCGCCCGACCCTGCCGCCCGAGCGCATCCCCGCCCTCGTCGCCCCCGACGGGCGCTTCCCGTCCGATCCCGTGCGCCAGGGGCTGCGCATCTTCTTCTCGCCGGCGGCACGGCGGCAGCTCGCCGCCGAAATGCGGGCGCAGCTCGACGCCTTTCGCCGGACCGGCCTCGCCCTCGACCACGTCAACGGCCACCACCACTTCCACATTCACCCGGTGATCCGCGGCCTCATCCTGCGCTGGGCGCCGGAATACGCCATCCGCGCGGTCCGCGTCCCCGCCTCGCGCCGCCCGCCGCCGGCACGCTCGCTCGAAGCCTGGTCCAACGACTGGCAGAGCGGCAGGTTGCGGCGCCGCCTCGCCCGAGCCGGGATTGCCGCCAATGACGACATCTTCGGCCTCGCCGAGAGCGGCCATATGACGATCGCTCCAATCCGCGACGCCGTGGCGCGGATCGGCGACGGGGTGAGCGAGATCTACTGCCATCCGGTGGCGCGCGCCTGGCGCCCGGGCGACCCCTGGCCCGAGGATTACGACGGCCTCGGCGAAATGCAGGCGCTGCTCGATCCGGAGCTGCCGCCCCGCCTCGCCGAGCGCGGCATCGAGCTCGCCACCTTCGCGACGGCGCGCTCCCGCTGACGGCGCCGGCCACGGCGTTGTTGCCGGTCCGACGCCCCAAGTCATACAAGGCGGTTTCGCGGCGAGCACGTATTCGCCGTTTACCAGGATGAGGATCTGGGCGGATGGCGACGGAGAAAGTGGCGGTGGTCACCGCGGGCGGCAGCGGCATGGGCGCGGCGGCGGCGCGCCGATTGGCGGCAGACGGATTCAAGATCGCGGTCCTCTCCTCCTCCGGCAAGGGCGAGGCGCTAGCCCGCGAGCTGGGCGGCGTCGGGGTGACGGGGTCGAACCAGTCGCAGGACGATCTGAAGCGCCTCGTCGACGAGACGATGGTGCGCTGGGGACGCATCGACGTGCTGGTGAACAGCGCCGGCCACGGGCCGCGCGCGCCCATTCTCGAGATCACCGACGAGCAGTGGCATACCGGGCTCGACACTTATCTGATGAACGTGATCCGGCCGACCCGGCTTATCGCACCGATCATGGTCAAGCAGAGATCCGGAGCGATCATCAACATCTCGACCGCCTGGGCGTTCGAGCCGAGCCCGATGTTCCCGACCTCCGCCGTCTTCCGCGCGGGGCTCGCCTCCTATGCCAAAATCTTCGCCGACCAGTACGCGGCGGACAATGTGCGGATGAACAATATCCTCCCGGGCTGGATCGACAGCCTCCCCCAGACCGAGGAGCGGCGCCGCAGCGTGCCGATGCGGCGTTACGGGACGAGCGCGGAGATCGCGGCGACAATCGCTTTCCTCGCCTCCGAGGGGGCGGGGTACATCACGGGGCAGAACATTCGCGTCGATGGCGGGATCACGCGCTCGGTCTGAGCGGCGGGCCCCTCACCCTGCCCTCTCCCCGCAAGCGGGGAGAGGGTTGCGCAGGGTTGGTCGGAAACAAGAGCGCGCCGAAGAAATTGCCTTGGCAAAGGGTTGACGGCTTCGATATTGTCGCCAACCTAATGCGTACCAGTTTGGTACGAATTCACCTCCCCAGGGCAGCGCTGCCATGATCGTCCTCAGCAAGCTGGCCGATTACGGCGTCATCGTCGCGACGCATCTCGCCTGCCATCCGGAGCGGCAGATCACCGCCGGGGTGCTGGCGACGGAGACGCGCCTGCCGCAGGCGACGGTCGCCAAGGTGCTGAAGAGCCTCGCCCATGCCGGGATCGTGACGGCGCTGCGCGGCGCCGCCGGCGGCTATCGCCTGGCGCGGCCGCCCGCCGCCGTTTCCGTCGCCGAGGTGGTGGCGGCGATCGACGGCGCGATCGGCATGACGCAATGCTCGAACCACGATACCTTGGCGGCGGGCTGCGAGCGCGAAGCCTTCTGCCCGACGCGGCCGCATTGGCAGCGCATCAACCTCGCGATCGGCGCGGCGCTCGCCTCGGTCAGCCTCGCCGAGATGGCGGATAGCGGCCCCGCGGCGCCGTTCCGCCGCCACACGCCCTTCATGGAAACCATCGCATCATGAGCTCCGTCGAAGCGCTCGACACGATCGGCCCGCTGGGCCAAGGCTACAAATACGGCTTCGTCACCGCGATCGACGCCGAGACGGCGCCCCCCGGCCTCGATGAAAGCACGATCCGCTTCATCTCGGCGAAGAAGCGCGAGCCCGACTGGCTGCTCGACTGGCGCCTCCAATCCTTCCGCGCCTGGCAGAAGATGGCGCAGCCGGAATGGGCGAAGCTGCGCATCGCGCCGATCGACTACCAGGCGGCGACCTACTACTCAGCGCCGAAGAAGAAGGAGGGGCCGAAATCGCTGGACGAGGTCGATCCCGAGCTGCTCAAAACCTACGAGAAGCTCGGCATTCCGCTCGGCGAGCGGGCGGCGCTGGCCGGCGTCGCCGTCGATGCCGTCTTCGACAGCGTCTCGGTCGCGACCACCTTCAAGGCGCAGCTGGCCGAGCTCGGCATCATCTTCTGCTCCTTCGGCGAGGCGGTGCAGGAGCATCCGGAGCTGGTGCGCAAATATCTCGGTACGGTCGTGCCGCAGGGCGACAATTTCTTCGCCGCGCTCAACTCCGCGGTCTTCAGCGACGGCTCCTTCGCCTACATTCCGCCGGGCGTGCGCTGCCCGATGGAGCTCTCGACATATTTCCGCATCAACGCCGCGAAGACGGGGCAGTTCGAGCGCACGCTCCTCATCGCCGACAAGGGCGCCTATGTCAGCTATCTCGAAGGCTGCACGGCGCCGCAACGCGACGAGAACCAGCTTCATGCCGCGGTCGTCGAGCTCGTTGCGCTGGAAGGCGCCGAGATCAAGTATTCGACGGTGCAGAACTGGTACCCGGGCGATGCCGAGGGCAAGGGCGGCATCTACAATTTCGTGACGAAGCGCGGCGCCTGCCGCGGCGCCAAGGCCAAGATATCCTGGACCCAGGTCGAGACGGGCTCAGCCATCACCTGGAAATATCCGAGCTGCATCCTCGAAGGCGATGATTCGGTGGGCGAGTTCTATTCCGTCGCCATCACCAACAACCTGCAGCAGGCCGATACCGGGACCAAGATGATCCATATCGGCAAGAACACGCGCTCGACCATCATCTCGAAGGGCATCTCGGCGGGGCGCGGCCAGAACACCTATCGCGGCCTCGTCCGCGTGCAGCCGAAGGCGCAGGGCGCGCGCAACTACACGCAATGCGATTCGCTCCTCATCGGCGACCGCTGCGGCGCCCATACCGTGCCCTATCTCGAGATCCGCAACCCCTCGGCGCGCGTCGAGCACGAGGCGACGACCTCGAAGATCAGCGAGGACCAGCTCTTCTACTGCCGCCAGCGCGGCCTCTCCCAAGAGGACGCGCTCTCCCTCATCGTCAACGGCTTCTGCAAGGAGGTGCTGAAGGAACTGCCGATGGAGTTCGCGGTCGAGGCACAGAAGCTGCTGGCCGTCAGCCTCGAAGGGAGCGTCGGGTGAGAGGCTGGATGGCTCTCCCCTCATCACCATTCCTCCCTCTCCCGCTTGCGGGAGAGGGTTGGGGTGAGGGCATTGCGCCGCGGCACCCATTCGCCCTCACCCTGCCCTCTCCCGCAAGGGAGAGAGGGTTTCATGGAGCGCGATTGCAGGATCGGACCTAGCGATGCTCGAAATCACCAACCTCCATGCGCGCCTTGCCGATGGCCGCGAGATCCTGAAAGGGGTCGATCTCACCGTGAAGGCGGGCGAGGTGCATGCGATCATGGGGCCGAACGGCTCCGGGAAATCGACCCTGGCGGGCGTCCTCGCCGGCCGGCCCGGCTACGAGGTCACGGCAGGCAGCGTCGCCTATGAGGGGCGCGATCTTCTCGCGCTCGCCCCCGACGAGCGGGCGCGGGAGGGGCTCTTTCTCGCCTTCCAGTACCCGGTCGAGATTCCGGGCGTGAACAACATGTACTTTCTGCGCGCCGCCCTCAATGCGGTGCGGCGCCAGCGCGGCGAGGCCGAGCTCGATGCCGGGCAATTCCTCAAAGCCGTGCGCGCCAAGCTGAAGCTGCTCGATATCGGCGAGGATCTGCTGCAGCGCCCGGTCAATGTCGGCTTCTCGGGCGGCGAGAAGAAGCGCAACGAAATCTTCCAGATGGCGATGCTGGAGCCGAAGCTCGCCATTCTCGACGAAACGGATAGCGGGCTCGACATCGACGCGCTGCGAGTCGTCGCCAACGGCGTCAACAAGCTGCGCTCGCCCGAGCGCGCCGCCATCCTCATCACCCATTACCAGCGCCTCCTCGACTACGTCGTCCCCGATGTCGTGCATGTCCTGAGCCACGGCCGCATCGTCCGCTCCGGCGACAAGAGCCTCGCGACCGAGCTCGAATGCCGCGGCTACGCCTTCCTCGACGACGCGGCGGCGGAGTGAGCGGAATGAGCGACATCAGGACGGGCTATATCGAGGCCTTCCAGAAACAGCGGGCGAAGAGCCGCGAGGCGGCGCGGCGCGCGGCGATCGCCCGCTTCGGCGAGCTCGGCCTGCCGACGCGGCGCGCGGAGAATTGGCGCTTCACCAATCTGCGGCCGCTGGAGCAAAGGCTCTTCCCGCCGGCGCCCGCCGGCACCGTCCCGGCCGCGACGCTGCCGCCCCTCTACCGGCTCGGCGTTCCGAGCCATCGCTTCGTTCTCGTCAACGGCCGCTTCGCGCCAGCGCTCTCGGATATGGGCGACTTGCCGCTCGGCGTCTCGCTGCGGCCGCTGGCCGAGTCCGCGCCGGCACTCGCCCCGGCCTTGGACGCGCCCTTCCTGCGCGAGAGCAACCCCTTCCTCGCGCTCAACGCCGCCTTCTTCGAGGACGGCTTCGATCTGTCGATGACCGATGTCGTCGCCGGCGAGCAGCCCTCGCCGCCGCCCGAGCTCGACCGGCCGATCGAGATCCTGCATCTTGCGGTGGCCGCGAACCCGGTCTCGCTTCATACGCGCAATCGGCTCTGCATCCCTCCCGGCCGGCGCTGCACGATCGTCGAGACCTTCGCCGGAAGCGGCCCCTATTGGACGAATGCCGTGCTGGAGATCGCGATCGGCGATGGCGCCGCGCTCCGCCATATCGTATTGCAGGACGAAGGGAAGGAGGCCGTTCACCTCGGCCATCGCCGCATCCGCCTCGGCGCCGGCGCCCGCTATGACGGCTTCACCCTCGCCCTGGGCAGCCAGCTCTCGCGCCAGGACACCATCGTCACCATCGAGGGCGAGCGTGCGGAGTGCCTCCTGAACGGCGCCTATCTTTTGCGCGGGTCGCAGGAAGCGACGATCGCGACCTTGATCGACCATGCGGCGCCCGGCAGCGCGACGCGCGAGGTCTTCAAGGGCGTCGTCGCGGATCGCGCGCATGGCGTCTTCCAGGGCAAGATCGTGGTGCGCCAGGCGGCGCAGAAGACCGATGCGCACCAGCTCAACAAGAACCTCCTTCTCGGCCGGCAGGCGGTGGTCGACACCAAGCCCGAGCTCGAAATCTATGCCGATGACGTGAAATGCAGCCACGGCGCCGCGATCGGCGATCTCGACGAGAACGCGCTCTTTTACCTGCGCGCCCGCGGCCTCACCGCGGCGGAAGCGCGGCGCATGCTGATCGACGCCTTCGCCGGCGAAGCGATCGACCTCGTCGCCGACGGCGCCGCCCGCTCCTATCTGCGCCGGCATCTCGAACGCTGGCTCGCCGCTCGCGAGGAATAAGGTCCGCCATGTCGTCCATCGCCAATCTCCGCTCCGTCGAGGGCGCCGGCGCCACGCTCGATCCGCGCCGCCTCCGCCGCGACTTCCCCGTCTTCGAGCACAATCCCGGCCTCGTCTTCCTCGACACCGCGGCAAGCGCGCAGAAGCCGCGCGCGGTCATCGACGGGGTCGCCGAGTTCTACCGCCGCGACTACGCCAATGTGCATCGCGGCGTCTACCGCCTCTCGGCGCGCTCGACCGAGCTCTACGAGGAGGCGCGCGAGAAGGTGCGGCGCTTCATCAACGCCGCCGACCAGCGCGAGATCGTCTTCACCCGCGGCACGACCGAAGCGATCAACCTCGTCGCCAATAGCTGGGGCCCAGCCTTCCTCGGCAAAGACGACGAGATCATCGTCACCGAGCTCGAGCACCACTCCAACATCGTGCCCTGGCAGATGCTGCGCGACCGCGTCGGCGCCAAGCTGGTCGTCGCGCCCATCGACGCGACGGGCGGCCTCGACATGGCGGTCTTCGAGCGCCTCCTGTCGCCGCGCACCAAGCTCGTCGCGGTGACCCATGTCGCGAACGCGACCGGCGCCATGCCGCCCGTCGCCTCGATCGTGCGCCTCGCCCACGAGAAGGGCGCGAAAGTCCTCGTCGACGGCGCCCAGGCGGCGCCGCGCATGCCGATCGACGTCCAGGCGCTGGGCTGCGATTTCTACGCCTTCTCCGGCCACAAGACCTATGGCCCTTCCGGCATCGGCGCCCTCTACGGCCGCCGTGAGCTGCTGGAGGCGATGCCGCCCTGGCAGGGCGGCGGCGACATGATTCTCACCGTCACCTTCGAGAAGACTGTTTATAACGAGCTGCCGCACAAATTCGAGGCGGGAACGCCCGACATCTCCGGCGCCATCGGCCTCGGCCTCGCCATCGACTATCTGCAGGGCCTTGGCCTCGACCGCATCGAGGAGCATGAGGCGGCGCTCACCGGCTATGGCATCGACGCGCTCGCGGCGCTGCCGGGCGTCCGCGTCGTCGGCGCCGGCCAGCGGCGGCTCGGCGTCCTCTCCTTCGAGGTCGAGGGCATCCATCCGCACGACCTCGCGACGGTCCTCGATCAGCACAAGGTGGCGGTGCGGGCCGGCCACCATTGCGCCCAACCTCTGATGGAGAAGCTCGGCCTCGCCGCCACGACCCGCGCCTCGCTCGGCCTTTACAACGACGAGCGCGACATCGACGCGCTCGCGGCGGCGATCAGGGCGGCGCAGGAGATGTTCGTCCGATGATGGATCTGCGCGAGCTCTACCAGGACATCATCCTCGACCATTCGCGGCATCCGCGCAATGCGCGGGCGATCGCGCAGCCCTCGCATTTCGCGCATGGCCACAACCCGCTCTGCGGCGACCGCGTGACCATCTATCTCGCGCTCGAGGGCGACCGCATCGCCGATGTGAGCTTCGAGGGCCGCGGCTGCGCCATCTCCACCGCCTCGGCCTCGCTGATGACCGAGATCCTCAAAGGCAAGAGCATCGCCGAGGCCGAGACGCTCTTCCGCAGCTTCCATGCCAAGGTGACGGGCGGCGAGGCCCCCGCCGCCCCCGAGAGCCTCGAAGACGATCTCGACCGGCTCGAGCCGCTGACCGGCGTCAAGGCCTTCCCGGTCCGCGTCAAATGCGCGACCCTGCCCTGGCATGCCCTCGAAGCCGCGCTGAAGAGCGGCGCACTGGGCGCGACGGTGAAGACGGAATGAGCGGCGAGAAACGCGGCGGCGGGCGCTTCGACGACGGCAAGGATTTCTTCGACTTCCTGCCGCGGCGCCCGGCGGAGGGCGAGGCCGCGCGGCCCGAATCGGCGGCCGGCGACGCGGCGCTGCAGGAGCGCGTCATCGCCGCGCTGAAGACGGTGCGCGACCCGGAGATCCCCGCGAACCTCGTCGATCTCGGCCTCATCTACGATCTGGTCGTGACGGCGGATGGCCGGGTCTATGTCGAAATGACCCTGACGACGCCCGCCTGCCCGGTCGCCGGCAGCCTGCCGGGCGAGGTCGAGCGCGTGCTGCGCGCCGTGCCGGGCGTCAGCGATGTCGCCGTCAAGCTGGTCTGGACGCCGCCCTGGACGCAGGAGCGGATGAGCGAGGAGGCGCGGCTCGAGCTGGGCCTGCTGTGATCTTCGTCAACGACAGGTTGCGTGGATCTTCCTAAAATCGGCTCTCGTGACCCGCTGGAACGGGTCCAGTCACGAGGAGACGATTTGATGCCACGCATGTCGATCAAGATGAACAAGGACGGAACGCCCGCGAAGGCGGTAAAGCAGGGCGAGAAATCGACCGCCATCGAAGTCCAGGTCACCTACGATTCCAAGGTCAATATCAAGGGGCATGAGAAGGACGTGTTCCTGACCGCGCTCGGTCTCAAGAAGCTGCACGGGACCGAGAAGGCTCAGGGCGTCGGCAACATCCCGGCGAAGGGCTACATCCATTGCGGCGACGACACGCTCTATCTCGTCAGCCGTCTCGACACGGCAAAGCATACGATCCAGATCGACAAGCAGGGGAAGGTCAGCAGCGGCGTCCACAAATTCGGCTGACGCGCAAGCGGCGTCCGCACTCGGCGGGCGCCGCATGACCCCCGCGCCTCACGCCGGGCGGTAGTTCTGCATCGCCTCGGGCAAGAGGCGTTCGAGCTCGGCGATGCGGTTTTGATCGCTCGGGTGATCCGAGAGAAGCTCCGGCACGGCTCCCGATTGCGCCTGCGCCATCATCCGCCGCCAGAAGGCGATGGCGTCCCGCGGATCGTAGCCGGCGCGCGCCATCAGATCGAGGCCGATATGGTCGGCCTCGTATTCCTGCTGACGCGAGAAGGGCAGCTCGAGGCCGAAGGTCGCGCCGGCCCCAAGCAGTGCGCCCAGAAGCTGCTGGCTCTGCGGATTGCCGCCGCCGAGCACGCCGCTGGCGAGGTTGGTGCCGGCTTCGACCAGCTCGGAGCGGCTGATGCGCTCGGCGCTGTGATGGGCCATCACATGGCCGATCTCGTGGGCGAGCACGGTCGCGAGCCCGGCATCGTTCTGCGCCACGGGCAGCATGCCGGCATAAACGGCGACCTTGCCGCCGGGCAGGGCGAAGGCGTTCACCTTCGGCTCGGCGATGACGATGAACTGCCAGTTCTCCTTGAGCCCGCTCGCCGCGGCGAGGCGGCGGCCGACGCGCTCCACCATCGCATTGGCGGCGGGATCATGTGAAATCGGGCTCTTCTGCTCGACCTCGGCAAAGGCCTGATCGCCGAGCTGCGCCTCGGTCGAAGGATCGAGGAGGTTGAGCTGGCTGCGCCCGGTGATCGGCACCGTGGTGCAGGCGGCAAGCAGGGTGAAGAGGACGACAGCGCCGAGGCGCGGCTTGCGGCAATGCGGCTGCGGCATGGGCGATCCTCGCGGCTCGCGACGGTTTCTGCCTCATGAACGCCGCAGGCAAGCCGATGGCCGAGGGCGAGGCGCCGCTGTTGCCCTCGCCCGCGTTATGCTCTTCAATCCGCCCACCGATCAGCGGAGGGAACGCCATGCTGAAGATTTGGGGGCGAGCCAATTCGTCGAATGTGCAGAAGGTGTTGTGGGCCTGCGAGGAAATCGGCATCGCCTTCGAGCGCATCGATGCCGGCGGCGCTTTCGGGAAGACGAAGGAGCCGGCCTATCTCGCGATGAATCCGAACGGCCTCGTGCCCACGGTCGAGGACGGCAAGACGATTCTCTGGGAATCGAACACCATCCTGCGCTATCTCGCGACGACGCGCGGCGCCGACCGCCTCTACCCGAAGGACCCGGTTCAGCGCAGCATCGTCGAGCGCTGGATGGATTGGCAGCTCGCCTCGGTCAACGCGCCGATGGCGGTGCTCCTCTTCGGCCATTACCGCACGCCGCCTGAGCAGCGCGACCCGGCAGCGCTCGAAGACGCGCGGCAGCGCGCGATCGGCGTCTGGAGCATCCTCGAAAGCTGCCTCGGCGAGACCGGCTACGTCGCCGGCGCGGACTTCACTCTCGCCGACATCTGCCTCGGCATGTATGTCCACCGCTGGTTCTCTTACCCGATCGAGCGGCCGCAGACGCCGCGCCTCGCGAAATACTACGAGCGCATCGGAGAGCGGCCAGGCTGCCGCAAGCACGTCCTGGGCCCCGTCACCTGACCCGGCCCTCATTTCACGGCCGATAAAATCCTTGTGACGTGGACGTTGCAGGCGGTGCGCCCAGCGCTTGCCTGCGACATAGTGGCTTTGGTCGGACAACTGGAGAATGACCGGGACCCGTGCCACAGACGAAGCTCGGAACTTGCAGGGGAAAGCCAGGATGAAGCGGATGATGGGGCGCGTTGCTGTGATCGGGGCCGTCGTCGCGGCGCTGGGCTGGAGCGCGGCGGTCGTCGCGCAAAACGGCGAAGGCGAGGCGGTCGTCAAGGATCGCCAGGCCGCCATGAAGCAGCAAGGCACCGATCTCAACAATATCAAGAAGTTCCTCGACGGCAGCGTCGATCAAGCCGACGCCGTCAAAGCCGCCGGCGAGCTCGTCACGATCGGTCAGGCCCTGCCCAACCGCTTTCCCAAGGGGACCAGCAGCGCGGAGATGCCGGGCAAGACGCGGGCGAAGCCGGCGATCTGGGCGGAGTGGGACAAGTTCCTCGCGGCGCAAAAGAACTATGTCGCCGAGGTGCAGAAGCTCGAAGCCGCGCTCAAGGGCGGCGACAAGACGGCGATCCAGGCGCAGTGGACGAGCGTCGCCAAGAATGGCTGCGGCGGCTGCCACGGCCCGTTCCGCGAACCCGCGAGCTGAGCCCCCGGCTTCCCCCTCCGCTTCCCCTGGACGGCGGCGCCGCGCGGCTGCATTCTGCCGGCCCGGGCATGTCAGCCCGGGCACGTCAGCAAGGGGTGAGCGCGAATGGATTTCGGCATCGCCGGCAAATCGGCGCTGGTCTGCGCCGCCAGCAAAGGCCTCGGCAAGGGCTGCGCCCTCAACCTCGCGCGCGAGGGCGTGAGGCTCACCATCACCGCGCGCGGCAAGGAAGCGCTCGAAGCGACGGCGGCGGAGATCCGCAAGGAGACGGGCGTTTCGGTCACGGCGGTGAGCTGCGACATCACGACGCCGGAAGGGCGCAAGGCGGCGCTCGCCGCCTGCCCCGAGCCGGACATTCTCGTCAATAATGCGGGCGGGCCGCCGCCCGGCGATTTCCGCGAATGGGACCGCGAGGTGTGGCTGAAGGCGCTCGACGCCAACATGCTGACGCCGATCGAGCTCATCAAGGCGACGGTCGACGGCATGATCCGGCGGCGCTTCGGCCGCATCGTCAACATCACTTCGAGCGCGGTCAAGGCACCCATCGACATTCTCGGCCTCTCGAACGGGGCGCGTTCGGGCTTGACCGGGTTCATCGCCGGCATCGCGCGCAAGACGGTTCGCCACAACGTCACCATCAACAACCTGCTCCCCGGCGCGATCGAGACCGACCGGCTGCGCGCCAATTTCGCCGCCGTCGCCAAGGCGAAGGGCATCAGCATCGAGGAGGCGCGCGCCGAGCGCATGGCGGAAATACCCGCCGGCCGCTTCGGCACGATCGAGGATTTCGGCGCCGCCTGCGCCTTTCTCTGCAGCCGGCAGGCGAGCTACATCACGGGCCAGAACTGGCTCGTCGATGGCGGGATGTATCCCGGGACCTTCTGATCCGTGCAGAGCCGCGACTTGGCCGGAAGTCAGCAACTTTAAGTAATATTGAAATCCGTAAAATCACCGGGATTAACGCCTCCTCCATAGACGCTCGCTTACATTCGCCAGGAACGGAGCAGTTCCCGGCGAATCGCGACGATGCGTCGAAATCCTTGGATCGTGTTGGCGCTTCTTCTGTCCTCGCTTGCGGCCGGACCGGCCTCGGCGAGCCAGACGAAGCATGCCTGCTCCGCCGCCAAGGCGACCTGCGTCAGCGGCGTCGCCTCCTGGTACGGCAAGGCGTTCCAGGGGCGCCGCACGGCCAGCGGCGAGCGCTTCGACCGCAGCGAGATGACCGCGGCCCACCCGTCCCTGCCCTTCCAGACGAGGCTGCGCATCACCAATTTGGCGAATGGCCGGACGGTCGTCGTCCGCGTCAATGATCGCGGCCCCGGCTACGGGCGGCTCGTCGATGTTTCCGAAGCGGCCGCCGAAAGGCTGGGCATGAAGAGCCGCGGCTTCGCCCGCGTCGAGATGCGCGTCGAATAGCCTCGGCGCGGCGCGCGTCCGCTCGGGCCGCCCGAGAACGATCATCATCGGCCTTGTCCGGCCGAACGCCTCGGTCTTCGGCGGCAGGGCCGGTGAACGAGCCGGGTGAGCGAAGGGTCGGTCAGACGAGCGGCGAGCCGTTGCGCAGCCATTCCTTGCCGAGCCGCCTGCGCTCGGCGAGGAAGCTGCAGAACTCGGCATCGAGAATGCCGCGGCCATCGGCGAGTTGCGCCAGCACGAAATCCGGCGTCGCGTTCATCTCGACGATGACGGCGCCGGCATCGGTGGGGGCGATGTCCCAGCCGATGAGGCCGAGGCGCGGCAGGACCTTCGCGCCTTCGAGCGCCAAGCGGAGCACGACGGGCCAATTCGGGACTGCGAGCCCGGCGAAAGGATAGGCCGAATCCGGGTGCTGGCTCACCTCCCTCAGATCGAGGCCGGTGCCGCGCAGGACGCGAAGCACCCGGCCGTCGCGCGCATCGAGCTGCGCCAGGAGATTGCCGGAGCGCCAGAAATTGTCGGCGGCGTGGCGGCCCGCCGGCAGCTTCCAGCTGGCCCGCAGGATGCGCGGCCCCGCCTCTTCGAGAATGGTGAGGACCCGCACGGTCGCGAGCCGGTTGCCGCAGATCTGCCGCACCAGCGCGTGCGGCTCGAGGCGCGGCTGGAAGAGATAGCCCGTCGGATAGAGCCGCGTCACTTCGGCGACGAAATCGGCGAGCGCGACGTCGCGGCCGTCCAGCGTCACGAGGCGATCCGTCGCGCCGTCGTACCGCTCCAGGCTGACCGAGCCCAGGCTCTGTATCCCGTCCGTCGGCTTGCCGAAGAGCGGGTAGCGATCGCTCCGGCGCAGAAACGCGCTCAGCTCCTCGGCGCTGCGCAGCAGCGTCGGCGAGGGCAGCCCGACATCGGCGCGGAAGAGCGCGGCGAGCGGAATGACAGGCAAGCCGTTCGCCGAGAGAATGGCGGCGGAGGCGATCTTGCTTTCCAGAATGCCCCAGCGGTCGATGCGGAAATTGGCCGACCGCCAGATCTTCTGTGAGACATGCTTGCCGACGAAGGCGTGCTTGTCGGCGCCCTCATATCGCGCCCGGTCGAAGAGGCGCAACGAGACATATTCCTCGAAGGCGAGGCGTCCCGGGCCGAAGGCGAGGCGCGCGTAGTCCGCGACCAGCTCGACATAGGACATGCCGCCCGCCTCCCTCATGGCCCGGAGCTTCAGCGGATCGAGCGCGCTCGTTTCGGCGGGACGTGCCCAGTCGACGATCGTCTGTGCGGATTGGCTCATCTCGAGGCGTCTTCGCGAAGTGATTCTCTTCGCGAAGATCGCCGAACCCGAGTTAAGCCCCGGTAATCACGACAATTCGTTCTTGAAGATCCTCCCGGCCTTCATGATCAGTTTCAGATGCGCCCCCTGCTCTTGCAGACGCCCCAAGTCGCGGAGCGGGTCGCCATCGACGATGAGCAGATCCGCGAAGGCGCCGGGAGCAACTGTTCCGAGCTTTCCTTCCATTTGTAACAGCTCTGCATTGCCGATTGTCGCGGCCCGGATCACCTCGATCGGGCTCATGACTTCGCGGCGGATCGAAAATTCCCGGCTCTGATGGATTTGCATGGCGCCGAGAAGATCGGTGCCGAAACCCATTTTTACCCCGGCGGCGCGCAGGTGATCGAGGGAGGCGAGGCCGGCCATGCGCACCTCCTTCAGCTTGGCGATGCTGACCTCGGGGATGCCGAGATCGCGCCCGAACCGTTCGAGGGCCTCGTAGGTCGCGAGGGTGGGCACGACGAAGGCGTCATTGGCCGCGACATGCCGCGCCGTCTCCGCATCGATGAGATTGCCGTGCTCGATCGAACGCACCCCGAAGCTGACGGCGCGGCGGATCGCGGCCGGCGTGTAGGCATGCGCCATGACATAGGTCTGCCAGGCGGCCGCCTCCTCGACGATGGCGCGAATCTCCTCTTCGGAATATTGCAGCGTCCAGATCGGATCGTTGGGCGAGGCGACTCCGCCCGAGGCCATGATCTTGATCTGGTGAGCACCCCGCCGCAGCTCGTCGCGCGCCGCCCGGCGCACTTCGGCGACGCCGTCGGCGATGCGGCCCAAGGTGGCGACGCCCTGGCAGCAGGCGCAGCTGTCGATGCCGGCGGTGCGCGCCCGCAAATCGCCATGCCCTCCGGTCTGGCTCAGCGCCCGCCCGGAGATGAGCATGCGCGGGCCGGCGATCAGCCCCTTCTCGACCGCTTCCGCGAGGCCGAAATCGGCGCCGCCCGCGTCGCGCACCGTGGTGAAGCCGCGGCGCAGCATCGCCTCCAGCAGCGCGCGCGCTTCGAGGGCGAGGAGCGTCGTCGGCACGCTCGGCAGATTGGCGAGGTTGGCGTCGATGGCGATGGCGTGGACATGCGCGTCGATGAGGCCCGGCATCAGCGTGCGGCCGCCGGCATCGATGACCACCTCGGCCGCCGCCGCGATCCGCCGGTCGGCAACCTCGCGAATGATGCCGTCTTCGACGAGGACGGCGCCGCCGGGGCGGAGCTCCGTCTCCCGCGGGTCGAGAATGGCGCAGTTGTGCAGATGGATCCGGGTCATCCTCGGCCCCTCCTCCCGATTCGCCGGCGGCTTCGCCCGATATGATAGACACAGCGGCGCGGTGCGCGCCAAGGGTAGTTGGGCACCGCAGCAGCACCGCAGGCCCGATTTCGGCCTACATCGGCGCGGCGGTGCGCACGGTGAGGGCCGAGGGCGCCGCGGGGGGCGCGCAGCTGCCGCAGGAGACGGACCCGTCCCCGCCGCCCGCGCTCGGGAGGTTGCGCTGGGTCGCCGTCCCGCTCTGAACCGCGAGGAGAAGCGCCAGCACCGCGACGTAATGCGTGAACGAGCCGGTCAGCACGCAGCAATGCCAGATCGGGTCCGTCCAGTGGCCGATATCGCGCAGATAGATGAAGGCGCCCGCCGTGTAGGCGATGCCACCAATCACCAGAAAGGTGAGCGAGATCGGCGTCAGAATGTGCAGGAACTGATCGAGCGCGGAGACGAAGAGCCAGCCGATCGCGAGATAGATGCCGACGAAGAAGCGGTCGTAGCTCTGGTCGAGCAGAAGCTTCAGCACCATGCCGACGACCGCGAGGCCCCATATCCATTCGAGCAGGCTGATGCCGAAGGGTCCGCGGACGCCCTGGGCGGCAAAGGGCGTATAGGTGCCGGCGATCAGAAGGAAGATGGCGGCGTGGTCGAGATAGCGCAGCAGGCCGCGCCGCGGCGTCTCCTCGATCATGTTGTAGAGGAAGGAGGTGAGAGAGCAGAGGAGAAGGGTCGCGCCATAGACGAGGCCGGCCGCCGCCTTGCTGCGGTCGAGCGAGGTCGCCGCGACGACCAGAAGCGCCAACATGGCAACGCCGCTGAAGGCGAGCGTCAGCGTCAGGATGAGGCGATTGACCCGCCGTGCCGTGCCGACAGGATTCGTGCTCGGCATTGCTCCAGCAAGCTCCGTCCTTGCCAAGTTCAAATGTTCTTGTTATGTTCCGAGCTGCAAGACGCGCTCGTCACCTCTGGGAGAACCTCGTGTTCGTGAGAAAGCTCGACTGCGAAGCCGCAATCGCGCTGGCCATCGGCTGGCTCGTCGCGGTCGCCGCAACGCTGATCTGAACGCGCCCCTTCATTGGCGGGCGACAAGGCCGAGCGCTTGCTCGAGCGCGTTGAAAACCTGACTGGGACGGAAGGGCTTGTGCAGGAAGCCGAGCGGCTGCGCGATGCGGGCGCGCTCGAGCGTCTCGGGGTCGTCGATGCCGGAGAGAAAGATCGACGGCACCTTGAATCGCTGCAAGAGCTCGCGCGCGACTTCGATGCCGTCGACGGATCCCGAGAGACGAATATCGACGAGAGCAAGGCGGGGCAGGATCTCCCCGACGAAGGCGAAGGCTTCGGCCGCCGTCGAGGCGACGCCCGGAACGACGAAACCGGTCTCCTCCAGCACGTCCTTGATATAGGCGGCGACGAGGGCGTCATCCTCGACAACGAGAATGCGAACCGGCGGCGCTGCCGGCTTCGGCTCGATCGGCTTTGGTCCATGCTCCGTCATGATGGGCATCATCCGGTCCTGCCGATCCCTGCGATCATTGACGAGACGACGATCACATCAAGTAACGGAGCGATTGATTGAAGAGTTCCGGACGGCTTCGCTCGAACATGACAGCGATTTAATCCCGATGCAGCCTACCCGTTAGCTTCAAAGCGTAGTGTGACGGTCTTCACACCCGCAGCGACGGAGCTTTGCATGGCCGATCGTTCGCCGGCGCCGCGCGCCGCCTCCCTCCCGTCGGGGGCATCGCCGGCCGCGCCGCCCCTTTCGCCGGCGACCGAGGCCCGCTATGGTCGCGCCCAGGGGCATGAGGGGATGAAGATCCTGCTGATCGAGGACGATCGGGAAGCGGCCGAGTATCTCACGAAGGCGCTGACCGAGAGCGGCTATGTCGTCGATCACGCGGCGGAAGGGCGCGACGGCCTCTTCCTCGCCACCTCCGGCAGCTACGATGCGCTCATCGTCGACCGCATGCTGCCCGGCATGGACGGCCTCTCCGTCATCGCCGCGCTCCGGGCCGCCGAGATCCGCACGCCGACCTTGATCCTGAGCGCGCTCGGCGCCGTCGACGACCGGGTCAAGGGGCTGCGCGCCGGCGGCGACGACTACCTCGTCAAGCCCTACGCCTTTTCCGAGCTTCTGGCCCGCCTCGAGGCACTGCTGCGGCGCGGCACGGCGGCGCCGGCGACGACGAAGCTGCGCGTCGCCGATCTCGAAATGGATCTGCTGGCGCGCTCGGTGAAGCGCGACGGGCAGGCGATCGACCTTTTGCCGCGCGAGTTCCGCCTTCTCGAATATCTGATGCGGCATGCGGGCCAGGTCGTCACGCGCACGATGCTTCTCGAAAGCGTCTGGGATTACCATTTTGATCCGCAGACCAATGTCATCGACGTCCACATATCTCGGCTCCGCCAGAAGATCGATAAGGGCTTTGCTAAGCCCCTTCTCCACACCATCCGCGGCGCCGGCTACAGCCTGCGCGCCGAGTGAGGCGCCGCCGGGCGCGAGCGGCCGCCGCAAGGTGGTCCGCTTGCTGCGCACCAACGCCTTCCGCCTGGCCGTGCTCTATCTCGGCCTCTTCGCCACATCGGTGCTGGCGCTCCTCGCCTTCATCTACTGGTCGACGGCGGATTTCATCGAGAAGCAGACCGAGGCGACGCTCGATGCGGAGATCGCCGGCCTCGCCGAGCAGTACGACCAGCGCGGGCTCTCCGGCCTCGTCCAGGTGATCGCCGAGCGCAGCGCCGGCGAGCGCGGCGATGCCATGCTCTACCTCATCACCGATCCCCTTTCCCACCCGCTCGCCGGCAATCTTTCGGCCTGGCCCGACGGCGACGTCATCCGTCCGGGCTGGATCGCCTTTCCGGTCGAGGTCGGGCGGGGGGCCAACCGGGCGACCCATATGGCGCGCGCCACCACCTTCACCATCCCCGGCGGCTACCGCCTGCTCGTCGGGCGCGATCTGCGCGACGCCACGGCCTTCCGCAAGCGCGTCACCGACACGCTCGCCTGGGCGGGCGTGCTGACCCTCGGCCTCGGCCTCGCCGGCGGCGCCTTCATGAGCCGCAACATGCTGCGCCGCGTCGAGGCGGTCAGCAACACCACCGCCGAGATCATCCACGGCGATCTCGGCAAGCGCGTGCCGCTCTCCGGCAGCGGCGACGAGTTCGATCAGCTCGCCGCCAACCTCAACGCCATGCTGGACCAGATCGAGCGGCTGATGGAGGGGATGCGGCAAGTCACCGACAACATCGCCCATGACCTGCGCACGCCCCTCTCGCGCCTGCGCGCCCGGCTTGAAGTCGCGCTGATCGAGAAGCCGGATGCGGCGCGCGCCGCCGAAGTCATGCGCGAGACGATCGCCGAGGCCGACCGGCTTCTCGGCACCTTCAACGCACTCCTCAGCATCGCCGAGGCGGAGTCGGGCTCGCGCCGCGCCGCCATGGAGGAGGTCGACCTCGCCGAGATCGTCGGCTCCGTGGCCGAGCTCTACGAGCCTCTCGCCGAGGAGAAAGGCCTCACCCTCACCGTGACGGCGAGTGCCGGCGTGCGCGTGCGCGGCGATCCGCATCTCCTCGCGCAGGCGGCGGCGAACCTCCTCGACAATGCCATCAAATACACGGAATCCGGCGGCGTTCGCCTCACCGTCGCGGCGGATGAAGGCGGCGGCCGCATCGAGGTCGCCGATAGCGGCCCCGGCATTCCCGAGGACCGGCGCGAGGCCGTCTTCGACCGCTTCGTCCGCCTCGAAGGCAGCCGCAGCACGCCCGGCAACGGCCTCGGCCTCAGCCTCGTCCGCGCCGTCGGGCTGCTCCATGGCGGGACGATCACCCTCGCCGATAACGGCCCGGGGCTGCGGGCCATTCTCCGCCTGCCCGCGGCGACGGGCCTTCCCGCTGTCGCGTGAGGCCGGCGCCGGGGCGCGCCGTCACGACGACGGCGCTTCTCCTCCTCGCGGCATGTCTCGCGCCGACGCCGTTTCAGCCGGCGGCGCGCGACGGCTCCGACGGCTACCGCGTCGAACGCCTCGAGCAGGACCATTTTCGCATCCGCTTTGCCGGCAACGAGGCGACCGGCCCGCAACAGGTCGCCACGAGCCTCGCCTATCTCGCGGCCGAGGTCACGCTCCGCAATGGCGGCGACTACTATGTCGTGCGGAACGACAAGCTCGAACGCGCCACCATCTACGATCCGCTGGGGCTGCCGCCCGATTACGCGCCGCGCTGCTGCCTCGTGCTCGACCGCCCCGGCCATGAATACGAGGCGAGCGCCGAGATCGTCATCTACAAGGGCAAGACTCCGGCGGACGACCCCGCCGCCTATGACGCGCGCGCCGTCCGCGATGCGCTGGCCTCGCGCATCCGGCGCGGCCGGTTCGGCATCTACTGAAGAGCTGAGCCGGATCAGCAGTAGAGGGCGTCGCCGCGGCAGGCGGTGCGCGCCGGCTGCGAGCGCGGCGGTTTCGGCTTCGCAAGGCGCCGCGCCATTTCGGCGAGCTGCTCGCGGAGTTCCGCCGCATCGATGCCGGCCCGGCGCAGAACCGGAACCATGATCTCGTCGGCGAGCAGATCCTCGAGCGTCGGTTCCACCAGCAGCCGCCACCGCGTCATGAGCGTCTCCACTACAGGTTCTACGAAAGCTGACGGTGGAGCTTGGCGACTTTGTGGCGAGCGCTCGGTCTTTTCGCGGCAATCCTCGCAGCCGGCGCGCGCGCCGACTGGCGTGGGGGCGCGCCGCCCGCTCTTCACGAAACCTTAACCAATGAAGCCGAGCCTCGTTACGGACGGCATGAGGAGGCGGCGATGCTCTCGACCGATGCGTGGTCCGCGGTTTCGGCCCTAGCGCTGGCGCTGACGCTCTGGGTGGCGCTCGCCGCGCTTATCTAGTGGTCAAATTCTGACACTTGTTACCCGCTGAGTAGGACGGGAGTCGACCCTAAGCGGAAGGTCCGCCGGCCGCTGCTTGGTGCCAGGAGCCGGTCCCATTGACTCTGGACCAGTCCCTGCGCAACTTTTTGTTTCTATTGTCGCGTGATTTCTAGAGCAATACTAGAATCAGCCAAGTTCGTTCTGGTCGGGGAAGAAGATTGCCCCGAGTGCCTGCTTCGCACCCTGAAACGACCTTCCGCGCGGGCACCAAGCGTTGGATTTTGACCACTAGGCCGCATTGCCGGGCGGGCCCGCGGCGCTTACGCCCAGAAGCCGACCACGGCAATGACGAGGCTGGCGACGACGCCGAGCTGAACCAGCGCGCGCTCGACGGCCGGCGCGATGCGCCGGCGGGCCGGCCCGATGCGCCGGCGCGCTGAAGCCGTCATTTCCGCCTCCCCTCTCCGCTTCCGATGATTGCAGCCTGAAGCCGGCTTGCGTCGGCTTTGCGACGCGCCCGTGTCGCATCCGAGGTCATCTGATGGCGAGATTGCGGCGCGCGCCGACGCGCCCTCCCCGCGAGGTCAATGCCAGCGTCGACGAAAACAGACTTTTGTCACGGCGGCGCCAAATGAACGCGATGGTAGAAGAAAGAACTCGCTCCGTTCAATTCACCATGGATGGGATCGAGCTCTTTCGTGGGGAGGCGTTCTTGTCGTCCTTGGCCAAGAAGCAAAGCAACGGCTTCGATCTGGAGCGCGCCGTCGAAGAAAACGAGGTCCTCGACCTCGGCAAGATCGGCGTGGTGATCGGCGGCGGAAACGGCGCTCGCCGCCCGGCGGCAGCGGCGCCGCGCGATCTCGCCCCCCGGCCGCAGCGCGCGCTCGTTCTTTACCGCGGCGATGCCGCGCCTTCCGCCTCGCGCGACTTGCCGTTGCCCGCCCCGTGGCCCAGCACGGCGGTTCCTCTTCCGCAAGAGGCGGCCGCGGCGCGCGACGCGCTGCGCCCGCGGCGGGGCGTCTTCGCCCTCTTCCACCAGCTCTTTCACCGGCCGCGGCAACTCACCCCCTTCCAGCGCTGCCTCGCCGTCCACATGGCCCTCGCGCGGCCGCGCGGCGGCATGACCTGATGCCCTGATTTTCGGGCAATGGCCAATCTCGCCTTCCACGCGGACGCCTTTCGTTAGGAGCCGTCGCCAAACGGTTAACAGCCCGTTAACCATGCACCGCCAGTCTTCCCCGGTGACCGCCACCGCCAGCAGGGAGTCTTGGCCATGAAAGTGCTGCAGGAAACCTTCACCGTCCTTCCTGACCCCGCCCTCCACGAAGTCTCCGTCCTGCTGGCCGGCATGCGCATCTCCTTCACCGTGGACGAGACGCGGCGCCTCGCCTCGGATCTGTCGAAGGCGCTGCAAGCCCTCAACGCCGCCGAAGCGCGCAAATCGAACGGACTCGGCGAGATCGTCTCGGAGAGCGAGGCCCGTGATCTCGGCGCCGAGCTGCGCGCCGCCAAGGACGAGATGAAGCGCGTCCCGTCGCTGCCGCGCGTCGGCTGACCCGGCCCCCGCCTGCGCATTCACGAGGCAAGATGCGAGCGAGGCCGCGATGAGAGTTCAATCCGAAAGTTTCAGCGTTTTGGCGACGCCCGATGACGGCACCATCAGCCTTGTCATCGCCGGCCTCAGAATCGTCTTCAACGCCGACGAGGCGCGTCGGCTGCGCACGCAGCTCATCGGCAGCATGCACGCCATCGACGAGAAGCGCGTCCCCGATCGCTTGGCGAGCCGGCGCGATCTCGCCCTCGCCGAGGCGGCGCCCATGGCGCAGACGAGCGCGGCCAAGGCGAGCGCCACTGCCAATACCGGTGCCAATGCCGTTGCCGTCGCCGCGTCAGCGGCGCTTGTGCCGCTGACCCGCGCCATGCCGGTGCCGGCGGAGAATATCGGCGCCGCCGAGGAGCGGAAGGCCGCGAGCAAGCTGCGGGCGCTCCTCAAAGTGCTGGGCAAGGAAGACCGCGGCGCCTATTCGAGCGGGTGACGGGCACCGCCACCTGTCGGAGCGGTACCCGAAGCCCGCCGCGCGCTTCCCTCTCCCCCCGATCGATCGGGGGGAGAGAGTCGCGGCGAATTGGCGAGGCATCGCCGAGCCTTGCCCGGAGCCGGGCAAGGGGCGGCGCGTCAACCGCACCCCATCCTCGGCAGGATGGCGGAGCCGGTCTCCAGCAGCGATTTGAGGTTGGAGAGGACCTGCGGCCAGCCGCCCGACACCGCGTCGATGAGCTTCGCGCCTGCGCGGCCGATGCTGTGGGTGACCGTCAGCTTCACCGCCTCGCCGGCGGCGGGCTCGACTTCCATGGTGCAGAGCGACCAGCCCTCTTCCTTGAGCTCGGGCCTGAACTCGTTGCGCCAGCGGATCGACAGCCGCTTCGGCTTCTCGAATTCGACGATCTCGCCGGTATCGGTGATCTCGCCGCTCGGGCGGACCAGTTTCCAGGCGCCGCCGCGTTTCCATTCGGCCTCGACCGTGATGCCGAGCCAATATTGCTTGATGAATTCCGGCGTCGTCAGGGCCGACCACAGCCGCTCGGGCGTCGTCCGGATATAGGTCACATAAACGAAACTGCTCTTGTCTGCGCTCGTCATAGGTCCTCTCCTTCCAGGTTTTTCTTGAGCGCCGAGAGCGCGCTCAAATGACGTTGCTCGAATTTCCGGAGCCATCGTTCGGCGATCTCGTTGATCGGCACCGGATTGATGAAATGCAGCTTCTCCCGGCCGAGGCGCTTCCACGAGACGAGGTTCGCCTCTTCGAGAATGGCAAGGTGCTTGGCCACCGCCTGACGCGTCATCGCCAGCCCCCGGCACAGCTCGCCGAGCGTCTGCCCGTTCCGTCCGTACAGCCGGTCGAGCAACTCCCGGCGGCTGCGGTCGGCCAAGGCGCGAAACACGGCGTCGTCATCCATGCGAGATATATGCAACCGTTAGGTTCCCTGTTGCGGCCTATATAGGCAACCGACCAGTTACCTGTCAAGCGCGATTTTCGCAGAATTTTTCACGGCACCGCCGCCTTGCCCTTCCCGCGCGCTATTGGCGCGATCGGGCGGCGAACTTGCCCGATGGAGGGCCCCCGGTTATGATGTTCTTGTTGTGTTCGATCTTTCTCACCGTGAAGAGGAATGCGGGTCGAAATCTGTCGATCCGGAGCGCTACGAAATATAGGGGGGCTGGAATCTTCGGCGAAAGCCCGCACCGCCGCCCTCCCTTCCGCCGCTTGCGACCGCTTGCGGGTGCGGGTCAACGCGGGGCGGCCGGAGGCCAACCGCTGGTTAATTTTCCATGAGTTGCAGCCATGCGTTGTCCCGTTTATAAATTCTGCAATCTCGTGAGGGGGACAAGCAGGTGCTCACCGCCAGCCTGCCCTTCGACCGCGATCCCGGCGTCGAAGGCGGCTTTTCTGACGGAATGCATCCGAGGTCAGTTGGTCGCGGCGAGCCGAGCGTTTTCGGCCTCGAGAAAGCCGCGGCAGCGCGGCCGCGCAGCGCCGGCGCGACGCTGGAGACGGATCCGCGATGACGGCCGGTGCGACATCAGTTGCGGTCGGAAATCCGATCGCCATCGGCGCAACCTCGCTGCCGATTCCCGAGCTCGGCGCCATCGCGCTCGGCGACGGCAGCTTTGTCGCCGTCTTTCCCTCCGCCACGGGGAATGAGGTTCTGGCTCAGCGCCATGCGAGCGACGGAACGCCGATTGGCGCGCCAATCCAGGTAACCGCGCCCAATCAACCGGGCGGGAGCGGCTTCGCGCTGGCGCTCGCGGGCGGCGGCTTTCTCATCGCTTACGCTGCGCCCGGCGGCACACTTGGTCAAATCTATGACGCCCATGCCAACGCCGTCGGCGGATCCTTCCCGATCGCGACGAGCAGCCTCGCCGATCTGAGCTTCGCCGCTTTGGCGAATGGCGGATTCATCGCCGCCTCGCAGGAGCGTTCGAGCACGGGCGCGCCGGACGGCAACGTCAGCGCACAGTCTTTCGATGCCTCGGGAAATCCTGCCGGCGCCGCCTTTCGCGTCAACGCCAGCAACCCGAGCACGGCGGTATTGCCGCAGGGAAGCCAAGGCGGAGGCGCAAGCGCCGTTTCCGGTGCCGATGGAAGCGTCGTTTCACCGCCTGTCCGAACGGCGGCTTCGTCGTGACCTTCCCCGCGGGGGACGGCGGCGCCGGTTCTCAGAGCTTCGCACAGTTCTATGATTCGCAAGGCGCGCCCCAGGGGGCGCCCATCGCTTTAGCCGACGGCGAGCTGCCGCCGCTGCCGAGCGGCGGCTTCGCGGTCCTTAAGAAGAGCTCTTCGAGCAACGGGGGTAATACGCTCTCGGTGCAGCTTCTCCTCGGCGATGGAACGCCTGTCGGGGACCCGGTGGTGCTGGGGCCCCTCTCCGCGGGCGCGTCCCTTGCCGGCGAGGCGAGGCTCGCGGTGCGTCCCGACGGCAGTCTTGTCGTGGTGTACTCGGCGCCGCCGAGCGCGAACAACTCCGGCAGCAGTATTCTCGGCGAGATCGTTCTCCCGCCGGCGTCGCTCGGCGTCATCGGTTCCGGCGTTGCCGCGGTGACCGGTACGGCGGGAGACGACGCCTTCCTCGCCGCGCCCGGCTCGCTCCGCTCGGGCGATCAGATCGACGGCGCGGGCGACACGAACACGCTGCAGCTCACCTCTCCCGGCACCCTCGACCTCGCCAGCGCGACCTCGATCGCAAACGTCCAGATCATCAAGGGCAGTTCGGGCGACGACACCTTCATCCTCGACAACGCCGTCTTGTCGGGGGTGACCGCGATCGATGGCGGCGGCGGCATCAATCTGATCCTCGCGAGCGGGTCGCTCGACCTCACGCATGTGGCGCTGACCAACATTCAAGGCCTTTCCGTCGGCAGCGCGCCCAACGCGACAATCACCGTCAGCGATGCGGCGACCGCCTCCCTGGTCTCCTCGCAGGGGGCCAATACGACAGTCATCATCACGGCGGGCGTGCCGAGCAGCGCGCGGCTCGCGCAGATCTTTGCGCAAGGCGTAGCGACGGTCGTCGATGCGAACGGCCGGATCTACGCGGCGAACGGGACGGCGCTGGCACCAAGTCCCGAGTTCAGTACGGACATCCCGGGCAGCGGCGAGAACATGCCGGCGCTCGCCGGTTTTCCGGACGGCACCTTTGTGCTCACCTGGACTGCGGACAGGGGCGACGGGAACGGCGCAACCGTCTTCGCGCAGCGTTACGCCGGCGACGGCACGCCGCTCGGCGGCCCGCTCAAGGTGAACACCTCACTGCTGATGGACTCGGTCTTGCCGTCGGTCGCCTCTCTGAGCGGCGGCGGCTTCGTCGTCGCCTGGAGCAGCGAGGCGGGCGCGTTTCTGCTCAACAATCCCGGCGCGACCGCAATCGGGATCTTCGCCCAGCGCTATGACGCTCGAGGGAATGCGGTCGGCGGCGAGGTGCGCGTCAACCCGCAAGGCGAAGGCTTGACGGGGGGGACGAAAGTACTCGGACTCGCCAATGGTGGCGATCTCGTCGCATGGTCCGCCTCTGGCCATTCCGGCGTCACATATTACGGTCAGCTCTACGGCGCCGATGGATCGCCGCGCGGCTCCGAGCTGGCCCTTGGCGATGGTCCCAACGGGCTCTTCGCCACGCCGGATGGCGGCTTTATCGCTGCTGGAAGCACGCCATTCGCCGGCGATACCGGCACCGTTTTGATCGTCGATCGCTTCGCCGCGGACGGCAGCCCGGTGGCGGGCAGCCACGCGGCGGTCACATTGGAGCAGTCCGGGTGGGATACCGCCATCTCGGTCGCGGCTCTCACGACCTTCGTCGCTGGGCCCGGCGTTCAGACCCTGGTCGGCAATGGCGGCGGCGACACCTTCATTCTCCAGCCCGGCATCGGGCACGTCGTCATCGAGAATTTCGCGGCGGGCTCCGGCGCTTCGCACGATGTGGCGCGGCTCGACCGCTTCAACATCGCGACCGTGTCGCAGATCCTGTCCGCCTTGCAGCAGAACGGCAGCGATGCGACGCTGGCGCTCTCCTCCGATGATTCGGTGACCTTCCGGAACACCAGCCTCGCCCAGCTCACAGCGGCCGATTTCGTCATCACCACTGTCCGCGACGAGTTGCCGGTGGTGACGGCCCATAATGTGACGATCTCGAGCAACGTGCCCGGCGCGCTCAGCTCGTTCATTAGCGCCCGCGACCCGGACGGCGACCCGATCCTGCAGTACAAGATTACCGACGAGAGCGCGGCCCACGCCAGCTTCAGTCCGCCGCCGACATTCTCGGCGAATGGCGTCGTCGCCTCGGCCGCCCAGCCGATCACCCTCACCGCAGCGCAGTTCGCCCAGACGACATTTCAGCTCGCGAGCGGGTTCGAGAATTTCCTCGACATCAGCGCCTTCGACGGCGCGAATTGGAGCGAGCCGATGACGGTGGAGGTCACGGCGACCAACCCTCCCGCCGAGCAACCGCCGGTTCTGAACGCCGGCGCCAGCACCTTTGCCGCAGGTGCGGTGGTTCCGGTCGCCGCGCTCTTCTCGGTTGCCTCGGCGAGCACGATCACCGCCTACCGCATCACCAACCAGACGACCGCCGCGGGAGGCGGGACGCTCTTCGTCAATGGCCTCCCGCAGCCGGCAGGGCAGCCGGCAGGGCAATCGATCGACATCGCGGCCGATCAGCTGCGGAACGTGACGCTGCAGAACGGGACGATTGCGACGACCTTGTCGATCGCCGCTTCGGATGGGATCGCCTTCGGCAACGCGGTCTGCGTGATCGCGACCCCGCCCGTCCCGCCGACCGTGACCGCGAGCGATGTCCGGCGCCCGATCGGCTGGAGCGAGAAATTCTCGGATTTCGTCAAAGCGAGCGATATCGACGGCGACACTATCACCGAATACAGCATCACGGAAAATACGAGCGGGGCCAATACAGCCGATCTCATCGTCAACGACACGACCGTTCGCCCGACCCAGCCGCTTCTCGTCTCCGCCGCCGCGTTCGCCGGAATCGAGTTTGAAAACGGAAGCGTCACGACCTCGTTCACGGTCTCCGCTTTCGATGGCACGAGCTGGAGCGCGCCGGCCAGCTTCAAGGTGATCGCCGACAGCGCGCCGAGCATCTCGGCTGCCGATCAGAGCCTGCCGCGCGGCGCCGTGGTTCCGGTCTCGACGCTCTTCGCCGCCAACGATCCTGACGGCGACGCGATCACGCAATACCAGATCTAACGAGTGACGTCGGGCCCCGGCGCGGGCGTGATCCTCGTCAATGGGCAGCCGCAGACCGGGAACGGCGGCCTGGTCGCGCTGACTCCATCCCAGCTCGGCACCGCCACCTTCCAGAACGGAACCGTACCGACGACATTCACGGTTCGCGGGTTCGACGCCGTGTCCTGGAGCCAGCAGCAGACATTCACCCTCTCGCCGCCGCCGTCTCCCGCCCTCTCGACGTCATTCGCGGGCCTTGATTTCGACACAGTCGGCTCGCTGACCGGCTTCAGCATCATACCGCCCGACACGAATGGCGCCGTCAGCGCCGGCGCCATCGTCGAGGACACAAACGGCGCCATCGAGTGGTTCTCGAAAGACGGTACGCTGCAGCACGCGTCTTGGCCGCAGGCCAATCCTTCTATCTCCGCACCTTCGGCAGCGGCGAAAACCGCTGGGGCGATATCAGAAGCGTCACCGTGGATCCGAGCTCTCCCGGTACCTTTGTCCTCTTCAACCAGTTTGCCGAGCAGCAAGGCGATGTCGACCCCACGCTCTCGGAAGGCGGGCGCTGGGGCACGGAGATCGGCGAGGTCGTCGTCAACCACCCGCCGGTGCTGGCGGCAACGGCGCTGCAGGAGACGAGCGGCGCCGGGCCGGTCGCCCTCTCGGCGCAGGTCAGCTTCAGCGACCCCGACGGCGACAGCGCCGCGGGCTGGCGCGTCGAGGATGTCGGCAGCGACCCGCAAGGCGCCCTGCTGCTCAGCGGCGTGGCGCAGCCGGAGAACCAGGCCTTCAACATCACTGCGGCGCAGTTCGCCGCGATGCAGATCGCGCCGGTCGCCACCGCGCACGAGATTTGGGTCATCGGCTCGGACGGCACCTTCTCGAGCGCGCCCGTTCACTTCACGTACTCGTCGCGGCGGCGCCACCAGACGCCACTCTCGTTGCGTCCCTTGGGAGCGCGGTCGAGCCATTGATAGGCGCCCCAGAGCCCGTCGAGGCCACGCGCATAGGTGGAATAGGTGTGGTAGACGGCGCCGTCCTCGAAGACGAAGGCGCTCATGCCCGGCCGATCGCGCGAGAAGCCGGCCGCATCGGTTCCGCAGGAGGCCGCGAAGCGGGCGACGGGCTCGGGGACCGGTGCCGCATCCATCGCGTGGCCGCCGCGCCGGTAATTGTATTCGACGCCGCCGGCGCGCTGCTGCGCCTCGGTGAAGGCGACATCGAAGTCGAAATTGAAGTCGCTCCCCGCCGAGGACGCCCAGGGAAAGCTCCAGCCCATCCGCCGCTTATAGGCCTGCAGCTTCGCGAGCGGGGCGCGCGAGACGGCCCAGAGCATCACATCGTGGTTCGCCAAGTGAACCGTGAAGCCGTTGAAGCCGTCCGCAATCATCGAGCAGGAGGGGCAGCCCGCCGCCCAGTCGGGTCCGAACATGAAATGGTAGACGAGGAGCTGCGAGCGCCCGCGGAAGAGGTCGGTGAGCGAGGCGCTCCCGCCATCGGTCTCGAAGCGGTACTCCTTCTCGACCTTGACCCAGGGCAGCTCCTGCCGCCGCCGCGCCAGCTCGTCGCTGCGCCGCGTCAGCTCCTTCTCCGCCTCCAGCAGATCGAGCCGCGCCGTCAGCCATTCCTCGCGTGTCCCGGTGGTGTGTGTCGCCATCGCTTTCGCTCCCGTGGTAGTCGTGAGATAGGTAAGCGCCGGGCGGCGGCGAGTAGGAGTGACAAGTGTGGCGGGATTCCGATGGACTCGCTGATCACGGCCGCGGCACGGGCGCTCGCCTCGGGCGATCCCTTGGGCGCGCTGAACCGCGTCGCCCTGCGCGACGACGCGCCGGCGCTCGCGCTCCGCGGCGTCGCGATGGCGCAGCTCGGGGATTTCCCTCGGGCAAGGGCGCTGCTGCGGCGCGCGGCGCGCGCCTTCGGCCCGAAGGCGGCCGTCTCCCGCGCGCGCTGCCTCGTCGCCGAGGCCGAGATCGCCCTCGCCGCGCGCGACCTCGCCTGGCCCGCGAGGGCGCTCGATGCGGCACGGGCGGTTCTCGAAGAGCATGGCGACCGGGTGAACGCGGCGCATGCGCGGCATCTCGAGCTCCGCCGCCTCCTCCTCATCGGCCGCCTCGATGAGGTCGAGCGCTGTCTCGCCGCGCTCGACCCCGCGGCGCTCCGGCCCGCGCTGCGCGCCGCCCACGAGCTGGTGGTCGCGGGGCTGGCGATGCGGCGCCTCCGCACGAAGGCGGCGCTCGCCGCGCTCGCGGAGGCGGAGCGCGCGGCGCGCGATGCCGGCATCCCGGCGCTGACGGCGGAGGTCGAGAGCGCGGCCCTCCTCCTAAGGACGTCGGCGGCGCGCCTCATCGCGCGCGGCGCGGAGCGCCCGCTCCTTCTCGAAGAGGTCGAAGCCGTGCTGGCGTCGGGGGTGCTCGTCGTCGATGCGTGCCGCCACGCCGTGCGCGACGGCGACCGGGTGGTGCCCCTCGCGCGACGCCCGGTCTTGTTCGCCCTCGCCCGCGCCCTCGGCGAAGCATGGCCGGGCGACATGCCGCGCGATGCGCTCGTCGCGCGGGTCTTCCGCGCGAAGCGCGCCGACGACTCGCATCGCGCGCGCTTGCGGGTCGAGATCGGGCGGCTGCGCGCGGCGCTGCGGGGTGTCGCCGATCTGACCGCGACGAAACGCGGCTTCGCGCTGGCGCCGCGCCGCGCCGGCGAGGTCGTCGTGCTGGCGCGGCCCGTCGAGGAGCGGCACGCGGCGGTGCTCGCCTTCCTCGCCGACGGCGAGGCGTGGTCGAGCTCGGCCCTCGCGCTGGCCCTGGGATCGAGCACGCGCACCGTGCAGCGGGCGCTCAATGAGCTCGCCGCTTCCGGCAAGGTGCAGCCCGTGGGCCGCGGGCGGGCGCGGCGTTGGCTCACGCCGCCGGGTCCGGGTCTCACGATGAGCTTGTTGCTCCCGCCGCCGCTGCCGAGCGGCTAGGATGCCTCCCATGAAGCGTTCCGCGGCCGAAATTCTGGGCGAATACGGCCCCTTCCCGGGCGTCGATCACGTGCATGGGGTGACCTATGACGGCCGCCAGATCTGGCTCGCCGCCGGCGACGGGCTGCGCGCGCTCGATCCCGTGAGCGGGACGCTCTTGCGCGCCATCGACGTCGCCGCGGATGCCGGAACCGCCTTCGACGGTCGGCACCTCTACCAGCTCGCCGAGGGGCGCATCCAGAAGATCGATCCGCGGACCGGCCGTGTCCTCTCCACGATTCCGGCGCCCGCCGGCGGCAATTCGGGGCTCGCCTGGGCCGAAGGAACGCTGTGGCTGGGGCAGCACCGGAACCGGACGATCCACCAGATCGACCCGGAGACGGGGGCCATTCTGCGCAGCCTCGAATCGAACCGCTTCGTCACCGGCGTCACCTGGGTCGAGGGCGAGCTCTGGCACGGCACCTGGGAGGGCCGCGAGAGCGAGCTGCGGCGGTTGGATCCCCGAACCGGCGAGGTTCTGGAGAGCCTCGACATGCCGCCCGGAACCGGCGTCTCGGGGCTCGAATCCGACGGCCGCGACCGGTTCTTCTGCGGCGGCGGCAGCAGCGGCAAGCTGCGCGTCGTCCGCCGGCCGAGGCGCGGGGGCGCCGCCTGACGGGAGAACTTTGCGCGCCGCCTGGCCGCCTGTCGGCGCAGCGCAACGTGGTGCGTCCTCTGGGTGTCGCAGCCACATTCGAGAGGAGACCCAGATGCGCCGGATTATCGTTGCCGCCTTCATCAGCCTCGACGGCGTCATGCAGGCGCCCGGAGGACCGCAGGAAGACCCGACCGGCGGCTTTGCGCTCGGCGGCTGGACCCACCCCTATTTCGACGAAGCCTTGGGCGCGTCCATGGGCGCCATCTTCGACCGGCCCTTCGACCTGCTGCTCGGGCGCAAAACCTACGACATTTTCGCGGCGCACTGGCCCTATGTCACCGACCCGAACGAGCCCATCGCCGCTGTCTTCAACAGCGTGACGAAATACGTGGCGTCGCGCTCCGCTCCGAGGCTGAGCTGGCAGAACAGCCGGCTTCTCGGCAAGGACATCATCGCCTCGCTGAAGGCGCTGAAGGGCGAGGACGGCCCCGACCTTCTCGTCCAAGGCTCGAGCGAGCTGCTGCAGACTCTGTGGAAGAACGCCCTCGTCGACGAATTGAGCGTGCTGATCTTCCCGGTCGTGCTCGCCACGGGCAAGCGCCTCTTCGGCAAGGGTACGGCTCCGGCCGGGCTGAAGCTCGTCAAGGCGCAATCCTATCCGACCGGCGTCATCGTCGCGACCTACACGCCCGAGGGAGCGGTCAGGACCGGCAGCTTCCAGCTCGCCGAACCCAGCGCCGCCGAACTCGAGCGCCGGCGGGACTTGAACTGAGCCGCAGGCTCGGCCAGGTCGAGGAGGGTCGTCCTGGCCGAACTCAACTCCGCCGACTGTGGGCTTCCGCCGCGTTCCCTAGGATGAAATATGCGTGGAGAACCCAATATCGCGGCTGTGGCGGCGCTGATCGGCGATCCGGCACGCGCCGCGATTCAGCTGGCGCTTGCGGATGGCCGTGCGCTGCCTGCAGGCGAGCTTGCCGCCTTCGCTGGCCTGTCGTCTTCAGCGGCCAGCGCGCATTTGAGCAAGTTGCTGGAAGGCGGTCTGCTTGCGCTTGCGCGCCAGGGCCGCCATCGCTACTACCGGTTCGCTGGACCTGCAGCCCGGGATCGGCAGTACCCTGCGGGAACAGCTGATCCAGCTTCGAGACCCGCCGTTCCGCATCGCGCCTTCCGGCAATGAAATCGAGCGCGTCGTCATAGGCGCGGAACTCGTGACCGCTCTTGGACGCCATGGTCATGAACGGCTCCAGGTCGCCAAAGCGGTCCTCCGGCAGCATGCCGTCGCGGTTGAGGTCAAACAGCGCCGCGGCGGCCTCCTTGACTGCCGGCGGGCAATCCGTTCTTGCGCGAAAATGGATGCGGCGCTTTCCCTCGTTGCGCAGATACAACTCGGAAAATGCAGGTTGGTAACCTCGCGCGAATCTAGCCTTGGCGCCGCGCTTTTTCTCCAGATGGGCGAGCGTGAACTCGATGTGCTTGCAGGTGCCCAGTTCGTTCGTCGAATAGTCGGGACATGAGCAGAAATTGCCGCCGGGGCCTTTCCCCCGAATCGCCACCCGGTAGCTCGATTTCTAGGCGGGACTGCTGACTCGGAACTCGGAGAAAAACGGCTCGCTCGTAAGGTTCTCGATCCCGAAAGCCTGCTCGCGGCCGAACTGCCGGCGCAAGCGGCGCTGCCAGTCCACAGGCGACAAATCGGCGGGCGCGCGAGTGCGCGAGAGCTTGGGTTCCCTGTTCGGCTCGGTCGCCGATTTCCGGCTTCGGCGCTTGGATGTTTTCATCGGGACATATGCCCGTTCAGCTCGGCTTCCTGCGAGATATCGACCCGCCACACCAGGGGGAGATTGCGGGCTTCGGAGTCTAGCGGCTGCGCCAATCCTCTAAGCCGAGCCCGCCCACGCGAATGAACTCTCGCGCATTATGCGTCACAATTTTCAGTCCGCGGCGCAAGGCACAAGCCGCCAGCAGCAGATCATAGGCGCCTATCGGCGCGCCTTGGCTGTTCAGATTCGCGCGCAATTGCGCCGCCACGCGGGCGTCTTCGCGCTCGAATGGCAAGACGGAGATCGTATTCAGAAGCGTCCGCATCGCTTCCCGCACGCGCGGCGCCAAGTCAGGATTGCGCGCCAGCCCGTACTCGAC
>Ga0070740_10000644_pt1 | contig 66249 bp, 66 predicted proteins | sample Coa_R2_FD_67286 | JGI IMG/M metagenome (GOLD analysis project Ga0070740, IMG submission 67286) | Surface soil microbial communities from Centralia Pennsylvania, which are recovering from an underground coalmine fire - Coalmine... | ecosystem: Environmental > Terrestrial > Soil > Unclassified ... | reverse complement strand
TTGTTCACCCAGGGAATGGTGAAGCCCGTGTCGAACCGCAGGACAAGTTCCATCTGCATGGCGACCTTGCCGCGCATGCCTTCCACGATGCGCACGATGCTCGGGTAATCGCCGTTCATGGGCATGAAATCGATGAGGCGCGCCGAGCCGGTTTCTGTTTTGAATTCCGTTTCGAGAATCATGGTGGGACCGCGATAGCGGCGCGAAACTTTCGCCTTGCGGCCGCGCGCGGAGATGATCCAGCGGCCGTTGTCGGCGGTTCCGAGCAGGCCCGCAAAACAGGCAGAGGAATCGAAGCGTGGGCAGCAGAACCAGTCGATCGAGCCATTGCGGCCGATCAGCGCCGCCGTGCGGCAATCGCCGATCATCGCATAGTCTTCGATCAAGCCCGCCATTCAGCCTCCCGCAGCGGCGGAGTCGAGCAGCCAGATCACCTCCCCCTGCGGACGGATGCGCGCAGCCGGCAGGGAAAGATCGCCCTCGCGCACGCGCGCGACGACCGGGGCCTTTGCACGTCCCGTCACCAGGAACGCGATATGCGCGCTGGATTCGATCGCAGGGTAGGTCAGCGTCAGCCGCGGCTCGGGCGCTCCGGACAAGACCGGCGCAACCCAAAGAGTGCGTTCCGCCAGTACGGGAGAGTTGGGGAAGAGCGAGCAGGTGTGCCCGTCTTCGCCCAGACCAAGAAGCATCAAATCGAACAGCGGGCGCGCCGGATCGAACACGCCGGCGCCATATTCGTTCTTCAGGTCGGCTTCGTAGCTGCGTGCGGCATCGCCCGGTTCGCCGTCGGTCGGCATCGGCTTGATGTTCTGCGCCGGGATGCGAACATGCGAAAGCAGAAGCCGGTGCACCATGCCAAAATTGCTGCGCGGGTCGGTCGCGGGAACGAACCGCTCGTCGCCCCAGAACAAGACCGTCTTGTCCCAGTCGATGCGGCTTGCAAAGGGTTCACCGCCCAGGCGGCGGTAAAGGTCGCGTGGCGTATTTCCGCCGCTCAGGGCGATGCGGAATTCCTCGTCGTCGCTCTGCGCGATGCGCCCTGCAATCCAGTCCGCAGCGCATGCCGCCAGTTCCTGCGGATCGGCGCGAACGATCTTTTCGCCCTCGAGCGCGGACATCTGTTCTCCTCTAGACCGGCCGCCAGGAACGGCCATCCCGCGCGAGAAGCGCGTTGGCCTCATCGGGCCCCGCGCTTCCGGCAGCATAGTTCGGGAAATTGCGCGGCTTTTCAGCCGCCCAGGCATCCAGCACAGGCTGAACGACGGCCCACGCAGCTTCCACCTGGTCGGCGCGCTGGAACAGCGTGGCATCGCCGATCAGGCAGTCGTAGATCAGCGTCTCGTAACCGACGGACGGGGCCTGCTTGAACCAGTCGGCATAGCGGAAATCCATCGCCACGCCGTCGAGCGCCACCGTCTGCCCCGGACGCTTGGCATTGAAGCGCAAGCGAATGCCTTCATCCGGCTGTATCTGCAGGATCATCCAGTCGGCATGCATCATATCGACCGGCGTATCGCGAAACAGCGCATAAGGCGCGTTCTTGAAACGGATCGCGATTTCCGTCGACCGCTTGGGCATGCGCTTGCCGGTCCGCAGATAGAACGGAACGCCGGCCCAGCGCCAGTTGTCGATGTGCAGGCGCATGGCCACAAAAGTTTCCACGGTCGAATCGGGTGCAACGAATTGCTCTTCGCGATAGCCCTTCACCTTCTCGCCGCCGACCAAACCTTCGCCATATTGGCCGCGCACCGCATCGCCAGGCCTTACCGGATGCATGGCGCAGAACACATCCGTCTTTTTTCCGCGGATCGCGTTGGCATTGAACGATACGGGCGGTTCCATCGCCGTCATGGCCAGAAGCTGAAAAAGATGATTGGGCACCATGTCGCGCAGGGCGCCTGTTGCTTCGTAGAACTTGCCGCGCTTTGCGATGCCGATCGATTCGGCGACGGTGATCTGCACGTGATCGATGCGGTCGCGGTTCCACAACGGCTCAAAGAAGCCGTTGGCGAAGCGGAGCGCCATGATGTTCTGGACGGTCTCCTTCCCGAGAAAATGATCGATCCGGTAGGTTTGATCCTCCTTCAGCACCCTGGCGATGCGCGCATTCAGGGCCTTCGCCGAGGCCAGGTCGTGACCGAATGGCTTTTCGATGATGACGCGCCGCCAGCCGTCGCCGTCGTGCAGCAGGTTTGCTTCCCCCAGACGGTCCACGATTTCACCGAAGAATCGGTCGGCGGCTGCAAGATAGAAAAGAACATTGCCGCCATAAGGCGTGTCCTTCGCGCGCGCTTTCAGATGATCGGCAAGGCGCGCGAAGGTTTCGCCGCGCGTAAAATCTCCCTGAATATACGACATGGAGCCGGCAATCCTGCGCCAGAGGCTGTCGTCGACTCGCCTGTCTTCGAATTCGCTGCCCTTGGCTTGCGTCATCTGATCCATGAAATCGCGCAAGCCAGCGCTCCAGTCCGCGACCGACCTGGCGTTGTGATCGACGCCGACAATCGCGAATTTTTCCGGCAACATGCCGTTGCGTTCGAGGTTGTAGAGCGCCGGCACGACAAGACGCTTGGTAAGATCGCCGCCCGCGCCGAAAATGACCATCGCGAAAGGCGGCGCGGGCCTGGCTTTCCTGTCTGTCATGCTTTCGCTTTTCCCTGGGCCGGATGCTGCTCGATGTGGCCGCCGAACTTGTTGCGCATCGCCGACAGGAGCCTGTCGCCGAAGGTGTGTTCCTTCCGCGAGCGGAAGCGCGCGTAGAGCGCAGATGTGATGACCGGGGCGGCGACGGCCTCCTCGATTGCCGCGTGCACCGTCCAGCGGCCTTCGCCGGAATCGGCAACCTCGCCTTCAAATTCGGAGAGCTGCGGGTTTTCGGCGAGCGCCATGGAGGTGAGGTCCAGAAGCCATGACGATATTACGCTGCCGCGCCGCCAGACCTCCGCCACATCGGCAAGATCAATGTCGAAACGCTCGTCGGCGGCGACCATCTCCGTATTCCTGTTCTTCAGGATGTCGAACCCTTCGGCATAGGCCTGCATGAGGCCGTATTCGATTCCATTATGCACCATTTTGACGAAATGGCCGGAGCCCGCGGGGCCGACATGCATGTAGCCGTGTTCCACGCGCGGATCACGGCCTTCACGATGCGGCGTGCGTGCAATCTGGCCAAGGCCCGGCGCGAGCGCGGCGAAGACAGGATCAAGGCGGGCGACGATTTCCTTCTCGCCGCCGATCATCATGCAATAGCCGCGCTCATAACCCCAGATTCCACCTGAGGTACCGACATCCAGATAGTGGATTCCGCTGGACTGCAGCATCCTGGCGCGGCGAATATCGTCTTTGTAGAAGCTGTTGCCGCCGTCGATAACGATATCGCCTTCCTGAAGGAGGCCCGATAGCCGCCCGACCGTTTCTTCGGTCGGCGATCCCGCCGGCAGCATCACCCAGACTGCGCGCGGCGGCGCCAGGCGCCTGACGAGATCGTCCAGTTCGCCGGCGCCGGTTCCGCCGCCGGCCGCGAATTTCCCGACGGCCGCAGGATTGCGATCGAAGGCTACCACATCATGTCCATGTGCGATGAGGCGGCGCGCGATGTTGCCGCCCATCCGTCCAAGGCCGACGATTCCGATCTGCATGTCGAACTCCGTTTGCGCGTTCGCAGAGATGACGTTCGAATGTTGCGCAATGTCGCGTCAAGAACCCGGGGACATCTGTTTGCGGGGGGACGCTGAAAAGGCCGCAATTTTCCCCTTCAGCGCGGAATAGAGCTTGTTTGCCGATTCAGCAAAGGCATCCACGCCTTCGACCGTCAGGGCGTCGGTTATATGCTGGAGCGAGATGCCGCAATTTTCCAGGGCCGCGAGTTGGGCGCGTGCATCTTCGACGCCCTGCTCGAGCCGCGCCGCGGGCGAGCCGTGATCCAGATAGGCCTCGATGGTTTCGCGCGGCAACGTGTTCACCGTGTCCGGGCCGATGAGCGAATCGACATAGAGCACGTCGGAATAGGCCTTGTTTTTTGTGCTGGTTGAGGCCCACAGAAGCCGTTGCGGTCTGGCGCCGCGCGCCTTGAGGCGCGCCCAGCGCGGGCCGGAGAAAATGTCCTTGTACATCGAATAGGCGAGCTTCGCGTTGGCGATCGCGATCTTGCCGCGCAGGTTTTCCAGTGTCTCGCGCATGCCGCCGTCCGCGCCCGGGAGCTTTTCTCCGATGGCTTTGTCCGCCTTTGTGTCGATACGGCTGACGAAAAAACTGGCCACGCTTGCAATTGATGCGATGTCGGTCGTGCAGCGTTCAAGACCGGCGAGAAACGCATCGGCGACCTGCTGATACATTTCGCGCGAAAACAGGAGCGTGATGTTGATATTGAGGCCTTCGCTGGTGAGCTGCCGGATCGCCGGAAGGCCGGCCGCCGTCGCCGGCACCTTGATCATCGCGTTCGGCCGGCCGATGAGTTTCCACAGCTGGCGCGCTTCCCGGATGGTGCCTTCGGTATCGTTCGCCAGATCGGGAGATACTTCATGGCTGACAAAGCCGTCGGCGCCCTTTGTTGCGCGATAGACGGGCGCAAGCAGGTCCGCCCCATTTTGGATATCGCGCACGGCCAGCGCGCGGAACACCTCACGCGGCTCCCGCATGCCACCGCCCAAAAGCTCGCGAATCTGCTCGTCGTACTCGTCGGAACGATCAATGGCCTTTTCGAAGATGGACGGATTCGATGTGATGCCGCTTATGCCATCGTCCCTGATCAGGCGCGCCAATCCACCGTCATGGATGAAGCTGCGGCTCAGAAAATCGAGCCAGGCGGATTGACCAAAGCTTTCAAGTGTTCTCAGACGATTCATGGGCAGGCTCCAGCCACGGCGCTCATTTGACAACGCCTCGACCTCACGCCCCGTTCCTCAAGGCCCCGCCCTTCCGGATACGGCTCATCGTTCCATGGACCAGCCGCAATTTCCGCGCAACCCGAAACCGACGGAAATTCCTGATATTTTTGTCATCGCGGCATGCCGTCATGGGAAAGTCGTGCTGGCTCAGGCCGCCTCCAACCACGCGACAGCGAAGAATTTGCGCGCATCCGTCCAGATCGCGGCGGGAGCGAAGCCCGCCTTTCCGGCGATGGCGCGAAAGCTTTCGAGCGTGTATTTGCAGGAAATTTCGGTGTTGACGGCTTCGCCTTCGGCAAACCGGATGTCCCGGCCGGCGATCGTGACGTGCTGGCGCCTGCGCGAGACGAGATACATCTCAATACGCCGCGCCTGCACATTGTAAGGCGCGTAGTGATCGAAAGCCGCGATATCGAAATCGGCCCCAAGTTCGCGATTGGCCCGCACCAGCAGGTTGCGGTTGAAGGCGGCCGTCACGCCCAGGGAATCATTGTAGGCGGCGTGCAAAACGCGCGGGTCCTTTTCGAGATCGAGGCCGACAAGAAGACCTCCGCCCGCAAGGCGAGCCCTGACAGACCGGAGGAATGAAAGCGCCTCCTCGGGCGTGAAATTGCCGATTGTCGAACCCGGAAAAAATCCCGCAAGACGCAGGCCTTTGCCGGGCACGCGCGGCAGGGCGAAATCCGCGGTGAAGTCGGCGACTATGGGGCGCACCGCCACGCCGAATTCCGTTTCCAGGGAAAACACCGCTTGGGACGGCGGGCACAGGTCCACCGGAATATACGCTTGAGGCTGCCTCAAGGCGGACAGCAGGAGGCGTGCCTTGCGGGGATTTCCGGCCCCGAATTCGATCAATGCGATGCCACGCCCCATCAGCGCCGCGATTTCAGGCGCGTGCGCCCGGAGGATCGAAAGCTCGGCGCGCGTTTGGTAATATTCCGGCAATTCGCAGATGCGCTCGAACAGCTTTGCCCCGGCCGCATCATAGAGATGCTTGCTGGGAACGCGCTTCGGGCTGCAGCCCATGCCGTGCAGAAAATCGCACGCAAAACCGGTCGCCCCCTTCCCCGCCGCTTGGGGGACGAGCGCGATGTTCATGCATCTTCCGCCAGTCTGATTCCGCTGAACTGCCAGCGCGCGGAGGGCGGGAAGAAATTGCGGTAAGTGGCGCGCATATGGCCTTCCGGAGTGGCGCAGGATCCGCCGCGCAAGACCATCTGCCCCACCATGAACTTGCCGTTGTATTCGCCGAGCTCGCCTTCAAACGGCCGGAAACCCGGATAGGGATCGTAGGAAGAGCGCGTCCACGCCCACACATCGCCGAACAGCTGGACGATGCCGTCACCCTCTGCGACATCGGGGTGGACGTCGGATGGATCGACGAGGAAATTGCCCTTCACGGGAACGGTTTGCGCAACGGCTTCCCATTCGAATTCCGTTGCCAGCCGCTTGCCTGCCCAGGCGGCGTAGGCGGCGGCTTCGTAGAAACTGACATGGGCAACAGGTTCATCGGGCGAAAGCGGCCGCACGCCATTGAGCGTGAAGATGCGGAAGCGGCCGTTCTCCTGGGGCAGCCAGTAGAGCGGCGCCCGCCAGCCTTCGGATTGCACAAGCGCCCAGCCGTCCGAAAGCCAGAACTCGGGCCGCGAATAACCGCCGTCGTCCATGAATGCGAGATATTCGCCGCAGGTTACCGGACGGGTGGCGATGCGGAACGGATAGAGCAGCACATCGTGGCGCGGGCGTTCGTTGTCGAACGCGAAATGCTCTCCGCCGTGACCGATGCCGATCTTGCCGCCCGGGTGATACAGCCATTCCATCTTCGGCGCGCGCTTGAGAATGTTCGGGCGGGCGCGCGCATAAGCGGGCCGCAACGGGTTGAAGAAAAACGCGTGCTTGATGTCGGTGAGGATCAGCTCCTGATGCTGCTGTTCATGATGCAGGCCCAACTGGACGAGGAATGAGATGTCCTCGTCGGCATCGCCGCCGTTTTCCAGAAGCTCGCCGAGCGCGTGGTCCACATGGCAGCGCCAGGCGCGCACTTCGGCGGCCGAAGGCCGGGTCAGCAATCCGCGGTTCGCCCGCGGCTGCCGCGGGCCAAGCGATTCGTAATAGGAATTGAAAAGTTCGTCGAAACGTTCGTCGAATGGCACGTAGGTCGGAACACGCCGCAGAACGAATTTTTCGAAAAACCACGTTGTGTGCGCAAGGTGCCACTTGACGGGGCTCGCCTCCGTCATGGATTGCACACACTGATCTTCCGGCGACAGGTTTGCGGCCAGACGTTCTGTCAGCGCCCGGACAGCCAGAAAGCGTGCGGCCAGCGGCCGGTATTTGGGCCAAGACACAGATCTCGGCATGGCGATCCTCTGGGATTGGGCCCTTCAACAGGCAAAACGCGCGGAACGAAAGAATGTTGCAGCAATGTCCGGTTGCGATTCGGCTTGGGCATTATCGCCCACCAGTCACGCGCGTTCACCATTCACAATCCGGCCTTCCCCAGCATTCTCCACGGAGCCGGCATGATTCGGGGGGCCCTTGGGCCGTCACAAGGACACACACCGCAGCGGCGCGGCCACACAATGGAACACCGCGCAGACTGCAATCGTTTTTTCAGACTGAAAAGGAATGTCCTGTGGCTGCCAGACGCAAGCGAAAATCCGCGCATACAAGGCGATGGTCGGCCCGCGTCACGCATGAAAGTCACTCGCTCGACCTGGAGAAGAATGTTTTTACGCTGAAGGATCCCAAGAGGATCGCGGCATCCCTGAAACGGTCCGCCGAACGGAGCACAGCGCGAAAATCGGAGCCGTATCGTTCGGCCCTTTCGATGTTGACGTTCTACATCAACCGGGCGGGAAAAAATCTCCCGGCTTCCCGGAAACGGGTGCTTCAGCGCGCCAAAACGGAATTGAAAAAACAATTCGGCCGCGAATGAAAAACTGGCGAACTGTATCGGGCAGCAGCTGCTCTGGAACATTAATATGGCTGAATCGTTACAAAATTGTCATATTTTATCCAGAAGGCCGCCGCTAGAATTGACGCTATATGGGCGTGCATCGCGTGCCGGCGCAAACCGGCTAATCGAGGGAGACTTCAGAAATGCGTTCCATCATTGCAGTTGCGACAGCGCTTCTCTTTACAGCGGCTGTTTCCGGCGCCGCCGTTGCGGCAACCGCCTCGGCCATCCACCAGCACGGTCAAATTCACTTTGACGGCAAGGGACACGGCGGCAAGAACGGCCACGGCACGAAGAAGAACTAAGACGTTCATTTCGGGGCTTTGGCCCCGACCAATTGAAAATGGCCCCGCTCCACTCTGTGGAGCGGGGCTTTTGTTTGGCTGGTCAGCTGGCCTGCGCCGCGTGAACTTTCTGCCCGGCCTCCAGGCGCTCTGCACCCTTTATCACCACGCGATCGCCGGCAGCCAGATCGCCGTCGACCGCGACGAGATTGCCGTCTTCGCTGCCTGTTTCAACAGCGATGCGTTCGGCCAGCCCGGCCTTGGAAACACGGAAGACATATGTGTTGTCTTCGCGAAGAACCAGCGCATCGCGCGGCACCGCGAGCACGTCTTTCGGCTGGGCCGATGGCAGCAACACACGTACCGCCTCGCCCACCAGCGCGTCGGCCCGTGAAATCGTGAGCCGGATTTCGACCGTGCGGCTGTTGACATCGCCGACGGGAACGGCCGTGCGTACCTTGGTTACCACAGGCTTTCCCTCGACCAGCACGGTGACCGGAGTACCGGGCTGGAGGAACCGCGCCACCGAAATCGGCGCCGGCGCGCTGACTTCGATGTCGTCAATGTCCACGAGCCGGACGACGGCCGTGCCTGTGCTTGCATACTCGCCCGGGTTGATAAGACGCTGCGCCACGCGGCCGGGAAATGGAGCGCGGATCTGGCTATGCTCCAGATCGTATTTGCTTTTTGCCAGTGCAGCTTCCGCTTCGGCCAGTTGGGCCTTGTCCACGTCGCGCGTGGAGATGGCGGAATCGCGGTCTGACGCAGCGACAGCGTTGGCCCGCGCAAGCCTTTCCATGCGCGTGGCCTGCAACTGATCGTAATGAAGGGTTGCGCGCAGGCGCGCGACCTCGGCGGAGTCCGAATCATATTGCATCTGCATCAGATGCTGATCGAGGCGCGCGACGACGTCGCCCTGCTTGATCTGGTCGCCGACATCAGCAACCCATTCGACGTTGCCATCCACCTCCGCCGCAATGTGGGAATCGTAGCGCGAAACCACCGTGCCCGGCACGGCAAGTTTGGGCGCCATCTTGACCTTTTTCACGACCACGACACTGACCGCAACCGGCCCGTTATCCTGGGCAAAAGACGCAGGCCCGATCGCAAAAAGCATCGCCAGAAGAAACCACCGCAGATGTCGAATCCTACGCATCCTCATGCCTTGGCCCCTGCCGCCGCTTCCGCGCCGCCCGGCTTGGCGGGTTCGTCTTGCCGAGCCGTGACAGGATTTTCGCCCAGGCGCAACAAGGCCGGCATCAAGACAACCGTAAACAGGTGGCTGACGATCACCCCGCCGATTATGACCGCGGCAAGGCCCCGGTAGATTTCCGACCCTTCGCCGGGGATCAGCACGAGCGGAATCATCGCACAGACAGCGGTAATCGTGGTTGAGAAGATGGGCCGCAATCTCGTTTCGAGCGCCGAGCGCACCGCGGCCGTGCGGGGCAGGCCTTCGTTTTCGGCTTCACGCGTGCGGGCCACGAGCAGAATGGTGTTGTTCACGACCAGTCCCAGAACCACGACAAAGCCGATCATGGTGAGAAGATCGAGGGGCTGGAAAACGAACAACCCGAGAAGGCGCAATGCCAGGACTCCGCCCACGGTGCCAAGGGGAAGGCCGATCAGGGCGATCGCCGCGTCGATCAAAGAGCGGAAGAGCGCCGCCATGATCACGAAGAGAATGAGCACGGCAAACGCAAAATTGCTGCCCATTTCCCAGAGCGCATTGTCCAGATGATCGGCGGCGGCGCCATAGCTGACGGTGCCGCCGTTGCCGACGGCCGAGTGGATTTTCGGATCGATGGACGCGCGGATGACCGAAAGGGCATCGCCGAGCGCAAGGCCCTCCGGCGGCTGGAATTTGAGGGCGTAGGTTTCAAGGCCGTCGAGCGTATAAATTCCGCTCGGCGCCAATGTGCGGCGGATCGTGACAAGGCTTCCGAACGGCACAAGCGTGCTGTTGGGCGTTTCAACGGGCACATTTGCAAGCGCTTCCGAGGAGTCGAGCGGGCGCGACTTCAGGATGACGTAAAGCTGCTGCCCGTCTTCAAACCGCTGTCCGACATACAGGCCTTCGCCCAGGGCCTGAACAAGGTCGGCCACCTCCGGCCGCGTCCAGCCCGCTTCGGCTATGGCACGGTCGTTCGGCACGAGTTCGAGCTGCGGCTCATCATAATCAAGCGTCGGTTCGGTCGTGACCGACGAGCCCGGAAATCCTGACGTCAGCAGCGCAAAGCCCGTGCGCGCCGCCTTGCGCATGGCATCGTTGTCATCGGACTGGATGTTGATCGAGATGCCGCCGCCTTCGTCGAAACCGCCAAACAGGCTGCCTTGCTTGGCAAAACTGACCGTGTCGGGGAGGTCTTTGAAAACCTCGTTGCGCAGAATGGCCTCCATTGCCGGCACATCGCCTGAATTCTTCATGCGGATCGCCATATGCATCAGGCCGGGCGTGTCGAGCTTCAGATACCAGGTGCCGATTTCCGGCGCCTTTGCGCCCGTGACATAGGGGGAAATCCTGTTGATCAGCGGCTGCGCAATTTCCCGGTCGGCGAAGGCGACGGTGGCGCCGGGAGAAAACTGGAACGTTCCCTCGATGACATCGCGCTTCACATCGGGAAGGTAATGGATGCTGGGCAGCAGAAGCCATGTGCCGACGGCAGATGCGCCGATCAGCGTGGCAATCCAGACGCGCCGCTCCTGCGGGGTGTCGGTCAGCGTCATCACCTGATCGCATATTTTCTGCCAGACGTCGCTCAATTCGTGCTGTTTGAACCGCGTGCGCATGAAAAGCGTCGACGCTACCGGCACGACAACGATCGCAACGACAAGCGAGACCAGCACGGCGAAGGCGATCGTGATCGCAAGATCCGCAAAGAGCTGGCCTTCGACGTCTTTGAGGAAGATGACGGGCAGGAAGATCGCCACATTGGTCGCGGTGGATGCGAAAAGCGCCCGATAAACCTGATGCGTTCCGTCATGGGCGCTCGCCTCCGCGGAATTTCCGGCCTCGCGCAGCCGCAGGATGTTTTCGATCACGACGATTGCGGCATCCAGCACCATTCCGGTGGCCACGGCGAGCCCCGCCAGCGAAACGACATTCAGGCTCCGGCCCGCGACATCGAGCAGGATGATAACCGCGCACGCGCAGATCGGGATGGCGGAGGAAACGATCAGCGTGGCATGCCAGTCGCGCATGAAATACCAGAGCGCGCCGACCGCGAGCGCAATGCCCAAAAGGAGATCGAAGACGATCAACCAGATGGCATGATGCACCATGGGCGAAGGGTCGGACGTAAACCGCAGCACCACGTTCTTGTCCTTGGCGACACCTGCGTTGATCTCCCTGATTTCGGCCTTCACGGCCTTGACCGTATCGAGCACGTTGGCGCCGGCCGCACGATAGATGTCGATCTCGAGCGCGGGCTTTCCGTTGTAATAGGCAAAGCCCGTCCGCTTGGCCTGGCCGATGTCCACGGTCGCTATGTCGCCGAGCGTCACCGGATTGCCTGACCGCCAGTCCAGTATCGTGGAACTGAGATCATCCATCGAATAGCGGCCGCGGAAGGACAGGCCGTATTTGCGCCGGCCAACATCGATGGTGCCGCCGGAGATGTCATCGGCGTCTCCAACGTCGCCCGCAGCCTTCGGAATCTGGATGCCAAGCTCGGCGGCCCGCATGGGGTCGAACACAATCTGCAATTCGTCGGTGGTGTTGGAACCCGTGAATTCCACCGATCCGACGCCGGCGATGGCTTGCAGCTTGGGTGCAATCACGTCGCGGACGAAGTGCTGGTATGACTGTATGCTGTCCTTGTTGCCCGGCCTTGCGATCAGAAATATCGAAAGAAGCGTGGCGTTTGGATCCTGCGTGTTGGCAAGTTCAGCCAGCGGTTTTTGCGCGTCTTCCGGCAGGGTTTGTACACGGTCAAGGCGGCCCACCACGTCAGCAAGCGCGCGATTCATGTCGGTGCCGATCGCAAATGTGAGCGTGATGTAGGCGCCGCCGAAATTGGCGTGGCCCTCCATCTGTTGCAGGCCCGGAATTCCCTGCAACACCTCTTCTTCCGGTTCGATGAGCTGGCTTTCCACCTCGCGCGGGGTTTGGGCGCGCCAGTCGGTCTCAATGCCGATTTGGGGCCGTTCGATATCGGGGAAGAGCTGAACGGGCAGGGAATGCAGTGCGAAAAGCCCGAACAGGATTGTGATTGCCACGCCGGCAGCGATCGCCGCCGGGCTGTTGATGCTGTGCTTTGTCAGCGCACGCATGGCCCCTCGCCCCATCAGGCGCGGTCATATTCAACCAATTTCCGGCCGATATTCCAAACGGATATCGGGCCCTTTCGGGGCCAAATAGGCGCAGGGGCCGGTTCGGCCTCAGTTCAGATCTCGCCGCCAGACGCGCGGGACGCCCGGTGCTTCATCAGAACTTCTGGCTGAAGCTGAGGCCGACGGTGCGCGGCTGGGCGACGAGGATATAGGTCTCGAACCCGCAGGTTTCCGGCGTGCACTCCGCATAGCGGCCGAGTTGGGCCCGTTCGTCGAAAACGTTCTTGACGAAGAACTCCACGGCCCAGTTGTCCCGCCCGAAGCCGGTCGTGAAGTCGAACATCGTGAAGGCCTTGGAAGCCCCCAGCAGCGAGCGCTGGAAGAGCCGCAGATCGGGCCACACCTGGCTCTGATGAACGACGGATCCCTGGACATGGGCATCGAAGTCATCGACGTTGAAATCGTACCGCGCGATGCCGTTCAGCTTCCACTTCGGCGTGATCGGCAGTTGCGTTCCCACAGGCGATTGCACCGGGTTCGACGAACAGGGCCCGCCGCAATAGGGCGATGTCAGCTGGCCGTCGTTGTAGGCCATGGCCGCGGTGAGCGTGAGATTGTCAACAGGAAGCCAGGAAATGTCGGATTCCACGCCCTTGATGCGCGCCTGGCCCGCGTTGGCAATGATGGTAACCGAGTTCGGCCCAAGGAACGGGAACTGGAACTTGTTCCAGTCTTCAAGGTAGATGTCGCCGTTCCAGCGCAGGCGATTGTCATCCCAGCTTGTCTTCCATCCGATTTCGTAGTTGTCGAGCGTGTCTGACGCATAGGGCCCGACGCCCGGGATATCCGTGCGGCGGTTCACGCCGCCCGGACGGAAACCGGTGGAGTAGGTCGCGTAGACCATGTCGTTGTCGTTGATCTGCCAGGTCAGATTGACCTTGTGCGTTTCGCCGGTTTCCTTCACGCGCGCGTCAAGATTGGTGCACGGCCCGTGATAGACGGAGGGCGGCCCAAAGCACAGGGATTCGCCCGTGCCGCCCGGATTCCAGACCGCGCTGAACCCGAAGAAGCCCTGCAGCGAATTGTCGGCCTTGAAGAAGCGGATGCCGCCCGTCAGCGTGAGATTGGGCAGAATGTCGAATGAAGCTTCGCCAAACGCGGCATAATCGCGGTCGATGCGCATCTGGTCGGTGAGCCACAGCGTATTTGGCCAGCCTGTCACCCAGAAATCCGATCCCAGGGCGTTGATCTTGTAGTCCTGCACGATGAGATGTGTCTGACGCTCCTGAAACAGGCCGGCGACCCAGCGGAAGCGGCCGTCTTTCGGCGAGGAAATCCGCAGTTCGTTGCTCCACTTCGTGAAATAATCGTGGCCGTCGATATATTGCGACGGGTCGACCGGATTTCCCGCGTTGTCGGTGATGTAGGCGCCGGATCCGAAGAGCGAATCATACCAGAAGGAATAATCGGTATAATCGGCCTGCGCATTGATTGTCCGGCCCATGTAGCCGGTTGCATAGACGAGATCGAGGTTGCCGATCTTGCCCTGCACGGTGAGCGCGGCCTGGTACCATTTGTCTTTCTGGTATTCCGGATAGAAATGCGTCACCTGCAGCGTGCCGACGGTCGGATCATAGGCGAATACGCCGTCGGTCTTTTCCGTTTCCGCCATGATCGACGGGGTGATTGTCCAGTCTGCGTTGAGATCGATGGCGAGGGCCGCGCGGGCGCCGAGCTTGTCAACCGTGTTGTAATTTTTCTTCGCGACATTGGCGTTGTCGATGGTCACGCCCGACGTGGGATAGGTGCGCGTCCCGTGGACGTTGTCGATGTAACCGGCGTCGTGTTCATCCCACGCGACAATGCGGATCGCCATATTGTCGGAGATCGGCACATTCACGTAACCGTTGAGATTGTAGCCCATTCCGCCATGCGCGACGGAATTGCCTTCAACGGTGTAACCGGCCTCGAACTGCGACGGATCGGGCTTGTTGGTGATGATGCGGATGACGCCGGATTCGGCGCTGGCGCCATAGAGCGTGCCTTGCGGACCTGAGAGCGCCTCCACACGTTCGACATCATACGTCGGAATATCAAGCGTTCCGTTGATGGTCGTTATGGGAACTTCGTCAATATAGACGCCCACCGTCGGCAGCGGACCGGAGTGATTCCCGTTCTGGTCGCTGGCGACGCCGCGCATTGTGACGTTCACCGATCCGGGACCGCCGTTGCTGCCCTGGCCGCTTTCGGCATAGGTCACGCTCGGCATGTATTTTTCAAAATCGGTGAAATTGGTGAGGTGAAGGTCCTGGAGCTTTTGCGTGGTGAGCGCCTGAACATTCATCGGGACGCGCTGAAGGTTTTCCTCGCGCTTTTCGGCTGTCACCACCACCGTTTCCAGCCCCGCCTGCTGGGTGGATTGGGCCAAAGCCTGCGGCACGCCCGCCAGCATGGTTGTGGCCAGCAACGCCGACCCCAGCGCAACCTGCGCCCGCCCACTCGAACAATTTGTCTGCATTTTCAAGGCCCCCCGCTGCGCCCCGGACTCCCGCGTCACAGATTTGACACCTAGGGCCGCGGCCCGGTCAATGACCGCAGTGCAACATTGGCCCGGAATTCAGGCTGGATGGTCAGGAGCCAAAGCTTCAAGGGCAGGACCAAGCGCCTTCTTGAGGGGCCCTAGCCAGGGCTCGAAATGACGCCATTGGCCGATACCGTCAGCAAAAATGGGCGTTCGCACCTGTTCGGAGCTTGCCGTGCGCACTGCCCGGTTGTTTTCATAAAATCGCAGGCAGCCATCTTCGAAAGGCAGGCCGCAATAGGCGAGCAGCCGGCGGATTTCGGCTTCGGGGGATTCCACCAGCCTTTCATAAACCACGCGATGGACCGCGCCCGGCAACACCGAATCATAGTGCGCCATCAGGTCCACATAATCGGCATAGTAGCGGCCGATATCTTCCAGGCTGTAGGCAAAGCCCTGCCCGCGTGCGAAATGCTGCTTGAAACAGGAAAAGCCGCAGCCAAGCGGATGCCTGCGCGCATCGATGACTCTGGCCGCGGGAAGCATCAGGCGAATAAGCCCGACATGAAAAAGATTGTTCGGCATCTTGTCGATGAAAAAGGGCCTGCCGAGTTTGCGGTAAACGCGCGTGCGTTCCAGATATTCTTCGCCAAGCTTGCGGAACTCATCGAACGGCAAGTCCCGGAGAATTTCCGGATAGGCGGAAATCTCGCCCTGTTTTTTTCTGCCGCCGAGGCGTCGCACGATGGAGAGGATTTCGGGCAACTCCATCGTGCCTTCGACGGCGGAATGACTTGCAAGAATCTGTTCGATCAGCGTGGAGCCGGAACGCGGCAGGCCGACAATGAAAATCGGATCCGGCGCGGCCGCTCCGCTTCCCTGTCGCGCACGGAAAAACTCGGGTGTGCAGACATGTTTGAGCCGGCGCACAAGATCTGACACTTCGCCGGCATCGTATCCCAGCTGGGCACGGCGGATCGCGTTGGCTTTCGCGTAGCAGTCGAACGATTTGGCATACTCACCTTCGTCCTCCAGCGCCTTGCCAAGCGCAAATTCAAGATGCAGCCGGTCCTCATCGGAGAGATCCGGTCGCTCCAGCTGCGCGCGCATCTGTGCGATCTCTTCGGGCGAAAAACGGAAAGTCTTGAGATTGGCGAGGCTCCACCAGCTTTCGCCCAGCCAGGGCATTTGCGCGATGCTTTTGCGGTAGGCGGCAATGCTCTCATCGCGCCGGCCGATCGTTTTGAGCGTGTGGCCGTAGCTCATCCAGGCTTTGGGCTGCTCCGGATACTGCTTCAGCATCCCGGCATAGATTTCCGCCGCCTGGTCGTTTTCGCCCATGCGCGCCAGAATTGCGGCCTTCAGATTGCGATAGCCGGGATTCTGTGGCGCACGCTCGAGCAGCATTCCGGCTTGCGAGAGCGCTTCGGAAAGCTTGTTCTGCCGCTGGAGAACGGCCGCATAATTGTGGCGCGCCATATCGAACCCCGGCGCGAGTTCGAGTGCGCGGGCCAGGAGCTTCTCGGCGTCCTCGTAACGCCCAAGCCGCGCGCCAAGTTCGGCCAGCATCCGGATGGCTGCGACATCGGTGGGATTTTGCATCAGGAAGTCGCGCAGCTTGCGTTCGGCGATTGCAAGCCGGTTGTCGCAAAGCGCGGCTGCTGCGGCCATCAGCTCGGGATCGTTGACTGATGCCTCAAGGTGGCGGCCATAGGCGGCATCGGCCGCCTTCGCATCGCCCAGAAGCGTGAATTGGTCGCCCAATATCCGCCAGGCCTGGGCATGCCTTGGATTGATTTGGGTGCCGCGCAGCAGCGCCACCACAGCTTCGCGCGGGCGGCCCTGATCGGCCAGCGCAGCGCCAAGGATCACCCAGGCCTCGCCGTCTTTCGGCGCGGCCTTCAGGATTTCGCGCGCCTGTTCTTCCGCCTTGACGGGATTTGCCGCCAGCAGGCGACGGGCGTTTTCCAGCGCCGCCGCCAATGTGCCGACCACACCGTCATTTCCTGAAGCCAAGAAGAATGTCCCCTTCGGTGGAGAGATAATTGCGACGATAATCGAAACGGCCGGTATTGGAGAATAGGAGCCAGTAGTATTTCATCTGCTCGCTCCACCAGTAACCGGGGCAAAGATCGCCCTGCCGGGCCGGGTTTGCCGTGATGTCGTCGATAACCGTGAATCCGAAGGGCGCGCGGCTTGTCTTCTTCATCCATTCGTAGTGGCAGGCGGCAAGCTGGCGCCAATGGTCATCGCAATCGAGCAGAAACAGGCTCAGGCAGGAATCGGCGAATTCCGGCCGCAGCGCATTGCTCACCCGGTCGGGCGCGAATTTCGCGAAATCGAAGCCTTCGGGCAGCAGGCCGTAGCGCGCCTGGACATCGGCCCATGACGCCATATAGGCGCGCGCATGCGCCATGTCGCCGCCTTGCGCAAGCAGCCCCACAAAAAATGCCGCAAGTTCGCTTTGATGGTGATCGAGGCGTTCGCCCGTTTCGAAATCGACCTGTGCGAACCAGAGCCGGCCGTCCGCGATCACGGCCTGCTGCCTGACGGTGGCCGCAGCATGCACATCGTACCAGTGCCGGAAATCCGGATCGCCGAAGAGCTGCCAGCCGTCCCACAGGTATTCGAAATAAGAGTCGGTTGGCGGACCGATTGTGGCGCGGCGGCTTTGCCATTCCCCTGTTTCGACATTGATGGTGTCGGCCACCAGATCGAGTTTCGAACGCCGGTCGAACAGCGCCTTCGCGGCGCGCTTGGCCACATCATAAAAGCGGCCGTCACCGGTCGCACGCGACAGCGTGCCCCATTCGGCGATGTAGGTCCCGATCTCCGCGGGGAAACTGACCGGGTCGCGCACGGCGCCGGTTCTGAGGTTTACGAACCGGTACGGCATGCCCGTTGGCGACATGGCGAACGCCGGCATAAGACGCGCCGCCAGATCGCGCGCCAGACCGAGCAATCGCGCATTGCCAGACGCGCGCCAGGCTGACAGCAAACCGCCCAGCATGCGGATGGATGTTTCGAACACCTGCACCTCGCCGTCGATGTCGAAGGTCAGATTCCGTTCGATCCACGTTGCGCCCTCTGCAAATTCCGCATCGAGTCCCATGACGTGAAGGGTGCCAAGCGCCTCCACAATGGTAAGGCCCATGGGCGGTCCGCCGGGAAAAAAGAACGGTTCGGCGCCGCCGCTGACGGGCTTGATCTGGTCCTGCCCGAACGCGCGCTCCACATAGTTGCGCCACGCCCATGCCATCTGGGCACGAACGTCTTCGGCCAGCATGCGCCAGTGGTCATGGCTTGATTGCGAGGCCCGCGCGGATCGCAGGCCTGCAATCGGCGCAAATGTGCTCAGGCCGGCGAGTACCATGCGTCGCGAAGGGCGGAACCGGAACATCTGGCTCTTTACCTGGCGTTGGGGCCGAGAATGGCCGTCGCCTCGATCTCCACCAGCGCGTCCCTCTCCACAAGATTGCGCACTTCCACGACCGTCATGGCCGGAAAATGCTTGCCCATTACCTCCCGATAGGCCGCGCCGACTTCGCGCATATGCGCGCGATATTGCCCAAGGTCGGTCACATACCAGGTAAGGCGGCCGATCTGTTCCGGCCGGCCGCCTGCGGATTCCACCACGGCCCTTATGTTCAGCAGCGCCTGGCGGAATTGCGCAACGAACCCCTGCACGAGCTTCCCGTCTGTGTCCCAGCCGATCTGGCCGGCTACGAAAAGAACGCCATTGTCTGCAAGCATTCCATTGGAGTAGCCGCGCGGCGGCGGCCAGCCTGGGGGCTGGATCGGTTTCACTGCACCGCCCTTTCGCGCAGCGCAAAGCGCTGGACCTTCCCGGATGGATTGCGTGGCAGCGCCTCGATGAATTCGATTGCGCGCGGGTATTTGTAGGGCGCAATGTCGGCCTTCACGAAATCCTGGATTGCCCTGGCCAAGTTTGCATCTGCCCTGTACCCGGGCTTGACCACAACGAACGCTTTGACGACCTGCCCCCGCTCGGAATCGGCAACACCCACCACGGCACATTCCAGAACCGCATCGTGGCGCATCACCGCTTCCTCCACTTCCTGCCCGGAAATGTTGTAGCCCGCCGACACGATCATGTCGTCGGTGCGGCTCTGGAACCAGAAATAGCCGTCTTCGTCCATTGCGTAGGCATCGCCTGTGATGTTCCAGCCATTGCGGACATATTTTCTCTGGCGGTCGTCATCGAGGTAGCGGCAGCCCGTGGGGCCCTTCACCGCCAGTTGGCCAATCTCGCCGGGTTTGGCCGCCTCGCCCGCATCGTTCAGGACCATCGCGGCATAGCCGGGAATCGCGCGCCCGGTCGAGCCGATTTTCGCTTCCGTTGGCCTTGCCGAAATGAAGATGTGCAGCATTTCGGTTGACCCGATACCGTCGATCACGTGCTTTCCGGTGGCGTCGTGCCACATCTTGTAGCTTGACGGTGAAAGATGTTCGCCCGCCGATACGCAGGCGCGGAGGAACGAAAGATCCATCGAAGACGCGGTGCGCGCCATGGCGCGGTAGGCGGTCGGCGCCGTCATCAGCACGGTGGGCTTATACGCGCCCACCAGCTCAATGAATTGCGCCGGGGAGCAGGGCGGCATCAGCACGCTGGCCGCGCCATAACGCAGCGGAAAAACGATGTGGCCGCCAAGACCGAAGGTGAAGGCCATTGGCGCGCTGCAAAGGAAGCGATCGTCCGGGCGCGTTTCCAAAATCGAACGCGGAAAGCAATCAGCAATGGCCATGACGTCGCGGTGAAAATGTACCGTTGCCTTCGCGCGCCCGGTCGTCCCCGATGTGAACGCGATCAGGGCGGGATCCGACCCGAAGGTTTCCACAGCCTGAAACGCCTCCGGCTTGCCGCGGCAATGCCGTTCGAGCTGCCCGTCGCCTTGTCCCCCGTCCACAAAGCTGACGGTGCGCCGGCCGCATTCGGAGGATCCGGCGGCGACTTCCATTTCGTAAAGACAGCTCTCTTCGCACAGGGTGAGATCGATGCGCGCTTTTTCGAGCACATGGGTCAGTTCGCGTGCGCGCCACATGGGCATCGTCGTGACGACGATCGCGCCGGCCTTCAGCACGGCAAGCCAGGCGGCTGCGAGCATCGGTCCGTTCGGGCCGCGCAGGTGCACCCGATTGCCGGGGCGGATGCCAAAATCTTCGGTCAGGACGCGAGCGATCCGGTTTGTCTGGCATGCCAGGTCGTCATAGCGCCAAACGCCGCCTGGAAAATGGATGGCCGGCCGCGGGCCGTGGCCGTTCGCAAGCGCGCGATCCAGAAGCTCGGCGCCCGCGTTGATTTTCTCCGGATAGCAGAGCTCCGGCAGATCAAAGCGAAATTCGGGCTGCAGGTCCTTTGGCGGCAGCCTGTCAAGAACGAATGTGTCTGTGTGCGACGTGAGCAACGTCAATTGCCCTCGAATTTCGGCGTTTTCTTTTCCGCGAAGGCGCGATAGGCGCGCGCGAAATCCTCGGTTTTCATGCACACGGCCTGCGCCTCGGCTTCGGCGGCGATGGCTTCGTCCAGCCCCATGTCCCATTCGCGATGAAGCATGGCCTTCGTCATGGCGTGGGCAAAGGTGGGACCATTCGCGAGATTCTCCGCAAGCTGCCGGGCTTCCTTCATCAGGTCGGTTTCGCCGACGACGCGATTGAAAAAGCCCCAGCGCTCGCCTTCCTCTGCGCTCATGGCGCGACCGGTGTAGAGAAGTTCGCTGGCGCGGCCCTGGCCGACAATGCGCGGCAGCATCGCGCATGCCCCCATGTCGCAACCGGCAAGCCCCACGCGGACAAACAGGAACGCGGTTCTTGCGCGCGGGGTCGCCAAGCGGATATCCGACGCCATGGCGATGGCCGCACCGGCTCCTGCGCAGACGCCATCGACGGCGGCAATAATGGGCTGCGGACAGGCGCGCATGGCCTTGATGAGATCGCCCGTCATATGCGTGAAATCCAAAAGCCCGTTCATGTCCATCCGCGTGAGCGGGCCGATGATTTCGTGCACATCACCGCCCGAGCAGAAATTGCCCGCTGCTCCCGTGACGATGACAACCTTCACCTCATGCGCATGAACAAGCGCGCGGAAGGTATCGCGCAATTCGGCATAGGAATCGAAGGTAAGCGGATTCTTCCTTTCCGGCCGGGACAGCGTGATCGTGGCCACCTTGCCGGCCAGCGACCATTCGAAATGCTGCGGCTTGAACAGCGCGTCCACCTTCATGTGATGTCGCCCATCGGAACGGCCTCGCCGTTGATGGCACTGGAGGCCGGCGCGCAGAGGCGCACAACTTCGGCGGCCACAGCCTCTGGCGGGATAAGACGGCCGCCGGCGTTGCCGCGCGCAATTTCGGCCAGCGCCTGTTCCTCGGTCAGCTTCGTCCGCGCCACGATGTTGGCGATGGTGCGTCTGGTCATATCGGTGTCCACATAGCCCGGGCACACCGCGTTGACCGTGACGCCCTTGCCCTGTACTTCGGCCGCCAGGGCGCGCGTAAAGCCGACGAGTGCATGTTTGGTGGCGACATAGGCGCTGATATAGCGTCCGCCCTTGAGCCCGGCGATGCTTGCGATGTTCACCACGCGGCCCCAGCCCCGCGCCAGCATGTCCGGCAGGACCGCGCGCGTGCAGCGGAAGGCCGACAACACGTTTACATCGAACATGCGCGCGAGCAACGCATCGCTCGTCTTCAGAAAGGGTGCGCTTTCCGCCATGCCGGCATTGTTCACGAGAACAGAGACGGGAAAGCGCGCCTGGGCCTCCGTGAAAGTTTTCACGACGGCTGCATCATCGGTGACATCGCAGACAACGGCTAGGGAGTCGGGGATCGAGGCCGAGACGTCATCCAGGGCGCCTCGGTCGCGGCCCAAGAGCGTGATGCGCGCGCCATGCGCCGCCAGCGCGCGGGCGCAGGCCGCGCCGATGCCGCGCGACCCGCCCGTCACGACCGCATGTTTGCCCGAGAGAAAATGCTCACCTGGCACGGCGCAAAATCCTCTTCAGTTGCTCGCCGCCCTGAATATAGGGCTTGGGCCATTCCAGGGTGTCGTATCCCTGCTCGGCGGCGGCCCGCAATGTCCAGTAAGGATCGGCCAGGTGCGGTCGCGCGAGGCAGCAAAGATCGGCGCGCCCGGCCGCAATGATGCTGTTCACATGGTCGATCTCGTAGATATTCCCGACAGTCATGGTGGGGACATGCGCCTCGTTGCGGATGAGGTCCGAGAATGGCGTCTGAAACATGCGGCCATAAACCGGCTTTGCATCGGGCGTGGTCTGACCGGCGGACACATCCATGATATCCGCGCCCGCATCGCGGAAAGCGCGTGCAATGGCGAGAATGTCGGCTTCGCTGTTGCCTTCTTCGCCCGCCCAGTCGCTTGCCGATATCCGAACAGAGATTGGCTTTGGAGACGGCCACGCGGCGCGCACCGCCGCGAACACTTCCAGCGGAAAGCGCAGGCGGCCTTCCACGCCGCCGCCATATCCATCCTGGCGCCTGTTCGTGAGCGGCGTAAGAAAAGCCGAAAGCAGATAGCCGTGCGCCATATGAAGCTCAATCATGTCGAAGCCGGCAACTTCGGCCCGCCTGGTGGCCGAAACGTAATCGGCAATCACACGCTCCATGTCGGCGCGGTCCATGGCGCGCGGGACCTGATTTTTGGCGCTCCAGGGAATGGGCGATGGCGCGATCAGGGGCCAGTTGCCCCGTTCCAGCGGTTCATCCTCGCCTTCCCATGGCACGCGCACCGAGCCCTTCGGCCCGGCGTGGCCGAGCTGCAGGCAGATTTTCGCGGGCGTCTCGCGATGCACGAAATCCACGATGCGCTTCCAGGCCTTGGCCTGCGCTTCCGTGTAAATGCCCGCGCAACCCGGCGTGATGCGGCCGTCGGCCGACACATCCGTCATCTCGGTCACGACCAGCGCCGCGCCGCCCTGCGCGCGGGCGCCATAGTGCACCAAATGAAAATCCCCCGGCATGCCGTCCCTCGCCGAGTACATCGACATGGGTGAAACCACGACGCGATTGGTGAGCGCCAGATCGCGCAGCCTGAAGGGCATGAACATGGGCGGGATCGCCCGGTTCTCAGGAGACCCCGCGCGGCGTGCGAGCCATGTCTCAAGCCCTTCGAGCCATGTGCGGTCGCGCAAGCGAAGATTTTCGTGACTCACGCGCTGACTGCGCGTCAGCAGCGAATAGGCGAACTGCATCGGCTCAAAGCGCGTGTAGCGCGCGAGATGTTCGAACCATTCGGTGGAATTGCGCGCGGCGTTCTGAAGCCGGATCACGTCGAGCTGCCGTTCGTTCTGGAAGGCTTCCAGCGTTTGGCCGGAAATTCCCCCTTCATCGACATGGCGCGCCAGGGCGATGGCGTCGTCGAAGGCGAGCTTCGTGCCGGACCCCACGGAAAAATGGGCGGTGTGGGCGGCATCGCCAATCAATACGATATTATCCGTGAACCAGCGCTCGCAGGTGAGATGCTGAAAATTGAGCCATTCGGAGCCACGCATGTGCCTGGCATTGCTCATGAGCTTGCGGCCATCCAGGTAGCGCGCGAAGACCCGTTCGCAAATTGCGATCGTTTCTTCCGTGCTGGCCCGGTCGAAGCCGAAGGCGCGCCACGTGGCCTCGGAACACTCGACGATGAAGGTCGATGTGTCCTTGTCGAAGCGGTAGGCGTGGGCCCAGATGAACCCGTGCGGCGATTCGACAAAAGCGAATGTGAAAGCCTCGAAGACCTTGTGTGTGCCCAGCCAGATGAATTTGTTGGGGCGGGCCATGATATGCGGCCTGAAGATTGCCGCATGCGTGGCGCGAATGCGGCTGTTCACGCCGTCGGCCGCCACGATCAGATCGGCATCGCGGAAAGGCGCAAGGTCGGTGACGTCCTGCTCGAATTCGAGCTTGGCGCCCAGCGCCCTGGCGCGATCCTGAAGGATGTTGAGAAGGCGCTTGCGGCCGATGCCGCAGAAGCCGTGTCCGCCGGAGGTAATGATTTCGCCCTTGAAATGAACGTCGATATCGTCCCAGTGTGCGAAATTGTCGAGGATCAAGCCGGCACTTTCCGGATCGACCGACTTGAGCGATTCCATCGTCTGGTCGGAGAACACCACGCCCCACCCGAATGTGTCATAGGGCCGGTTGCGTTCGATCACCAGCACCTCGTGGCGCGGGGAAAGCCGCTTCAGCGCAATCGCGAAATAAAGCCCGGCCGGGCCGCCGCCGATGGATACCGCTTTCACGAAAGCCGGTGGTTGTTCGATGCGTCACGAATCTACAATATCGGGACCGAAAGGCGAAGCCATGCCCACAAGCCGCGAAGAATGCCGCCGGATGGACGCGCAAGACCCGCTCGCTTTCGCGCGCGAACGCTTTTTCGTGCCGGAGGGCGTGATCTACCTGGACGGCAATTCGCTGGGCTGTCTGCCGCGATCGGCGCCGGCGCGCATGGCCGACCTCATTGAACGCCAGTGGGGAAAGGACCTGATCCAGAGCTGGAACAAGGCGGACTGGATCGGCATGCCCCAGCGGATCGCCACCCGCATCGCCCCGCTTGTTGGCGCAGCCGAAGACGAAGTGATCGTGGCCGACTCGACATCGGTTAACCTGTTCAAGCTCGCGGCAGCGGCCATACGGGCCAAGGCGCCCAGGCGCGTGGTGCTTTCAGAGCGCGGCAATTTCCCGACTGACCTTTATGTGCTGCAGGGGCTTGAACGGCTCCTCAACGGCGCCGTCGAGCTCAGGCTTGTGGAGCGTTCCGTTTTGATGGACGCGCTGGATGAAAGCGTGGCGCTGATCGCGGTGACCCACATCCATTACAAGACGGGCGAAATTCATGACATGGCCGCAATCAATGCGCGCGCCCACAAGGTTGGTGCATTCGTGCTTTGGGATCTGAGCCACAGCGCCGGCGCGGTGGAGCTTTCGCTCAACAGGGATGACTCCGACCTTGCGATCGGCTGCGGTTACAAATATCTCAACGGCGGGCCTGGGGCGCCGGCGTTCCTTTATGCGGCCCGCCGTCTGCAGGACAATCTCGAGCAGCCGTTGAGCGGCTGGATGGGCCACGCAGCGCCATTTGACTTCACGGATGAATACCGCCCGGCCAAGGGCATTGCACGGTTTCTGTGCGGCACACCCGTCGTGCTTGGCATGGCGGCGTTCGAAGAAGGCTTGAAGACATTCGACGGCGTTGCCATCGCCGAGGTGCGGGCGAAATCAATCGCGCTCGGCGACCTTTTCCTCCGCCTGGCAGAAGAAAGGTGTGGCGCCGAGTTTCGCATTGCCTGTCCCCGGGACGGCAAGACCCGCGGCAGCCAGGTGGCGCTCACCCATCCCGAGGGCTATGCGATCATGCAGGCGCTGATCGCAGAAGGCGTGATCGGCGACTTCCGCGCACCGGACTTCCTGCGTTTTGGCTTTGCACCGTTGTACACGCGCTTTGTGGACATCTGGGAGGCGGTGGACCGGCTCGCCGGGATCATGTCGCGCCGGACTTACCGGGCGCCCCGCTTCCAAACCAGAGCAGCTGTGACATAAGATCGGCCGGGGAAGGACAAAGGCATGAAACCGCTGTTCGTGCAGATCAAATGTGAGCTGGGCGAGGCCTACAACGTTGCTGACCGGCTGATCGAAGGCATCGGGGAAACCGCCGAGATCTATTCGACGAGTGGCGCGTTTGACCTGTTAGTGAAATTCCATCTGACCGACGACCAAAGCATCGGCGAGTTCGTGAACAGGAAGCTGCACCGCATTCCGGGCATTCGCGATACCTACACTCTCATGGCATACCGCCTCTTCGTGCCGGACCGGCCGGAAAAAATCGACGAAAGCGATTTCCGCAAGCGCCGTGGCTGAGCGGATCGATTACGAAGCCGAATACGACAACCGCGCCAAGGTGCCCGATCACCCTGCGGTCATGGCGGGCTGGGCGGAGGAATCGGCGCGTTATCGCGCCACGCACCCGCCCGTGACGCTCGCCTATGGCAGGGGCGCGCGTGAGCGCATCGATCTGTTCGAGGCCGCCGAGGCGGGCCCCATTGTGATGTTCATTCACGGCGGCTACTGGCAGGCGCTCGACGGAACGTCCTTCAGCCATATGGCAAAGGGGCTGAATGCCCACGGCATCAGCGTCGCCGTGCCGACCTACGATCTGTGCCCCCAGGTCTCCGTTGCGCAGATTATCGATCAGATGCGCGCCGCGGCGATGCGGTTGCATGGCCTGTTCGGGCAGCGTGTCGTCGCCATCGGCCATTCGGCCGGCGGACATCTGGCCGCCTGTCTTCTGGCCACGGATTGGAAAGCCATCGACGCGGATTTGCCTGCCGATCTGGTTGTGGCCGCCTTTAGCATTTCCGGCATTTTCGATTTGCCACCCCTTCTGAAGACGCCCCTCAACCGGGCGCTGAACCTCGATCGCGTGGAAGCCTTGCGCTTGAGCCCGATGTTTTGGCCTGCGCCGCGGGGCAGGCGCTTCAAGGCCGCGGTCGGCGCTCTGGAGGGGATCGAGTACGAGCGCCAGAGCCGCGAAATTGTGGCGCGATGGCGCGCCGGCGGCGCAGATGCGGAATACCAGCGTATCGCCGACGCCAACCACTTCACCATTATCGCGCCGCTTGCAGACGCCGGCTCGGAGATGGTGGCGCAGCTGGCGAAAATGCTGCCGCGGTGACCGTGTCAGGCCCGATGATAGGGATGACCGCTCAGGATCGTAAACGCGCGATAGATCTGTTCGGCCAGCATCGCGCGCACCATCAGATGCGGCCAGGTCTGCGGCCCGAAGGCGAGGCTTCTTCCCGCCTTTACGCCGGGCGGCTTCAGTCCGTCCGGACCGCCGATCAGGAAAACCAGATCGCGGGCGCCCGCATCGCGCATGGCGCCCAGCATCTCCGCAAAATCTTCGCTTGTCATGCCCTTGCCCCTGGCATCGAGCAGAATGATGTGCGCGCCATCGGGAATCTTCGCCGCGAGCTTTTCGCCCTCGTCTTCAATTCGCGCGCGGGCTTCACGCAATTTGGAGACGGAGACTTCATCGACCGAGACGGACGCAAAACCAAGCCGCTTGCCAATGACCTTCGCGCGGCCCACGAAATCCTCCGTAAGCGCGCCCTCGGGCGTGCCGCGCGCGTGGCCGACAGCGAGAATCAGTAGCCGCATGGACAGAGCGTATTACAGAACTGCGCGCCTGGGTTCAGGCACGCTCCACATGCCTTCCAGATCGTAATAATTCCGGACTTCGGCGCGAAAGACATGCACGATCGCGTCGCCCGCATCCACCAGCACCCAATCGCCTTGCTTGAGGCCGTCGATTCCGCGCGTGGCATAGCCGGCCTGCTTCAATCGCCGCGCCAGGTTTTCGGCCACGGCCGAGACGTGGCGGGCCGAGCGCCCGGTCGCGATGACGAGATGGTCCGTCAATGACGAGCGGCCTTTCAGGTCGATCGTCACGATGTCTTCCGCCTTGTCGTCTTCGAGGGATTGGATGATGCGCGAAAGCAGCGCATTTTCGGTGCTGTTCTTGCGCCGGGACAGGGATTTGGCAGGCGGATGGCCTGCGCGGCTACTGGTCAGGATGTCGTCCTCCATTCGGGGCTTACACCGGAGCGCGAAGGGATCGACATCTTTCCAGGCTGGATCATTCGTCCGCTGACCGCGCTCCGTTCATGCAAAACGCAATCTATCATGCCGGAATGGCACCCGCCATGGGTCCTGAGCGTTGCGCCTGCATGCGGATGGCCGTGGCGCTGGTCGGATCGTGGCGGCCTTCCAGCACAATGAATGATGGCGGTTTTGCGAAGGCCAGTTCGGCCGCTCTCGATTCCGGCAGGCGATCGGCGGCAAATCGCTGCGCCGCCTGCGCGTTCAGGCCGGCGAGCGCGTAACCCGGCCGCACGACGACCGCAACGGGCACAACCCCGAAAATCGCCTGCCAGCGCCGCCAGCGCGTGAACTTTTCAAGATTGTCGCTGCCCATCAGCCAGACGAAGTGCACGCCGGGAAACCGGCGCTTCAGCGCCTGTAGCGTGTCGATGGTGTAGCGGGTTCCAAGATCCCTCTCGATATCCATGATGCGAATTCGCCGGTTATTGGCTTCATCGGCGCACCATTTGAGACGGTTCTCGAGGGGAGCCATGCCGATGGTGGATTTGAGCGGATTTTGCGGCGAGACCAGCCACCACACGTAATCCAGATGCAGGCGCTTGAGCGCGATCTCGCTGACGTGCACATGCCCGCAATGCGGCGGATTGAACGAGCCGCCGAGCAGGCCGATTTTCAACCGCGGCGCCACGGGGCCCGGCGGCCTTATCCAATGTGCATGCCCGTTTGCTTTCATGGGCGCCAGTCTATCACGGCGACCAGGCGCCTTCAGGCTTGGCGGACTTGGCCCGTTGCTTGCTGGTTTTCCCGATCTCGCGGCCAAGAGCCCGCAACACGTCGGTGACGCCTTCGCCCGAAACACCGGACATAAGATAGACCGCTCTGCCGCTGGCCTTTTCCAGCGCCGCCCGCTTGCGCGAAAGCGCCGCCTTTGGAATGGCGTCGGCCTTGTTCAGGGCCAATACCTCCGGCTTTTCCGATAGCCCATGGCCATAGACCTCAAGCTCGCCGCGAATGGTTTTATAGGCGCGGACAATTTCGCTTTCGGTCCCATCCACCAGATGCAAGATCACACTGCATCGCTCGGCGTGACCCAGAAACCGGTCGCCAAGGCCTGCGCCCTCATGTGCGCCCTCGATCAGCCCCGGCAGATCGGCGATGACAATTTCCATCTGATCCACCCGAACAACCCCGAGCTGGGGGTGAAGCGTGGTGAAGGGATAATCGGCAATCTTTGGCCGTGCCGCCGAAACGCGCGAAAGGAAGGTGGATTTCCCCGCGTTCGGCAGCCCGATAAGTCCCGCATCGGCGATCAGCTTGAGCTTCAGAACGATTGTCTTTTCTTCACCCGGCTGGCCGGGATTGGCATGGCGCGGCGCCTGATTGGTGGCGCTCTTGAAATGGGCGTTGCCGAAGCCGCCATTGCCGCCTTTGAGCAGCATCACGCGCGCGCCGGCATGATCGAGATCGGCAATCGGAGTTTCGCCATCCTCCTCGAAAATCTGCGTGCCGACCGGCACTTTCAGCACCGCATCCGCCCCCGCCGCGCCCGTCATTTCCTTGCCCATGCCGGGCCGGCCATCCTTTGCGCTGATGTGCTGCTGGTAGCGGTAGTCGATGAGCGTATTGAGATTTTCCACCGCTTCCGCCCACACGTCGCCGCCGCGGCCGCCGTCGCCACCCCACGGCCCGCCGAATTCTATGAACTTCTCGCGCCGGAATGCGACGCATCCGTCGCCGCCCTTGCCCGAGCGGATATAGACCTTGGCGGTATCGAGGAATTTCATCGCGCGGCGCTCCGCGCGTGAAGATCATGACGCATGATGGGCCTGTCCGCGCTTCGTCGCGCGATTTCCTTGAACCCCGCTTTCGCAAAAGCCGATCTGATTCCGGTATAAGCGCCGGCCGATCCGCGCTTGCCCTGTTCATCCCACGGATAGGCTTCCAGGGCCGGCGCGTGTTGCTTTCGCGCGTATTCCACCGCGGCGTCGATCAGCGCGCGCATCGCGCCCTGCCGGCGATGGCTGCGCCGGATATAAAAGCAGGACACCGACCACACGGGCACATCGTCAACGCGCGCAAGCACACGCGAGCGCTCAAGACGTGGCAGCATGTTTCGCGGCGTGATCTGGCACCAGCCGATCACATCATTGCCGTCGAAAGCAAGCAATCCCGGCGGCGGACCTTTCTCCACGACGGCCTTGAATGCCGCCTTGTTCCTGAGTGTGTTGGCGACGCGAATCTGCGCGCCGCCGATCCGCCACCACATGCACCAGCAGCCGCTTGAGGCGCCGTTGGGCCCGAACAGCGCCTCTAGCGCCGGCCACAACTCCGGTGTCAGCGGCTTGATCGTCAAACGCCCTCTCCGGAAAGGGAAGGGCAAGGCAGCGGCCCTGGCCACGGCGTGGCCCTCGCCTGCCGGCTTTGCCTGCATCCTTTTCATGCGGCGACTTTCCTGCGCCCGTAATTCTCGCGGTCAAGCCGCATCGTACGGCATTCAACAGCCACTCCGCGCGCTTTTGACTCGCGCAAATCCGTTCCGGTCGCCACAAATCCCAGCTTTTCCAGCACCCGCCCCGAAGCCGGATTGTCGGCGAACCACGCCGCGCTCAGCCGGTCGCACTTCAGCTCGAACAGGGCGAAGGCGCAGACACGTCGGGCCGCTTCGGTGGCAAAGCCTTCGCCCCAATAGGGCTTGCCCAGCCAGTAACCGAGCTCGAACATGCCGTCGTTCAGGCGAACGCCGCACATCCCCATCGGAACACAATCGCTCTTGCGCACGATCATGAACGCAAAGCCCGTTCCGCGCGCGCGGCTCTCGGTCGTGCGCGCGATGAAGTCCACCCAGTGCTGCGCTTCGTAAGGATGGGGTGCATTCGCGAGATTCTTCGCGACATCGTAGTCCCCGATCAGCGGCAACACCGCCTGCATGTCCTTCAACTCCGGCGGCCGCAGTTTCAATCGCGCCGTTTCCAGCTTCACGCACATGACACGTCCCTCTTCGCCGAGGGAGAACAAAAAAGGAGATGGCGGACACCATCTCCCTCGTTCATGGGCCGCCTTTTCAGCTGGCGGCCCTATCGTTTCAGGCCGCTATTTCGCTTCCCCGCCAAGCATCGGAATGACCGATACATAGGTGCGGCGCTTGAAGCCCTTGCGGAATTGCACATGGCCTTCGGCGACCGCAAAAATCGTATGGTCCTTGCCCATGGCGACATTCTCGCCGGGAAAGAAATGGGTGCCGCGCTGGCGCACGATGATGTTTCCCGGCGAAATGGCTTCGCCGCCGAACACTTTCACGCCGAGCCGCTGGCCCGCCGAATCGCGACCGTTGCGCGAAGAGCCGCCTGCCTTCTTATGCGCCATGACTCTCGTCCTTTTCCGCGCCGCCGATGGAGGTGATCCGCAGCTTCGTGAAGAACTGCCTGTGGCCGCGCTTCCTGTGCGTGTTCTTGCGGCGCTTCTTCTTGAAGGCGATCACCTTTTCGCCCCGGCCCTGTTCCACAATCTCCGCCTGAACGACAGCTTTCGAGACGGCGGTCCCGATCCTGGGCTTGTCGCCGCCGAGCATCAGCACATCGTCGAGCTTGACCTTCGCGCCGACGTCGCCTGCGAGCTTTTCGACGACGATGACGTCGTTTTTCGCCACCTTATATTGCTTGCCGCCGGTGCGGATGACCGCGAACATGGCCTTAAGTCCTTGAAAAAGCTTGGTTCCCGCAACAGACAGCCTGCTGCGGAAGCGGGGCAATATACGGATGGCGGCTTGCCGGTCAAGGCGTTTGGCGGGCAGGCCGCCCGCAGTTCAATGCTGCTTGAAATACTGCACGGCCCGTTCGTGTTTTTCGGCGGCGGCACGGGTGGAGAAGGTTCCAAGATTGCGGCGCTTGCCGGTCCGCGGGTTCTTCTTCCGCGAATAGAGCCGATATTGGCCGTTCTTCAGCTTGCGAATCATTTGCCTGCCTCGGCGATGCAACAGCCTGCCCTCTCACTGTCGCGGAAGGAACTCAAGAGCGTGCCATGCAGTTCCCCTGCCGGCTCGGCAAAACCGATGCCGCCTCTGGCGCGCACTGCATGGACACCGTGAATTTCGGAACGCGCGCTCATCGGGCCTCCATCTTCCGTCCGGGCTCAGGCTGGGGCGGGTTTGCGCCGGAACACGCCAAGCCAGCCGACGATCCAGAAAAACAGCCCGATATAGAAACAGACGAACTTCGCCATGGTCGCACTATAGGCGTAGAGGGCAAGCGGACTCGTCGGCCCGTTGAAGACCATCCAGCTTTCGAGCGCGTTCTCCACCGCATCGAAGACGGCGCCCACCAAGGGCACCGCGGCCAGAAACGTCAGGAGCCGGCGCAGGATGGCGGATTTGGTCACAAACGCATCGCGCGCGGCGAGCGTGCCGTAATAGAAGGCAAAGCCGTAGAGCGGCATGAACAGGTAATCGAAACCGAGGCCGAAGCCTGCCATGGCCGCGTGCCGGACACTCCCCCAGGCGGCGATCACCGATTGCAGCGCGCCGGGCGATGCCGACTTTTGGAGGTCCACCGCTCCATAACCGCTTTCGGCCTTGAGCTTCAGGTCGAGCGCGGCCAGCACGGCAAAGCATGCAATCGCGCCCAGGCTTGTCCACGACAGCCGGAAGCAGATGGCATTCACTTTCATTCTCGGGCACCCCCTTCGCCAATTCTCCCCCTGTGGAGCGGGAAAAAGAAGTGCTATTCCGCGTCGCCAGATGCGCGGACCGGCCGATATTCTTTACAATTTCCACTGGATCGCGCCGGGCGAGGCAGCCCGGTCGGCGCAGGCCTATGCCGGATTTCTGGCGCCATTTCTTGCCAGACACGGCATCAGGAGCATCGTCAATCTGCGCGGAAAAAACCTCCGGCGCTGGTGGTGGTGGTATGAAGCCCGCGTGTGCGAACGGCACGCCATTCCCCGCTTCGACCTGAAGATAAATTCCCGCCAGCTTCCAACGCCTGCGATGCTCGGGGAACTGCTCGACGCGCTCGACCGCGCGCCCAAGCCCGTTCTGGTCAAATGTTCGGGCGGACAGGATCGCACGAGTTTGGCAGCGGCGCTTTATCTGATCCATGCGCGCGGCTGGGACGCCCTTGACAATGCGATGGCCCAATTCGCCGGCTGGCCCTATCTGCATTGGCCGAAAAAGCACCAGCGCTGGCTGAAGCTGTTTCCGCTCTTCGCCCATGAAGCCGCCGGCGGCGCGCCGATCCGCCAATGGATCGCGAAGGGTTACGATCCGGATGAATTTGCGCGCTGGCTTCAGAACCGCGGGATGGGGGATGCTTTTCACAAGATCTACGGTGCCTCGGCATCATGAAGCTGGAAATTGCGCCCGGCGTGGTTCTGTGGCGCGGCCGGATCGGCAGGACCGCGCAAGAGGCGTTGCTGCGCGAGGTGCTTTGCCGGGTTGAACGCGCGCCATTTTATCGGCCCACCATGCCGAAATCCGGCGCGCCGTTTTCAGTCGAGGAAACAAATTTTGGATCGCTGGGATGGGTTTCGGATTCCAACGGCTATCGGTATCAACCCAACCATCCGGTCACGCGCGCGCCATGGCCGGACATCCCGCCCATGCTGCTGGCCCTCTGGACGGCAACCACAGGCTATTGCGCGCCTCCGGAATGCTGCCTTGTAAATTTGTACCGCGGCACGGCCCGCATGGGCCTGCATCAGGATCGCGACGAAGAAGCCACCGATGCGCCCGTACTCTCGGTCTCACTCGGCGACGAAGCCCAATTTCGCATCGGCGGGAGCACCCGAAAGGGACCGTCCCAGAGCATCATGCTTTCGTCGGGTGATGTGATCGCCTTCGGCGGACCGGCGCGCCTGGCATTTCATGGCATCGAACGAATTCGGCCGGGAACCTCGACATTGGTCCCCGGCGGCGGGCGCATCAACCTGACGCTGAGGCGTGTGCGCCCGCCGGCCGCGTCAAAAAAAGACGCCCGACCAGGGGGCTGATCGGGCGTCACCTGCGCCGTTACGCGCTGGATGCCGGGAGGGGATGACCGGCACCCTGTCGAAAGGCTCCATCCGGCGTGCGAGCGGGGGGGCAGTGCCTGCCGGATGTTCCAAGCCTTCCGAGGACTAGGCTATGCATTCATGCAACAGGTTTCAACTATTTTTTTTGGAAGTCGTAGAAATCAATGATTTTTAATGACAGTGACGAATCCGCAACTTTCGCACTCTCATTTCATCAGATTCGCGTTCCGTCTCCCCGAGGATGAGCACCTTCCTGCTTTTCCGGGCTCATTTCTGACGCAATTGTGAAGCCCCAAATCGGGAAGACGGTGGAGTTGACCGCCGTGGGTCAAAGGTTCATCCATCCGCCCCCTCACCATCCACCGAAAGCGCGATTGCCATGTCAGAGCCGCAAAGACCAGCGCGCCGCGCCTTCGACTCGCGCCTGGTCGAAGGCTCAATCACACGTTCGCTCTTCCTGCTGGCGATTCCGATCATGGGCGCGAACATTCTTCAGGTCGCCTATCAGCTGATCGACGCATTCTGGGTGGGACGGCTTGGGGCGGCCGCTGTGGCGGCGGTCTCGATCTCGATGCCCGTAATGTTCGTGCTGATCGCCGCGGGCATGGGATTTGCCATCGCCGGCACAACCCTCATCGCCCAATATACCGGCGCGCGCGACCACGCCATGGTCGATCATGTAGCCGCACAGACCCTTGTTACGATCGTTGCGGTGTCCGTGGTGCTGGGTGCGATCGGCTTTGCGCTCGTGCCCTGGCTTCTGCATCTGATGGGCGTAGCCGCGGACGTTTACGAGAACGGCCTGGCCTTCATGCGCGTCGTTTTCGTAGCGCTGCCGTTCCTGTTCGTTTACGCGATGGTGCAGGCGCTCATGCGCGGCGTGGGTGAAGTGAAGGCGCCGCTTTACATCGTGGCGGGCACGGTCTGCATGAACTTTGTCCTCGACCCGGTTCTCATCTTCGGAAAATTCGGCGCGCCGGCCCTGGGCGTTATGGGCGCGGCGATCGCCACGCTCATCGCACAGGCTGTTGCCGCCGCCATAGCCCTCAGACTCCTGTTCGGCGGCCGCTACGGCATCCACGTGCATTGGCGCGATTTCAGGCCCGACATGGCGTTCGCAAAGCGTGCCTTTCTGCTCGGATATCCGGCCTCCATCGAACAGTCGGCGCGAGGACTGGGCATGATGGCCCTCACCTTCCTGATCACCAGTTTTGGCACGGTGGTCACGGCGAGTTTTGGCGTCGGCGTCAACGTCTTCAACGTGATGATGATTCCGGCGATGGGCTTTTCCATGGCGACATCCACGCTTGTGGGCCAGAACATCGGCGCCGGCAACATCGGGCGGGCCGAAAAAGTCGCCCAGCTTGCCTCGCTGATCATGTTTTCCGTTCTTACCGTGCTTGGCATTCTCTGTCTGATCTTCGCGCCGTCCATAGTCGCTTTTTTCGTGCCGGAAGATGCGCGCGTGATCGCCGAGGGCGCCGTCTATATCCGCATCGTCGCCTGGAGCTTCGGCTTCATCGGCCTGCAGTTTGCGCTCACGGGCGTCCTTCGCGCGGCGGGCGAGATGATCCCGGTCATGGTGATCGGACTGGTGTCGCAGTGGGTTCTCCAGATCCCGCTGGCCTATGTGCTGTCCGAACACACGGCGATGGGCGCCGACGGCATCTGGTGGTCCACGCCGGCCGCAAACGTCGTGACGGCGGCCATTGCCGGCCTGTGGTTCGCGCGCGGCAGCTGGAAAACAAAACGCCTGATCGGGCAGACACCGACGCAGGTCCTGCAGGAAAAAGTCGAGGAAGAGGCGCAGATGGAATGACCTGCCCGGCGTGGGAAGGAACGCCGGGGCGGGAGATCACATCTTCCCGTAGTCGCGCGCCGTATTGTCGATCGCTGCCTTCAGCTTGGAGATGATTTCCTCCACTTCGCTTTCCGAAATCACGAAGGGCGGCGCCAGAACCATCGTGTCGCGGATCGCACGCGAAACAAGGCCGCTGTTGAAGCAATAGTTCCGGCAATGTGTGCCCACCGCTCCCGGATCGAGCGGGAAAAAGGCGCGCTTTTTTCTGTCAGGCACAAGCTCGATGGCCGCGAGCAGCCCCACGCCGCGCACCTCGCCGACAATCGGATGATCATCGAAGGTCTCATGAAGCCGCCGGTGCAGATAGGGGCCGATCCCGTTCTTCACGCGCGCGACCAGCTTTTCGCGCTCGATCACTTCCAGATTTTTCAGCGCCACCGCGCAGGCTACGGGATGGCCGGAATAGGTGTAGCCATGCACCAGCTCTTCATTGGCGTTGGCGATGACGTCGCCCATCCTTTTGCCCAGCGAAATCGCCGAGATCGGCTGATAACCGGACGACAGCCCCTTCGCCATGGTGATGACATCGGCTTCGATGCCATAGGTCTGGCACCCGAACCACTGGCCAGTGCGGCCGAAACCCGTGATCACCTCATCGGCGTGCAGCAGCACATCGTATTTCCTGCAGATGCGATTGACCTCGGGCCAATAGCTCGCCGGCGGAAAAATCAGTCCGCCGGCACCCTGCACCGGTTCCGCCGAAAACGAGGCGACGCGCTCGGGCCCGATTTCGAGAATCTTCTCTTCCAGCTTTTTCGCAATGAGCACGCCGAATTCGTCGGGCCCCATGTCGCCATACCCGGCTGCTTTCGCCCCGAACCAGTAGGGGGCGGGCACCTTCTGGAATCCCGCAAGCGGCAGATCCCACTGCGGATGCATGGGCGTCAGGCCCGAAAGGGACGCCGCGGCCATCGTCACGCCGTGATAGGCGTAATCGCGCGACAGGTGGATTTTTTTCTGCGGCTTCTTTTTCAGGTTCCAATAATAGCGGATCAGCTTGAGCGCGCTGTCGTTCGCCTCCGATCCCGAATTTGCGAACAGCACGCGCGTGTGTCCTTCGGGCAGAAGCTTTGAGAGCTTGTCCGCAAGCTCGGCCGTGTAGGGATTGGTCGTCTTGAAGAAGTGATTGTAATAGGGAAGCACGCGCAGCGCTTCGCAGCCGGCATCCGCAAGCTCCTTGTTGCCGTAGCCGACCTGCACGCACCAAAGGCCCGACATGCCATCAATGATCTTCTTGCCCTCGGAATCCCACAGATAGACGCCCTCGGCGCGCGTAATCACGCGCACACCTTCCTTGTTCAGCGCCACCGTGTCGGTGAATGGATGAATGTGGTGGGCCGCGTCGATCGCCTGCCAGTGTTTGGTCTGGTTGTGTGTTGGTGTGTGCGCCATGGCTGCCTCTTTGGCGTAGAGATGGATGAGCGGGACGGAAGCTTCGCGGATGCGCGAGGCTAGGCAGCGGCCGGCGGGTTATAGCCGATCCTGGCGCAAAGAATCAGAAGCGCGCGCTTGCGGGTCATGAGCCGCAAACTATCCCGTTTTGGTCCGCGCGAAAAGACTTGCAGACAAGGCGGCGGGCCGTCAGGCCGCCATGTATTTCTGCTGTATCTCGGCGGTCTTCTTCCAGGCCGGCAGCGCCTTCAGATCGGCCTGCCAGCGGGCGATGTTCCGAAACGGCTCGAGCGGGAATTTCACGGCCTCGGCGATGCACATGACCGAACCGATGGAGATGTCGGCGACCGTCAGCTGCTCGCTTGCGACATACCGGCGCTTGCCCAGCTCCCCGTCCAGCACCTTGGCGAGCCGGTTCAGCATTTCCGTGCCGCGCGCGATTTCGGATTCGCTCTCGGGCTCGCCACGGAAGACCTTTTTCACCAGGCGTTCGAACGCAAAGATTGCACAGGCCTGATCCCAATGTACGCTTTCCCAGAATTGCCACTTTTCCACCTGAAGGCGCGCTTTTGTGTCTTCGGGCAGAAGGGCGCATCGGGGATTCTTCGCCGCCAGGTAATTGACGATGGCGTTTGATTCCCAAAGGACATAACCGTTATCGTCAAGCACGGGCATCCGCCCGTTGGGATTTAGCGCGAGAAATTCCGGCTTGTTCTGGTCGCCCTTGCGCAGGTCCACAAACTTCAACTCGTAATCCACGCCGGCCTGATGGGCGCCAAACAGAACCTTGAAGGCGCGTGGGCTGGGCGGAAACGCATGAATTGTGAGGCTCATGAGAACTACTCCCTGTTCTGGCCCGCCGCATCGGGCGTGCCGGTTTCGACATAGCGCTTCAAGCGCGCAACGAGGTCCGTGGCCATGGCATCGCCGGCTTCCGGCAATTTTCCGAAGCCGCCTCTGATGAAGCCGCCAATGTTGTAATCCAGCGTGAGGCTTGTGCCGTCATCCTGCTGTGCGAGCGTGAATGTAAGCGCGCCTTCCAGGCCTTGTCCCTGAAAAGGGCCCATTGCGCCTTTCATGCGCAACATCTTGCCCGGAACGACACGAATCACCGACAGGTGCTCGACCGATCCGCCATCGGGCAATGTTTCACAAAGACAGCTGCCGGCCGTTGCCATGAGCGACAGGTTCTTCGCATCATGAGAGAAGGTGTGCGCAGGATTCCACCATTTTTCCGGGTGGATGAGCGCATCGTAAACCCTGTCCGGCGGAGCGGCTATATCTGCCTTCTCCTCGATCGCAAAACCCTGCGCATTGGATTCCAGAACCGCGCCGCGCGCGCTCGCCGCGATGAGCAATGCGGCCACGGTGCAGCCGATGACAAAATGTACGGCTTTCATGTTCATGCCTCCGCCGCCTGTTTGTAGAGTTCCAGAAGGCCGGGCCAGCCGCCGTTGACGTCGCTGCGCATCTTCTCGCCGCCTTCCTTGCCGAGGTTTTCGAAATTGCGGTGCTCGAGCTCCACGCGCGTCGTGTTTTGGTCCATCGCGATGAAACGGACCTCGACTTCCGAACTCACCGTCGAATCCGGCTTCCAGCTCGCGTTGATTTCCCAGCCGAAGACGATGCGATGCGGCGGCTCCCATACGCGCATATGGCCGACAACCGCTTCGCTGCCATCCGCATGCCTTGTGTACCAGCGGCCGCCGAGCCTGGGCTCGATGATGGATTGCACGACCGGCGTGCTGCCGATGCCGTGTGATTTGGGCCACCAGCGGTCGATACCGTTGGTGAACACGTCGAACGCCTTCGCCTGCGATGCCTTCACAACAAGCGTCTTGTTCACCGGCGCTATCTGAATTGTTTTCGTCATTTCCCGTCCCCGTCTTTTTTCTCCGCTTCCGCCTTGAAGGCGTCCAATGCGATGTTCCAGAACTGATCCAGCCACCGGCGCAGTTGGCCCAGTCCCTGCGGATCGATCTGGTAGATGCGGCGCGTGCCGTCGCGTTCTTCGCGCACTAACCCCGCCTCCTTCAGAACCTTCAGATGCTGCGAAACTGCCGGCCGGCTGACCGGCAGCCCGCGCGCGATTTCGCCCACGGGGCGCCTGCCTTCCTTCAGCTTTTCGAACACCTGCCGCCTGGTCGGATCGGCCAAGGCCATCCATGCATTTCCGTAAGCCATAACTTACCGTAAGCGATCACTTACGGCATGTCAAGCGGGCAAATTTTCTGATCGCATTTAGAACAATTAAGGAACACGGCTTGATTTTAATGGCCGCTGTAGTTAGCTGCCGGGCCCGCTCCGCCGCGGGATCAATGACGGTGCCAATGAGCGATATTTCGCGCCAGATCTGGGATATGAAGTACCGGCTGAAACGGCCGGACGGCACGCCGGTCGATGGCGAAGTGGCCGACACCTGGGCGCGCGTGGCGATGGCGGCCGCAAGGGCCGAGCGCCCCGAGAAGCGGCGCGAATGGGCGCTGAAATTCGGCCAGGCGCTGGCCGGTTACAAATTCCTTCCGGCGGGGCGAATCTTCGCGGGTGCCGGCACCGATCGCAATGTCACGCTCTTCAACTGCTTCGTGATGGGCGCGATCCCCGATTCGATGGACGGGATTTTCAGCCATCTGCGCGAAGCGGCGCTGACGCTGCAGCAGGGCGGCGGCATCGGCTATGACTTTTCAACCCTGCGCCCGCGCGGCGCGGCGGTGGAAGGCGTGGGCGCCGATGCATCCGGCCCCATCTCTTTCATGGATGTGTGGGACGCCATGTGCCGCACCATCATGAGCGCGGGCTCCCGCCGCGGCGCGATGATGGCGACGCTCAGCTGCAATCACCCCGACATCGAAGCCTTCATCGACGCTAAGCGAACGCCGGGCCGGCTTTCGATGTTCAACCTGTCGGTCCTGGCGACCGATGCGTTCATGGCCGCGGTGAAGAATGATGCCGGCTGGGACCTGACGTTCGGCGGCAAGGTTTATAAAACCCTGCGCGCGCGCGATTTGTGGGACCGCATCATGCGCGCGACCTATGAATATGCCGAGCCGGGCGTGATCTTCATCGACCGCATCAACGAAGAGAACAATCTCGCCTATTGCGAAACGATCCATGCGACCAACCCGTGCCTGACTGCCGATACCTGGATCATGACGGCGGACGGCCCGCAGCAGATTTGTGACCTGCTGGGCAAACCGTTCGTGGCGATTGCCGAAGGCAGGCCATGGCCAAGCGACAGGCGAGGCTTCTTCTCACGCGGCAGGAAGCCGGTCTTCCTGTTGCAGACCGAGGAAGGACCGGCGTTGCGGCTGACGGCTGACCATAAGGTTCGCCGCATCATCAGGCACACCCGCTGGTCAAGCGCATGGGAATGGATCGCGGCACGCGATCTGCGTCAGGGCGACGAAATCCTGCTTCACGATCATCGCGATGCGCCATGCTGGGGTTCGCCGGAAAAGCGGGTGCAGGACGACGCGGAAGGCTACCTCCTTGGTCTTCTCCTGGGCCATGGCGTTCTGAAATCCGACAAGGCCGTTCTGTCGGCCTGGCCGGGACGCAAGGTCGCCAATGGCGGCGATGAACGGGCGGGAATCCGGGGCGTGATGGATGCCGCCCTGCACGCCGCAAACCAATTGCCGCACCGCGCGGATTTTCGCGGCTGGATCGAAGTGCCGGGCCGCGGCGAATACCGGATGTCGCTTGCCGCGCTGAAGGCCCTTGCGCAGGATCACGGCATGTCGCCCGGGCATAAGCAGCTGCTCCCCGGGATCGAGCGCCGGTCGCAAACCTTTTGCCGCGCCTTCCTGCGCGGGCTGTTCGACGCCGATGGCAGCGTTCAGGGCAGCCAGCCGAAAGGCGTCAGCGTGCGTCTGGCGCAGAGCGATCTCGATACGCTGAAAGCGGTGCAGCGCATGTTGCTGCGGCTGGGCATCGCAAGCACGATCTATGAGCAACGCAGGCCTGCGGGCACGAAATTCCTGCCGGACGGAAAGGGCGGGTTGACCGGATATCCGGTTCGGGACCAGCACGAGCTCGTCATTTCGGGCGACAACCTTGCCGTTTATGCCGAACGCGTCGGCTTCGCCGACGATGCAAAGTCATTGCGGTTGAAGAGCGCGCTCGGGAATTACCGCCGCACGCTCAATCGAGAGCGTTTCATTGCGACGGTTCGAAGCGTATCCCCCGATGGCGAAGCGGACGTGTTCGATGCTTCCATTCCCGGACTCAACGCGTTCGACGCCAATGGGCTGTGGGCGCACAATTGCGGCGAACAGCCCTTGCCGCCCTATGGCGCCTGCCTGCTGGGTTCCATCAATCTGGCGCGGCTGGTGAAGCATCCATTCGAACAGGATGCGGCGCTGGATGAGGCCGAGCTCGATTCGCTTGCGCGCACGGCGGTCCGCCTGCTCGACAATGTGATCGACATTTCGCGCTTTCCGCTGCCGGAGCAGCGCGCCGAAGCGATGGCCAAGCGGCGCATCGGCCTTGGCGTCACGGGGCTTGCCGATGCGCTCATCTTCTGCGGCGTCCGCTACGGTTCGCCGGAAAGCCTTGCGTTGATCGAGCGCTGGCTCGCCCGGCTGTCTTGCGCCGCTTATGACGCCTCCGCCGATCTGGCGAAGGAGAAAAGCGCCTTCCCGCTGTTCGACGCGCGCGAATATCTGGCGCGACCGAACATCGCGAAATTGCCCGACGCCATCCGCGAAAAAATCGCCGCTTACGGTATCCGCAACGGGCTTGTTACCTCCATCGCGCCCACCGGCACCATCTCGCTGTTTGCAGGCAACGTGTCGAGCGGCATCGAGCCGGTGTTCGCCTACACCTTCAGGCGGCGCGTGCTGCAGGCCGATGGCAGCCGCGCGGAAGAAGAGGTGAGCGACTTCGCCTGGCGCGCATACCGCGCGCGCTTCGGAGAAGAAGCTGCGCTGCCGGATTATTTCGTCAGTGCGCAGATGCTTTCCCCGTCGGACCATCTGGCGGTGCAGGCGGCAGCGCAGAAATATGTGGACAGCTCGATTTCCAAGACGATCAACGTGCCGGCGGACATTTCCTTCGAGGCGTTCAAGGACGTTTATCTCAAGGCCTACGAAACCGGCTGCAAGGGCTGCACCACCTATCGCCCCAACGCGATCACGGGGGCCGTGCTGGAAACGCCCCCGGTGCAGCCGGAAGCCGCGGACGCGCCGGCGCTGTTGCCCGAAGACGACGATCAGCCCACGCTGCCCATGCCCCTGCCGCAAACCGGCCCGCGGCCGTTCGAGGGCTCAGGCGGCGTGGTTTACATGACGCGGCCGCTGGACCGGCCGGAGGTTCTCCTCGGCCAGACCTACAAGATCAAATGGGCCGATTCCGACCATGCCTTCTACATCACCATCAACGACATCGAAAAAGACGGCCGCAGGCGTCCGTTCGAGATCTTCATCAACTCCAAGAACATGGAGGCCTATGCCTGGACGCTGGCGCTCACCCGCATGATCAGCGCGGTGTTCCGCCGCGGCGGCGATGTTTCCTTCGTGGTGGACGAACTGAAAGCGGTGTTCGATCCGCGCGGCGGCCAGTGGCAGCAGGGCCATTATGTGCCGTCGCTGCTGGCGGCCATCGGCGAGGTGATCGAGCGCCATCTCATCGCCATCGGCTTCATGGCCCCGCGCGAAGGCCCGCTTGTGGGCGGGGATATGCGCGCGGTGGCGGTGGCCGCCGAAGGCGCGCCGGCACGCTTCTGCCCGCGCTGCGGCTCGGCCAGCTTTGTGAAGCTCGAAGGCTGCGACACTTGCGTCTCCTGCGGTTATTCCAAATGCAGCTAAACATCGGCGGACCGCGCGACGACGGAAATCCCCGATGAACTATTCCAGCCGCTTCTATCTCTATGCGCCGTTTTCGCTGTTCGTGCTGTTCGCGCTGGGCACCGTGATCTGGTGGTGGCTTGCCGCATCCTCCCTCGACCGGCGGCTGGACGCGATCAACGGCCACGATATTGCTCCGGGCGTACAGGTCCGGTTTGCCTCGCGTGAACAGACCGGCTTTCCCTTCCGCCTTGATACGGTATTTCACAACCTGTGCATCACCGTTCCCGGTTCGCACGGCGCCGTCTTCTGGCAGGCCGAGGAATTCGCCATCCATCAGCTCATCTATGACGCGGACCAGTGGCTGATCGAGGCGGCTGGAAAACAGACGGTCGGGTGGATCGACGCCGAAGGCCGCCCCCGACAGGTTGTCTTCACGCCCGCCAGCCTGCACGCGAGCACGATTGTCAGCGACGGCCATCTTTCGCGCTTCGACGTGGATATTGTCGGCGTCAGCCTGCCTCGTGTCGGGGCGGCGCGCGCGCAGTTCCACATCCGCCGCGATCCCGACAGCGACATGCTCGACGTGGCGATGAGCGGCGATGACGTGCGCATCAGGTCGCCGGAACCCGCGCCATTGGGCAACCGCATTCTCCACTTCGAACTCGACGGCCGGCTGAACTCGGCCGATCTCCTCGCGGCGCTGCTGTCGGGCCACAGCCGCTGGCGCGACGCCGCCGAGCACTGGCGCAAGGACGGCGTGGCGTCCGTTGACAGGCTTGCCCTGACATGGGGGAAACTTTCGCTCAGCGGTTCGGGCGCCCTGGCGCTGGACGATCAGCGCCGCCCAAAAGGCCTTCTCGACATCCGGCTTGCCAATTTCGGGTCGCTCCTGGGCGTCATCGGCGCAAGCGGCCAGGGTTTCGGGCCGGCGATTGTGAACGCGGCCGCTGGCGAAGCAGGCCGGAAAGGGAATGCGTTGCCCGTCAGGATCGCCTTCAAGGACGGCATCGCTTATGTCGGCACCGTTCCGGCGACAACGCTTGACCCGCTCTACTGACTTTTCTTCTTGCCGCGGCCGAAATTGGGTGCGGCCGTATCCTGCCCGGCATCCACAATGGAGCGGCGGATGGCGCGCGTGCGCGTGAAGAGGTTGAACAGCGCATCGCCGTCTCCCCACCGGATGGCGCGTTGCAGCGCCGTCAGGTCTTCGTTGAACCGGCCCAGCATTTCCAGAACCGCCTCGCGGTTGTTGAGGAAGATGTCGCGCCACATCGTGGGATCGGATGCGGCAATGCGGGTGAAATCGCGGAAGCCGCCGGCGGAATACTTGATCACTTCACCCTGCGTCACGGTCTCCAGGTCGGCGGCGGTTCCCACGATATTGTAGGCAATCAGATGCGGCACATGGCTGGTGATCGCCAGCACAAGATCGTGGTGACCGGCATCCATCACGTCCACCTCGCTGCCACAACGCATCCAGAAGGTTTTCAGGGTTTCGACGGCCGCGGGATCGGCGCCTTCGGGCGGGGTCAGGATGCACCAGCGCCCGTCGAACAGTTCGGCGAAGCCCGCCTCGGGGCCGGACTGTTCGGTGCCCGCGATGGGATGGGCCGGGATGAAATGAACGCCTTGCGGAACATGCGGGCCGACATCGCGTATCACGGCGGTCTTGACCGAACCGACATCGGAAAGGATCGCGCCGGGCTTGAGCTGCGGGGCGATTTTCGGCGCAAGACCGGCAAAGGCGCCCACCGGCGCGGCCAGCACGACCAGATCGGCGTTGCGCACCGCCTGCGCCGGGTCATCGTGGAGCGAATCCGCAAAGCCCAAGGCTTTGGCCTTTTCCAGCGTCTCCCGATGGGGCGCATAGCCCGCAATATGGGCCGCAAGATCGGCGCGGCGCATCGCCCAGGCCAACGACGAGCCGATCAGTCCGATGCCGATCAGCGCGACCTTGGCGAACATGGGATTGGGATGGGCGGTCATGGCGGCAGTGATAAGGGCGCGGTTGCACAAAAGCAAAATGAACCCTACCAACCGGCAAATGCCGGCGCCGACGATCCCGCAATTCCCAAGGCCCCTGCTTGCCCCTGCGGCAAACCGGGGCAAGGCCATGATTTTCGAAGAGCCGCTGAAGCTTGACTGCGGCCGGACGCTTTCGCCGTTCACGCTGGCCTACGCCACATATGGCAGGCTCAACCCTGCGCGCAGCAACGCCATCCTCGTTTGCCATGCGCTTTCCGGCGACCAGTTCGTGACCGGCACAAATCCCATGACCGGGCGTCCCGGCTGGTGGGAAACGATGGTGGGGCCGGACAAACCCATCGACACCAACCGGTTCTTTGTCATCGGCATCAATGTGCCCGGCGGCTGCATGGGCTCAACCGGACCGGCCAGCCCCGATCCGGCGACAAAAAAGCCCTATGCCCTTTCGTTTCCGCTCCTCACCGTCGCCGACATGGTGCGCGCACAGGCCGGGCTTCTGGAAGCGCTCGGCATTGAAAAACTTCTTTGCGTGACGGGCGGATCCATGGGCGGGATGCAGGCGCTGGAATGGGCGGCCCGTTTTCCGCAGCGCGTGGTTTCGGCAATGCCGATCGCCACCGCCGCGCGCCACACCGCCCAGAACATCGCCCTGCATGAGATCGGCCGGCAGGCGATCATGGCCGATCCCGACTGGATGGGCGGCGAATATCTTCTGCACAACCGCTTTCCCGCGCGCGGGCTTTCGGTGGCGCGCATGGTGGGCCATGTCAGCTATCTGTCGGAACGCGCGCTGGAGCGCAAATTCGGCCGCAGGTTGCAGGACCGCGAAAAGCTTTCGTTCGGTTTCGGCAAGGATTTCCAGGTGGAGAGCTATCTCGCCCACCAGGGCTCCATTTTCGTGGAGCGCTTCGACGCCAATTCCTATCTCTACATCACCCGCGCGATGGATTATTTCGACCTCGCTACGGAATTCGGCAAGCCGCTTGCGGAAATCTTCCGCGGCACGAAAACGAAATTCCAGTGCCTTTCATTCACCAGCGACTGGCTGTTTCCCACGGCCGAAAACAGGCTCATTGCCGATGCGCTGGCTGCGGCGGGTGCACAAGTTTCCTTCCGCGAAATCGAAAGCGACAAGGGCCACGATGCATTTCTGCTGGAAGAGCCGGAGCTTTTCCAAACCGTGCGGGAATTCCTGGGCCGCGCGGCCGCAGGCCTTTGCTGAACGGCAAAACCGGATTTAATGCGTTGTCCATATGCGCGCGCTCGTGGTCGCGCGCAAATGCCAGCCAGGCGGGGACCGGCGCCGCCCCCGCCTGGAGCGGGAGATCCGATCAGCCTTTGTCGGCGCCCAGCATCTTCAGTGCATTGGCGTAGTGATCCAGGCCGATCTTGTAGTAGCCGGCCAGGCAGAAGTCGCGCCCGTTGTGGGCCTCTTTCAGCGCGTCCGGATACTGCGGCGCCTGCTGGTTGGCATCGAGCGCCTGGCTGACTTTCCTGCCGGCCTGTGCGCAGTCGCCCTGCGGGCTGGCGATGGCCGAGGCGCTTCCCAGCGCAAGGGCAAGCATGGCGATGGTTGCAGATTTCACGAGAGTCATGTGCTCCTCCTTGTTGATGACCGGCCGGGGTGGTGCCGGCGAAGGGCAGATAGGTGCCTGCTTGCAGGTGAAAAGGTGCTTCCATGCGCAGAGCTGTCCTGCGCGGTTTCACCAGTTCGTGAGCAGCGCGTGCGCCGCGGAATTTCCGCTTGTTGATGTCCGCGCGCGGCACGCAAGGATTGCGCTCCGCATCTGCATGGCCGGGCAATGTGCAGGATTTGACATATTCCAAGGCTTGCGGGCGCGGCCGCGGGTATGGTTAAGGCGGAAGGATGCCGGCAGGCCAGGCCGCGGATGTCCGGCATGCTCGGGCGGCCAAACCGTCGCATCGCGAATTCTTGGCTACAAAATCTTCATCCGGATGCGTTTAGATGGCGCAAGAGGCAGAACGCCCATGAACAATCCGCTGACCACCCTCCGCGCCTACACCCGCGGCGAGCACCGCGCCGATGCGGTCATTCATGTGCTCGGCATCCTGTTTGCCATCAATGCCAGCGCCTGGCTGCTGTTCAACGTGACGGGCATTTCGGTGCTCGTCAGCGTTTCCGTTTATTGCGCCGGCCTTCTGGCGATGATCGGCTTTTCCGCCGCCTACAACCTGATGCCGCATCACCGGCCGTCCAAGCAGGTTCTGAGGCGGCTTGATCATTCGGCCATCTTCCTGATGATCGCGGGCACCTACACGCCGCTTGCGGTCAACCGCGTGGGCGGATTCTGGGGCGATCTTGTGCTTGCCGTGATGTGGTGCTGCGCGACCTTTGGCATCGTCATGAAGCTGCTGTTTCCGCGCCGCTTCGAGATGGCAAGCGTGGCCTTCTATCTCATCATGGGCTGGATGGGCGTGATGCTGATCAAGCCACTGTCCATGTCGGTTGCCGGCGCGGATCTGTGGCTTCTGCTTGCAGGGGGACTGATCTATTCCGTCGGCGTGGCGTTCTACCTGATCGAGCGCATCCCCTTTCACAAGGCGATCTGGCATGCCTTCGTGCTGCTCGCCGCGATTCTTCAATTCGCGGCGATCGCGCACGAATTTGCGGCCTGAGCCGCCGCTAGCCCGCAAACAGCGCCGACAGGATCATCACGATGCCCACGGTGGCCGCAAACCACACGATCGTGCGCAACACCGGAATGCCCAGCGCGTAAAGGGGCAGATAAAGAATCCGGCCGCCGAGATAGAGCTGCGATCCCCAGAGCGTCATGGAATTGTGTCGGCCGAGCGCCGCCGCCATCAGGACGGCCACGGCGAAAAGCGGAAACGTCTCCTTGAAATTGGCGAGCGCGCGATCGAGCCGCCCCGCAAGCCGGCCGGAGAGCGGCTTTGCTTCGTCGCGCGGGCCCATGTTCCACATCAGGCCGCGCTCGTTGGTGATGAAGTGAATCGCAAGAAGAATGTGGACAAAGCCCAGCACGATAGCGAGCGCGAGCATGGTGAATTCCACGCTCATGCCGCCAAGCTGAAGATTGAGAAATGGCAGATTGTTCATCGGTTGCCCCCTTTATGCCCCGGCCCGCAGTCTAGCCCGCTCAAAGCGCCTGCATATACGAAACATGATCCATGTGATGCGTTTGCCGCACGGCCATGATAGCGTGTCGGCCCGGCGGCTTGAGGGCAACCCATGCGCATCAGGATGATATTTCCGCTCGTCGCAGCGGCGAGCCTGCTTGGCGGCTGTGCGGCGGTGAGCGCGGTGACCACCGTTGCGGGCGCGGCCGGAACGGTGGCCGGCGCGGCCGTGGACGTGACGACCGGCGTGGTCGGCACGGCCGCCGACACCGTGACCGGATCCGGCGAGGACAGCCAGAAGAAAAAACCCGACTGATTATTGGCCGCCGGCGCCGAAGCTGTAGCGCAACTCAAGGCCGAACATGCGCGGCGGGCCGTAAATGGCGGCCGATGTGCCCAGAAGATGGAGATAGGCGTTCTCGCTCACCTTGTAGGTGCGGTTGGTCGCGTTGTCCACGAAGGCGCTGGCATCGAAATTCGAGTTGAGCACATTCGTCCAGTCCAGGCGGAAATTCACGAGATCGTAGGTGCCCTGCGAGGAGGCCGGCTCTTCGTCGGAGAAATCGCTGAACCAGACCCGGCTCTGCTCGTACCAGGTGGTGGTGAAGAAGGCCGAGCCAAGCGCCGGATCGACCGGCAGGTGAACCTGCGCCGTGACGCCGAACTTGTTCCTGGGCGTATAGGCGAAGGGATTGCCGGCGTGATCGAGAAGATTCGTCGGCACGCCGTTGTTGAATTCTTCGGGCAGGATGAACTTGCTGTATTTGGCATCCGTGTAGGAATAGAACGCGCTGACCTGAAGGCTCTCGTCGGGCACAAAGGTGGATTCAAACTCGATCCCCTTGATCCGCGCGCGCGCCGCATTGAAGGTGAGCGCATTGAACGCGGGAATTCCGCCCGTGCAGCAGACTTCGACCAGATCGTTCTTCTGCACGTTCTGATACCAGCCGTAATACATGTCGAAATTGGTGCGCCCCGGCACGCCCATGATTGTCCAGTTGTTCTTGGTGCCGATCTCCACGTCGGTCAGATATTCGGGCTTGAATTCGGCGAATTCCGGCGGCACGTCGGTTGCGCCCGCGTTGAAGCCGCCGCTCTTGTAGCCGCGGCGCCAGGTCACATAGGTCATCGTGTCGGGCGTCACCTGATAATCGGCTGCCAGCGTCCAGCTGGGCGCGCGGAAATGCGCCGTCTGATGCGAAAAGGTGATGACGGCGCCATTGACGGTCGTGTTCAGGTCGGGCAGCGGGAACGGACAGGGGATCAGAACCGGCCCCTGCGATTCGGTGCAGTCGGCGCCATCGGTGAATTTCGTATCCCAGGTGTAGCGGCCCCCGGCGGTCAGCGTGAGCTTGTCGGTCACGTTCCAGCTGACCTGGCCGAAGCCGGCATTGGTGGTGCCGCCATTGGTAAGCGCCTGGAATTCGGTGGTGCCGAAAAAGCCGAACACGCTTTGGGGAGGAATCTGCACGCCCCCGAACTGCCGGCGCATCACCTCCGAATAACCGTCGGGCCGGTCTGTCTCGTGATAGAAGCCCGCGATCCAGGTGATGGCGTCGTCGTCGGTTTCGCCCTGCACCTGGAATTCGTTGGTGAGTTGATAGGAATTGCTCTCCCAGGCGCGCAGGTTCGGCAGGTCCAGCAGCGGCAAATCCGACCCGTCGAAATCCACCGCCGGCTGCTCGCGGTCCACGCGGTAGCCGAAAATGTCGCGCAGGCGCAGATGCGCGGCCACGTCGTATTGCGCGATATCGGTGACGCCCCAGCTGTCGCGGCGATAGAAGAGCGGAATGCTGGAAGTGGTGTGACGCGCATCGGTTGATTGTTGCGCGGCCAGCGTCTGCCGCATCTGCTTTTCAAACCCGTAGAGCGAGCCGCAGGCTTCCTGCACGAGAAGATTGTAGTGGCTGAGCTGCGAGGGCGGCGGGCAGGCGTTTAGGCCGAGCGGGTTGAGCAGAAGCGGGCCCAGAAACTGGTTGGCGAGATTGGTGATTGTGCCGGTATCCACCGCATCGAGCTTGGCGCCGGTTCCGTCGTTGCGGTCGTGCAAATAGTCGAACACGACGTAGTTTTCGAATCCCTCGAAGGGATGCATGACGGCGCTCGCCCGGAACGACTGGTAATGCACATTGTCGAGCTTCTGGCCGGTGGAAATGTCGGTCGTGAATCCTTCGCGCGAGGCGAGGTCGGCGGCCAGCCGCACGTCCAACACGCCGGAAACCACCGGCACATTCAGCACGCCCTTGAATTCGCCGAAATTGTAATTGCCGTAAGTTCCGTCCACATAGCCGCCGAAATCGTCTGTCGGCCTCTTGGGCACGAAGAGGACCGCGCCGCCGGTGGTATTGCGGCCGAACAGCGTGCCTTGCGGCCCTTTCAGCACCTGCACGTTGTCCAGATCGTAGAAGAGCCCCGCTTCGCTGCCGCCGAAGGGCACTTCGTTGAAATAAGTCTGCACGCCCGGATCGGCGCCGCCGAACGGCTGGCTCTGTCCGCGGATCGTGAAAACGTCTTCGCTGCGCGAACTCAGATTGCCGCTGACCGTGAGCGAGGGGGTAAGGTTCTGCAGGTCGAGCGAAGAGCGCACGTCATGGGCGCGCAAATCGTCGCTGGAGAGCGCCGTCACCGCCACCGGAATCTTCTGCACGTCTTCGGCGCGGCGGCGGGCCGTCACCACCACCGTCTCCAGACTCCCCTGCGGGGTTTCGAAGACCGATCCTGAACTGTCCTGCGGATCGGCGGCGGGCGTTGTCTGCGCCAGCGCCGGGCTGGCAAGCGCCACAACGCCCAGCACGGCAAATACGCGAACGGTTTGCATCAACCCCTCTGGCGGAAGTCACACAAAAACTGACCCAGTATATACGCGAGCCGCGGATCGCACAGAATCCCCGGCCCCAGGACTGTGGCCGCGAGGGCACACTGACCGGCTCAGAACGAATCCTTGCGCCGGCGCATCTCGGCGAACACCTCCACGTCGCTGGCCCGCTCCATGCCGAGCGCGCGGCGGATTTCTTCCGCATGCGGCCGCAGGAACGGATTGGTGCGCCGTTCGACGCCCAGGGTCGAGGGAACCGTGGGCAGCGCCTTCGCGCGCAGGATTTCCACTTCGCGCACGCGCATGACGAGATCGGGATTGCCGGGTTCCAGCGTGAGGGCGAAGCGGCCGTTGTTCAGCGTGTATTCGTGCCCGCAGAAGATGCGCATGTCTTCCTCAAGCAGCATGAGCTTGGACAGGCTGTCCCACATCATCGCGGCCGTGCCTTCGAACAGCCGGCCGCAACCCATGGAAAAGAGCGTGTCTCCGGTGAAGGCGATTTTCGCTTTTTCGAACACGAAGGCGATATGGCCGCGCGTATGCGCCGGGATTTCCAGAATGCGCACGGCGTGGCCGCCAAACGACCACGGCTCGCCCTCGCTCACGCCGATATCGATCCCGGGGATCCGCGCGCGATCCTTTTGCGGGCCGACCACGACGGCGCCGAATTCCTGCTTGAGCGGAAGATTGCCGCCGGTGTGGTCGAAATGGTGATGCGTATTGAGGATGTGAGAAAGCCTCAAGCCTCTTTCGGCCAGCGCCCGGCGCACCGGCGCGGGCTCGCTGGGATCGACGATCGCGGCGAGCTGTGATTCGGAATCGTGCAACAGCCAGGCGTAATTGTCTTTCAGGCAGGGCACCGGTTCGACCGTCAGCGCCATGAGATGCTCCCGGAAATCCGCCCGATCCTATCAATCCGCACCCGGCGGAAGAACCGCAAACGCGGCGGGAGATTGATCGGACGCGCACCCGGGAGTACCTCAGGCGTCCATGCGCAGCCCGGTCCAGGAGCTTTCCGACTTTTACGACTCGCCGCTCGGGTTGGTTGCGCGCCGGATGATTCTGCGGCGACTGCGCATGGCCTGGCCCGATCTCAAGGGCATGCGCGTCCTGGGATATGGCTATGCGATTCCCTATCTGCGCCCGTTCCTGTCGGAGGCCGAACGCACCATCGCCATGATGCCCGTGCAGCAGGGCGCCCTGAAGTGGCCCGGCGGCCGTTCGCTCACGCTGCTCGGCGAAGAGGACGCCCTGCCCTTCGACGACGCCTTCTTCGACCGCATCCTGATCGTGCATGGACTGGAAACCGCCGAGGTCGTGCGCCCGTTCCTGCGCCAGATCTGGCGGGTGCTGGCATCGTCCGGGCGGGTGATGCTGGTGGTGCCCAACCGCGCCAGCCTGTGGGCGCAGGTCGAACGATCGCCCTTCGCGCAGGGCCGGCCCTACAACCGCGGCCAGCTTGACCGCATCCTGCGCGAAAGCCTGTTTGTGCCCGAACACTGGAGCAGCGCGCTCATGATGCCGCCGCTGAAGTCGCGGCGGCTGATCCGCACGGGCACGGGCTGGGAGAATGTGGGGCGCAAGCTTTGGGGCGGGCTGGCGGGCGTCCACCTGGTGGAAGCCTCCAAATCGCTCTACGCGCTCACTCCGCCGGTTCCCGCAGCGAAAAAGCGGCTGGTGTTTGCCCAGTCGCGAACCTGAGGCGGATCAACGCAGGCCGTAGTTGAAGCTGACGCTGATGCGCTTGCCGCGCGCGCAGTTGCGCGGCACGTCATGGCGCACAAAGCTTTCCCACATCAGCAGAGTGCGCGCCTTGGGCATCACGGTCACGAAGGTGCGATTGGACAGGGCGGCGTCGGAGCGCCTGGGCGGCGCCGCCATCATCAGCGGCAGGCGCGGATCCTCGAAGCGGATGCCGGCGGCGGATTTCGGAAGGCGCACGTAATAGGTGCCGCTGATGACCGAATGGGGGTGAATGTGACCGGAGTGGAAGCTTTCCTCTTCCATGACGTTGAGCCAGATGGAGTCGAGCGCAAGCCCGCCGGCGGGGATATCGAATTCGAGATCCCGCGCGAAGGCCGCCACATGGCGGTTCAGGATCTTGTCGAGCGCCGCGATCGGCGGCAATCGCAGCGTCAGATCGTTCAGCGATGCATAGGAGGTGTAGCCCTTGTAGCCGTGCGCTTTGGCCCATTGCAGGCCGGCCTGATCTTCCTCGGCCGTCAACAGGCAGGCCCGCTCCAGCTCGCGATTGAAGGATGGCGCGGCCACGGCGTCCGCCCGGTAGAGCCGCGTGACGAAAAGCGTGTCGGTTCGCGCCCGCTTCATTCGCCGCCGGCGAAGCGCACTTCCAGGTGCTTGGCGCCGGAGGGCGGGCTTGAAAGCCGCGTGAGGAATGGCACCGCCTGGCCCGGGCGCAAGCTGGAAACGCTGGCCGCGAAACTCCAGTGATAGAGTTCGCGCCTTTGATCGTCGCTCAGGGCCACCATGATTTCGGGAACGACCGCCACCCGATCGCCGATGTTCACGAGCTTGCCGGTAACGGCCAGAACGGCCTGACCGTCCTGCATCTCGCGGTGATAGGCGACATCGGCGAAGGCAAGGCCGCGCGGATTCACATCAAGGCCGAGCGCGGCGTAAAGCGAGGCGGTCTTCGGCCAGAGCATCGCGATGTTCTGCCGGTAGCTGACGCCCGCCCATCCGATAATGAGTATGGCAATGACAAGTCCCGCCCAGCCGGCGATTGCCCCAACCGGAAAACGTCGCACAAGCTGCGGCGGCGGCGCAGCGGCGGCGGGTTCTTGCCGCTCATCCGCGCCGGCTTGCCGTGGCGGAGCGACAAAGGCTGCGCGCTGCGGCGGAGGAGCCTCCGGCGCAGGCGCCGGTTCGCGCGCCGGAGCAAACACCGGCGCGGCCTGCGGCTGGACGGTTTCTGCGGCGGCGGCGATTTCCGCCATGGTGATTTCCGGCGTTGCGGATGGCGGCGCCTGATGCCAGACGTGTCCGCATTTGGCGCAACGAACATTGCGGCCCTGCGGCGGAAATTTGCTTTCGTCCACCGTGTAGCGGGTCGTGCATTGCGGACAGATGAGAATCATGAAATCCAGCCGGCCCCCATTGGCCCCCGCGCCGGTTCAAAATAGGCGCAAGGCCGCAATCATCTCAAGGGTTTGGTGACGCGGCCTTCCGCCGTTATGTTCACCGCCCATGATCCGCTTCGAAAATGTGGGGATGCGCTACAGCACAGGGCCCGAAGTCCTGCGCGATGTGACATTCACGCTGGAAGGCGGCTCATTCACCTTTCTCACCGGCCCTTCCGGCGCAGGCAAGACCACGCTGCTCAAGCTGATGTTCCTGTCCGAACCGCCCTCGCGCGGCCTGATCACGCTGTTCGGATATGATCTGGCCACGACCCGGCGGGCGGAATTTCCCGCTTTGCGCCGGCGCATCGGCGTGGTTTTCCAGGATTTCCGGCTTCTGGACCATCTGTCGGCCTTCGAGAATGTGGCCCTGCCCTTGCGCCTTTCGGGCCGACGCCCACGCGACTACATCGCCGACGTGGAAGAGCTTCTGAACTGGGTCGGGCTTGGCGAGCGCATGTGGTCAAAGCCGCCCACGCTTTCCGGCGGCGAACAGCAACGGGTGGCGATCGCGCGCGCCGTGGTGGCAAAGCCCGATTTGCTGCTGGCCGATGAACCGACAGGCAATGTGGACCCGGACATGGGCAAACGCCTGATCCGCCTGTTTGCCGAGCTCAACCGCTTTGGCACCACCGTACTGATTGCCACGCACGACCGCACGCTTCTGGAAAATACCCATGCGCGCGAGATGCGGCTGGTGGATGGGCGGCTTGTCGAACTCAGGGCATCGCGCCAATGAAATGGACCGCGGCGAACGAGAACCGCATCTTGCCGCGCGACGCCGGCGCAGGCCCGCTGGATGTCGTCATCGGCGTCATGGCATTTCTGGCGGCGCTGGCCCTGGGCGCATCGCTGATTGCCGATCGCGCGGCGCAAAGCTGGCAATCCGGACTTTCGGGCCGCCTGACGGTGCAAATCGTTCCTCCCGCCCATGGCGACCCGCAGGCGCAGCTTTCACGCGAGGTGGACGCCGCGCTGGGTGTGCTCGATTCCACCGGCGGCATCGTGCAGGCGGCGCCGCTTTCGGAAAAGGAAACGCTCGATCTGGTTTCGCCGTGGCTCGGCAAGGATGCGCTGGTCTCGGAGCTTCCGCTGCCGCGGCTCATTGATGCCACGGTCGAGCCGGGCGCGACGATTGATATTGCGGCATTGGCGCGGCGGCTGAAATCGGTTGCGCCGGATTCGGTTCTTGACGATCACCGCCACTGGATCGCGCGCCTGAAGAACCTGACAGACACGGTTGTATGGTCGGCCTATGTCATCCTGGCGCTGATTGCCGTCGCCACGGCCGCGGCTGTGGCGTTTGCCACGCGCGCGGGCCTTGAGGCCCATCACGATATCGTGGCCATCCTGCACCAGATGGGCGCCCATTCGGGCTTCATCGCACGCGCCTTCGAGCGGCATTATTTCGCAGCGGCGCTCGTGGCCAGCGCTGTCGGGGCGATCGCCGCCTCGGTTCTTTTCCTGCTGGCCGGCGGGCTTGCGTTCGTGGGCGTGGAGCCGGTTCATTTCCTGCCGCCCTTGTCATTGAAAGCCGAGGAATTACCATGGCTTCTGGTCATTCCCCTGGGATCGGGCCTGATTGCGCTGGCCACGGCCCGGCTTTCGGTGCTGGCCGCCCTGCGCCGGATTTATTAAGCGATTGCGGCCTAAACTTTTCCGCAATGTCAGGGTTTGCTTCAGGCCGGACCGGTGGGAAATGAGCCAGGGCTTCGCACAGCACCGCATTTCCGTTCCGCCCAGGCGGCGGCACGGCTTGGCCAAATTCATCCTGGCGGTGGGCATTTTCTATCTTCTCGGCTTTTTGGTTTTTGCGCTGACACTTCCGTCCGGATCGGTTGCGCCGCGAAGAGCTGACGGAATTGTGGCCCTGACGGGGGGCAATGCGCGCCTCGATGCCGCCGAAGAGCTTCTCGAAAAGGGCTCAGGCCGCAGGCTTCTGATTTCGGGCGTTCACCCCGGCACAACCAAGGCCGACATCCGGCGCCTCACCCAGGCCGGCCCGAAATTCGACTGCTGCGCCGACCTTGGCTTTGCCGCCGCCGATACCAGGGGCAACGCGCTGGAAACCGCAGCCTGGGCGCACCGCCATCATTACCGCAGCCTGATCGTGGTGACCGCGAGCTATCACATGCCGCGCAGCTTGAATGAATTTTCCGCGGCGATGCCGGATGTGCGGCTGATCCCCTATCCGGTGGAACCCACCGGCATCGACCTTGCGCAATGGTGGCGCGATCCCAACGCCCTTCGCATCCTCCAGAGCGAATACGCGAAGTATCTGGCAAGCCTCATCGCCACCGCGCTCGACAAGAGCCACGCGGCCGCCGACAGACAGCAGGACGCCCGCGCGGACGAGCCGCGTTCCTGATAGGCTTGCGTCAGCCGCCCTGCCCGTCATCTGCCCCCATGACAATCGTCCGTTCCGCCGTGTTCATGCTGTGGTTCGCGCTGGTTTCGGTGCTGTTCAATGTCGGCTTCCTGTGGGCGCTGGCCCTGCCGCGCAAAGTCACCGTGCTTGCGTCGCGCGGCTGGAGCAGATGGACATTGTGGGGACTTAAGGTGATTGCAGGGCTCGATTACGAAGTGCGCGGCAAAATGCCGGCGCGCGCGGTGCTGGTTGCGGCCAAGCACATGAGCATGTGGGATACGATCGCGCTCTATCTGATCCTCTATGATCCGGCGGTGATCCTGAAGCAGGAACTGCTCGGCATACCGTTCTACGGCTGGTATGCCCGCAAGGCGCGCATGATCGCCATAGACCGCGACGCCGGTGCGCGCGCCCTGCGCAAGATGGCTGAGGCGGCGCGCGGCGTCATCCGCGAGGGAAGGCCGGTCGTGATTTTTCCGGAAGGCACGCGCAAGAAGCCGGGCGCCGCGCCCGACTACAAGCCCGGCGTTGCGGGTCTTTATGGCCAGCTTGACGTGCCCTGCGTTCCGGTGGCGCTCAACTCCGGATTGTTCTGGACGGGCCCGGGCGGCTTTCTGAAAAAGCGCGGGCGCATCGTGGTGGAATTTCTTTCCCCCATCGCGCCCGGCCTGAAGCGGGCCGAGTTCATGGCCGTCCTTCAGGAGCGGATCGAAGGGGCGACGGCCAAACTGCTGAAGGAAGGCCGCGCGCAGCTGGCGGCCGAGGGCCGGCAATAATCATCCGGCCGTGCGGATATTGAGATCGGCCTTGACCGTGCCCGTGGCGGAAAAGATCGCCAGGAACCCGTCCTTTGTCCAGGTCAGCCTGGGCGTGCCGAAGGATCGGACCTGCCCTGTTATGGAAACGCCCCGCTTGGGAGGCCTGGCAAGCGCGGCCCGGATCTCGTTTTCGAATTTGCCCAGATCGGGCCCCACGCGGAATACGAGCCTTGATTGCAGTTCCTGCCCCAGCGCGTTGCCGGCGAGGAATTTCATGGTGGCAAGAAGCGCATCGGCGGTTGCGATGTCGTAGTGCACGCGCATGATGCGGATCGTCTGCGTGCGCGGATCGTATTGCGGCGCCCCCCGCAAATAGCCGGTGCCGCAGGAATCGAACCAGCCGAAGAAATCGAACGGCTGTTTTACGCAGAACCGCGCCGCCACGATCACGTCGCCGCCCGAGGGAAGAATGTGCAATGCGCTGAAGCGGATCTGTTCGCCGTGCAGCGAAACCGGATGGTGCGCCAGGCGCGCCATGGCGAGCCGTTCGGCCTCCGAATAGGGAAGCAGCATCGGCACTGCGAAACTGAAACGGTCGGAAGGGGCGTTGGCGAGCGGAGCGGGCGCGGGCAATGGCGGCGTTCTTTCCGGCGCCGGAGGCTTTTCGCCCACCACGACATGCGCGCGCACGTCCACGCCCAGCGTCAGCAGCACGGCGTGGTTTGCGGTTTCGACCGTTCCCACGCGCAAGCGCTCCGGCGCAAGCACAAGCCATGCGGGCGTGCGCTTGCTGACGCGGATGGGTTCGAACGTCTTGTGCCAGAGCCTCTGCGCCTGGGGCCTGACCTTGATGGCGGAGGCGATTTCGCGGTCGAGCGCCCGGAAGAGCGGGCCCGTCAGCTTGTCCTGGTTGCTGTTCCAGAGCTGGGTCACCGTCATCGAGAGCGGGCCGAGCCGGATTTGGCCTCTTGAAAGATCAACCGTGCCTTCGATCGCAGGCTGCACATGCCAGTCGCGGTCAAGCCGGAAACCGGATTGCGCGTGAAGGATCCCCACGGCATCGGAATGCGCCGATGTCTTGAACAGGCGCGACTTGATCGAAAGATCGGCCGACAGCTTGAAGGGCAGCGAAACGGCGATTCGCCCGTCTGCGGCATCGGCGCTGATTGCGCCGTTGCGCAACGCCGTCATGTCGAGCCGGCATTTGGCGATGGCGCAATCCACCTTGGCGTTTTTGATGCGCGCGATCTGGTCCCTGGTCTTGACGTCCAGAAGCGAAGCGATGTCTGCCGCCCTGACCGCAAACGTCGCCGTCAATGTGGAAAGCGGGACGGGCGGGGTGGGCGGCGGCGGCGTGCGCTTCGGCTCCGGCGCATTGAAGCCGCAGGCCGAAAGCAGAAGCAGGAAGACACAGCAGGCGGCGCGGGGCATTCTCATCGTTCGGGATCGGGCCTTTAAGCCTTTTTCTGCACCAGCCGGCCGGGCGAACCCCGTGCAAGCGAGCGCGCAAGCGGCGCCGAAAGCATGAGGTCGCCGCCCTTGGCGAACGCTGCAGGCCCGAAATCGCGCACCAGATGTTCGCGAACTTCCCTGGGCACGTCCTTTTCGTCCACCAGAAACGACTGCTGCTTGAGGGCATCGTAGCGCGCATCGTCGGCTGCATCGTCGCCGGACAGGAAGCCTTCGCGCTGGATCAGGCAGGCCCCCGCGCGCGGGGTTTGCGCCCCGTCCTTGGCGATGGCGAGAATGATTCCATCGAGCAGGTCCACCTGCGGCATGTTCACGCCGTTGAGCAGGCAGAACAGGATGGAGTCATCGCTTTCGTCTATCAGGATGCCGTGAAGCTGGTTGGCAAGAAGCAGAAGCCAGCCGGCGCATTCGTAAGCCGAGTTTCCCCATCGCACGTGAAGAAGACCCTCGCGCCTGCGGATCAGAATCCGGTCGTGCAGGAATTCTCCGGCCAGCGTGAACGCAAGCCGCGTGCATTCGAAGAATCCTTCATAGGCGCCGCCGCGGCGCGCGGTTTCCCGCCGCGCGGTTTCCACCATCCGGGGCGAAAGGGTGACCGGCCCGTCGGGGATTTCGGCTGAGTCTGTCCGGGGCATATCACCGGGAGCGACACCGAAGCGCTGGACAAGACCTGCGAGATCCCTGTCCCAGTCCAGCATGGTGAAGCCGTCCCGCTTCTTCGCGATCAGGGCCGTGAGGCTCGCAAGATTGTGCGCCGACGGCATCACCGCGCCCGAAACCCAGCGGCCGACCAGCGATTTGTCCACGCCGAGCTCGAATGCGAGGCGCCCGCGGCTCATCGACAGCGCTTTCAGCACAAGATCAAGTTTCGCACCAAATTGCGATTTCGCCACTCCAACCCCCCGAAGCCGGGCTTAGCGGCACATGATTGCGATCAGATTGCGAAATGCAACCGTTGCACGCAGACCCGCGCCGGGATCAGGCGACAGCCACTTCGGCTTTTGTTTTCAACGCCTTGCCGAAGGCGGCGAAGATTTCGCGGCTGACGGCGCTGTCGGCCCATCGCCATTCGGGATGCCATTGCGTGCCCAGAAGGAAACCTTTCGCGCCCGGCATGGACACCGCTTCCACAGTGCCGTCGGGCGCAATGGCATCGGCATGCAGCGGCGGGGCAAGCCGGTCGATTCCCTGGCTGTGAAGCGAATTCACCTGGAACTCCTTTTCCTTCACGATCCTCGCCAGAAGCCCGCCATTGACGCGGACCGGATGGGCCGGGCCGTACTGCACGTCGAGCTCCGCCTCCTTGTTCTCGCGATGATCTTTGCGGCCCTCCACCTCATGGATGTGTTGATGCAAAGTGCCGCCCATCGCCACGTTCAGCTCCTGAAACCCGCGGCAGATGCAAAGCACCGGCACGCCTTGCGCGATTGCGGCCTTGAGAAGCGGAAGCGTGGTGGAATCGCGCGCTTCATCCTGCAGCACGCCTGCGCGCGGCGGCAGGCCGCCGTAATGGCGGGGCGACACGTTGGACGGCGAGCCGGTGAACAGCAGCCCGTCCACGGCCGCAAGGATTTCCCCGGCGGGAATGGGCTTGGGCAAGGAAGGAATGAGCAGCGGCAGCGCCCCCGACCCGTCGCGGACCGCGGCGATGTATTTTTCGCCGGCCATATGGAACGGATGCGCGCCCACCATGCGGTGGTCGCAGGGGATTCCGACGACAGGCAAACGATGCTTCACACATCAAGGATGGCGAAGATCGGCCTGCAGGGCAAGCCGCGCCCGGCAACTGGCGGCCATGCGCGGGCGGACATGCTTAGTGGAAATCGCCCGCGCTCAGCTGGTCCAGATTGGTGGCGTGGTCGAGCCAGATGACCAGATCGGCGCCGCCCTGGTATCCCGCGTGCCCGTTCTGATCGACGACCAGAAAGGTTTTGCCCGCCTCGTCCCCGTGTTTGGCAGTGAACAGCATGGCATCGCCCGCCTGGAGATGCGATCCGATCGCCGTTTTCATGTCGGAAACGAAGGTTGCCTTGGACACCGTGCCGGCGACGAGCTTTGCGTCGATGGCGCCGACGGCATTCATAACATCGAAATCGTCGTTGACGGGATCGAAGCCCACGACATGGTCGAATTGCGCGCCCTGCGAGTCGGTTGCGGCGGTGTAGATGAAAACGTCATTGCCGTTTCCGGCCACAAGCCTGTCCGCGCCGCCGCCGCCGGTAAAATCGTTGGCGAACTGGCCGCCGATAAACGTGTCGTTTGCGCCCGAACCGGCGCCCACAAAGACCAGCGTGCCGTTGGTTTCGGCAGAGCCGTCGATCGTGGCGCTTTCGCCGGTGCCCGCAACATTTACCGTCATCGTCTGCGCCGCCGCGACGTTGCCGTCGGCCAGCACGATGCGGGCGTGGCTCTGGTCGCCAATGCCCAGATCGAAGTTTTCGATGCTGCGTATGGTGGAATCCTTGAGCGTCACATCCAGCCCGCCCCCGTTGCCCAGAAGCGTCAGCGTGTCGTTGCCGTTTCCGCCATTGAAGTGATCGCCGGCGGAAAGCCCGTTGGCGACCGCCGCGTCGATGCTGTCGTCGCCGTCGCCGGCGGCGACGATGTCGCTGCCGCTGAAAACATAGAATGTGTCGCCCAGCGCGCCGCCCCGGAACGTGTCGTTTCCGGCGGCGCCTTCAAAAACGAAACTTGCGTCGGTTTCGGCCGAGCCGTCCACCGTCAGGCTGCCGGTTGCCGTGTTCCCGCTCATGGCGACGACAAAAAAGTGGCCTGCCGCGGCCGTGTTGTTGTCGAGCGTCAGGTTGTAGTCGTGTCCGGGATCCACCACGATGCCGCCAAGGTTCGTGATCGTGTTTGCGCCGAGCGTCAGGCCCTGGGAGTAATCGCCGTCCAGCTCCACCACGCCAAACCCGGCGAGGTTGTTCGTAACCTGATCGGCCGCGGTGAAGGCGGCGCCGAAATAGACAGTCGCGTTGTTGTTGAGCGTCACGAAGTCGTCGCCGCCCTTCGACATGTCGATATGGTCGCTCGCGCTGCTGTTGGACGCGCTGTAAAAGATGTCGTTTCCCGCTCCGCCCTTGAAGTTGACGGTGCCCTGCGTGATCGCCGTTGCGTCAACCGCGCAGGCATGGCCTGAATCGAGTTGCGAACCGTCGATGGAAAGCGTCTGGCCGAACTTCAGATTCGCGGCATCGAGAACGACATTGTAGTTGTTGCCGTTGACGAACTTCATCGTCTCGATGCTGTTCAGTGTGGTTGACTGCAGGCTGATGGGCGTCTGGTAGTCGCCATTCAGAATCAGCATGTCGTTGCCGGCGCCGCCACTGACGGAATCGGCCCCGTTGAATTGTGCGCCAAATTTGAAAATGTCGTTGCTCCGGCCGCCCCTGGCCGTGTCGGCGCCGCCGAGGCTCAGGTCGAAAACGTCGTTTCCACGGCCGCCCGTAACGGAATCGTCGCCCGCGCCGCCAACCATCGTAAAGACGCCGTTCGTTTCGGCGGCCCCGTTGATCGAAATGTGGTGCGTCGCATCGAGGGCGGATGCGTCGATCTTGAGCTTGCGGCCCGCGGCGACATTGGCATCGTTCAGGACGAGGGAATAGTCGAAGCCGTTGTCGAGCTTGAGGGTCTCCACGCCCGTCATGGTCGTTGCGCGCAGCGTGAGCCCGCCGGAATAGTCTCCGGACAGCTCGATCGTGTCGCTGCCCGTGCCGCCGTTCACGCGGTCGAGCGGATCGAATTTTGCGCCGAACTTGAAAAGGTCGTTGCCGCCTTCGCCATTCACATTGTCATGACCGCCCTGGCCAAGGTTGAAGACATCGGCCTTGGCCGTGCCGTCGATGGTGTTGTTTCCGGAGTTGCCGGTGTATTTGTGGTCGGTGCGCAGCATGTCCTGAATCCGGTGCGGGTTGACTTCGGAGGCGCTATCTGCCGCGCAGCGTCTGTCTCGTGCAGTTGCAGCAGTGGGCGGCAACGCGCGTTCCGGTGCATGCAACGGTTGCACGCCGGGCGGTGCGCAGTTCGTTCTAGATGCGGGTCAGCGGCGCGAACAGGCTTTCGGGCAGGCTTGCGCTCTGCTGCACGTCGCGCAGCACCGTGGTGGTGGAAAGGCCCTGCGCGTCAACCACCGTCCATTGCCGGAGCTCAAGGTCCGGCTCGGAAAACACAAGGGAGATGTTTCCCTGCGCGCGCGAGGAATGGGACCGCGCCCAAATCACCAGGGCGTTCTTCTGATGTTGCACGCCCACGATCTCCGTGCGCCGCTTGAGATCGATACGGTCGCCCAGAATGAGCTGCAGCGGCGTGTCCACCAGTGGATAATGGTCGATGGTATGCAGCCGGCTGTTCTTCACGAACACGGTTGTGCCGTCGGAAACGATCAGGAGCGGATCGGGCGGTGCATATTCAAACCGCATCTTGCCGGGCTTTTCGATATAGAACCGCCCCTGATCGGTCTGACCCTGCGGCCCGATCTGGAGAAACTCGCCCTGCATCGTCCTCATGCCGTCGAGATAGGCGCTCACCTTGTCGAGCGCAGCCTTGTCGCTATCGCTCAGGCGGTTGCCGAGCGAGGGAAACACGTTCACCGGCGTCGCCATGGCCGGCAGACAGGCCAGAAGCAGAAGAAGGGCGGCAACAGCAGGCCATTTGCGCATGCGCCGGTTCTAGCGGCGGTTTGCGGCAAAAGGAAGGTTCAGGGCGCCGGCGGACAGGGCTTGCGGGGCGAGAGGCCGTCGATGATGAGTTTCAGCACGCCTTCCAGCTCCCGCTCCAGCTTGGGCAGCGTGAGTTTGGACCAGAGCTGCGGGTAGCGGAATTTCATGGTCGCAGACTGGATCATCTCCGCCGTCAGTTCGAGGTCGTCAACCGTGAATTCGCCGCGCGCATGGCCGTCCTTCAGCAGATCGACCAGGATGGTGCGTTCGTTGGCGAGCATCCAGTTGGCAAATTGCGGCCGCTCTTCGGCGATCACCCGCGCCATTTCGAACGCGCGCGGATCCTTTTCCAGTTTGTTGTAGGTGCGGCGCAGTTCCTCGAACAGAAGATCGTGCAGGCGCGCGCGCGCGGGCTTGCCGCCGCTGGCAAGTTTGCGCAGATGATTGAGATGGTTCTGGTAGTCTTCCGTGGCAATGGCTTCTGCAATATCGAGCTTGCCCGGAAAGAAGCGGTAGAGGTTGCCCGGCGACATGCCGCAGTCGGTGGCCACCTCTGCCATGGTGGTCTTGCCATAGCCGAAATGGGAGAAGCGGCTTTTCGCGGCGGTTACGATCTGCTCGCGGACATCGCTCTTCGTGGGAGCCGAAGACATGTTGTTCTTTCGCGTTTCCTCGTTCTGTCACACTATGTAAGCGCGCGTCACTGAATAATCAATAAATCGTTCAGTCTTTTGCATCTGCACAACGAGCCGGCCTGTGCCAAAAACGGCAATAAAAACAGATCGTTACACAAAAATTGGCGTCGTGGGCGCCGGCGCCTGGGGGACCGCCTTGGCGCTGGCCGCGGCCTGGGCGGGCGCCCGTGTCAGCCTTTGGGCGCGCGAATCCGAGGTCGTGGATTCGGTGCGCCGGCACCGGCAAAACGCCACCTTCCTGCCGGGCGTGCAGCTGCCGCAATCCATTCGCGCGACGGGCGATCTGGTCGAGGCGGCGCAAAACGAGGCCCTGCTTCTGGCCGCGCCGGCCCAGCATCTGCGCACGGTGCTGCGCCATTTGCGCCCGGCCGTTTCGCCGGGAACGCCGATTGCCCTTTGCGCCAAGGGCATCGAGCTGGGCAGCGGAAAACTGTTGACCGAAGTTCTGGCGGAAGAGGTTCCGGCGTGCGCGACGGCCATTCTTTCGGGCCCTTCCTTCGCGCGCGATGTGGCGGCGGGTCTTCCCACGGCGGTTACGATCGCAGGGCCCATGGCGGTTGCGCAAAAGCTCCAGGCTTCGTTGAGCCATGCCGCGTTTCGCCCCTATGCCAGCGACGATGTCGTGGGCGTAGCGCTGGGCGGCGCGGCGAAGAATGTTTATGCGATTGGCTGCGGCATCGTATCGGGCATGGGACTGGGCGAAAGCGCGCGCGCCGCGCTTCTGGCGCGCAGCTTTGCGGAGCTGATCCGGCTGGGCGAAGCGCTTGGCGCCCGGCGCGACACGCTGATGGGGCTTTCGGGGCTGGGCGACCTGGTGCTCACCGCCACAAGCCCCACGTCGCGGAATTTCTCGTTCGGCCTTTCGCTCGGCAAGGGGCACACGCGCGCCGAGCTCGATCGCAAGGGGCATCCGCTGGCCGAAGGCGTTGCCACCGCGCCTGCGCTTGTCGCACGCGCAAAAAAGGAACGGATCGAATTGCCGATCGCGGAAGCCGTGGCCGATGTTCTTTCGGGCGCGCTTGCGCTCGATGCGGCCATTCCGCGGCTGATGTCGCGCCCCCTCACGAAGGAATAGGAGAGGCCATGCTGTTCTGCATCACCGCCATGGACCGCAAGGACGGAAAAGACATTCGTGCCGCCACGCGGCAGGCGCATCTGGCCTATGGCAGGGAAACCGGCGTGGTGCGGCTGGGCGGGCCGTTCCTCAATGAGGACGGCGGCATGATCGGAAGCCTCATCATCATCGATGTTCCCGATCTCGACGCTGCGATAAAATGGGCGGCCAATGACCCTTACGCCAGGGCGGGCCTCTTTGAATCCACCGACATCCGCTACTGGAAGGCGACGGTCAACAACTGCGGAGCCCAACTCTGATGGCGTACTGGCTGTTCAAGACCGAGCCCGAGACGTTTTCCTGGGAGATGCAGAAAAAACGCGGCGCCAAAGGCGAGCCGTGGAGCGGCGTGCGCAACTGGATCGCGGCCGGCAACATGAAGAAAATGAAGAAGGGCGATCTCGGATTCTTCTATCACACCGGCGGCGAAAAGCAGATCGTGGGAATCGTCGAGGTGATCGGGGAATACCGCAAGGACCCGACCGATGGAACCGGCCGCTTCGGCCTGGTTGTCGTAAAGGCCGTGCGCGATGTGCCAAAGCCCGTGACGCTTGCAGACGTGAAGGCCAATCCGAAACTGAAGGCCATGGCGCTCGTCAGATATTCGCGGCTTTCGGTTCAGCCGGTTACCGCCGCGGAATGGAAAATCGTCAGCGCGATGGGCGGACTGAAATAGGCCTTCACTGCTGGCGCTGGTACAGCACGGTGCCGTCGTCCTGCGTCACGCTGTAGAGCGCCACGCAGTGCGGATCGGCCAGATTGCGGCACACCAGATCGGCGGCAATCGTGTATTTGGCGGCTTGCGTCGCGGCCTGGCAGACGTAACGGCCCTGGATGTCGGTTTTCTGCGGGTTGGGATCGCTGAGCCTGCCGAACTGCGGGATGAGTCCGTAATTCTGCGCGTTGGCGAGTTCCATGCGGCAGAGCTGATGTTCGGCGCTGGCTTCGGCCTCTTCCTGGGTTGCAGCGGCCTGCTGTGTCTGGGCCGCCGCCTGTGCTTCCGGCGTCTCGGCCGGCGCGGACCGGAACGCAAAGTAGAGCGCAACCGCGATGGCGATCGCAAAGCCGCCGATCACCACCACGCGCGCGGCCAGCCATTCGCGCGACAACGCCGCGATATCGGTCTGATCTTCGCTCATGTCCTGCCCCAGCTCGCCCCGGCTATTTCATGGTGGGAATGAGGAAGTCGGGATGCTCCCGCACGCCGCCCTTGGGCCAGCGCGCGGTCACCGTCTTGATCTTGGTGTAGAAGCGCACGCCTTCGGGCCCGTGCTGGTTGATGTCGCCGAAGGCCGAACGCTTCCAGCCGCCGAAGGTGTGATAGGCGAGCGGAACCGGAATCGGGAAATTGATTCCGACCATGCCGACATTGACCCTTGAGGCGAATTCCCGCGCCGCGTCGCCGTCGCGCGTGAAGATGGCCACGCCGTTTCCATATTGATGCTTCGATGGCAGGGCCGCCGCTTCGTCGAAATCCTTCGCCCGCACGATCTGCAGGACCGGCCCGAAGATTTCGTCCTTGTATGACTGCATGTCGGTCTTCACATGATCGAACAGCGAGC
>Ga0070740_10000642_pt1 | contig 66267 bp, 63 predicted proteins | sample Coa_R2_FD_67286 | JGI IMG/M metagenome (GOLD analysis project Ga0070740, IMG submission 67286) | Surface soil microbial communities from Centralia Pennsylvania, which are recovering from an underground coalmine fire - Coalmine... | ecosystem: Environmental > Terrestrial > Soil > Unclassified ... | reverse complement strand
GAATTTCTCGATCGGCGAAGGCGAATGTCTGGGCGTCGTCGGCGAATCAGGCTCCGGCAAGAGCCAGCTCTTCCTTGGCGCACTGGGACTGCTCACCCGGAACGGGAAGGCGTCGGGCAGCGTGAAATTCCGCCAGCGCGAAATCCTGGGCCTGCCGGAAAAGCAGCTGAATTCCCTGCGCGGTTCGAAAATCACCATGATCTTCCAGGACCCGCTGACCTCGCTCACGCCGCATCTGACCATCGGCACGCAACTCATCGAGACATTGCGCACCCATCAACGTCTGTCGCGCGGCGAAGCCGAAAAACGCGCGGTTGAAATTCTCGATCTCGTGCGCCTGCCCGAGGCGCGTCGCCGGCTCGTGCAATATCCGCATGAGCTGTCGGGCGGCATGCGGCAGCGTGTCATGATTGCGATGGCGGCGGTCTGCGGCCCCGATCTTTTGATCGCCGACGAACCAACCACGGCTCTCGATGTCACCGTTCAGGCACAGATCCTGGAGCTGATGCGCGACCTGAAGACCGAGCTCAAGACCGCCATTGTCCTTATTTCGCACGATATGGGCGTGATCGCCGGCGTGGCCGACCGCGTGCTCGTGATGCACGAAGGCGCCATCGTGGAAGACGGCACAGTGGACGATATTTTCTACAGGCCGCAGAATCCGTACACGAAAATGCTGCTCAGCGCGATGCCGCGCATTGACCGTCCGGACCGCAAAACGCCGCCGCAGATTCCCGTGGCGCGCAGCACGCTGCTGCAGGTGGAGAACCTCAAGGTCTATTATCCTGTGAGCCTTGGCAGCTTTCCGTTTTCATACGTCAAGCCTCTGCGTGCCGTTGACGGCGTGAGCTTCAACCTGCGTCAGGGCGAAACCCTGGGCATCGTGGGCGAGTCCGGCTGCGGAAAATCAACTTTGGCGAGGGCCATCATCAAGCTTTTGCCGGAAACGGCCGGCCTTGTGGTCTGGTGCGGACGCAATCTCGGCGCCATGGAAGAAAACGAGATCCGCAAGCTGCGCAAGGATTTCCAGATCGTCTTTCAGGACCCGATGGAAAGCCTCGATCCGCGCATGACGGTGGGCGAATCCATCGCGGAACCCCTGAAGACGCTGAAGCCCGAACTGGGCGCTGCGGCCGTGCGCCGCGAAGTGCGCGAAATGATGGCGCGCGTGGGGCTTGAGCCCCAGTGGATCAACCGCTATCCGCACGAATTTTCGGGCGGACAGAACCAGCGTGTCGGCATCGCGCGCGCCATGATTGTCAGGCCGAAACTCGTTATCTGCGACGAGGCGGTGAGCGCGCTCGACGTTTCCATCCGTTCGCAGATCATCGATCTCATCTCCAATCTGCAGGCGGAATTCGGGATGTCCATCATCTTCATCAGCCACGACCTTTCGGTCGTTCGGCAGATTTCGCACCGGGTGATGGTCCTTTACCTCGGCCGCGTCGTGGAATTCGCCGAAAGCGACGACATCTATGAGAACCCCTGCCACCCCTATACGCGCGCGCTGGTGTCAGCCATCCCCATTCCCGACCCCAAGGCCGAGCGCAACAAACCGCGCATCCAGCTCTCCGGCGAACTCCCCTCGCCGCTGGACACGCGCGCCGCGCTGAGCTTCCTGAAATCAAAGATGATCGACAACCCGGACGCCGAGCAATACCAGCCCCGGCTGCTCGAGGTTGCTCCCAATCATTTCGTCGCGGAACATGACGCCGCGTGACGCACGCGCTATTTCACGCGCGTCACCTTGTAGACCTTCGAGCTGTCATTGATCGTCAGGTTGTAGCTGCCCATGAATCCGCGGGATATCGTGACGTGATTGTTCTTCGGATCGCGCGCGAAATGCGCGTGCTCGGAGTCGCCTTCGATCTGGCGCCACACCTGCCCGTTGTCCAGGAACACGATGAACTTGCCGAACGGGGTGAACGAATAGTCGGTGACGCCGGCGCTGATGCTGTCCACCTGCTGTTGCGCGGTCTCGATGGCCGCCTGCGTCTGCGGCAGGCGATCGCTGCCGAACTGCTGGGGCGTGGTCTGCGTTCTTTGGCTCGTGCCGAACAGGTCGCCAATATCGAAGCCGAACCAGGATTCCTGTTCCTGCTGCGTCGGCGGGTGGTCGAGCGTGGCGGGCGGCGTGGACAGGGCCGTCTTCAGCTGCGGCGCCAGCGCGTCATAGCAGGCTAGCCGGGCGGTGTTGTCGGCGAGGGCCGCGCAGCGACCCATGGCCTCCAGAACGTCGTCCCGAGGCCCTGCCTGCGCGGTGGACAGCCCGATAAACACCAGGGTCGCGGAGGCCAGGGTAAACGCGCGCCAATTCATGTCTTTTCACCTAACAGTTGATTAATCCCAGCCCCGCAGGACGCAAGGTGCGTAAAGCAAGACGTAACGGAGCCGATGATACGTTAACCGCTGGATGGACGCGAGAGTACGCCGGGGATGTTCGACAGCAATAATCCACGCCTGACGCGCCGGGCACTTCTTGGAACTGGCGCGGCTGTGGCGGTGACAGCAGGCGCGGCCTATGCCCTTCGCGGCAACGGGCACGCGGTGGCACGCGCCACCAGCGACAACAGGACACTGCATCGCGCCAACGGCGCGGAGCCCAGCAGCCTTGATCCGCACAAGGCGTCCGACCATTGGGAATTCGCCATCATCGGCGACATGTTCCTTGGCCTTATGGCCCTGGATGCGTCAGCCAATCCCGTGCCCGGCGCCGCGGAGAGCTATACCGTCAGCGCCGACGGCCTGACCTATACCTTCAGGCTGCGCGAGCACCGCTGGTCCGACGGCGTGCCCGTGACGGCGCATGATTTCGAATTTGCGTTCCGCCGCCTGTTCAATCCCAAGACCGCCGCGCAATACGCATCGGTCCAATATGCGATCCTGAATGCCGAGCCGGTGAACGGCGGCAAGATGCCTCTCGAGGCGCTGGGCGTTCACGCGCTGGACGACCGCACGCTGCAGATCACCTTCCGCTTCCAGGTGCCCTATATGGCCGAGCTGATGTCGCACATGACGGCATTTCCGGTGCCGCGGCATGTGGTCGAGCGGCACGGCGACCAGTGGATCATGCCACAGCATGTCGTGACCAACGGGGCCTATGTCCTGAGGGAATGGGTGCCGAACGACCACATCCTGCTTGCGAAGAACCCGATGTTCGTCGAAGCAGCGAAGGTCGGGATCGAAAACGTCTATTACTATCCGACCACCGATTCCTCGGCGGCGGTGAAGCGTTTCCGCGCCGGCGAGTTCGACGTGATCAGCGAGGACATCCCGCCCCAGCAGGTGGACTGGCTGCGGCACAATCTCTCGCGCGAACTGAAATTCATGCCCTACATCGCGACGAAATACGTGCAGTTCAACGTCGCGCGCAAGCCATTCGACGATCTGCGCGTGCGGCAGGCAATTTCGATGGCGATGAACCGCGAAATCCTCACCGCGAAGGTTACCCGCGAGGACGAGCAGCCGGCCTATGCGCTTGTGCCGCCCTACATGCCGCATTATCCGGCAACCGCGCAGGCCGAGTTCCGTTCGCTGCGCATGGCCGAGCGCATCGCAAAAGCCAGACAGCTTCTGACGGACGCCGGCTATGGCCCGCACAACCCGCTGACATTCGATTTCAACGTGCCGGCGGCGACCCAGGCCAAACTTGTGAGCGTGGTGCTGCAGGAAATGTGGCATCAGATCGGCGCGCAGGCGCGCCTTGTCCAGCTTGAGCCGCAGGTCCAATACGAGGTGCTGCGCAAGCGGGATTTCCAGTGCGCCTGGTGCGGCTGGGCCGCGGATTACCGCGATGCCAAGAACTTCCTGTTCCTGTTCCAGACCTCCAGCACCGACATGAATTTCGGCAATTACTCGAGCGCGCGCTACGACGCCCTGATGGACGGCTCCGATCACGAACGGGACCCCGTCAAGCGCCAGCTGCTTCTCAATCAGGCCGAGCAGGTGCTGCTGGACGATGTGGCGCTGGCGCCGGTCTATTTCGCGACGACGCCGGATCTGGTCACGCCGCAGGTGAAGGGCTGGATCATCAACAACGTCAACTTCAACTTCTCGCGCTACCTGTCGCTGGACCGTTCGCTGCCGAACGTGTGACCGGCGCTTTCTGAATCTGCGGCCAGGGGATATTCTGGCCCCGATGGAGCCCCAACGGCACAAATTGCTGGCGGCCGCGATTCTGCTTGCCGCGGCGTGCGACGGCGCAGGCCAATGCGCGGCGCAGGCGGATCCTTGCGCCTTGCTGACGCGGAGCGAAGCGGCAGCCTTGCTGGGCGCGGACGTGGCCGCCCCGTCGCATGGGACAGGCGGCAAGTGCAAATATCTCGCGCCCAAAACCGGCGCTGAAGTCTTGCTGATGCCGGCGCAGATGTCGTGGCTCACGCGCGAGATTTCCGTGCGGACTTTTTTCGCGCAGGAACGGCCCGGTGCGGAACGAATAAGCGGCCGCTGGGACCGCGCGACGATCAGCTGGGACAAGGACGATCCGCCGCAGACCGATGTCATGCGGATTCTGAAGGGCGACAATCTTCTGGAGATCGACATTTCCTGGAAGCGGCCGCAGGACGGGCGCAAGCGGCTGTTGCAGGCCGCAACCCTGGCGGCCGGCCGGCTGCCTTGAGCTTTCGCGCGCGGAACGGCATGTTTCGCCGCCGATGACCCCGTAGCTCAGCCGGATAGAGCAGCGGTTTCCTAAACCGCAGGCCGGGTGTTCGAATCACCCCGGGGTCGCCAGCCTTCGCTCATTTTGCGAGCTTGTCGCGCGTCCGGGCTTCGTCGGACCAGGGAAAGACGATCCGGCGCTCCGGCTGCGTGAGTTTTTCTTTCTTGTGCCTGTAGTCGAAGCTTTGCAGCAGATCGCGCATCAGCTCCAGCCGCGCGATTTTCTTCACGTCGGCTTTCACCACATGCCAGCGGCCATCAGGATGGCTGGTGCGCGCGAACATCTCGTCGCGCGCCTTTGTGTAATCGTCCCAGCGTTTCTGCGCGGCTTCATCCACGGGCGACACCTTCCATTGGGTGAGCGGGTCATCGCGCCGCGCGGCCAGCCGCTTCTTCTGTTCCTTGCGGGAGATGTCCAGATAATATTTGCGCAGGCCGATCCCGTCGCGCACCAGCATTTCCTCGAAAGGAACGACGGACTGGAAGAAGGCTTCCACATCCTTCCGGCTGCAAAAGCCCATGACGCGCTCGACCCCGGCGCGGTTGTACCAGGAGCGGTTGAAGATCACGAATTCCCCGCCCGCCGGCAGATAGGGCACAAAACGCTGGAAATACCATTCGCTTTCCTCGCGGCTTCCGGGCACGCCCGGCGCATGCACGCGCGTTTCGCGCGGCGCCATGTGTTCGGTGAGACGCTTGATGGTGCCATCCTTGCCGGCCGTGTCGCGGCCTTCCAGAACGATCAGCACGCGCGCGCCATTCTTGATCAGGTCGCGCTGCAGCTTCACCAGCTCGATCTGAAGGTCGCGCAAGCTGCGCTTGTAGTGCGCATCCTGGCCTTCATCGTCGTCATCGTCGTGCCGGTTCTTTGCCAAACTGAATCCTCCGTGGCGCCGGTTTTGACGTTAGCCTAACCCGCCCCTTGGGGGCGGGTCGAAAAATTCGCGCCAGGCGAATTTTTCGGGGCGGGGACAATGCGGCCTCCCCCAAGGGGAGGGTTAGAGGTGAGCGTGATGGTCCAAACAAATAAGGCGGGTGAAGCCCGGCCCCCGCGCGGAATAGGAAACGCGCGGAGCGGCCATCCCGCCCCGGTCAACAAGCGCCTGGCAGGCCGGCGGAAGGCCCTGATCACGGGCACAATCGCACGGCACCTTCGCTTCCACACCACCCCGGGCCATTGGTGGGACGTTTCGGCCTTTCCGGCTGCGAGCGCCTTGGCTGCTCCGCGGCACTTGAAGAAAAACCGGCCAGTCCCCGCGCGGGTTGCACGCGAGCTTGCACCCTTGCCCTGTCTGTTCTCGCGATAAATCTAGAAGGTCATCTCCATCGTTCGCCCGTTTGGCATCGCGAGAACATATAGAGAACCCATGTTGGGAAATCAAGCCCAAGATGTAGTGTTTAGTCCTCTAGCCATGGGAGGCGCGGAAAATCACCGAAACCATATTCGGGGGTCTGCAGAAAATACGGCGTCTATTCTCTGCAAACGTGCGGAGATTAGGTTTGCGCCTCGCGAAGATTGGAAAAGCGCAAGCTCGCCAAATGTTCGCACGGAGCGGCGAGCCGCGACGTTGACGACCTGATCGACCGCGGGATTCTTAGACGAGACGCTGCCGGCGGACGGAGCACGAGTTATTCGGTGGTTGGTGAGTGAAATGCGGATGGACATCCTGTCACCCTTATCCCTCCTGCTTATCCCTCCTCCTTATCCCTCCTTATCCCTTATCCAGTCACCTTATCGCGCCAAGCTCACCGTATTTTCGTGAGAGCTAAAATTACTAAGATCACAGCGATAGTCCACGCGGCGTAGGTGAGTTGCTTGAGCCGCTTCACAGTTTCTAGTGATAGTTTGAAAGTGTTGCGCTGTAGAAGCACAGACTCTTCTGCCGGAGACAATTTCTTCTCTTCGAGTAGCGCTGTAATTTCCTCCCCGTCGTCCGGTTCGACAGAGCGAGGTGCATAGCACTCCCGTTTCGTAAAGAAGAATAATGCATATTCCTCAACCGCACCCAAGACCGGGGGCGTAAAGCCCACATCTTCGGGCATCGCGAGTCCGTGGTCCTCAAGATTGGTGAGCACCTTTATGGAGTGCGTAAAAATCGCTGGAGACCAATCTGAATAGAATCCGGAAACACCGCCGAGCCTCAACGACACTAAGCTAGGCGGGTGATTGCGCACCTTATCGACGTAATGCGCGAAACGTTCGGGCGAAATAAGCAAAGTCACTTGGATGGTGTCGTCCGTGGTTTCCTCATGAAAATCTATCTCCGTTGTATAGCTGGGGGAGCCCCACAAGACGCAGCGTTCGCCTTTGTCAGGCTCTGTGTTTTCGAAGATAACGAGTTCGAAGCTTTCGATAATTCGCTTTGTGCCGAACATCGAATAGAATGGCGCGCTGCCGTCTTCATTCGCGTAGCCGGGACGCAGCTTCGCGCGTATATGTGTACGCTCTTCTGGTCGTTGGTTGTCTTCGCCGTAGCGCGACAGCGAGAGTTCCTCCACGAGCTCAATATTGAGCGCTGTGAAATTGAGGTTCCAGTTCCACGGAATTTGGTCGCGGTCTATTTTCTTCCCGGCGTCGTCAGTCTCATACAGAAACCATTTATAGAGACTTTGATACTGAGACTCCGTGCTGAAGTGGACCTTCCTATCAAGCTGATAGTCGAGCGCCATCCCTTTGCCCCCCGCTCATTGGGAGCACGATAGCTTCCTCATTGGGCTTTATCCACTGTCACGGGGTATGATACGCAATTCGCGACAAGCGACAATTCGTACTCAAGCGCTCTTCCACCCAATAAGAGCCAGGACTCCGTCTGAGCCGGTGGTGCGAACCGCCGAGACGTTGAATACACGATTCAGAACATCATCCGCCAGCGCGGCGTCGGGCGGGCCGGCGGCGGCCACGCTTCCACCATCCAGCACCACGACCTGGTCGCAATAGCGCGCGGCGAGCGAAAGATCGTGCAGCGTGACGATCACGGCGGTGCCGCGGGCGGCCTCATCGCGCAGCAATTCCATCAGGCGGAGCTGATGCGCCGGGTCCAGATGCGCCGCCGGCTCGTCGGCCAGAAGCACCGGCGCGCCTGTGGCCAGCGCGCGGGCAAGCAACACGCGCGCGCGTTCGCCCGCGGACAATTCGTCCATCCGGCGCTCCGCAAGGGAAAGCGCATCACAGCGCGCCAGCGCCTCATCCACCGCGCGCAAATCCGCCGCCGCCAATGGCGCAAGCGCGGTGCGGTGCGGCATGCGGCCGAGCGCAACCAGCCTGCGCGCGACAAGCGGCCAGTGCGCATCCGCACTTTGCGGCAGATAGGCCATCGCTTTCGCACGCGCCTCGCGCGGCCAGGCCGGCAACGGCTTGCCCAACAGGCGGATCACGCCGCCGGATGCGGGCAGAAGCCCGAGCGCCGTGCGCAGCAGCGTTGTTTTGCCCGCGCCATTGGGGCCGACAAGCCCGCTGACCGCGCCGGCCGCGAAGACGGCGCTGACCGCATTGAGCACGGCGCGGCCATGATAGCCGGCCGAAACGCGGGCGAAGGACAGCGCGCTCATGGCTCGCGCCTCAGTTTCAGGATCAGCCAGATGAAGAACGGCGCGCCCAGCATGGCGGTCAGCACGCCGAGCAGAAGCTGGCCGTCGGGCGCGATCAGGCGGATGGCGATGTCGGCGGCGGCGACAAGCACGGCGCCGCCCAGCGCGGAGGGAAGGATCAGCCGCGCCGGCTCGTAACCGTAAAACGGGCGCAGCAGATGGGGCACCACAAGCCCCACAAAGCTCACCGCGCCCGCGGCCGCCGTGGCCGCCCCCGTGGCCAGCGCCACGCCGAAGACGATGCGCATGCGCACGCCCGCCACATTCACGCCCAGCGAATGGGCCACCTCTTCGCCCAGCGTCAGCGCATCAAGCCCGCGCGCGGCGCTTGCAAGAAAGGCGATGCCCGCAACGACGAGCGGGGCCGCAAACAAAAGATCGGCCAGCGTGCGATCCTTCAGCGAGCCCATCATCCAGAGCACCATCTCGCTCATGGCATACGGATTGGGCGCAACCGACAGCACAAGCGCCGTGACCGCCGTGGCAAGGCTTGCAATGGCCACGCCCGCCAGCACCAGCGCCATCACGCCCGCGCCCCGGCGCGACAGGATGTAAAGAACCCCTGCCGAAGCGAGCGCGCCCAGAATGGCAAAGGCGGGCAGAAACGCGGGATGGACCGCGGCCAGCCCGAAATAGAGCGCGATCACGGCGCCCAGTCCTGCGCAGGATGTGACGCCGGTCACGCCCGGCTCCGCCAGCGGATTGCGGAACAGGCCCTGCAACGCCGCTCCGCTTGCGCCCAGCGCCCCGCCAACGATGAGCGCCAGGGCCGCGCGCGGCAGGCGGATCTGCTGCGCAATGATGCCGGAGGCGCCGTGGCCGGAGAACAACCCGGCGATCAGATCGCGCGGGGCCATGTTCGCGGGGCCGATGAAGAAGGAGATGCATCCAAACGCGAGCGCGAGAAGAAGAAGCGCAAGCGTTACAAACGCCCCCTCCGCCGCGCTCGCGAAGGGCTCGCGCGCCACCTCCCCCGCAAGCGGGGGAGAAAAAAATCTGGATCGGCTATTCTGTTTTCCTTCCCCGTTTACGGGGGAGGCGCCGAACAAGCGCAGCGCCGTGAGGCGGAGGGGGCGCTTTGCACGTGTGCCGGTAGCGTTCGGCGCAGACATTCCGCAAGCTCCGTCGCCGCTTGCGGATGGCCCGCGCGCCTCATGCGCCCCGCATGAAGTTGGACGACGCACGACCGGCAGGTTTCCTGGCTCGCGGCGTTTGGCCTTGGTCCGCCTTCCCGGTTTCCCAGTGGCATCGTGGACAAGGCACGCCGCTCACAGTTGCGGGGGCAGCTGCGGCTTTCACCACATTCCCTTTCACCGTCGCGCAAAATGGATATTAGAGCGATATCTTCTTGAATAAAAGCAGCCTCACGGCGTCATTGCCCGGCCTGTCCGGGCAATCCGATTGTTTGCTGGACAATCGGGTCGCCCGCGCAAAGCGGGCGATGACAATGTTTTTGACGATGATTCCAAATCGAATGTCTTGCTCTAGGGCCTCGCAGAGGCGGCAAGGCGGGCAAAGGCGAGCGCCGAATCCGCCGACCACGGGCCCGGGCACAGAAGCGGCGTGAGCGTGGACCATCGCATCGCCGTTTTGCCCCTGAGCGCGGAAAGCGCCGGATTGTGCAGCACCAGATCGGCCTGCGACGACGGGCTTTGCCGGCCGTTCAGGATGAGCAGTTCGGGCGCGGCGGCAACGACGGATTCGACCGAAAGCCGCCCCATGCGGTTGATCGGCATGGACGGCGCGGCATTGGCGAGCCCGCCGGCCGCCATCATCGCTTCGGTCACACCGCCCGACGTGACGTAACCGTTCGGCTCGTAGATCAGCGCGCGCACGGGGGGCCTGGGCGCGGCCGCGCGCGCGGCGGCGAGCTTTGCATCCATCGCCTTCAGCAGGGCTTCGGCGCGGGCCCGTTCGCCGAAGGCATCGCCCAGCATCAGCGTCACGTTACGCACGTCGGCAATCGAAGCGGCCCAGGGCACATCCAGCACCGGCACGCCGGCCGCGCGCAGAAGCGTGTGCAGCTTCTGGTCCACCCCCTGATAGGTGACCACGAGATCGGGATGACGGGCGAGAATCTCTTCCGCGTCTTCGTGAACCAGCGGAATGCCCTGCACCTCATCGACGATTGTCGAAACGACCGGATGCCGGTCCGCCGCCAGATAGGACAGCGCGGCGATCCGATCGCGCGGCAGAAGCCGGAAGACATATTCGTCGGTGCAGACTTCGGCAGACACCACATGCTGCGGCGCGGCATGGACCCCGCATGCGAGAGTCAGCGCCGCGAGAATTGCGATAACATGGCAGCCATGCTTTGCGCGCATATTGATCGCCTAGGCCGCCTGCACCACGTCAAACCCGTCCATCACGAAGGGAGCTTTCATGCGCTTGTCCGTTGCAGCCCTGCTGCTGTCGGTGGCGGCTGTCACGCCCGCCGTTGCTGCGCCTACCTCTGCCCAGATTTTCGACGAGAATAAAGCAGCTTCCGGCGGCGCCGCCTGGGACGGCAAGGCCGCCATCAGGCTGGACTTCAGTTACAAGGGCCAGGGCCTGACCGGGACGGCGGAATCGCTGGACGACCTGAAGACCGGCCGTTTCGCCGACAGCTTCGCCATCGGCCCGGCCACCGGCGCCAACGGCTTCGACGGCAAGAACGGCTGGGCAAAGGATACCTCCGGCACCGTGACCATCCAGAACGGCGGCGAAGAGACGGCGCTCAACATCAACGAAGCCTATCGCCGCGCGAACATGTGGTGGCGCGCCGACCGCGGCGGCGCCGACGTCCGCAGCGACGGCGAAAAGAGCGAGGGCGGCAATACCTATGAGGTGCTGACGGTCACGCCGAAGGGCGGCAAGCCCTTTGACGCCTGGTTCGATGCGAAAACGCACCTGCTCTACCGCACGGTGGAACAGCAGGGCCCCAAGACCATCACCAACACCTTCAGCGACTACCGGCCGGTGGACGGGGCCATGATCGCCTTCCACACCCACGGCAACGAAGGCGACGTGAAATACGATCAGGACACCAACGTCACCAAAGCCGTGTTCCTGCCGGCCCAGCCGGATTCGGCCTTTGCCCCGCCGGCTGTGAAGGTGAACGATTATTCCATCGCGGGCGGCAGCGAGACATCGTTTCCGTTCCACCTCTACAACAACCACATCTATGCCGACGCGACGATCAACGGCAAAGGGCCGTATCAGTTCATCTTCGACACGGGCGGAGTGAATCTTCTGACGCCGCCGCTGGTTGCCGAACTTGGCCTGAAAAGCGAAGGCCAGATGGAAGGCGGCGGCGCGGGCAGCGGCCACATGGATGTGGGCTTGACAAAAGTGGCGGCGCTCGGCCTCGGCAAGGCGACGGTGAAGGACCAGGTGTTTGCGGTAGTACCGCTCAACACCATGTCGCCGGTCGAAGGCGTGCCGATGCCGGGCATGGTGGGCTTTGAAACCTTCCGCCGTTTCGTCACGCGCGTGGATTACGGCAGCGGCACGATCACGCTGATCGATCCGAAGGCCTTCAATCCGAAGGATTCCGGCGTTGCCGTGCCGTTCAATTTCAACGGCAACACCATCGAGGTGGCCGCGGCCTTCGACGGCATGCCCGGCAACTTCACGATCGACACCGGCAGCCGCGCTTCGATCACGCTGAACGGGCCGTGGGCCGCCAGGAACGGAATCGCCAAGGACAAGGGAATCGACGCGGTGACCGGCTGGGGCGTGGGCGGACCGTCGCGCGCGGTGGCCATGCGCGGCAAGACGCTTCAGATCGGTTCGTTCACGGTGGACAATCCGGTGACGGAAGTCTCCACCGACAAGGCCGGCGCTTTCGCCGATGCCTCCATCGCCGGCAATATCGGCGCGGGCATCCTGAAGCGCTACATCGTCACCCTGGATTACGAGCATCAGAACATCTACCTGAAACCGGTTGCGACCCCGGTTCCCGACCTCGATACCTTCGACCGCGCCGGCATGTGGTTCAACGAGGAAGGCCACGATGGCTTCAAGATCGTGGACGTGACGAAGGGCGCGCCCGCCGATGAAGCGGGCCTGAAAACCGGCGACATCATCACGGCGGTCAACGGCAAGCCGGTGAGCGGCATCCATCTTTACGACCTGCGGCGGATGCTGCGCGACGAGGCGCCGGGCACGGCTGTCGCCTTCACGGTGAAGAGCGGCGGCGCAACGCGCGATGTGAAAGTCACGCTTCGCGACCTGATCTGAGCGTCCGCGCGAATGGAGTGGGCGGGAAAAGGGCCGGTTCGCCGGCCCTTTTTCGCAGGCCCCAAATCGGCCTATACCTCAGGCGCCACGCTCAAGAGGCCTTCCCATGCCGGTCTATCGCGCGCCTGTCGCCGACTACCAGTTCCTCCTGCACGACGTGTTCGAGGTCGAAAAGCAGACCGACCTGCCCGGCTTCAAAAACATCTCCGCCGACCTGATCGACGATGTCCTGTCCAACGCGGGAAAATTTTGCGAAGAAGTTCTTCACCCGCTGAACCAGCCCGGCGACGAGGAAGGCTGCCACTTCGAAAACGGCGTGGTGCGCACGCCGAAAGGATTCAAGGAAGCGTACAAGGCCTACAGCCAGGCCGGCTGGGGCGGGCTTGGCGCGCCCGAAGATTTCGGCGGCAGCGGGATGCCCGCGTTTGTCACCATGGCGGTGGCCGAGATGGCGATGAGCGCCAACCAGGCCTTCGCCATGTATCCGGGGCTGACATCGGCGGCCTATTCGGCGCTGATCGCCACCGGCGCCGACTGGATGAAGCAGCATATCGTGCCGAAGATGGTGTCGGGCGAATGGAGCGGCACGATGTGCCTGACCGAACCCGGCTGCGGCACCGATCTTCGCCTGATGAAGACGCGGGCGGTGGAACAGCCGGACGGCACCTACAGGATGAAGGGCACCAAGATCTTCATCTCCGGCGGCGATCACGATCTTGCCGACAACATCATTCATATGGTGATCGCGAAAATTCCCGACCCCGACGGGCAGATTCACGACGACCTTTCCACCGTGAATTTTTTCATGGTACCGAAATTCATCGTGAAGGAAGACGGCAGCCTCGGGACGCGCAACGCCGTCAACACCGGCGGCATCGAGCACAAGATGGGCATCCGCGGAAACGCGACCTGCGTGCTGAACTTCGACGATGCGATTGCCTGGCGCCTGGGCCCGAAGCCCACGCCGCCCAAGCCCGGCGAAAAGCGCCACTCGTCGGAAGGCATGAAGGGCATGTTCGGCATGATGAATGCCGCGCGCCTCGGCGTGGGCGTGCAAGGCATTTCGATCGGCGAAATCGCCTATCAGAACGGGCTGGATTACGCGCTGACGCGGCGCGTGGGACACGCGCTGACCGGGCCGAAGGAACCTGACAAGCCGGCCGATCTGGAGATCGTGCACCCGGACGTCCGGCGCATGCTGTTGCATTGCAAGTCGTTCGTGGAAGGCGCGCGCGCGGTGGCGATGTGGACATCCATCAACATGGCGGTTGCGCGCTCTTCACGGCCGGACGCGGTGAACGCGGGGCTTGTTGCCGACCTGATGACTCCGGTGATCAAGGCTTTCTTCACCGACATGGGATTCGAGGCGGCGAATTTCGGCATGCAGTGCTATGGCGGCCACGGATACATCCGCGACAACGGCGTGGAACAGTTCGTCCGCGACGGCCGCATCAACCAGACCTATGAAGGCGCCAATGGCGTGCAGGCCATGGATCTTGTGGGCCGCAAGCTTGGCCGCAACGGCGGCGCCGCGCCCATGGCGCTGTTCAACACGATCAACGGCTGGCTCGTGGACAACGAGAAGGACCAGGCGCTTGCCCCCTTCGCCGCGCCGGTGAAGCGCGGCGTGGAAACGCTTCAGCAGGCGACGTTATGGCTGGCCCAGCACGGCATCCAGAATCCCAACGATGCCGGCGCCGCGGCGTATGACTATCTGCGCCTGATGGGGATTGTGGTGGTGGGCTGGATGTGGGCAAGGCTTGTCAAGGTGGCGCAGGCCAAACTTGCCGCGGGCGGCGGCAACGCGGCCTTCTACAACAACAAGCTCATCGCCGCGCGCTACTGGATGGAGCGCATGATGCCCGAATGTCCCATGCTGTTCGAGCGCATCCAGGCCGGCTCGGCGACACTGATGGCGTTCGACGCGGCGGCGGATAATGGCTAAATCGTCTTGAATACTTGTTCACTGTTTGTTACATACAGTAGCTACAGGAGATTTCCATGGCTGAGTTGGATCATCTTATTAATTTGGCACGGAAAGTGAAAATGACGCCGAGCGAGGGTGAAGCCCAACGCCGAAGCTTTGCTTATGGAAACGCTGCGTTCGAAAATCCGCGCATCACCAGAGAGATGGTCGACGAACAAGCTGAGAAGCTTGAGAAGCGGAATGGCTGATTCGGACGGTGAACGGGTCCGGCACAGCAAGGCGCAAACGCCAAGCATAGTTCTTTCTGAGCAAGAGCGCGCGGAGCGAGAAGCATCAAATGCCCTCGTTCAAGCAAAGCGTCTCGTCGAAATTATTGAATATTGGACGACGGAGCCGGAACGCAAATTTCGACTTCGTCCTTCCACGATTCTTGAGCTAAATCGCTTGGCTATTGACGGACTTGACGCCTTTGCCGGCAATTGGCGCCCGGGACCTATCGAAATTTCGGGAAGTAAACATCAGCCACCTGGCGCGCATCTCGTGCCAGAGTTGATTGAGGATCTGTGCGATTATGTGAATACCAACTGGAGTACTGCAACTCCTGCACATTTGGCGGCCTATGTCATGTGGCGCATGAACTGGATTCATGCTTTTACCGATGGCAATGGCCGAACGGCACGAGCGCTTTCCTATCTTGTGCTCTCGATACGTCTCAAGATGAAAATTCCGGGCACGCCAACGATCCCCGAATTGATCGTTCAGAGTCGCGCGCCATACTACGAAGCACTTGAACAGGCTGACGCCGTGACGCAGTCCGGCCAGCCAAATCTGGCAACTATGGAAGCGCTGATAGAAAATTTGCTCGCCAAGCAGTTGTTGACCGTCGTCAGCGAGGCCTCTGGACGCAATTATTAGAGCCGAAAGAATTACGGCTGTCCGTTGTTGGCGGTGCGGGCGGCATCGTTCACCGGCTCGGCGTTCAGGCCCGATTGGGTCATGACGACCTTGTAGTCCGCGCCGTCCCTGAGCGGCATGTAGACGGCCGAGCCGAACCTGCGGTCTTCCGCGAACGAGTGATCCAAAATCCAGAACAGCCATGAGCGCGGGACATATTGATTTACCGCAGGCTCAGGCCCCGTCAGGTCGCAGGCGGTGATCGGCGCGCCCTGCCCGCGCGCGGCTGTGAAATATTTGTTGCCGATCTGATCGAGCGTGTAGGTGGAATCGAGCCCCAGCACATTCGCCCATGGCTTCCATTTCTGCACGCGCGCGGTCAATTGCCATTCGTCGCCCTGGATGTTGCAGATGAAAGTCTGGTTGGGTCCGTCGAGCCGCGTGACCGTGACCGCATAGATCGCATGGGCCGGATCGAGCGACTTCACGCGCACATCGGCGACATCGCCTTCATGGGTGAGGCGCGCGAAACTCTGCACGTTGAGCGCAAGCAGGCTGAGCCCAAGGCCGATGACCAGAACCGGCACACCCACAATCAGCCGCGCCCCGCCCTTGCCGGGATGGCCGGTGAGCAGATGCCGGAAACCGGCCAGCACCAGAAGCAGGCCGAAAATGGCGGCGAGCAGCGGATCGGCCAGCCAGTACCAGCCGATCGACGGCCAAAGCGAACTCACGGCGCGCAACCTCTCATGCGATCAGATTAGACAGGAATTGCGGCAACGGCGGGACAGCTTTCTGCCCCGGGGGCGCAAATTTACCCTCTTCCGTTGCCCGATTCGCACGAAATCAGGCCGCGGCGCACTTTCGGGTAACGAGAAACATCTCCAGCGCCCGGGAAAACCAGCGGCGCTGATAGCCCGAGGCAACAAGGGCGAACATCACCGGATCGCGCAGCCAGTGGAAAAGCATCCTGAGATCGGCCGCGCGCGGACGCCTGAGCCGCAGCATCTGGCGCAAGAGGGCGGGCGGAATGCAGACCTCCACATCGCGAACGGTCTGGACGCTTTGGCCCGGCGCCGACGGCCGGGCGAAATTCAATCCCGCCACCATCGCGACGTCCATGTTGTAGAAGAAGCGCGGATTGCATTCGATCAGCCACACCTTGCCGTCGCGGCCGACGCGCGCGTCGAAATTGAAGACGCCGCTCAGTTTCATGCGCCTGGCAAGCGCGCGCACCAGCGCCGAAAATTCCGGCTCCGCCGTGAAGGCGAACACGCCATCGGGATGGCTGTAGGTCACTTCGCTGGACACGCGGCCCTGGCGGCAGAACACGGTAAGCGAACGGTCTTCGCCTTCGATGAAATCCTGCGCCAGGATCGGCGCGTAACCGATCGTTTCGGCGATCTCGCGCGCATTTGCGGAATCGATCCGCACCACGCCGATGCTGCCCGCGCTGTTCACGGGCTTCAGGATGGCGGGCAGGCGAAGCGTCCCCTTCTCAAGCGCGGCAAGAAGCTCCGCGCGGCCGGCAAAAACCTGGCCTTGCGGATGCGGCAGCGAAAGGCGCCGGCAAAGCTGCATGAAGCGGTCCTTCGTCGCCAATTCGTCGAAGCTCGCCGGATCGGGCACCGGAAAAACGCGCGTGCGCAGCATCGGACCGATGTTCGAAAGCAGGCGCGTGGTGGGCGCGTCGCTGGGCAGGATCAAGGCGATACCATGCGCGCGCGCGATGGCATCCAGCCGCACGGCTGTTTTTTCGGGCGCGATTTCCCAATCCAGCGAAAATTCGATGTAACGGGCGCAGAACCGCGAAATGGCCAGCGAGCGGGCCTGCGCAGGCCCGGCGACAAACACCTCGGCACCCAGTTCCGCCACGCAGCGCAACACGCGGTATTGCAGCTCGGCCTCGGACGCGAGCACCAGCCACCTGCGGCACGGTTTCATAGCAGCCTGTCCCGATCTGGGATGCGGCTGGAATTCTCGCAATGTCCAGGCCAGACGCCTGCAATGGTTCGCCGACCGGCGCGACGCCTAGGCCGCGATCGGATAGGTGCCTTCGTGGCAGGCGGTGGCCAGCGCGCGCATGCCATAATCCATGGTGAATGGCGGATCGTAGCCCATCTCGCGGCGCGCCTTTGCATCGGAAAGGATGCAATCGCGCGACATGAGCGCGGCCGCAAAGCGCGTGAGCGGCGGCGCGCCCTTGAGTCCGAAGCCGCGCCACACTTTTTCGGCCGCAAAGGCCAGCGCTCGCGCCGTGCCGCCCGGAATGCTTTTTTCCGGCAGCGAAAATCCCGCCGCATGCGCCATATGCGTGAGCATGTCGTGGAACACCACCGGCGGGCCATCCAGCACGAAATAGGCTTCGCCGCCCCGCCCCTTCGTCAGCGCCAGATCCATCGCGTAGGTGAGATTGCCGATATAGGTCGTGGACGTGCGGTTGCGCCCGCCGTCGATCCAGGCAAAGCGGCCGGCCTCCACCATCCTGCGCAGGGCGGGAAGAATGGTCTGATCGCCCGGCCCCCAGACAAAGCGCGGCCTGAGCACGATGGTCTCGAAGCCGTGTTTCGGGTCGTTGGCTTCACGCACCGCCTTTTCCGCCCAGGCCTTGGTTCGCGAATAGGGGAAGGGCGAATCCAGCGCAAGCGGATAGGTTTCGTCCACGTTGCGCATGTCCTGGCCGTGAAACAGCGCGGCTTCGGTGCCGATGTGCACGAAGCGCTTCACGCCCGCCTGCCTTGCGGCATCCAGCAGGCGCCTGGTGCCTTCCACATTCACCGCCCAGTATTCTTCGGGCGGGCCCCAATCCTCGACATAGGCGGCGCAATGGATCACGGCCTGCGCGCCGTTCAAATGATGCGCCGACACGTTTTCCAGCGAGCAGGACACCGGCATGACGCCCGCAAGCTTCAGATGCGCGTCGCTTTGAAGCGAACGCGACATGGCAAGGATGTTGTGGCTTTCGCCTTCCTCCTTCAGGAATGCGCCGCCGACAAATCCCGTTGCTCCGGTGAGAAAGATGTCCATCGGCATCCTCCCCCTTTCTTCGGCGCGCATTTTACGCCGCCGCCGCGAGCTTCGCGAGTTGGCCGAGAAGACCTTGCACGCCTTTAAGCCGGCCGTCAGCTTCCGGCCAGTCGCGCGCGACGACGACTTTCTGATCCGGTCGAACTTTCATGGTTCCGGCATGTTCGGTGATGAGCCGTATCAATCCTTCCGGATTTGGAAAGAGGTTGTTGCGGAAGGAAAGCGTGGCCCCCTTTGGACCGGCCTCGATTTTCTCCACTTGCGCAATTCGACACATCTGCTTGATGCCCACAATTTTCAGCAGGTGCTCCACTTCCGGTGGCAGGGGTCCGAACCGGTCAATCAGCTCGGCGGCGAAGGCGTCGATCTCGTCGGAAGTTTCGATTTCGGCTAAGCGCCGGTAAAGCGCCATGCGCAAATTGAGATCGCCGACGTAACTTTCGGGGATCAGGACCGCCGTTCCGATATTGATCTGCGGCGACCACTGATCGGGCAATTCCTCGCCGCCGCCGCCTGCGCGCAGCTGCGACACCGCTTCTTCCAGCATCTCCTGATAGAGCTCGATGCCGACTTCGCGCACATGCCCCGACTGCTCTTCGCCCAGCAGATTGCCGGCGCCGCGGATATCGAGATCGTGGCTGGCGACGGAAAAGCCCGCGCCCAGCTGATCGAGCGATTGCAGCACCTGAAGCCTGCGTTCGGCCGCCTCGGTGAGCTTCCGGCCCGCCGGCGTGGTGAGGTAGGCATACGCGCGCTGCTTGGAGCGGCCGATGCGTCCGCGCAGCTGATAGAGCTGCGACAGCCCGAACATGTCGGCGCGATGCACGATGAGCGTGTTGGCGGTGGGGATATCGAGCCCGCTTTCCACGATGTTGGTGGAAACCAGCACGTCGATCTTGCGGTCGTAGAACGCCGTCATCACGTCTTCCAGGACGGTGGCCGCCATCTGGCCGTGGCCGACCGCCGCCTTCACTTCCGGCACCGTGTCCTTCAGGAACTGCTCGGCCTCGCGCAGATCGGCGATGCGGGGGCAAACGTAGAAGCTCTGGCCGCCGCGATAATGCTCGCGCAGCAATGCTTCGCGCACCACCAGAGGATCGAACGGGGTGACAAAGGTGCGCACGGCCAGCCTGTCCACCGGCGGCGTGGTGATGAGCGAAAGGTCCCGCACGCCGGAAAGCGCCAGCTGCAGCGTGCGGGGGATCGGCGTCGCCGTCAGCGTGAGCACATGCACATCGGCCTTGAGCGACTTCAGCCGTTCCTTGTGCGACACGCCGAAATGCTGTTCCTCGTCCACGATCAGAAGGCCGAGGTCCCGGAATTCGATGCCCTTGGCAAGCAGCGCGTGCGTGCCGATGACGATGTTCACGCTGCCATCGGCCAGGCCCGCCTTCGTGTCGCGCGTGTCTTTCGCATCCACGAAGCGCGACAGCTGGCGCACCGTCACCGGAAATCCGGCAAAGCGTTCGGCGAAGGTGCGGAAATGCTGGCGCGCCAGCAGCGTGGTGGGCACGACCACCGCCACCTGCCGGCCGCTCATCGCCATCACGAAGGCCGCGCGCAGCGCCACTTCCGTCTTGCCGAAGCCCACATCGCCGCAGACCAGCCGGTCCATGGGCCGGCCTTTCGCCAGATCTTCGATGGTCTCGGCGATGGCGCGATCCTGATCCTCCGTTTCCTGATACGGAAAGCGCGCGCAGAATTCGTCGTAGAGTCCTTCCGGCGGATCGGCCGCCGGCATGGACTTCAGCTCGCGCGCGGCGGCAATGCGGATAAGCTCGGCCGCAATCTCGCGCACGCGGGCCTTGGCGCGCGCCTTGCGGCTCTGCCAGCCCGCGCCGCCCAGACGATCGAGCTGGGCGGTGCCCTCGTCGGCGCCATAGCGCGTGAGCAGCTCGATATTCTCGACCGGAAGGAACAGCTTTCCGCCGTCGTATTGCAACTCCAGGTAATCATGCGGAGCCCCGGCGACATCGAGCGTCCGCAGGCCCTGATAGCGGCCGATGCCGTGCTCGATATGGGTGACAAGATCGCCCGGCGCCAGCGCCGACGCCTCGGTGAGAAAATTCTGCGCGCGGCGAGCCTTGCGCGCATGCGCCATGCGTTCGCCAAGAATGTCCTGCTCGGCAATCACCGCAAAATCCGGCGCCTCAAAGCCGTGCTCGATTTCGAGCACCGCGATGCCGGCGGCGTCGCCATGAAGCTTCTGCGCGTCCGGCCAGCCGGAGACCCGGCGGATTGCGGGCAGGCCGTGGTCGGCCAGGACACCGCCCATGCGTTCGGCGGAGCCTTCGCTCCATGCCGCGATCACCACGCGCTTGCCGGCGCGCTGCAACGCCTTGGCATGCTCGGCCGCAATCTCGAAGACATTCACCTTGCCCTGCGCGCGTTCGGGCGCGAAGTCGCGGCCCGCGCGGCCACCCGCATCGACAGTGGTTGTCGATTCCGGCGCCTGGAACGGGGAAAGCGTGCGCAATGGGTGGCGCTTGAGGCGCTGCGCCCATTCGTCCGCCGTGAGATAGAGCTTTTCCGGCGGCAGCGGCTTGTAGGGCGCGGAATCCACATGCGTGGATTCGCTGCCGCCGCGCAGGAATTGGCGGCGCGTCTCGTAATAATCCTGGATCAGCTCCAGCCGTGCGGATTTCGCTTCATCCGTGTGATGCCCCATCAGGAGCAGCGTCTGCGGAGGCAAATAGTCGAACAGTGTGTCGAGGTGATCGTGAAACAGGGGCAGCCAGTGTTCCATGCCCTGATGCTTGCGGCCGGCGCTGACGCTTTCGTAAAGCGGATCGTCGCCGGTCGCCGGGCCGAAAGCTGCGACGTAACCGGCGCGGAACCGGCTGATCGTCTCCTTGTCCAGCGGCGCTTCGCTGGCGGGCAGAAGCTCGATCTCGCCGATTTCGCCTTTGGAAAGCTGCGAGACCGCATCGAATGTGCGAATGGCTTCCAGCGAAGAGCCGAACAGGTCAAGGCGCAACGGCTCGTCCATTCCCGGCGGCCACAGATCGATGATCCCGCCGCGCAATGCAAACTCGCCCGGCTCGCGAACGGTGCCTGCGCGCGCGTAACCGTTGCGGGCCAGAAACGCCACCAGCGCGTCGTGATCCACGCTGCCGCCCACACGCGCGAAGAAACTGGATTCCGCAATCAGTTCGCGCGGCGGCACGCGCTGGATGAGCGCGTTCACGCTTGTGACCACCAGCATCGGCTCATCGCGGTCCTTGCGCCGCGCCAGGGCCGCAAGCGTCGCCAGCCGTTCGCTTTCGATATCGGCCTTGGGCGACAGCCGGTCGTAGGGCAGGCAATCCCATGCCGGAAACATCAGGACCGGCACATCGGGCGCAAAGAATTTTGCCGCTTCCTGAAGCGCGGCCGCGCGCGCGCCATCCGCCGCCACGAACACGACAGGCCCCCTGCTTCGCCGCGCGGCTTCCGCCGCGAGGTACGCATCAAAGCCTTCGGGCGCGCCGGTGACCGCAAAATGCCCCGGCTCGCGCGCGATATAGGTCAGCTTTTCCATGCGGGATTTTTCTGCGCGCAAAGCGCCTTCATGCGATGGAAAACGGCCGTATCGAATTCGGGCGGCACGGGCGCGGCGCCGCGCAGCCAGTCATAGACGTCCTGCTCATGCGCGTTCAGCAGCGCCTCGAACTGGTCGAGCTCCGCGCCGGAAAGGCCGGATAGTTCGGCCGCCGCAAAGGCGCCGAAGATAAGGCCCGCTTCCCTGAAGCCTCGCCGCTCGGCCCGGTACAAAAGCCGTTTGCGGCGGACCTCCGAAGAGCCACCGTTTTCACGCTTGGACATGGCGCTGATATAGCGGCGGGCCGCGCCTTTTGCCAGTGCGCGCTTCCGCTGGCCGAAGCATGAGGACATGGCGCATCTGCGACATTATCTTCAGGCACCATGCGGCCTGCGATTCTCTACCCCCTGTTCGCCGAAACGCGCACGCTTCCCGGCATCGGCCCCAAGATCGAGAAGCTGATCGCGCGCGTGGCCGGCACGCGCCTTGTGGATCTCGTGTTCGATCTGCCGGTGGGCCTGATTGACCGCAGCTACCGGCCGAAGGTGATCGAAGCCGAGAGCGGGCGCATCGCGACGCTTGCCGTGAATGTCCTGGATCACCTGCCGTCGCGCACGCCGCGGCTGCCCTACAAGGTGCGCTGCTCCGACAACACCGCAAGCCTGGAGCTCGTATTCTTTCACGCCTACGAAGATCATCTGAAGAAACAGCTGCCGGCAGGCAGCAAGCGCATCGTCAGCGGGCGCATCGAGCGATACCGCGACAAGGTGCAGATGCCGCATCCCGATTACATCCTCGCGCCCGAGGATGCGGCCAGCCTGCCGCTGATCGAGCCCGTCTATGGGCTCACCGAAAATCTTCCCGCCAAGTCGCTTGCGAAAGCCATTCGCACGGCGCTCGAGAAGGTTCCGGACATGCCGGAGTGGCTGGAGCCCAATTTCCGGCGCGCACGCGGCTGGCCCGCCTTCGCCGAAGCGATCGCCACAGCCCATGCGCCGAAGAGCGAAGCCGATCTTTCGGCGCTCACCCCCGCGCGCCAAAGGCTTGCCTATGATGAATTGCTGGCCAACCAGTTGGCCCTTCTGATGATCCGCGCCCGCATGCGCGCGGTGAAAAAAGGCCGCCCGGTGAAAGGCACAGGCGCATTGCGCAAGAAGGCCATCGCCGCCCTGCCCTTCACGCTGACCAAGGCGCAACAAGCCGCCATCGCGGAAATTGACGCCGACATGGCCAAGCCTGCGCGCATGTTGCGCCTGCTGCAGGGCGATGTCGGGTCTGGCAAGACGATTGTGGCGCTGCTGGCCATGCTGAGCGCCGTGGAATCGGGCGCACAGGCCGCGCTGATGGCGCCGACGGAAATCCTGGCGCGCCAGCATTTCGCGACGCTCTTGCCGCTTGCCGAAGCGGCCGGCGTTCGCCTTGCGCTGCTCACCGGACGCGAGCGCGGGCCGGCGCGCGACGAAACGCTGCGCAGGGTGAAGGCGGGCGAGCTCGACATTCTTGTCGGGACCCACGCCCTTTTTTCCGAAGACGTGGCGTTCCGCGATCTGGCGCTGGCCGTGGTGGACGAGCAGCACCGTTTCGGCGTTCATCAGCGCCTGTCGCTGCAGAACAAGGGCGAACTGCCCGCCGACGTTCTGGTGATGACGGCGACGCCCATTCCGCGCACGCTGGCGCTCACGGCCTATGGCGACATGGATGTGTCGCGGCTCACCGGCCGTCCGCCCGGCCGGAAGCCCGTGGACACGCGGCTTCTTTCCGCCGACCGGCTGGATGAAGTGGTGGCGCATCTTAAAAAGGCGATTGCAAGCGGGGCGCGCGCCTATTGGGTGTGCCCGCTGGTGGAAGAATCCGAAAAATCCGATCTCGCCGCCGCCGAAGAACGCGCCGCGATGCTGAACAGGGTGCTGGGCTGGAAGGCCGGGCTGGCGCACGGCCGCATGAAGGGGCCGGAACGCGATGCGGCGATGGCGGCGTTCCGGAACGGCGAGACCAGAGTGCTCGTCGCCACCACCGTGATCGAAGTGGGCGTGGATGTGCCGGAAGCGACGATCATGGTGGTGGAACATGCCGAACGCTTCGGGCTTGCCCAGCTTCATCAGCTGCGCGGGCGCGTGGGCCGCGGCGCGGGCAAATCCACCTGTCTCCTCATCTATCAGGGGCCTTTGACCGAAACCGCCAGAGCGCGGCTGAAAATCCTGCGCGAAACGGAAGACGGTTTCGTCATTGCCGAAGAGGACCTGCGCCTGCGCGGGCCCGGCGAACTCCTGGGCAAGCGGCAGAGCGGAATTCCGGAATTCCGGCTGGCCGATCTCGCGGTGCATGCGGAATTGCTGGCCGCGGCGCGCGACGATGCACGGCTCGTGCTGGAACGCGATCCCGATCTCAAATCGCCGCGCGGGGAGGCGTTGCGCGTTCTGCTTTATCTGTTCGAGCGGGACGAAGCCGTGCGTTACCTGCGCGCGGGGTAGAGCGGCTCACCCTTCTGTCATCGCCCCCCAGATGCGGGCAACGCAGGCGACGCTTCCGGATTGGTGCAGGACCCAACTGGCTCCGCCACATTCGCGGCGGATGACAATGATGTTTCTATCCAGCCTGCAAAATCGGCCCGGGTTCCCTGTCGGCAAGCGAAAGCCGCCCCGCCGCAATCGCCCAGACGGCAACCGCTTCCGCCCATGGCGCAGCCGCCGTGAGCCACAGGGGCGACGTTTCCTTCGGGAAGAAAATGAACTGCAGGCCCGTCATGCCAAGCCCGTTCATGATCGCGGGGATCAGGACATACAGCGCCAGAAGCACCACGAGCGCGCTGAAATCGCCGCGCCGTTTCGTCCAGCTTTGCGCCAGCACGAACAGGCCGGTATCGCGCGCAATGAACCCGAGCGTAGCGGCCGCCAGCGCCTGGTCGCGCGCGGCATTCAGCTCATAGCTGCCAAGCCACAGGATGAGCGCGACGGAAACGGCGAGCGTGGCGATCCATGCCATCATCCAGCTTTGCAGCGCGCCGAGCGCCGCGCGAAGATTGAGCGTCCGCAACTGGCTGCCGATCCAGCGCATCAGCACCCGGTCCTTCGGCTCGAGAAGCACCATGATGTAGGTCAGGACGCCATAGGTGGTGGCGGCCAGCGCCAGGCGCTTGGCCGCGACATGCCAATGCGCGACAGCCGCATCCTGCGTCAGCCATGCGTCGAAACCGGCCACGTAAAGCCCGATGAACACGAGAAAAGCGAACCAGACCGAAGGCCCGTTCGTCATCTTGAGATCAAGCCGCATCTGGCGGTAGCAGCCCACCAGAATCCATGCCGTGAACGCCCCCAGGGAAAGAAGCAGGAACCCCTGCAAGCCAAAACTCTGCCCCCACCACATGATGGACTGGGCGGCGCGGGCCTGACGAAACACGTTCTCGGGATCGGCAGCTTCCCACACCCAGAACGTCGCCAGCGCGGCCGCCAGCCCCGCAAGCTGATAGATGAAAATCTCCAGCCGCGAATGATGCTGGCGCCGGTTCACGGCGATGAGGCTGGCAAGCAGCGCGCCGGCCTGCGCGATCACGCCGATCTCGACGAAATAGACGAAATCGAGAAGGGCCGGCGCCGGCCCGTCATGAGAAATGCGATAGGCGAGAATGACGGCAAGACAGATGGCCCCGCCGAACCAGTTGTAGATCGTAGAGCCGAACAGCTTGCCCCATGTCATCGCGCCGGGCGCGATGGACGAGAGCCGCTGCATGTCCCAGGTGCGGTCGCGGATTTCGCCCACCACGCTCAGCGCGGCGTTGCGCGAACCCCACAACACGACAATCAGGTAATAAAGCGCTTCGGCGACCGCGGCGGGCCGGTAATCCTTTCCGCCCGATATGGCGGCCGCAAAAAAGATCAGCGCCAGAATGATGACCATCAGCGCGATGCGCCTGGGCGTCAGCTCGAGCCAGAGGTTGCGCCGGAACTCCGGATTCATGCCGCCACACCCGTCTTGCCGACCTGCGCGAAATAGGCCTCTTCCAGCGCGCGGTCGGATTCGGCAAAGCGCGCCACCTCAAATCCCGCATTCACGAGATCGCGCACCAGTTTGGCGCGCGCGCCCGGATTGTGCGTGAAGGTGAAAAGCGCGTGCATCTCGTTGGCCTCGATCACGTCGATGCCGCCGTTGCCTTTCAGGAACTCGCCCAGATCGCTGCGCGGACTCGCCAGCTCGATGAGATAGCGGGGACGTTCGATTTCGCGCACCTTGATGGGCTTACCTCCCGCCACCCGGCCCTTGTCGAGCACGATCATCTCCGAACAGTAGTCCTCGAGTTCCGCCAGGATGTGCGACGACACCACGATCGTCATGCCGCTGTCCCTGAGCGACAGGAGCAGCGCCGACAATTCCTTGCGCGCGGCCGGATCCAGCCCTGCCGCCGGTTCGTCCAGAAGAAGCACCTTGGGCGAATGCACGATCGCCTGCCCGATGGCCAGCCGCTGGCGAAGCCCGCGCGAAAGCTCGCTCGCCTTCTGTTCCATGCGGTCGCCGAGGCCTACGCGCGAGGCCGCCTTCTCGGCCGCGGCGCCCGCGGCGTCCGGCTTGATGCCGTGCGCCCATGCGGCATAGGTGAGCGAGCGGCGCACCGAAAGATCATCGTAAAGACCGTAGAAATCCGGCAGGTAACCCAGCTTTTCGTGGATCTCGCGCGGCCGGGCGCGGCTGTTGAGCCCGTCGATGGTAACTTCGCCGCGATAGGGCGGCTCCAGCGCCGCTAAACATCTCAGCAAGGTGGTCTTGCCAGCGCCGTTCGGCCCCACTAAGGCAGTGATCGTTTGCGGGGGAATGTCCAGGGACACGCCCCACAGCGCCCGTCCGGACGGGTATTCGTAAACAAGATCGCGAACTTCGATCATGACCACCCCGATCGGGCCCCTGGACCGGCAGTATGTTTAAGTCGAAATCACAATGCCACAGTGTCGGGGAAATATGACGGAATCGTGGGCAGCTTGGTTAGGCGAGGATTGTGAATGCGCATTGCGGTGATCGGCACGGGTTATGTGGGCCTGGTATCGGGGGCCTGCCTGTCGGAATTCGGCCATGATGTTGTTTGCATCGACAAGGACAGCGCCAAGATCGAGGCGCTGAGGCGCGGCGTCATCCCCATTTTCGAGCCGGGACTCGACGAGATCGTAGCCGTCAATGTGAAGGCCGGCCGGCTTTCCTTCGCCACCGATCTTGCGCATGCCGTTCCGCAATCGGATGCGGTGTTTATCGCGGTGGGAACGCCAAGCCGCCGTGGCGACGGCCATGCCGACCTGTCCTATGTGTTCGCCGCGGCCGAAGAGATTGCCAGGTCGCTTTCCGGCTATACCGTGATCGTGACCAAATCCACGGTGCCGGTGGGCACCAGCCGGAAGGTGGAAGAAATCGTGAGGCGCGTGCGGCCCGACGCCGATTTCGACTGCGCTTCCAATCCGGAATTCCTGCGCGAAGGTTCCGCGATCGAGGATTTCCGCAGGCCCGACCGCGTGGTGGTGGGTTGCGACAGCGACCGGGCCCGCAACGTGATGCGGGAGGTCTATCGCCCGCTATATCTGAACGAAACGCCCATGCTGTTCACCGGCCGCGAGACTTCGGAGCTGATCAAATATGCGGCCAACGCGTTCCTGGCGACCAAGATCACCTTCATCAACGAGATGGCGGACCTGTGCGAGGCCGTGGGCGCCGACGTGCAGGATGTGGCGCGCGGCATGGGGCTGGACGGCCGCATCGGCGGAAAGTTCCTGCATGCGGGGCCCGGTTTCGGCGGATCCTGCTTCCCCAAGGACACGCTGGCGCTTCTGAAGACTTCGCAGCAGTTCGGCGCGCCCACGCGCATCGTGGAAGCCGTGATGGCCGTCAACGAAGCGCGCAAGGCGGCAATGGCCGAAAGGATCGAGCGCGCGTTCGGAGGCGTCGCCGGCAAGACCATCGCGGTGCTTGGGCTTACCTTCAAGCCCAACACCGACGACATGCGCGATGCGCCAAGCCTGGTCATCGTGCCGGCGCTGAAGAAGAAGGGCGCGAAGATTCGCGCCTATGACCCCGAAGGCAAGGAAGCGCAGAAGCTGCTGGACATTGCGCTTTGCGCCAACGCCTATGAAGCGCTGGAGGGCGCGGACGGCGTGGTGATCCTGACCGAATGGAACGAATTCCGCGCGCTGGATCTGCCGCGCGCAAAATCGCTGCTCAAAACGCCGCTGATGGTGGACCTGCGCAACATCTATCGCCCCGCGCAGATGGCCGAAGCCGGATTCCGCTATGTCAGCGTGGGCCGGCCGGAGGCGAAGGGCTAAAGCGCCAGCTGCGCCGGCGCGATCTCGTGCACCCGGCCGCAGAATTCGCAGCGCGCGCGGATGATGCCGTCGGCATCGGCGAGGCCTTCGCGATCCGCCGCGGGATAGCTTTTCAGCACGCCCGCAATGCGATCGCCGCTGCAATCGCAGCGGAAGATGAGCGGCTCGGCGGGCAGCACGCGCACATCGTCTTCATGGAACAGCCGCCACAACAGGTCTTCCGCGGGAAGGGCCGTGTCCACCAGCTCGAAATCCTCCACCGTTTTCAGAAACAGCGACAGGCGCTCCCAGTCGTCCTCGTCGCGGCGGCCTTCGGGCGTGGCCTGCAGCATGATGCCGCCCGCGCGCCAGTGCGCGGATTTTGCGCCCGGCGTGAACAGGGGCGCGGCCGCCAGGCGGATGGCGGTGGGCAGCTGTTCGCTTTGCGCGAAATAGGTTTCGGCCGAGGCCGCGATGCCATCGGGCGAAAGCGCCACAATCCCCTGATAGCTTTGCGCGCCGCGCCTGGGCTCGATGGTGATGGCGAGCGAGCCTTCGCCCGCGAGCGCGGCAAAGCCCGGCGCATGGCCGAGCGCTTCCACGCGCGCATCGTCGGCGCGCGCAAACCCGCGCAGGCCCGCCGCGCGGCCGGCTTCTGCGCCGTAATAATCGCAGGCCGTGAGATCGAGCGGGCCGTTCGATTTGGTCTGCACCGTGAGCCGGCCATCGAGCTTGAGCGCCGTGCCCAGAATGGCCGAGAGCGCCAGCACTTCGCCGGCCGCGCGCGCGGCGGCTTCGGGCAGCGCATGGGCGGACAGCGCGCGCGCCGACGCCGCATCCAGCCGCACCAGCCGGCCGCGCAACCCCGCGGCCGGAAGATCGAACGGCAGCACAAAATCCGCCGCCGGCGCGGGGGTGTAGGGCTTTTCGGGCATGAGGGAGATATATGTGCGGCGGCTTACCGAAATTCAATGCAGACGTTCAAATACAGTCCGTCATTGCCCGGCTTGTCCGGGCAACCCATTTTGTTTCACGTCCTCATCGCCGTGAGCGATGAAATTGGGTCACCCGGACCCTTCGCGGAAATGCTCAGGGCCGGGTGATGACGACAAAGGTCACCGCACCAGTCCCCTCCCCGAAATTTGCGTGACGCAAATTTCGACCCTCCCCCAAAGGGAGGGTAAGATGTTGGGCATGTCTTTTAAGAGTTGATCCATGCCCGCATTCGCAGCCACCGCCCTTGCCGCAACGCTTGCCGCCGCAGCGCCCGCGCCGTTGCCGATCGTGATCACGCCGCAGACGATGGCATCGCCGCAGGCGCAATCGCCCTACACCTGCCCCGCGGTGAAGACCGACATCGACGCGGTGCAGACCGCCGTGCAATCCGCGGCGACAGAGGCCATGCGCGTGATGAAGCTGAACCCGCAGCCCGCGACCGACAAAAAATTATGCGCGGCCGAGCTTTCGGTGCGCGCCGCGGTGACCAAAGCCAAGGCGCTGCCGCTTGCCACCTGCTTTGCCACCAAGGCGGCTTACGACAAATTCCACGCCAACCTCGCCACCATCCAGGACGGCACGGACAAGGTGATCAAGGCGTACAAATGCGGCCGCTGAGCCAACGACCGGCCCTTGCAAATATGTATCAATTCTGATACAAACCGCACATGGCCGCGAAGAAATTGACCGTGGCGTTCTTCGCAACCGAAACGGGCGCGATGCCGGTGCGCGATTGGCTGCTCGCAATGTCGAGCGAAGATCGCAGGAAGATTGGAGAAGACATTCGAACGGTCGAGTTCGGTTGGCCCATTGGAATGCCCGTGAGCCGCCCGCTTGGAAAAGGTCTTTATGAGGTGCGGACGAATTTGAAAGACCGCATTGCGCGGGTGTTCTTCACGATTGATGGCGATAAGATGGTGCTGTTGCACGGTTTCATCAAAAAGTCGCAGGAGACGCCCGATAGCGAACTGGCCTTGGCACGGTCGCGATTGCAAAAGTTTCGTAGGAGTTGAGCATGGCAAAGAAAAAGAAGAACCCGCATATCGGATCGACATTCGAATCCTTCCTCAAGGAGGAAGGCATTTACGAAGAAGTCACGGCAGCCGCGATGAAGCGCGTGCTAGCTTGGCAGATCGCGCAGGCGATGAAGAAGCAGCGCGTCACCAAATCCGCAATGGCCAAGCGGATGCGCACCAGCCGGGCGGCGCTTGACCGCCTGCTCGATGCGGAGAACACGTCGGTCACGCTGCAAACGATGGGCCGTGCCGCTGCCGTTCTCGGCAAGGAATTGTCGATCACGCTGAAGGATGCGGCTTAGCAGAGCATTTATTTCCGGAGTTCTGAAATTCGACGCTCCTGCCAATCAGCATACGTTTCCCCAGTATCGTCAATTTTCCAATCGGTTCGCCCGTTGCGACTGGTTCCCATAACAGCCTGCGCCGCTGCACTGGGACTCGAAAACGATACATCCTCGTCAAATCGAAGAATCCCTGCTTTACCAGATGGCACAAGTTTTCCGGATTGTTTCAAAAGCTGTCGAAAAGCCCGGACGTTAGATGCTAGCGAAGGCTGTTCTAGTTCGCGCGCTTCGGAACCCTTCAGTATGACCATTTCCCCATCAATCTCTAAAGCTCTAGCTTGAACGTTGCCGCTTGAATCGGAAAAACGGAATTCGGGACTTTTTCCACCATCAGCGGTCGGTCTATCTTGCCCGAAAACATGCCGTTCCAACTCCCCGCCTTTTTCGAGATCGTAGCCAGCATCGACTGTGTCGGCGGTCTTGATTGTTGAAATTTGAGGACTGACACGGAGAAAATCAAACCCAAGAACTGGAAGCAGCGTTTGGATTTGCATAATGAAATACTCCATGTCGGAGATATCCGACTCTGGCAGGTAGCCGTATTCGGGTGAGGTCCCATTTACTAGACGAGCGCGACCCGACTTTTTCGCCAGTGCAATTAATTGACTCTCCAAATACTTTACGTGCGCCTTCGTCAAATTCGCATCTTTGTTGGTTACAATGCATGTAGTTTCCCAAAAACCTTTGCCTTCATCGCGACTGTGCTGAATCAAGCGATCACCCACATTGTCACTTTCGCCAACATACACAACCATTTGACCCGGAGTTTCAGGGTCAGAGCCGATCAAGAAATAAACGCCAGTGCGATTTGCTTCTGGCCGGTTCAAAAGCTCCACAATTCGTGCACGAGGAGCACTGAGGACGTGGCCGGTCCAGTTCATAATCTCAGCAGTTAGGATGCCGTTGGCGGAGCCATCCACCAAAAAAATTCGAATTGAGCGCCCATTCATCGTGCACCCCTCATCAATACTACCCCAAACACCACTTGAGCACCGCCTTCTGCGCGTGCAGGCGGTTTTCGGCTTCGTCCCACACCGCGCTTTGCGGCCCGTCGATCACCTCGTCCGTCACTTCCTCGCCGCGGTGCGCGGGCAGGCAGTGCATGAAGATCGCATCGCGCCCGGCGCGCGCCATCAGCGCCGCATTCACCTGAAACGCCTTCAGAAGATTGTGCCGCCGGGTGGAATCGTCGTCGCCCATCGACACCCAGGCGTCGGTGACCACGCAATCGGCGCCCGCCACCGCCTTGGCCGGATCCTCACCGAACGACACATCGGCGCCGGCACCCTTCGCCCACGCTTTCAGCGCTTCGCCCGGCGCCAGGTCTTTCGGCGTCGCCACGCGCAACGAAAATCCGAAGCGCGCCGCCGCATGCACCCAGCTTGCCAGCACGTTGTTGGCATCGCCCGTCCACGCCACCGTGCGGCCCGCAATCGGCCCCTTCTTTTCCTCGAACGTCATCACATCGGCCAGCACCTGGCAGGGATGCGACAGCTTGGTCAGCCCGTTGATCACCGGAATGGTGGCGTTGGCCGCCAGATCCCGGACCATCTCGTGATCGAGCAGGCGGATCATCACCGCATCCACATAGCGCGACAGCACCCGCGCCGTATCGGCGATGGTTTCCTCGCGCGCGAGCTGCATGTCGCGGCCCGACATCATCATCGTGGAGCCGCCCAGCTGGCGCATCGCCACGTCGAAGGAAATGCGCGTGCGCGTGGAATGCTTGTCGAAGATCATGGCGAGCACGCGGCCTTTGAGCGGCGCATCGGCATCTTCGGCGCCGTGGGGAAGGCCCGCGCGCGCGGCTTTGCGGCGGATCGCTTCGTCCACCAGCGCGCGGCAGGTGGCGGCATCGAGATCGGCGATGTCGAGGAAATGCTTCGGCGTCACAAGCGTTTTGATGGGTTTGGTCAAACGAGTCTCCAACTTCTCTCCAGCCGTCATCGCCCGCTTCATGCGGGCGACCCAATTTCAAATGGGTCACCCGGACCCTTCGCGAAAAAGCTCAGGGCCGGGTGATGACGGCGATAGGGTCATTCCGCGGCCTTCTGCTTTACGCTCTCGAACGCCTGCGCCGCGGCGTCCATGTCGAGAAAATGCTTCGGCGTCACGAGCGTTTTGATGGGCTTGGTCAAACGATTCTCCAGTTCATCTTTTCTCCGCGACTCCGCGCCTCCGCGTGAATCCCTCTTTTTTCACGCGGAGCCGCGGAGATCGCGGAGGACGATCATTCCGCGGCCTTCTTCGCAAGGAAGGGAAGAAAACAAGGCTACCCGCCCCTTGGGGGCGGGTCGAAAAATTCGAGCGCATGCGAAGAATTTTTCGGGGCGGGGACAATGCCACCGCTTCCGTCCCCTCCCCGAAATTTGCGGGCGCAAATTTCGACCCTCCCCCAAGGGGAGGGTAGGAACCTTTGAAATTCCGACGTCTCCCAAAGGGCGGGTGGGATGCGGCGCAAATCATTCCGCGGCCTTCTGCTTTGCGGTCTCGAGCGCCCGCGCCGCGGCGGAGAGCGCCATCACCGCTTCGCGCACGTGATGCTCTTCCACGATCAGCGGCGGCACGATGCGGACCACATTGTCGCCGCCGCCCACCGCCAGCATGTGCTGCTTCCTGAGCGCGGCCAGAAACTCCGTGTTCGGCACTTTCATCTTGAGCCCCAGCATCAGCCCCTGCCCGCGCACTTCCGCAAACACATCCGGATGCTCCGCGATCAGGCCGGCAAGCTGCTGCTTTGCGTAATTGCCCATGCGCTGCACGTGTTCCAGAAATCCGGGCTTCAGCACTTCGTCCAGCACGGCATTGCCCACGGCCATGGCCAGCGGATTGCCGCCGAAGGTGCTCCCATGCGTGCCCGCCACCAGCCCCTTGGCCGCGCGCGCCGTGGCCAGGCAGGCACCCACCGGAAAGCCCGAGCCGATGCCCTTGGCGATGGGCATGATGTCGGGTGTCACGCCCGCCCATTCATGCGCAAACAGTTTGCCGGTGCGGCCGACGCCCGTCTGCACTTCGTCGAAGATCAAAAGCAGCCCGCGCTCATCGCAGATGCGGCGAAGCGCGCGCAGGAATTCGCCATCGGCCGGGCGCAATCCGCCTTCGCCCTGGATCGGCTCGATCATCAGCGCGGCGGTGGCCGGCCCGATCGCCTTCTCAAGCGCCTTTACATCGCCGAACGGCACCTGATCGAACCCGTCCACCTTGGGGCCGAAGCCATCCAGATGCTTCTGCTGCCCGCCCGCGGCAATGCCGGCCAGCGTGCGGCCGTGGAACGCGCCTTCGAAGGTGATGATGCGGAAGCGTTCGGGATGGCCTTCCACATGATGAAAACGCCGCGCCATCTTGATCGCACATTCCACCGCTTCCACGCCGGAGTTGGTGAAGAACACGACATCGGCAAAGGTGGCGTCGGCGAGCCTGCGGGCCAGCCTTTCCTGCCCTGGAATGCGATAGAGGTTGGAGGTGTGCCAGAGCTTTCCCGCCTGTTCGGCCAGGGCCTTCACCAGATGCGGGTGCGCATGCCCCAGCGAATTGACCGCAATGCCGCCCGCGAAATCGAGATACCGCTCGCCCTTTTCGTCGAACAGATAGGCGCCTTCGCCGCGCTCGAACGCGATGTCGGCGCGCGCATAGGCGGGAACAAGGGCGGATGCGTTTTGCTCTGTCACGGGATTCTCCAAACGCTTGCGCCCGGGCTTCCACCCGGGCGCTCAAACGCCTGTTTTATCGTCCCCCGCCGCCGCGGGGTCAAGAAACGCCGCGGAGGCGCGGAAACCCGTTGTTGGCCGCATCGGTTCGCCAGGATCCGGGCCCCCGGTCCTGGCGCGCGCCGGCGCCCGTGCGACCGTGTTTACGGCGGCGGATTGCTGATGAGATACGGCAGGCCATCGTTGATGCTGTTGCTCTGGCCCCAGACAGCGGCGCTGAATCCGTTCGGCAGGCCGCCCTTCAACGCGCTGTCGGTGAGCCCCGTGATGCCGCTCCGGTTCGCGATGCTGCCGACGCCCTGGCCGGGGTCGGAGATTCCGCTGGTCGTCATGTCCCAGTAATCGTTCTGCAGCACCGACGTGTCGCTGGCGTCCTCGAAGCCGATGAGTCCGCCCGTCACGCCCGCGCCGCCGGTGACGGCGCCTGCCGCATACGACCGTTTGATCGCCGCGCGCATGAGACCGAAGCCGTGCGTGTGGACTTGCCGGTTGATGAGTTCCGCCACCAACCCGCCGGCATCGCCGCTTTTCCCCGTGACTGTCCCGGTGGCATAGGAATCCAGGATCCGGCCGCTTTCCCGCCCGACGAGGCCGCCCGACAAGTCAAACACGTTGTCGTCGACTGCCGTCACGTTTCCGGTGGCAAAGCAGTTTTTGATCAGGCCTTCGGACCATCCCATCAGACCGCCCCCGGTTGCTGCCTCGACATTGCCCGTTGCGTACGAATTCAGCACCTCTGCGCCGAGTTGGCCGTTGCCGAACGAGGTACCAATCAGGCCGCCGCCGAAATCGGTGTCGCTGACGTCTCCGGTCGCATAGGAATTCTCAACCGATACCGGAAACTGGCCGCCCGTTTCCACCTCGCCGGCCAGACCGCCTGTCATAAAGCCGTCTGTTACATCGCCGGATGCATGGGAGTTCAGGATTTCGCCCGTCAGCTTGCCCACAAGCCCGCCAACAGGCCCGTTCCCGCCGCCGTCCACGTCCACCGCGGCGGAAGAGTTTTCGACCAGGCCGGTCGCGATCCCCACAAGGCCGCCCGCCGGCACCAGCCCGCCACTGAGAGTCCCGCTGGCGTGCGCGTTCATGATGGCGGTGTTGAGCGCCGCCTGACCTACCAGCGTGCCGATGGCCGTTATGGTGGGCGAGGCTGCCGTCACCGACACGTTGCTGAGCGTGATGTCGCGCAACACGGCGTTATGGGCGAATCCGAACAGACCTGTCGCTCCGTCGCCGCTGTTGTTGATCGAGAGATTCGAGATCGTGTGGCCCAACCCGTCGAACGTGCCCTTGAACAGGGGAATCGGCGCCCGCGAATAGGTGCCGTCGGCGCCGGCGTCATAATCCTGCACCAGGGCGAAATAACCGCCCGTGTTTGCCGATATGGCGCTGGCGAGGTCTGCGACGCTGGCTTCAATCGTGTAGGCATGCCCGTCGATCGAAAGCGCGCCGCCGAGGTCATCGAAAGTGACGAGGCCGTGCGGACCCAGCGAGAATGCGCCGTCCCCCGATCCATCGTTCGAAATGATCGTGAGCTTGCCCTTGCCCTCCACCTCGATGGCCCGATTGACCGTGACATTGCGCCATGCGTCCAGCGTAAACGTCGCGCGGGAGCTCCACGCAATTGGCGCATTGATGGCTATGTCCCCGTCCCCGCTGCTCTTGGCGCCCGGGCCGCTGGCCGATGCTGCCGATGTCATGAGCGTCACATTCGTTCCGCCATTGAGGCTTGCATCGATTGTGTTGGCCGCGCCGGAACCGACGGTCAGATTCACGGGGTCAAGCAGCCAGCGCCGGGCAACGATCCTTGCTCCGGCCAGATGCAGATGGCGGCCTGAGGTTTCGACGTTCCCACCGCGGCCGTTGCGTTCGTCCGCGCCGATATCGCCTCCCACGCGGGCGCGTCCCGATGCGACGATGGCGACATTGCGCGCCCCGATGCGCCCCGAATTGACAACCGTGCCGCCAAACAGACCCGCCGTATTTCCGGATTCGATCGTGCCGCGGTTCACGACATTCCCTTTGTTGCCGCCCGACAGGGTCAGCCGCCGTTCGTCCAGGATCGAATCCGCACTGCGGCCGGAGGCCACAAAGCTCCCCTGCGTGTCCACGGCACCGCTTTTCGAGACAACGACGCCCGCGCGGTTTACGAGATAGACCGAGCCGCTGGCCTGAAGCGCGCCCGAAATGCGTGAAAGGTTGCCGCCTTTTACGATGTTCAGCGTGGCGCCGCGCGCGTTGTCAAAAACGACGCTGTTGGCCTTGCCGATGGAAAATGTCTTCCAGTTTATGATTCCGGTCGCGCCCGACTGCTCGATCGTCATTCGTCCGCCGGATTTCGAGATCGTGCCGCGGCCTTCCGTGAACCGCCCCTTGCCGGGCAGGGGATTGGCCATCGTCCCGCCGGCCGAAATCAGCAGCGCCAGCGTACCGGCTCCGCTCAAGAAGAGCGTCTTCAAATTGGCCATCATCCCCTCCCCACTCACGACATCACATTATTCAGCGAAGCCGGCCTGCGACCATGAAAGTCTTGCTGACGTTCCCGATATGTTCTATAATCTTTTTGGCAAGCTTCGGCTGCTCAAGAGGAAAACGGCAGAATCGATCTGTGGACAAGGACTAGTATGCGCCCCTCAGAACTTGTGTGGCTGTCCCGGAAGGCTACGATATCTTGTGCCTTAAAGGCAGGAGATCGGGCAATGGAGCCTTCGCACATGAGCTGGACGGACGAACGCGTCGAACAGTTGAAATCGCTTTGGACAGAAGGGCTTTCCGCGAGCCAGATTGCGCGCGCGCTTGGCGGGGTCACCCGCAACGCCGTGATCGGCAAGGTGCACCGGCTGGGGCTTGCCGGCCGCGCCACCCCCACCCGCTCGGACCGGCCGCGCGTGCCTTCGGCGCCGCGCGTTTCGATGCGCGCCCATCACGTGCCGGAACCGCCGGTGGTGGAGGAAGATCCCGTCATTCTGGAAGATGGCAGCCATGCCACGGTGCTCACGATCAACGATCGCATGTGCCGCTGGCCGATCGGCGACCCGAGCGAAAACGAATTCCATTTCTGCGGGCGCAAGCCGAAAGCCGGTTCGCCTTATTGCGAGGCGCATGCGCGCAAGGCCTATCAGCCGCAACAGCAGCAGCGCCGCGACAAGGGCAGGATGGCAAGTTAAGAGCGTCGCAGAGATCCTTGCCGCAAAATCCGGTCTTTATCCGCCGCGAATGTGACAGACGCAGAGCGGTGACAATAAGGCCAGGTCAGGCGGCGAAGGTTTCGTCCAGCGCGTAGCCGGCCGAGCGTACCGTGCGAATCGGATCGCGCACGCCCTTGATGTTGAGCGCCTTGCGCAGCCGGCCCACGTGCACATCCACGGTGCGGGCTTCGACATAGACATCGGAGCCCCACACCGCATCCAGAAGCTGCTCGCGGGAAAACACGCGTCCCGGATGCTGGATCAGATGATCGAGCAGCTTGTATTCGGTGGGCCCGAGGTGAATTTCCTCGCCCGCGCGGCGGACGCGATGGGCCGCACGATCCACCTCGATATCGCCGATCCGGATCACATCTTCCGCAAGTCCCGGCCGGATGCGCCGCATGACCGCGCGCAGCCTTGCCAGCAGCTCGATCATCGAAAACGGCTTGGTGATGTAGTCGTCGGCGCCGGTGTCGAGGCCGCGGATGCGGTCGGTTTCCTCGCCGCGTGCGGTCAGCATGATGATCGGCAGATTGCGGGTTTCCTGCCGGCCGCGGAGGCGGCGGCAAACCTCGATGCCCGACAGATGCGGAAGCATCCAGTCCAGGAGCACGAGATCGGGCTTTTCCTCGGCGGTGACAAGAAGCGCCTCTTCGCCGTCATGGGCTTCGAGCACGCGGTAACCCTCGCGCTCCAGATTGTAGCGCAGCAGCGTGATCAGCGCGCCTTCATCTTCCGCAATCAGGACGCTCGGCTTCAGCATCAAGGCTGTTTCCGTTCGAAGGGCACGGTGGTCGTGCTCGTCACGTCGGCCTTGGGACGATCGATGGCCAGGTGCCCGCCCGTCACCATGTGATAAACGACTTCGGCGATGTTGGTGGCATGATCGCCCGTGCGCTCGATATTCTTGGCCACGAAGAGAAGATGCGTGCAGAGGCCGATCGTGCGCGGGTCTTCCATCATGTAGGTCAGAAGCTCGCGAAACAGGCTGTTGTAGAGTTCGTCGATTTCGCCGTCATTGCTCCAGACAGCCACCGCCGCTTCGGAATCGCGGCGCGAATAGGAATCGAGCACCAGTTTCAGCTGCGACAGCGCCTGCCGGCCCATGCGCGCAAGCCCCTGCGTCAGCCGGATCGGCGGCTCGCGGTTCAGCACGATGGCGCGCTTGGCGATGTTCTTGGCGAGATCTGCGATGCGCTCAAGCTCGCTTGCGATCTTGATCGAGGCGAGCGTTTCGCGAAGGTCCACCGCCATCGGCTGCCGCAACGCCAGCAGCTTCAGCGCCTGGTCCTCAACCGTCTGCTGCAGCTGGTCAACTTTCGCGTCGGCCGCCACGGTCCGTTCGGCAAGGGCCGTGTCGCGGCGGGCAATGGCCTCAATGGCGTCGGCCAGCTGCGATTCCGCAAGCCCCCCCATCTGGGCGACGGAGGTGGTCAGCGCTTCCAGCTGCTCCGAGAAGGCCTTGACCGTGTGATCGCTCATTTGCGCCATTCGCTTGCAATCCCTTGCGTAAGGGCGAACCGCCACGTCTTTGCGACATATTTATAACACTTCCGTGACAGCGGCGGGCGGCTGGCTGGGAACGGCGGCGGCCGGCAGGAATACGGTGAATGTCGACCCGGCCCCCGGCTCGCTCTCGATCTGAAGCCGACCGCGATGGCGGTTGACGATGTGCTTGACGATGGCCAGACCCAGGCCTGTTCCGCCCTTTTCCCGGCTGCGCTTGACGTCCACGCGATAGAACCGCTCGGTCAGACGTGGGACGGCGTCGCGCGGGATGCCCTCGCCGTCGTCCTTCACCGCTGCAAAAACCTCCGGGCCCTGCCGCGACGCGGCGGCGCCCAGTTTCACCCAGACATGTCCGCCTGGCTTTCCGTATTTGATGGCATTGTGAATCAGGTTCTGGAGCACCTGGATCAATTCATCCCGTTCGCCTGTGACATCGGGCAGGCTCGGCGGCGCATCCACGGCAACATGGATGCGTTCGGCTTGGGCCAGCGGCGCAAGCGCCGCCGCCGCATCGCGCGCGACGCCGGCAAGATCGGTTCTTCCCGAAGGCGGAACATGCTCGTTCAATTCAATCCGGTTGAGCGAGAGAAGATCATCGATCAGGCGGCGCATGCGGCCCGCCTCAAGTCCCATGATTTCGAGGAACTTTTCGCGCGCGGCGGGATCGTCCCTCGCGTGTCCGCGCAGCGTGTCGATAAATCCGGCGACCGCCGCCAGCGGCGTGCGCAATTCATGGCTGGCATTGGCCACGAAGTCCGCCCGCGCCTGTTCGGCGCGCTTGACCGCCGTCATGTCGTGCAAAAGAAGCGTTATCCAGTGCGGCGGCGCGTTGGTATGGGCGACATAGGCCTGGTAGTGGCGTTCCACGGGAACGCGCACGGCAAATTCCACCGACGATGCCGCGCCGGTTCGCGCGGTCTGTTCGATCGCCGAGAGCACCGCAGGCATGCGCAGGAGCGTTGAAACGGGCTTGCGCTCGAATTCCATTCCCACGATCGCCCGCATGGCCGCGTTCGCAAACAACGCGCGCCCGGAGCCATCCAGCAGCATCAAGGGATCGGGCAGCGCCTCGAAAACTTCGCGCACGATCGGAGACAGATTTGCGACCGAAGCGACTTCGGCCGCCGGCGGCTGTGCGGGCAACCGGTCCGCCCGGCGGCTTTCCGCAAACCAGCCGGTGAGCGCCAGAAGCACGGCCGCGGCTGCGGCCGGCCAGGCGCCCGAGGGGCCAAGAGCGAAATCCAGCGCCACTCCGGCTGCGATGCCCGCGGCCAGCCCAAGGCAGATGTTGCGGATCGCTCGCCAATTCGCGGCTTTTTCGGCCATCGCTCGCCCCGGGATCACGCCCGCATCATACGCAAACTCCGCCATTCCCGCGCGGGCGTAATGCGACACTTCTAATACGTCACCGTGACGGTGATGGTATCCGAATAAGCCCCCGTTGCGACGAACTGGCCGGCCGGCACGCGGCCATAAACCGTGAAGACCACCGATCCCAGATGCAAGATCGCGGAAAACAGCTGTTCGATTGTGCCGTCGAGGCCGTCGCCCCACACCGTCGAATAGGCCGGGGTTGTGTAGAGGTTGTAGGCAAGGCCTGAACTTCCGTTCAGCATCCGCCGGGGCTGGTATCCGCCGCCCACGCCCTGCGATAGGGCCACGGCAAAATCGGGCAACAGATCCAGGCCAAGCCCGCAGGAAATCGTGATGGTGCCACTCGCCGTGAGCGCAGCCGGCGATGTGGGCAGATAGTTGCCAAAACGGACGGCGGAAGCCGAGACGGTGACGGGATCAAGGCCCGTACCGCACAGGAGCGCATGAGCCGGACGTACCGACGCACAAATGAAGAGCGCTGCAATCCAGGTGGGCCGTATGTTCATTGCGACGGGTCCAATTTGCATTCGACATTTTCGGTTTGGGGCAGCGTTTTCGCCGAATCCTGCGGCGCGAGCGCAAACCTGCAGCGGCGTTCGCCGAGATCGATGAACCCGGCCGAGCGCCGGTTGAGACCGGCAACGAAAACCTTGCCGCCGCGTCCCACCATGAGCGGCACCGAAAGCGCCTCCACGTCCACGCGGGCCCCCACCGGGGGCAGCGAACCGTCTGAAACCACAAAACGCGCCATGAAAGCGCAACATCTGTCCGGTGACAGGTCGATCACGACGCCGCTCCGGCGCTGCGGAGCGATCGTCACATCCGATCGCGCAACAATTGTCGCGATCGGATAGTCGCGCGGGTCTATGCCGACATGATTGGGTGCATAGGGGACAAGCCCGGTCAGCAGCGCTTCGCCGCCGGCATCGCTGACCGCCACAGGGCGGTTTTCACGATAGATGCGCACGCCCTCCGCTCCGGTCTTCACAAGCGCCACGGCGCCGTCCGTCTTGCGCGCCGCAAACACATCGCCGGCCAGAAACACGAGCGAACCGGAAACGCCGGCGCGCGCGGCAACACCGTCCGCGCCGGCAGCAAGCGCGCCATCGTAACGGCCTGTGCCTCCCACAACGGTCGCTTCGCCTTGCAGCCTGGGACCGGCATCACCGTCCTGGGCCATGACCTGCCAGCCCACGCCGCCGTCCGGATCAACCGGCACAGTGTACATCGCCTGAGCGGAAGCCCTTCGGCCCGAAGAAGCGCCGTCGAAAGATGCAGACCCGCTCCCCAGCGGGACGCTGACGAAGGCTTGCGCCGCCCAGACATGCGCGCCGAGATCACGCAAACCCGTCAACCCGAAAAAAAGACTGTTGCCGCCGGACAGCGAATAGGACGCCGAGACAAGATCGGTTGCCGGTTGGCCGGGCGTTTTGCCGCCGGTCCAGTTTGCCGCAAGCGCACCAAAGCGACCGAATGAAAGGGCCGCGCCCAGTTCGAACCGCAGCGTGGGCACAGGATCGCCATTCATGGCGGCCACGTCGGAAAACCATTTGGTCGCGGCGCTGACGGAGCCGAAAATCTTCAACGGCGCGACCCAGCCTTCCAGGCCGAGGGACGCCAAAAGACCGGTTCCAGGCGCACTCCGGCTGGCGGCGATATCGGCAGAGAGCGCGCCCACATCGCCCAGACCGAAGGCCAATCCGGCTCCGGCGAGCGCGCCCTCGGGCGTCGCTTCGCCATGGGCTTCCGCCGTGACCGCATCGGTCATGCCGTGCCGCACGGTCAGGGCAAACATCGGCATGTCATAGGAAAAGCTCTTTGCGCCATAGTCGCGGCGCAGGAACCCGGCATCGATGTCGTAGGCCGAGAGCCCCCGCGCGAGCAGCCGGCCGGTCGCATAAAACGGGATCGTCTGAACGGTTTGCCGGCCAAGAATGTCGCGCAGCACAACCGTTGCGGAACCGCCGCCCGTGACCACGGGAATGTCGTTGAGCTCAAAAGGCCCCGGATCGACGTCGGTTTCGAACAGCCGTACCGCACCGGAAAACACATCCACCGTGGTGGGGACGGCCGCTGTGCCGAAAAACTGGGGCAGCGGCATGGTCACAAGGTCGGGCCGAAGAGAGAAATCGCTCGCCAATTGAATTCCGCCGAAACGCACGGCGCGCGACCAATCAAGGCCGCCGGAGATGGAATCGCCCAAAACCACGCGGCGCAACTGTGCGGCGTCATCGAATTCGAGCGCGGTGTCAAGGCGCGCGCCATTGCCGCCGCCCGCGACCGCGCCCGCAAAGCCATCGATGGTCAGGAGCGCGCCGGGCATGAAGATGGAAAGACCCATTTGGCCGGCAAGCGAAACGCTGTGCGAGGAACGCGAGACATCCAGGGCCGATGCGGAGATGTCGTAATCGAACATGGCGCCCGTGGCCGATTGGGCGGTCTCGCCATCGAATTCCGACGGCCTGAGATTGAAGACTTGCGGCGCGAGCCGTTCGGGCGCAGCGGTCAGAAGCAGGCGTTGATTGGCCAGATCGATTTCCGCAGCCAGACCGGACACAGCGCCAATGCGGACAAGCCCATCCGGCCCGTCTGCAGGGCCGATCCTGATGCCCGCCTTCCGGACATCGTCCGGCCGCAGCAGGATATCGCTTCCATCAATGTCAACCTGCACGACCTTGTGCGTGCTGCGGCCGTTCACCCAGAGCTCCAGAAGCAGCCGATGAGGGGATTCGCCGGCCGCCCATGCCGGCCAGGAAACGAAGAACACGACCACAAGGGCGGCCGCGCGCATTCCGCGATCACCCGTGCGGCGTGACGTCGGCGGTTATCGCTGCGCCGCTCAGGCCATCGCGCGCTTCGATATGGATTGGAGTCGCTGACGCCGAATCGAGCTGCCATTCCTGCGCGGCGGCCGGCAATATGTAGCCGAGCCGCCGAAATGCTGGCGTTTCGCTTTGGCCGTTCTGGAAGATGCGCAGGTCCTGGATCTTGACGGTTCTTGCGCCTGTGTTCTGCGCAATGACCGACAGGTGATGCCCGGTCCGGATTGCGTCCCAGGCGACTTGCGGCGGTGCCGGTCTGCCGGCCGCGACGAACACCGGAATGTTGAACTGCAGGAGAATATGCACGCCTGCCGCGCCGCTTTCGCCCGGTCCCGGCAGTTGGCTTATCACCAGGCGGTATTCGGATTCGCGCGACCGATCCGTCGGGGTGGCCAGCACGCGCACAGTCTGGCGAGCGCCGGGCGCGATCGTCGCAAAGGGCGGGCTTGCAAAGAGCGTGTTGCCGGGCGTCAGGCGATCGCCATCGGGTGTTTGCGACCAGTCGAAGGGCATCAAGCTGGACCGTGACCGGCGACGCGCTGCGATTGGCAAGATAGAAGAGTCCCGCTTCGCCGGGCCTCAGCTGCAGCATGGTCGGCGCAAGCTCCAGCGCGCTGGTTCCGTTTCTTGCGCTAACAGGCTGGGCCAGAAGCAAGAGAAGAGCGGTGGCGATGGCCTTTCGGGCGCCCATCAGAAGTTCACCGTGACCCCAACGATGTCGCTGTAATTTCCGGGCGGCACGAACTGACCCGCCGGAAGCCGGCCATACACTGTATAATCCTGCGCGGTGCCGCTGCCCGTGCCGCTCTGCGTGACGGTCGCGCCTGTGCCGTCGCCCCACAGGGTCGCGTAACCGCCTGTCGTATAGAGGCCGTATGCCAGAGTGTGCGCAGCGCCATCGGTCATGGCGCGTGCGCTCACGTTGCCGGTTGTGGTGCCGCCATCGAGCGCGATGGTGTAGGCGCTGCCGTTGGTACAGGTGACTTCCACCGTGCTGCTGGCGGTCGCAGCCGAGCCGTTGGTTGGCAGATAGCTGCCGAACGCCAGATCGCTCGCCGTCACTGAGCAGGCGTCGAGCACCGTGGCGGAGACGGTGAATGTCGTGGCTGCCTGGCCTGCAAAAGACGCCATGGGCACCAGGGCCATCATGCCGAAAGCCGCTGCGATCCAGGCTTTTCTCAAATACGACGACGTCATGGCCCGAGCCCTGCCTGCCCCCAGCAGGAACCGATTCGACCCTACGATACAACCTATAATTGTAGGTAAATTTGCTGATTTTCAGGAACGGGGGCTTGACGGCCTTGCCCGCCCGCTGGCCATCCGGTATAGGCGCGCGCTCCAAGCGACTGCGGTCGCGGGAAGGCTTCCCCCAGAGGGGGTCGGTCGATGCCGGATGGTCCGGCGTTCCCGCGAACCAATGTGGATACGGCTTCACCCGGGCCGCCCCACCGCAGCCGGGACAAGGGAAAGCACATGGCTCTTTACGAGCATCTCCTGATCGCGCGCCAGGATATCAGCGCGCAGCAGGTGGACGCGCTGGCGACCCACCTGAAAACCATCATCGAAGGCGAAGGCGGCAAGGTCGAGAAGCAGGAATACTGGGGCCTGCGTGGGCTGGCCTATCGCATCAAGAAAAACCGGAAAGGCCATTATGTCCTGCTGAACATCAATGCGCCGGCCAAGGCGGTGCAGGAGCTCGAGCGCCAGCTCAAGATCAACGAAGACGTGCTGCGCTACATGACGGTGAAGGTCGACAAGTTCGAGCAGTCATCCAACAAGAACAAGCGCGACCGCGAAGATAACAAGACAGAAACGGCCGAGACCGAGGAGACCGCACAATGAGCTACGGTGGCGAACGTTCCGGCGGCGGTGGCGGCGGGCAGCGCCGCCCCTTCTTCCGGCGCAAAAAGACATGTCCGTTCTCGGGCGCCAACGCGCCGCGCATCGATTACAAGGACGTGAAGCTGCTGCAGCGCTTCATTTCCGAGCGCGGCAAGATCGTGCCCAGCCGCATCACGGCGGTTTCTTCGGGCAAGCAGCGCCTTTTGGCGCAGGCCATCAAGCGCGCGCGCTTCATGGCGCTTCTGCCCTATGTCGTGAAATAGGAGCAAAGCCCATGCAAGTGATCCTGCTCGAACGCGTCGAAAAGCTCGGCCAGATGGGCGACGAAGTGAAGGTGAAGGACGGCTTTGCCCGCAACTACCTTCTGCCGAAGAAGAAGGCCCTGCGCGCCACAAAGGCCAACCGCGAATATTTCCAGACGCAGAAGGCGCAGCTCGAGGCGCACAATCTGGAAAGGAAGAAGGAAGCCGAAGCCGTCGCGCAGAAACTGAACGGCCAGAGCTTCGTGCTGTTGCGCCAGGCGGGCGACCGCGGCCAGCTTTACGGCTCGGTCTCGCCGCGCGACATCGCCGATGCGATCACCGCCGGCGGCTTCACCATTTCGCGCGCCCAGGTGCCGCTCGACAAGGCCATCAAGACGATCGGCCTGTTTGAAACCACCGTCGTGCTGCATCCCGAAGTGCGCGTGAAGGTCACGATCAACGTCGCGCGTACCGAAGACGAAGCCGAGCGTCAGGCGCGCGGCGAAGATGTGCTCGCCGAACGCACCGCGGAAGAAGAGGCCAAGGCCGAGGCGCAGATCGCCGCGGAAGCCGTGTTCGAAGAAGGCGCGGGGCCCAAGCCGGAGGCCGCCGAAGGCGAACCCGCCGAAGCCTGAGGTCACAAGAGACCAGCCGGACTGTGTGGCACTGCGCGGCCGGGCCGGGGCTCGTTCGCAGGCGCAGCATGGGCTAAGATAGCGCGGCTTTTGGTGGCCCAGTTCGCAGAACAAACGGAGCGATCTCCATGTCCGCCGTCATTCAGACCAAGCGCGTCACCGTGCCCGAAATCCGGGCGCACAAGAACGCAAAGCCGGTCGTGTGCCTCACCTGCTATCACGCCCACACCGCCCGCCTTCTGGACGCGCATGTGGACCTGATGCTGGTGGGCGACAGCCTGGGCAATGTGATGCACGGGCTGGAATCCACCGTGCCCGTGACGCTCGACATGATGATCATGGCGGGCAAGGCGGTGATGCGCGGGTCGAAGCATGCGCTTGTCGTGGTGGACATGCCGTTCGGCTCGTATGAGGAATCCCCGCAGATCGCCTTCCGCAACGCCGCCCATGTGATGAAGGAAACCGGCTGCCAGGCGGTGAAGATGGAAGGCGGCACACGCATCGCCGACCAGATCCGTTTCCTGAGCGAGCGCGGCATACCCGTGATGGGCCATATCGGACTTACGCCGCAGATGTTCAACGTGATCGGCGGCTTCAAGACCCAGGGCCGCACCGAATCCGAATGGCCCGCCATCGAGGCGGACGCCAAGGCGGTGGCGGAAGCGGGCGCGTTTGCGGTGGTGCTGGAAGGCATGGCCGAGCCGCTGGCGGCGAAGATCACGCGCGAAATCGCCATTCCGACCATCGGCATCGGCGCAAGCGTGGAATGTGACGGCCAGATCCTCGTGCTGGAGGACATGCTGGGGCTTAACCCCAATCCGCCGAAATTCGTGCGGCAATACGCCCAGATGGGCGGCCAGATCGAAGCGGCCGTGAAGGCCTATGCCAAGGATGTGCGCGAACGCGCTTTCCCCGGCGCCGAAAATGTCTACCAGATGAAGAAGGCCGGTTAACCGCCGGCCCCCGCCGATTACGGCCCTGTGTGTTGCCTCAGGGGGCGTAAAGCGGCTAGTTATCCCGCGCGGTCAAGGCCTTGGGTGCCGGGGTGGGTGGCCTTGCGCAGCCGTTCCGAAAGGATTTGCCTTGAGCGACATCTTCCGCGAAGTCGAAGAAGAAGTACGCCGCGAACGCCTGGAAAAACTCTGGAAAGAGTACGGGGATTACATCATCGCCGGCGTCGCGCTCATCGTGATTGCGGTGGCGGGCTGGCAGCTTTGGCGTCATTACCAGGACCAACAGCGCCTGAAGGCGTCGGACGCCTATCTCGTCGCCGAGCAGACATTCCAGAACGAAGGGCCCCAGGCGGCCGAAATTGCATTCGACAAGCTCGCCAAGAACGCCCCCGGCGGCTATGCGAATGTTTCCCGGCTGCAGCAGGCCGATGCGTTGCTCGCTTCCGGCCGCAAGGACGATGCCATGGCTGTCTACAAACAGATTGCCAACGGCGACGACCCGATCCTTGGCGCGATCGCGCGCTTGCGCGCGGCGTGGGCAATTGCGGACAGCGCACCCAAGGCCGATATCGAGGCGTTGCTGTCTCCGCTGAGCGACCCGGCAAGTCCCTGGCACTATGCGGCGCGCGAAATCCTGGCCTATGAAGATTACCGCGCGGGCCAGATCAATCGGGCGATGAACGAATATGAAAAGCTCGGCGCGGATTCAAAGGCGCCTTCGGGCATCCGCCAGCGCAGCATGGCAATGGCGGTCTATCTGAAGGCCGGCGGAGACCAGAACGTCGGCACCGTTCCGCCGCCGCCCGCCGCGCAAAACCCGCTGGCGCCCGCCCCGGCCGCGCCCAACAGCAACGGACAAACACCGCAATGAAACACCGCATTCCCGCTTCTGCCGCGGTCGCGCTCGCGGTCTCGCTGCTGATTGGCGGATGCGCACAGCTCGACACGGTGTCCGGATGGTTCTCGTCCAAGAAGACGATCAACCTGAAGGGCGAGCGCATACCTGTCATGGCAAGCGAAAATTCGATCACGCCCGACGCCGATCTGGCCAGCGTCAACGTGGTGCTGCCGCCGCCCTATGTGAATCAGGAGTGGCCGTCGCCGGGCGGCTATCCCGCGAACGCGATGTATCATCTGCAGGCCGATGGGCCCTTGCAGCAGATCTGGGAACAGGATGCGGGCCAGGGGTCGAACGACGATTCCCGGCTCACCGCGCCGCCCATCGTGGCGGACGGGCGCATCTATGTGCTCGATTCCGAGGCCCATCTGTTCGCTTTCGAGGCGCGCAGCGGCAATCCGCTGTGGGACAAGAGCCTGGTGCCGGAGGAAGGCGAGACCAACTTCTGGAACGACGCCTCGCTTGGCCTGATCGGCCGCGACACACATGCCGACCCCACCAAGGGCTTTGGCGGCGGCGTAACATTCGATGACGGCAAACTGTTCGTTTCGACGGGATTCGGGATTGTCTATGCGCTGGACCCGGTCACCGGCAAACAGCTGTGGAAGACAAACCTGGGCGTGCCGATCATCAACGCCCCGGTGGCGAACGGCGGTCGCGTGTTCGTTTCCAGCCAAGACAACCATTTCGTGGCGCTGGCCGAGACCGACGGCCGGCAGCTTTGGGATCACAACGGCATCGCTTCGCCGGCCGGCATCCTGGAGAGCACAAGCGCGGCGGTTGCCGGACAGTTCGTGATCGTGCCCTACACGTCCGGCGAAATTTACGCCATCAATGTGCAAACCGGCCGCGCGGCGTGGAATGACACGTTGACCAGCTCGGGCACGGTGACCGCGCTTTCGGAACTGGACGACATCGCCGGCAGGCCCGTTGTGGATCGTGACATGGTATTCGCGATCAGCCATTCGGGCCTGATGGTCGGCCTGAGCCTCAGCACCGGACAGCGCGAATGGGCGCAGAGCATCGGCGGCATCAACACGCCCTGGGTGGCCGGCGACTGGGTTTACGTGCTGACCATGGACAACAAGCTGATGTGCCTGGAGCGCAAGGACGGCAAGGTGAAATGGATTCACCAGATGCCGCGCTGGGAAAACCCCGATGACCAGGACGGCCCGATCACCTGGTCCGGCCCTGTGCTCGCCTCCAACCGGCTTGTCCTGGTTTCGTCCAACGGCCGCGCCGTATCGGTTTCGCCATACACCGGCGATGAGCTTGGTTCGGTCGATATCCCGGACGGCGCCTACATCGCCCCCATTGTCGCGAACAGCACGCTTTACATCTTGACGAATGACGCGCAACTGATCGCGCTTCGCTGACCCGCGAAAGATGCCCGCGAGAACATCCGTGCCATGCCGCTCACCGTCGCCATCGTCGGACGCCCCAATGTGGGCAAGTCGACGCTGTTCAACCGGCTCGCGGGCAAAAAGCTCGCGCTGGTGCACGACACCCCGGGCGTAACGCGCGACTGGCGGGCGGCCGACGCGCCTTTCGGCCCGTATATGCTGCGCTTCATCGATACGGCAGGCTTTGAGGAAGACAGGCCCGAAAGCCTTGCCGCCCGCATGACCGCGCAGACGCAGGCGGCGATCCGCCAGGCCGATGTCTGCCTGTTCCTGATTGACGCGCGCGCGGGCGTTACGGCGGGCGACGAGATCATCGCAGCAGCGCTGCGCAAGAGCGGAAAGCCCGTCATCCTGGCGGCCAACAAGTGCGAAGGGCGCGCCGTGGCGTCAAAGATCGCGCCGGACGCCTTTGCCTTGGGCTTTGGCGAGCCGATTGCCCTGTCGGCCGAGCACGGCACGGGCCTTGCCGACCTCCTGGACGCCATCGCGCCCTTTGCTGAGGCATCGCGGCCGGACGAAGAAACTGCGCAAACGCAGGACGAATTCCTGAAGCTGGCCATCGTGGGACGGCCCAACGTGGGCAAGTCAAGCCTGTTCAACCGGCTTCTGGGGCAGGAGCGCGCGCTGACAGGCCCGGAAGCCGGCATCACGCGCGATGCGGTGATCGCGGAATGGAAGGCGGGCGGCCGCACAATCCTGCTGCACGACACCGCGGGATTGCGCAAGAAGGCGCGCGCGGCCGGACACACGCTGGAACAGCTCTCCATCGGAAGCACGCTGAACGCCATCCGCTTTGCCGAATGCGTGATTGTCGTGATCGATGCGACCATGCCATTCGAGAAGCAGGATCTTGCGATCGCCGATCTTATCGCGCGCGAAGGCCGCGCCGCCGTGTTCGCGATGAACAAATGGGATCTCGTCGAGAACAGGAGCGGCGCCATCGCGCGGTTTCGCGAACAGCTGGACAGGCTGTTGCCGCAGATTGCCGGCGCGCCGCTGATTGCGGTTTCGGCGCGAACGGGCGCGGGCGTCGAACGGCTTCTGCCCGCGGTTCTGGAGGCCGACCGCATCTGGAACCGGCGCGTGAGCACCGGAGAGATCAACCGCTTCCTGTCCGGCGTGCTCGAACGCCATCCGCCGCCCGCCATTCACGGCCACCGCGTGAAGATCCGCTACATGACGCAACCGAAGGCGCGGCCCCCGACATTCGCCCTGTTTGGAACGCAGCTGAAGGCGCTGCCTGATTCCTATCTGCGCTATATCCAGAACGCCCTGCGCGAAAGTTTCGGCCTGAAGGGAACGCCGATCCGCTTTCTGCTGCGCACCGCAAAAAACCCCTACGCGAAGGACTGATACCGCCCGGCCGTTTCACCCCGCCACGGCGACGATCTAATCCTGGAAATTGACGCGTTCGCCGTTCTTTTCGTACGCGGGCGACAACAGCTCCACGATCAGCGGCGCCACCGCTTCGGGCGGCCTGAGCGTCATGGGGTCTTCGCCGGGCATGGCTTGCGCGCGCATCTTCGTGCGCAGCGGGCCGGGATTGAGGACATTGACCCGGACATTCGTGCCGGCACATTCCGCCGCATAGGTGAGCGCCAGTTCTTCCAGCGCGGCTTTGGTCGCGCCATAGCAACCCCAGAAGGCGCGGTGCGCGCGCGCAGCGCCCGAAGAAATGAACAGCACGCGCCCCGCATCGGATGCCCGCAGCAGCGGATCGAGCGAGCGGATCAGGCGCCAGTTCGCCGTGACATTCACATCGAGCGCCTGCTGGAAGACTTTGGGATCGACATGCGCGAGCGGCGACAGCACGCCAAGAACGCCCGCATTGCCGAGAAAGGCATCAAGCCTGCCCCAGCGTTCATAGATCGAGGCGCCGAGCCGGTCGATCGCCGGAAAGTCGCGCAAATCGAGCGGAACAAGCGTGGCGGACCCGCCGGATTTCCTGATCTCGTCGTCGGCTTCTTCCAGCCCGCCCACCGTGCGCGCCACGAGTATGGTGTGCGCACCTTCTTTCGCCAAGGCAATGGCAGCGGCGCGGCCGATGCCGCGCGATGCGCCGGTGATGAGCGCAATGCGCCCGGACAAGCGACCCGTCATCTTTCAATCACGCAAATTCGGCCAGAAGCGACAGCTGATCCTTGCGGCCGCCGTTCGCATCGCTGGGCTCGATCGGATAGTCGCCGGAGAAGCAGGCATCGCAGAATTGCGGCGCCCGCGCGTTGCGCTTCACCGCGCCCATCGCGCGATAGAGCCCGTCCATGGAAATGAAGGCAAGGCTGTCGGCATTGATGAAGCGCTGCATTTCTTCGACCGTCATCCGATGCGCCAGCAGGTCTTCCTTGTTGGGCGTGTCCACGCCGTAGAAGCAGGAATGTGTGGTTGGCGGGCTTGCGATGCGGAAATGCACTTCGGTGGCGCCGGCATCGCGCACCATCTCGACGATCTTCTTGGATGTCGTGCCGCGCACGATGGAATCATCCACCAGCACCACGCGCTTGCCTTTCAGCTTGGCGCGATTGGGATTGTGCTTCAGGCGCACGCCGAGATGGCGGATGCGGTCCGACGGTTCGATGAAGGTGCGGCCGACATAATGATTGCGGATGATGCCGAGCTCGAAGGGGATGCCGGACGCCTGCGAATAGCCGAGCGCAGCCGGCACGCCCGAATCCGGCACCGGGATCACCATGTCGGCATCCACCGGCGATTCATGCGCCAGCTCTTCGCCGATATTCTTGCGCGCGTCGTAAACATTGCGGCCCTCAACGGTGGAATCGGGACGCGCGAAATAGATGTATTCGAACACGCAGAAACGATGAGGCTTCGGCGCGAAGGGCCGGTATGACTCAATGCCATCTGCGGTGGCGACAACCATCTCGCCCGGCTGCACGTCGCGGACAAAGCGGGCGCCAATAATATCCAGAGCGCAGGTTTCCGACGCCAGAATGGGCGCGCCATCGAGGTCACCCAGGACAAGCGGGCGCACGCCGAACGGATCGCGCACGCCGATCAGCTTCTTCGACGTGAGCGCCACCAGCGAATAGGCGCCCTCCACCTGCTTGAGCGCATCGATCAGCCTGTCCACGATCGGACCGTAAGCGCTGCGCGCCGTGAGATGGATGATCACCTCGGTGTCCGACGTGGACTGAAAAATCGCGCCTTCGCGCACAAGATCGGCCCGCAGCGCCCGCGCGTTGGTCAGATTGCCGTTGTGGGCGATGGCGATGCCGCCGCCCGTAAGATCGGCGAACATCGGCTGGATGTTGCGGATCACCGACCCGCCCGTCGTGGAATAGCGGTTGTGGCCGATGGCAAAGCTGCCCTTCAGCTTGGCGGCGTGATTGCTGTTCTTGCCGAAAGCATCGCCGACCAGGCCCGGATGGCGCTCGGCGATGAACTGGCTGCCGTCGAACGTCACGATGCCCGCGGCTTCCTGCCCCCGATGCTGCAGGGCATGAAGCCCGAGGACCGTCAGCGCGCCCGCGTCGTCATGGCCGAAAATGCCAAATACGCCGCACTCTTCGTGCAGCGCATCGTCGAATGCCCGTCCGGATGGAAGGCCGCTCATCGGTGACCGCCGTTTCCCGTGGCCTGTATCAGCCTGTTTAGTCCCTGCCGTTCCTGGGCGCTATAGCCCTTGCGACCATGCTTTGCAGCGGGCCTTGATGCCGCGCCCGTGGCGGTTCTGACGGGATTGGCCGCAGCCGGGCCCGCGGGCTTGCTGACCGCCGACTGCGCGGCCGGCGCGGGCGCGGGCTTGAGATCATGGGCAAATTGCGTGTCCCGCTCGGGGACAAGCGAAAGAAGGACCTCCGTGGAGCTCTGGACGAGCGGCAGCAGACGGGCCTGCCTCACCCAGTCAGGCTGAACCTTGGGCGGCACGAGCATGGAAAAAAGCAGATAGGCAATGCCCACAATGGCAAAGCCGCGCACGACGCCAAATGCGAGGCCAAGCGACCGGTCCACCGCCCCCACGGGCGAATGCTTTACGTTCTCCGAAAAGCGGTAGCTCACAAACGACAGCGGAATAAGGACAAGCAGAAAGATCCCCGCATAGGCAATGAGATCGCCCAGAACCGGCGGCGAAATGCGCGAATGAAACATCGGCGCCAGCACCGGGCCGAAATAGAGCGTGGCGAAGGCCGCGGCTGCCCAGGCGAAAATCGAAAGCGTTTCCCGCACGAAGCCGCGATAGATCGCAAAACCCGTCGAGACCACAACGATCACGACGACCAGCAGATCAAGGAAGGTGAAGCTCAGATTCTGCATCGATTCTATTCTACCACGCCCGGGCGCACGATGCGGCGGGGTCTTTCCTGCGCCGCACCGGCGAATGCCGCCAGATCGGCCACATCGCGGACGGGCCGCAGCTCAAGCCCGGAAATTGCGGTTTTCATGCCCGCCGGAACAGCCGCCAGCCGGAAACCGAGCTTGGCGGCTTCCTTCAGGCGCAGCTCGGCCTGCGGCGCCGGCCGCACGTCGCCGGAAAGGCTGATTTCTCCGAAAAATACGCAATCCTTCGGCAAGGCATGCCCGGTGAGAGAAGAAACAAGGGCCGCGGCCGCGGCCAGATCGGCGGCGGGCTCCCCGATCCGAAGGCCGCCCGCAACATTCAGATAGATGTCGGAGCCGCCAATGCCAAGACCGGCGCGCGCATCGAGCACGGCGAGAATCATGGCAAGCCGGCCGCCATCCCAGCCCACCACCGCGCGGCGCGGCGTGCCATAGCTTGCAGGCGCAACCAGCGCCTGCACTTCCACCAGCAACGGCCGCGTGCCTTCGAGCCCCGCAAACACCGCAGCGCCCGGCGCGGACGCAAGACGATCGCCGAGAAACAGCGCGGACGGATTGCCGACTTCGGCAAGGCCGCGGCCCGTCATCTCGAAAACGCCGATCTCGTCGGTGGGGCCGAAGCGGTTTTTCACCGCGCGCAGCACGCGGAAATGATGGCCGCGCTCGCCTTCGAAATACAGGACGGCATCCACCAGATGCTCCACCACCTTCGGCCCGGCGATCTGGCCGTCCTTGGTGACATGGCCCGCCAGCAGAAGCGTGGCGCCGGAGGCTTTGGCATAGCGGACCAGATCGAAGGAGGCCGTGCGCACCTGCGCAACCGTGCCGGGCGCGGCCTCGAGCGCCGATGTCCAGATCGTCTGGATGGAGTCGATGGCCAGCACATCCGGCGGCGGACCGGCCTCGAGCGTGGCGAGAATGTCTTCGATGCAGTTGGCCGAACCCAGCGCCACCGGCGCTTCGCTGACCTCCAGGCGGGCGGCGCGCAGCTGCACCTGCGCCATGGCTTCTTCGCCGGAGATGTACACCGCACGGCCGCCGGATTTTGCGAACGAAGAAAGCGCCTGAAGAATGAGGGTGGATTTGCCCACGCCCGGATCGCCGCCAATGAGCAGCGCCGAACCCGGCACCAGGCCGCCGCCGCAGACGCGATCGAATTCCGCAATGCCGGTGGCGCGGCGCGGCGGCGCCGCTTCCTGCGTTTTCAGGTCGTCGAGCGAAAACGGCCGGCCTCGCCCGCGCTTCTGCGCCAACGCCCCCGCCGGCACGGCGCGCGCTTCTTCCACAATCGTGTTCCAGCCGCCACACGCATCGCACTTGCCAGACCATTTGGCCTGGACCGCGCCGCATGCCTGGCAGGCGAATGTCGCGCTACGCGCCATGTTGCCGTTCCGTTCCCAAAAAATCGCGCGCGCAAAGATTCATCTGCGCACCTCCATCTTGATGGGCCCTTCGGCGCGGCCGTGGATGAACTGGTCCACGTATGGATTGCCGCTGTTGTCGATGTCCGCTGTCGGCCCGTCCCAGATGATCTTGCCTTTATAGAGCATGGCGATGCGGCTGGAGATTTTCCGCGCGCTCGCCATGTCGTGGGTGATCGAGAGCGTGGAGACGCCGAGATCCTTCACCGTGCTGACGATCAGCCCGTTGATGACATCGGCCATGATGGGATCAAGACCCGTGGTGGGCTCGTCGAAGAAAATGATCTGCGGGTCGGCGGCGATGGCGCGCGCAAGGCCCACGCGCTTCTGCATGCCGCCGGAAAGTTCTGCCGGCGAAAGCATTGCGACATCGGGACCAAGCCCCACCTTGGCAAGCTTTTCGATGGCGATGTCGCGCGCTTTGCGCCGCGGCACGCCGTGCCCCTGGATCAGGCCGAAGGCGACGTTTTCCCAGACCGGCAGGCTGTCGAACAGCGCCGAGCCCTGGAACAGCATGCCGAATTTCTTGAGCACGGCTTCGCGCGCGCGCCCATGCAGATGGGTGACCTCCTGCCCGTCCACGAAGATCCTGCCGGAATCGGGCCGCAGGATTCCCAGCACGCATTTGATCATCACGGATTTGCCGGTGCCCGATCCGCCGATGACGACAAGCGACTGGCCCGCATCGAGCGTGAGATCGATTCCGTCCAGCACGACCTTGCGCCCGAATTGCTTCCTGACGCCCCGGAGTTCGACTTTCGGTGTGGTTGCGGATCTGGCCATGTCAGTGCGGGAAGATCACCGAAGTGAGAATGTAATTCGCGGCAAGGATGAGAATGGAGGCGCTGACCACCGCATTTGTGGTGGCCGTGCCCACGCCCTGCGCGCCGCCCCTGGAATTGAAGCCGTGGTAGCAGCCCATAAGCGCGATGATGAACCCGAACACGGCCGCCTTGATCAGGCCGGAGGTGACGTCCTGATTGGTGACGAAGTTGGCGGTGTTGCGCAAGTAGACCGTGCCGTTGAAGTTGAGGCTTTCGGTGGCGACGACATAACCGCCCAGCACGCCGATGGAATCGGCGATGGCCACAAGAATCGGCATGCTGATCACGGCGGCAAGCAGGCGGGGAACGACGAGATATTTGACCGGATTGGTCGAAAGCGTGGTGAGCGCGTCGATCTGCTCTGTCACCCGCATCGTGCCGATTTCGGCGGCGATGGCCGCGGCCACCCGGCCGGCCACCATCAGGCCCGCGATCACCGGACCCAGCTCGCGCGTGATGCCGAGCACAACGATCTGCGGCACAAAGGTTTCCGCGCCATAGCGGCTGCTGCCGATGAATATCTGCAGGGCCAGCACGCCGCCCGTGAAGAAGGCGGTGAGCCCCACCACCGGCAGCGAAAAATAGCCGATGCGCATCATCTGCCTGACGATGAGCAGCCAGTAAATCGGGGGCCGGACGCAGGCCGACACCGCATCGGCGGCGAAAACCGCAAGGCTTCCTGTGGCGCGGAAAAAGACCAGAACGACATGGCCGATGGCGCGAAGGATGTTCATAGGCCGCTCACATAATGGCGCCGGACGCGCGGCTTGAAGCTGGTGAGGATTTCATAGGGCGCGGTTCCCGACGCGGCGGCAAGCTCATCGAGCGCGATGGTGTCGCCCAGAAACTCGACCTCCGCACCCAGTTCGACGGCGCGCGGCGGAATATCGGTGACATCGAGCGTGATCAGATCCATCGAGACGCGGCCCGCGATGGGCGCGCGCTGACCGCCGATGGCGCCATGGCCCCTGTTGGAAAGCGCGCGCATCAAACCGTCGGCATACCCCAAGGCAACGGTGGCGAGCGTGGAAGGCCGCCCGGTCCGGAAGGTGGCTCCGTAGCCTGCGCTTTCGCCAACGTCAACGCGGCGAATCTGGAGAATGCGCCCGCAAAGCTGCGCAACGGTCTTGAAGGGATTTGGTCTTTGGGATTGCGGCCGTCCGCCGTAAAGGCCAAGGCCGGGCCGCACCATGTCGAATGTGTAATCCTTGCCGAGCAGGATTCCGCCGGACGAGGCGAGACTGGCGGGCGCCGGCGGCAACATGGCGAGCGCGGTCCTGAACCGGTCGAGCTGCACGACATTCATCCTGTCGGCCGGATCGTCGGCGCAGGCAAGATGGCTCATCCACAGCACGACCCGCAGACCGTCGAGCCGCCGGCCTGCTTCGGCGGCGAGCGTGGCAAGCTCGTTGCCCGGAAGGCCCAGCCGGTTCATGCCCGTGTCGATGTGAATGGCCGCATCGAGCGCGGTGCGCATTTCGCGCGCGGCGGCGGACCAGGCGGCGATCTCGGCCAGCGAATTGAGCGCGGGCGTGAGCCGGTATTCGATCAGCGCGGGCACCATGTCGGGCTGCGCGCCGTCGAGCACAAAGATGCGCGATCCGGGAACAATGGGGCGAAGCGCAATGCCTTCTTCGAGGCGGGCCACAAAGAAGGTGTCGCAGCCGGCCGCGGCGAGCGCGCGCGCGCAAGCTTCCATCCCCATGCCATAGGCATCGGCTTTGACAACGCCCGTCACTTCCGCCGGCGCGGCCAGCCGCTGGCAGATGCGGTAGTTCTCCGCAATCGCGCCAAGCCGGACCGTCAGCCGCGCGGCTTCGAAATCGGAATTGCTCATAGGCGGGCCACAATGCAGGGGCGTCTTGAGAGCGTCAAAGCATGCCCGCTCCCCGCGCGGAAGCATCGCAGCGGAAAAATGGCGGAATTCCAGGCCAATTGTTTTCACGAATCGCAGACCCCCTCCCCCCTCTCTCCTTCCCCCCGTTTCCGGCTTTGCATTGGACAGACTCCTTTCCCTCCGGCGGCGGGATCATTCCCGGCCGGTCCCGGCGCCGATTCGGCGCAAACAGAACATAATAGGAACATTTAGGTTAGTTGTCAAGCCATAGGTTTTACATCTGGAACGGGTTAACCACGGCGCAGGGAAATGCGCCCCTTGGCGCAGAACTGTCCCAAAATGGGCGGCGGAGGCAGACATGCGCACATTGGCAGGCATCACGGCCGTTCTGATGGCTTCGATGACGCTCTGGAGTTGCGATCAGCAGCAGGCCCAGGCGCCCGCGCCTGCCGCGCCGGCCCCGCAGGCCTGCAACTGCACGCCGCCACCGCCGCCGTGCAACTGCACGCCGCAGGCGGCCCAGCCCGCGCCGGCCATGGCGGCCGTCACGCATTACCGGCGTCACCATCACCACCATTACTACGCAAGCGAAGAGATCATGCCGGGTTCGCCCGGCTATGTGAGCGACAGCGGCGCTGTGGGCGAAAGCGAATACGCCGCCGCGCAATATTCGAGTTCGAGCAGCGTGTCCTATCTGGGCCCGCCGCCGCCGGGGCCGTCCTTTGTGGACGGCTATGGCCGCGGACATTTCTGGAGCCGCGGCGAGGTTGCGCATTTCGCGCATCAGGCCGACGCCAACGGCTATTACGCGCACCTGCGCCTGCGGCCCTGGCGCAAATACGACGCGACCTGCGACTGGCGGTAGGGCGGGAGCCGGACGGGACGCCTTCAGAAAAGTTCCGGCAGATCGCGCATGCCTTCAACGACGGCAACGATTTCTACGACATCTTCAGTTCGCCGGAATTCGTAAAGCACAAGATAGGCTCCATGCACGAGCGTTCGCGCGCCCTGACGAATATCGTCACGCTTGCGGCCTATTTCGGGAAAACGCCGCAGACGTTCTATCTTCGCGTCCAAGTCAAGGAGCAGCCTGTCAGCCGCGTTGACGTTGTCCGCGGCAATGAACTTCCAGATGCGCCTGAAGTCTTCGAGCGCACGCCGCGAAATGACGATGTCCGTCACGATTTGCGCTTGCGGGCTTTCGGCTTTTCGGAATGAAGCCCCTTGAGGATTTTGCGCATGTCGTAAGTTCCGGCGGCGCCGCTCTTCTTGCCCTCATCCCACGCCCGGCGGAGCATGGCGCGTTCGCGGGTCCGAAGGTCCCGCCGATCCGTCCACAGCCGTACGGCTTCGCGCACAACTTCGCTGGTGGATGCATATTCGCCTTTTTCGACGGCGGCGCGAATCCGGTCGGCCATCGGCCCGGGAAACACGACCGTCATACGCTCGATGTTGGACATTGACTCGCTCGTTATGCATTTATCATAACATTTCTTACTTCAAAGGCAATGGACATTCCCACATCTGGCACCGGGAACAAGCCCGGCCATGACGGCATGAGACAAGGGGCTAATTGCCCTCCCGCGCCAGATCGCTGAAGCGGGTGAAGCGGTCGTCGAAGAAGAGCTCGATCTTGTTGGTGGCGCCGTGGCGGTGTTTTTCCACGAGCACGTCGGCCTTGCGGTGGCAGCGCTCGCATTTCTCCAGCCATTTGGTGTGATCGGGCGTGCCGGGCTCGGGCTCGCGCGATTTCAGGTAATATTCCTCGCGATAGACGAACATCACCACGTCGGCATCCTGTTCGATGGAGCCGGATTCGCGCAGGTCCGACAGGACGGGGCGCTTGTCGTCGCGGCTGTCCACGCCGCGCGAAAGCTGCGACAGCGCCAGGATCGGCACATTGAGCTCCTTGGCCAGCGCCTTCAGCCCCTTGGTGATTTCCGTAAGCTCCTGCACGCGGTTTTCGGCGCGGCGCGAGGGTTCGATCAGCTGGAGATAGTCGATGACCACAAGGCCGATCTTCTTTTCGCGCTTGAGCCTTCGCGCGCGGGCGGCGATCTGCGCGATCGAAATGCCGCCCGTATCGTCGATGTAAAGCGGAAGGGTGGAAAGCTCCTGCATGGTGAGCACGAATTTTTCCCATTCGGCTTCGGAGAACTTGCCGTTCCTGATCTTCCACATCTCGATTTCGGTCTGTTCCGAAAGGATGCGCGCGGCCAGCTGCTGCGCAGCCATTTCGAGCGAGAAGAACAGCACCGGCGCGCCGCGCGGGACCTCGGCGCCGTCTTCCATGTCCTGCACGAAGGCGCGCGCGGCGTGAAAGGCCATGTTGGTGGCAAGCGAGGTTTTGCCCATGCCCGGCCGGCCGGCCAGGATGAGGAGATCGGACGGCTGAAGCCCGCCCAGAAGCCCGTCCAGATCCGCAAAGCCGGTCGCCACGCCGGAAATCTTGCCGCCGCGCAGCTGCGCGCGCTCGGCATTGTCCACCGCGCGCTTCAGGCTTTCGGCAAAATCGAGCGGGCCATCGCCATAGCGCGCCGTGTCGGACAGGCGGTAAAGCGCCTTTTCGGCTTCCTCGATCTGGGCCTGCGGCGGCTTTTCATGCGGGGCCTCATAGGCCGTGTTGACGATGTCTTCGCCGATGGCAATGAGGCCGCGGCGCACAGCCAGGTCGTGCAGGATGCGCGCATAATCGCGAACGTTGGGAAGGGCGGGCGCGGCCTGCGCCAGCCCCGCGAGATAGGCATGCCCGCCTACCTCCTGAAGCCCCGGATCGGCTTTCATCGCCGCATGCAGCGTGAGCGGGGTGATGACCATGCCGCCGCGCTCGAATGTGGCGCCCATCACCTCGTAAAGCCGCTGGTGGAGCGGATCGTAGAAATGCTCGGGCTTGAGCGTGCCCGACACCTTCTCCAGCGCCTGGTTATCCACAAGGATGGCGCCGAGCAGGGCCTGTTCGACCTCGATGTCGTAAGGGACGTGGCGATAGGCCTCTTGTTCCATGACCTGTTCTTTTGTCGCTGCTGTTCGGCCGTCGCCGGAGAGCGAATCAATCCGGCAGAGGCGTTGACCGCAAGTGTATTACGCCGCCGCCCACAGGTTTAGTGCGAATCTCCCTTCTCGTACGAGCATGATCGTCATGGCCGCCCTTGTGGCGGCCACCCATTGACTCGATTTGAGCCACCGATCTCAGACCGAGGTTATGGATGGCCGGGACATGCCGGCCATGACGGTTTGGAATCTGAAGCTACGCCACGCGCTTCGGCTTGGGCATTTCGGCGGTGCCGGCGAACTTCATGGTGCGCTCGTTCTCGAACATGTAGTCGCGCGTGATCGGCAGCGCGTCGATCTTCTTCGCCATCTGGATCTGATAGACGACGAGCCCTTCGTGCCGGAAGCCCATTTCGGAGCCGGCGAGATAGAACTCCCACATGCGGCAGAAGCGTTCGTCATAGAGCCTGGCGACATCGGCCCAGCGCGCCTTGAAGCGGCGGCGCCATTCCTTCAGCGTTTCGGCGTAGTGCAGGCGCAGCACTTCCACGTCGGTGACGATGAGGCCCGCGCGCTCGATGACGGGAATGACCTCGCTCAGCGACGGCGTATAGCCGCCGGGGAAAATATACTTGGCAATCCAGGGATTTGTGCTGCCCGGCCCGTCCGAACGGCCGATGCTGTGCAGGAGCGCCACGCCGCCGTCGGCGAGCAGGTCATGCACCTTGCGGAAGAAGACGGGATATTGCGGCACGCCGACATGCTCGAACATGCCCACCGACACGATGCGGTCGAAGGTTCCCCTGACCGCGCGGTAATCGGCGAGCTCGAACCGGCAGCGCTCGGCGAGCTCCGCCTGCTTCGCCCGGTTGCGCGCAATGGCGAACTGTTCTTCGGACAGGGTGACGCCCAGAACATTGGCGCCGCAATCGCGCGCCAGATCCAGCGCAAGCCCGCCCCAGCCCGAACCGATGTCGAGCACGGAAAGGCCCGGCCGGTTCAGATAAAGCTTGGCGGCGATGTGGCGCTTCTTGCCGATCTGCGCTTCGTCCAGGGTTTCGCCCGGCGCGGAGAAATAGGCGCAGGAATACTGCTTGTCGCGGTCGAGGAACACGTCATAGAGGCGCCCCGACAGATCGTAATGATGGGCGACATTCTTCTTGGCGCGCTTGGCCCAGTTCGTCTGGCGCAGCGGCCGCGTCATCTGGCGGATGGCGCGATGGATGCGGATGAACGGTCCCGGCGTCATGCGGCCGAGATTCATCATGAGAAGACCGAGCAGGTCGGCGATGTCGCGGTCATCCTCCACCGTGAGCCGGCCGTCCATGTAAAGCTCGCCGAGCTTGAGCTCGGGCTTGAGCGCTAGCTCGCGGATCGCCTTGCGGTCATGCAGCCTGACCGTGACGTGCGGCTCGCCCTGCCCCACGGTGGTGCTCCGGCCGCCGGGCCTGAGAACCGTGAGGCTTCCCTTGCGAATGACGGATTTCAAAATGCTGTTGAGCATGTTCCCACCCCTGAGAAAGACAAAATCAGGCCACCCCTCCCCGGCGGGGGCATTAAGCCTAATCAAGAAATGCCTGGGGCTGAAAGGAGGTTCCGCGCGGGGAAGAAAGACCAACACTTTCCGGATATTTGGCCTAAGTCTTTGATCTCAAATGCTTCCGGTATGCTCCGGAGGCTGCAGCACTCTTCAGGCGGCTGACGCAGCGGGCCTTGCCGGGATGTGAAGCCCCCGCTGGACGGCCGGACGGGCAAGCCCGCGATCGAGCCATCCCGGCACATGCTTCAGCCTGTCGAACTCCACAATGTCGCGCGCGCCATAGAAGCCGATCAGATTGCGCACCCAGCCCAGATGCGCGATGTCGGCGATGCTGTAATCGGCGCCCATGATCCATTCGCGGCCTTCAAGGCGGCCATCCAGCACCCGCAACAGGCGCGCGCTTTCGGCGCGATAGCGTTCGAACGGCCGCCGGTCTTCATATTCGCGGCCGGCGAATTTGTGGAAGAAGCCGAGCTGCCCGAACATCGGGCCGACATTGGCCATCTGGAAAAACACCCACTGGATGGTTTCGATGCGCGCCGCGGGGTTTTTCGGGAGGAGCTTTCCGGTTTTCTCCGCGAGATAAAGAAGGATGGCGCCTGACTCAAACAGCGGCAGCGGCTTTCCGCCCGGACCGTCCGGATCGAGGATCGCCGGAATCTTGCCGTTCGGATTGAGCGAGAGGAATTCCGGCGTCCAGGACTGGTTTTCGCCGATATCGACGTAATGGGCCTCATAGGCAAGCCCGGTCTCTTCCAGCATGATCGAAATCTTCACGCCGTTGGGCGACGGCGCGGAATAGAGCTGAAGGCGGTCGGGATGCTGCGCCGGCCAGCGCCGGGTGATCGCAAAATCGGACAGGTCGGCCATGGCAAAACCGGTTGCGAGGGGACGGCACGCCACGAGATAGGCATGCGGCTCGCGCCGTCAATCGCGCGGCCGGCAACGGGCTGTCATGCAAATCCGGTTTGGCTTACAGGGCCTGTGGTCATTCGCGCAAACCCGCCAATTCAGAAATCGCCCTCATTCGTATAATGCCGGCACCAGAGGATCGCCTGCATGAGCACGGCTTTCGTCCAGGCCGCATGCATGGCTTCCACCTCGGCCGCGCTGTGACCCTTGTTCGCAAGAAACGGCTTCATTGTCGCCGAAATGGGAAGAACAAGAGCAAGAAGATGGCGCATGGGAATGTGCGGCGCGGCCCGGACGCCGTCGGTCCTGTTCTTGCCTGTGCGGTGGTGGCGCCTGCCGATCTCATCCTGCCAGGCAAGCCATTGCGCACCGAAATCCGCGCGGCAGGTGTCAACAATCCACTGCCCGAAACGCTTGCGCACCGCATCCAGATAGGCGCCCACGGGCTTGCCCGTTTCCGGATCGCTGAAATAGGCAAGCAGATGCGGATTGGCGCCCACAAAGCCGTACCACACATCGAGTATCGCTTCGACCTGATCCTTCACCACGTCATGGGCCTTTCGGAGCGCGGCGATGTCGTCTGCGCCGAACAGCAGCGATTTCTTGAGGTCGGCGAAATCCTTTTCGCTGAGGGGCGATGGAGGAAGCCCAGGATCGCCATAACGATAGCCGGGAATGGCGGAAGCCATGCGTGTCTCCCGAATAGTTGACAGTAGCAACTATAGCTGCTTGACTTGCCGCCGTCAATATGATTTCGAGTAGCAATCATGGTCGCATCCTTGGACGCGCTGGAGGCGGCGCGGCTGGTCGAAAGGCTGGCGCGGCTGGTCCGCATGCGCGCGCTGAAGGGCGGGCTGAATCCGGCGCAATGGGAAGCGCTGCGATATCTGGCGCGCGCAAACCGGTTTTCGCGCACGCCCGCAGCGATCGCCGAATATCTGGCATCGACGCGCGGCACGGTTTCGCGCACGCTCGCCTCGCTGGAGGAAAAGGGTTACGTCGCGCGCCGCGCGGACAGCGAGGATGGCCGTTCGGTGAATCTGGCACTGACAAGAAAGGCCATGGATGCACTGAAACGCGACCCGCTTCTGACGCTCGCAGAAGACCTTGAGGCCGGCGCCCGCGGCCGCATGGGAGACATGGCGGCGGGGCTGAAGGGCGCGCTGAAGGCCGCGATTGCCCGCAACGGCACCCGGGCGTTCGACGCCTGTTTTTCGTGCCGCCATTTCCGCAAGGATGCGCACGCGGGCGCGGCGATGCCGCATCACTGCGGGCTGCTCGATGCGCCGCTGTCGGATTCGGACAGCCGCGCCATCTGTGTCGAACAAGAGCCGATGAGGGCTTAAACTCCCCCGCGCGTTTCAGGGCTTCAGGAAAGGAAAGACGAATGGCGACCCTGGGTTATGCCACGGTGGGATCGAACGACCTTGCGCGCGCAAAAGCTTTTTACGACGCACTTCTGGAGGTTGCGGGGCTTGAGCCGCTGTTCGAGCATCCATCGGGCGGGCGGGTGTATGGCCGCGACGGCGCTTTCGTGTTCGGCGTGCTGGGGCCGTACAACAGGGAACCGGCAACCGCAGGCAACGGCACAATGATCGGCTTCCGTTGCGACAGCCGCGCGGAAGTGGATTCCATTCATGCCAAGGCGATTGCGCTGGGCGGCCGCGACGAAGGCGCGCCCGGCTTCCGCGCGCCGAGCTTTTATATGTCGTATTTCCGCGACCCTGACGGCAACAAGCTCTGCGCCTATTGGGTGGGCTAAGCCTGCTCCCTTTCTGCAGCTGCCGTCCCTTGACGAGATACCGACCGGTTGGTATGTTCGGTGCCCGGCGAGGAACGGATGGCCCGCGAAAGCACGGCACGGCAGAAACTGGTGGATGCGGCGCTGTCGCTGGTCCGCACCAAGGGCTATGCCGCCACTTCGGTGGACGAACTGTGCGCGCGCGCCGGCGTGACCAAGGGCGCCTTTTTCCATCACTTCGCGAACAAGGACGCGCTGGCCGTGGCCGCCGCGGAACATTGGTCGGAGATGACCGGCGCGCTGTTCAGGGACGCGCCCTATCACCGGCACCGCGATCCGCTCGACCGGGTGCTGGCCTATCTCGACTTCCGCAAGAGCCTTCTGAAAGGCGCGGTGCCCGACTTCACCTGTCTTGTCGGCACGATGGTGCAGGAAGTTTACGCAACCCATCCCGACATCCGCGCCGCATGCGATGCTTCCATCAGCGGCCACGCCGCAACCCTGGAGGCCGATATTGCCGAGGCGATGAAGCTTTATGGCGTGACGAGCTTCACGGCGGCCAGCCTTGCGCTTCACACGCAGGCGGTTTTGCAGGGCGCATTCATTCTGGCCAAGGCGAAAGGCGGCCCCAGGATCGCCGCGGCCAGCATCGATCACCTCCGCCGCTACATCGAACTTCTGTTTCAGCCGAAGGACCACAAGGGAAGGACAAGACAATGAGCAACAACGACACCTATCTCGCCGTTTTCACCGGCAGCAAGGACAGCCCGCGCATGCAGGCCTGGAAGGCCATGACCGAGGCAGAACGCCAGGCGAAAGGGCAGCGGGGCATGGAGGCCTGGCACGCATGGATGAAGAAACACAGCGACGCGGTCGTGGGAACCGGCGGGCCGCTCGGCAAGACCAAGAAAATTTCGCAGACTGGCATCGCCGACATCAGCAACAATCTCAGCGGCTTTGTGATCGTGCGCGCGGCATCGCATGAGGCGGCTGCGAAATTGTTCGAAAACCATCCCCATTTTGCGATCTTTCCGGGCGAAGGTGTGGAAGTGATGCCGGTGCTTCCGATTCCCAGCCTCTGAGCCTCAGCCACGCAGCAAACAATAGGAGATTGAAGCCATGCGGTGCATCGTGTTCGTGAAGGCCACCAAAGACAGCGAAGCCGGCGTCATGCCCACCAAGGAGCTTCTGGCCGCCATGGGCAAATACAACGAAGAGCTGATCAAGGCCGGCATCATGAAGGACGGAGGGGGCTTGCGGCCGACATCGAAAGCAAAGCGCGTGCGCTTTTCCGGCGGCCGTCGCACGGTCATCGACGGGCCGTTCGCGCCCACGGAGGCGCAGGTTTCCGGCTACTGGATCTGGGACGTGAAGTCGGTGGACGAGGCGGTGGAATGGGTGAAGCGCTGCCCCAACCCCATGCCGACCGACTCCGAAATCGAAATCCGGCCGGAGTTCGAAGCTGCGGATTTCGCCTGAGATGCAACCGGCGCCCGCAAGGCCGAACCTTGCGGGCGCACGGAACATTGCCCGCGCTCAGGCCGCCAACAGCTGGCCGGCCGGTTGGCGCACCGCGATATTGGTGCGATTGAACAGCGAGACGCCCGTCAGGAATATCCTTCGGCGGCCGATGAGGTCGGCGATGCGCCCGCTCAACAGCAGAAAGCC